>Ga0306926_10009497_pt1 | contig 10701 bp, 5 predicted proteins | sample flu12Cox44000178_FD_203759 | JGI IMG/M metagenome (GOLD analysis project Ga0306926, IMG submission 203759) | Lab enrichment of tropical soil microbial communities from Luquillo Experimental Forest, Puerto Rico - flux8day.12C.oxic.44.000.178 (v2)... | ecosystem: Environmental > Terrestrial > Soil... | reverse complement strand
TTCGAACAAGGCCGTGGGCTCTGTTCTCGGGCGGCATGCGCCAGAGGGCCAACATATCAAGTCAACATATCGAAAGGAACGTTCGGAAGGAGCTCGTCGTCCTATGCCTCGTGGCGGGCTAACCTTTGAAGCAGTGCCGGCGATCGTTTCCGTTAGCATCAGCGCTTGGGTAATCACCTCGCGAGAAAATTGCAGACGCGCTGTTGCATATTTGGCAGAGGGATTGCGTTGACCCACGTTGCCCTTAGTTGCGGCCCCAAGATCGATGTCGGGTGGAGCAACCCGGTGCAAAAAACGACAAGGGTGTGCGTCGCCCGCAGGACAACAGTGTTGTCCCTCCTCAAAACCTGGTCCCACCCCGAAACGCTGGCAAATGAGCAGGATCACGTAGTTTGATGGGCTTCCAATCGCCGCATTTGATGGGACTTCTGCTTCCGACTTCCGCTTCCGGCAGCCCCTGTATGGAACGCAGGAAGCGAACTGGGGAAGATCGGGCCCCCGACACGCCCCCAAGCGTGCCACCTTGCTCGCGGCCGTCAAGGACGCTGCGCGCCGCTTACGCGGTGGCCCGAAGAGGGGCCCATCCTTGACCGCCGCTGCGCGCGACGGCAGGAGCTTGGCGCAGGTCGGGGCGGAAGGATGGTTCCGATCGAACAAAAGGATGGGGGCTTACTTGACTTCCCGGTACGCTTCCCGCGCGCTGTATAGACGAGACGACGTCGGGAAGCGGAAGTCCCCGCTCACGAGGTCCCAGTATCCACTAGTTTGAGAAGTCCGGCCGGATGTGCCGGAGAAAGAAAACTGCCGGATTTCAGGCGCTTCTTGTCGACCATCATGTATCGTGAATCCGCGATCGTGCTACGTCAATTTTCGTGCCACTTTTCGTCGCCCACCAAATTGTGTGCGCGTGGTTATTCAACCCGAAACGGTCCTCCGCGGGCGCCGTCGCGGTAACGCTTTGATTTGGAAGTATCGATCGCATCGTCGCTGGCGAGGTGGGCGCCCCAGGATTGCCGTGGAGACTCGCCAACTGATCCGCGAGATGGCTCGCACGAATTTTCTTTGGGGGCGCGCCACGCATCCACGGTGAACTGCTGAAACTCGGCATCACTGTCTCGCAGGCTACTGTATCGCGATATATGCCGCGCTCGCCGAAAGACCGTTGTTCACACGCGTGGCGGACCTTTGTAAGGAATCACGCGATCGCGATAGTCCAAGGCCGCAGTTTCAACGGATACAATTGGGCTCGTGATCTCCTTTCTCAGGTCCGGTCTCGATCGCGCGGCATCACGTGTCGCCTTTCAGCATTTGTCGTTGCATCGGTCACCGATCCAACGTGCTGGGCCGCTCGGTATACGGTAAAATCATTCCTTGTTGTCGTAGCTCTGGCTCCCAAATCCAAGGTGCTGGCGCAGCGATCCCCGCCGGCTACTCGCAAAGCCGATCTTTTGATGATCGATCGAACGCGACCCACCTACCCCACACGAGCTGAAACATCACACAACTGGCAAACGTTTGTCATTCTACGGCTCAAGTCGGTGCCACGGTACGGCGTCTTCGTCAAATCGCCCATATTGCCAAAGTACCGTCCGCGCATCCGATTGCCACCCTGGGGCAGCCTCATATTGGGAGCTATGTTTTCGAGGCCGATATGTATGCGGCTGACGTTTTGAGGAACGACAACGGGATCAAACGGCCGATTGGCGCGGCGCTCGCTCTCACCAGGTCATCGCGCGTTCATCGTGACCGCCCCTTCGCGATGGGGCTGGCCCACCGCGCCACACTTGCTGCGCTCGCTCTGATGGTGCCGGCATGGCCACACGGCGACGCCGGAGTGAGTACGAATATGCCGGTTTCTGGTTTCCAGACCGATCAGTTCGGTCCGGACCGAGGCACCACACCAGGAACAGGAAAAGCTCGGCACATCTCGACGCACTCCGACCTGAGGCGCGCGACGACCGCATCGTCTCCTTTCGCGCGCAGAGCTGCGGCAATGAATTCGCCGATACGACGCATTTCGGTCTCTCCCATGCCACGCGCCGTCGCCGCGGGTGTCCCGAGGCGGATACCGCTCGGCCTGAGCGGCGGGCGCGGATCGTCGGGTGTAATTTGCTTGTTTGTGGTGATAGCGATGGCATCGAGCAGGTCCTCGGCTGCTCGCCCGTCCAGTCCGACGGACGCCGCCGCATCGACGACCATCATGTGATTGTCCGTTCCATCCGTGACCAGTTTCATCCCTCGCTCCATCAGCGCTCCGGCCAGAATCTTCGCGTTGCGCAAAACCTGCCACGCGTAAGCCTGGAAATCTGAGGTCGTCGCTTTCTTGAGCGTCACGGCGGTCCCGGCCACGACGTTCATATGAGGTCCGCCCTGCAAACCGGGAAAGACGGAAGCGTCGATCCGACCGGCATGTTCCTTCCGGCACAAGATGATCCCGCCACGGGGGCCGCGCAGTGTCTTGTGGGATGTCGTCGTCATGACGTCGAAGCCGGCATCAAGCGGATTGCGCATGACATTCGCGGCGACCAGTCCGCCATAGTGGCTCACGTCGGCCATCGTGAGCGCGCCGACCTCGTCGGCGATGCTCTTGAATGCCGCATAGTCCAGGTCGCGCGGATAGGAGCTGTAGCCGCACAACACCATTTTCGGACGCGCTTCACGCGCTGTCGCGCGCAATTCGTCAAAATCGATCGCTCCGCTCTTTGACGGGTCCGTCTTGTAGCGAATGAAGTTGAACAGACGCCCCATGTGGGACACTGGCGCGCCGTGGGTGAGATGGCCGCCATGCGACAGGTCCATGGCAAGAATGGTGTCGCCGGGCTTCAATAGGCCGAGATAGACGGCCTGATTCATCGGTGATCCGGAGAGAGGCTGAACGTTGGCGTGCTCGGCGCGAAAAAGTGAGCAGGCCCGCTGGCGCGCGAGGTTCTCGATTTCATCCGTGAATTGCTGGCCACCGTAGTACCGGCGTCCCGGATAGCCCTCGGAATATTTGTTGGTGAAGACCGATCCGAGCAGTTCAAGCACCTCCGGGTAGGTGTAATTCTCGGATGGAATCAGTTCGACGCCGTCTTGCTGACGGCGCTCTTCCCCCGCAAGGGCGGCGGCGATCTCTTGATCGTTGATGGACAATTCATTGCGAAACAACGACATGCTCGGGCTCCTCATCACGCTGTCCTTCCAGCAGATTGGTTGCCCAGGCGATCGGCGCTGAACCCCTCGCGCTTCCCCGTGGTCAATTCCACGTTAGCTCGCCAGTCGCGCGAGGAACGAATGAGCACGGACGCTCTTCGTAGGGAAAAGCTAGCCTACCTACGGAGCTTCCGCAACTGGCAGCTCGTGCGGACCTTGTTGAAAGGCCGGGCAGCATTGTCCAATCTGGTTCGAGGCGTGTGAGGATCGCGATGGGGCCCCCTCTCCTCGATCATAGTCCCTGGCATGGACGCGGGATGTTGGAGGCTGTCAGATGCCTTTCCACAGAAGACACCGGGCAGATCGTTGGCATTACCGAGGCAGCCCAGGACATCTCGTTTCCCGAAGCGCGCGACGCGGATGTTGCGCTTCGAAGTGGCGACGGATAGGCGCAAGCATTCGGCCGACGGCAGGGATACCGACGTGCTCTGACCATTCCAGCAGATCCTAGTCGATGCGCAGACCGTCCGAAATCTATGCGGCCATCAGCACGCGGATGTCGTGGTCCTCCTCCAGCTTGGCGATTTGGCGCTTGAGCATGCTGGCTCGTTCGGCTCCAAGGACTGGATCGGCGAGACTATGAAACTTGGCCACGAGGCGCTCGCCTTGGCGGTCCAGATCTCGATCCGGGATTGCCACGTTGAAGGTACTCTCAGCAGTTTGGCCGCCGCTAGTCTTGATCACGACGTGAGCATCTCGGCCTGCACCGCGATCGCCGTGCACAGTCACCCGTTCACGAACCATGGCTAGCGTCGCATCAAGGGCGTTCTCATCTGAATAGGTCTGGATCGCGGCAGTATCCTTGCCACAGGCCGCAAGGGCCGCGGTGTGGCGCAGGCTAAACTTGGTTTCGAGCCCGCTCCGCGGTGAGGCAATGTTGCAAACTGACAGATGTCCCGGTGCGACATGAATGTCGATGCTCGCCACATCAGGGCCGCTAAAAGACAACTGCCGGCGCAACAGCTTGATCGCCTCGATGCTGGAATGGGTGAGATAGCAGGCTGCGTGATATTTGAAGAGCGTCTCCACGACCAGGCTGCCCGGACGCGGCAATGGCACATCGACCGACGGATTGCCGTCGCTCTGGGTCGCGACGAAGCCCTGCGCCACCTCGAGCACGCCAGGATTGGCTGTGAATCCGCGCGCCGCAAGGCGTGCAGCCAGCACGCCGTTGGCCGCGGCGCGACCGGCATGGAGCGGCTTGGCCATGGTGCCAAACATCGATTTCAGCCCGGCCGCCTGAGTGCCGGCAAGACCGAACGCAACTGCCATCTGTGCCGCATCAAGATCGAGCAGGAGCCCGGCCGCCGCGGCCGCACCGAACGAGCCAACAGTAGCTGTCGAGTGAAAGCCACGCTCATAGTGCGAGCGCATCACCAAAGAGCCGACGAACCCGGCCGCCTCATAGCCTGCGATGAAGGCGCGCAGCACGTCCATTCCCGAACGACCTTTTGCTTCAGCGATCGACAGCACTGCCGGCAGCACCGCGGCCGTGGGATGACCGATTAGCGGATGAACGTCGTCGTAGTCGAGCGCATGGGAGGTCGCTCCATTAATCAATGCAGCATCGACCGGTGAGCAGCGGAGGTTGAAGCCCACGATCGACGACGGTCCTTGTGCAGAGGTCGCTATCTCCTCACGCAGAATGCGCGCTGCCAGCTCATTAGAGCCCGCAAGCGTAACACCGTACCAATCCAATACGCACTGTTTAGCCACTGTCAGCGCCGCCCGATCGAGCTCGGCGCTACGATAGTCGACAATGTGACGGGCAAGCTTCGCGGTTAGGTTCGACATTTTCGCTCCCGTGCCCTTGGTTTGGCTTTACGGATAGGCACTGTCACGCGGCGCGCAGTTATATGCAAGAGCGTTCCGGCATGATCATGCATGAGATGCTTTTCGCGGTGCATAGAGGCAGGGCATGATACCCGACCGACGCTCTGTGGGAGCGCCGTCCTCTGGCGCGGACCAATTTCGACTATGACGATCCCGTACGCTTTGCTGACGGCTGGCGCTGTCCCTCGGGAGCGCACGTCCGCCGCACCAATCCGCGCGGGGCGAAAATCGTGCAGCGCGTCGCCAATTTCAGCCCGCGCCTCATTCGACGCGGCATGCCCACATGGCGAATTTCAGCTTCGGATTCGCGCATTCGCCGGTGCGTGCAGCGGCCAGAGATCGGCGCGCCAGTGCAGAGCGATCACAAGCATCATTGCCAGCCCAGACGCCGCATACAGTGTGCCGGTCGCGGTATAGCCGATGAGGTCGATCAGGCTACCGGCGGCGAGCAGCCCGAGGGGCAGGCCATAAATCACCATCATGCGCACTCCCATCACGCGACCGCGGAAGCGCTCGCTGGCAGTGCGCATGAGAATCACGGCCGCCGAGATCATCGACAAGCTCTGCGCGATGCCCGCAAGCAACAGGCACAGCATCGCCACCGGCATCGTTTTGAGCTCGACGAACACCAGCAGCATCGCGTACCAGGTCAGGGTTGCGCCGATCAAGAGGCGGGCGACGCGTACGCGGCCAGCCACGCTGAGCGTTATCGAACCGATGAGCGAGCCGAGCGCGAAACTCGCCGAGAGATAGCCGAGACCGGCCTGGTTGGTATGAAAGATTTCGCGCGCGACGTAGGGCAACAAGCCGTTGGTCAGGGGAAATGCGGTAAGATTGGCCAGAAAGGCGACGCAGAGCACCACGCGCATGCCTGGACCGTTCCAGGCATGAACGATACCCTCCTTCAGCTCGCGCAAGAGGGACGACGCGGGCAGATCATCGCCCGGGTGATCGGCTACGCCATGAGGTTTGGGTCGCCGGACCACGCACAGCATCAGGACAGCGGCCGTGAGATAGAGACAGGTGATCGCCGCATAGACAGGCCCAATACCGAGCGCTGCGAACAATCCGGAGCCGCTCAATGCGCCGGCAATGCGCGCGCTATCCATCGTCGTGCGCGACACGCTGATCGCACCGACCACCTGCTCGGGCGGCATGATGTCGGCGAGCAGCGCGCTGCGCACGCCGAGGTCCGAGGGGCGGATCAGGCCCATGATCGCGACGATGATCATGACGTCAAGCGGCCCCAGATGATGCGACAGCGCGAGCGTCATCAACGTGCCGGCGAGCACGGCATAGGCCGCGCGCATGGCGGCGAGCAGATCGCGATGCCCGATGCGATCACCGATGACGCCGAATACCGGCGCGATCAGTGTTCCCACATAGTTGAGCGACGCAAGCAGCGTCAGCAGCAGCACCGATCCGGTCTCGACCATGATGTACCAGCCGAGCACCAAGATCTCCATCTCGAACGCCCAGGAGGTGACGAGATCGGCCGGCCATTGAAAGCGATAGTTGCGGATAGCGAATGGCGCGAGCGCGGAAGTGCGGGCAGACCCGCTCACGGCGCGACGACGCGGATCATGCGTTCCCTGCCTATTTATTGTTGTTTGCAGAAGTTGGATAGCGCGCTGGAAATGGCGGTGTCAATTCATGAGGTTGCAGTAGCGCCCTGCAGCAATTGATTGCGGTACTGGCCCGGCGAAGCCTTGAACCAGCGCCGGCAAGCGCGGAAGAAGCTACTCTGGTCGGCAAAGCCGAGCAGATAGGCAGCCTGCCCCAGCGACAGATGCAGGCGGCCGAGATACTGATCGGCGAGTTCGCGCCGCGTATCGTCCAAGAGCTGCACGAACGTGGTCTTCTCCTGTTCGAGCCGGCGCTGCAGCGTGCGCTCGCTCAGGCGGAGCTCGACCGCAATCTCGTCGCGCCGTGGCTCGCCGTCGGGCAGACGCCTCACGATCGCTTCGCGCACGCGATAGCTCGTCTGCGCGTGATCGAAGTAGCGGAGATATTCACCGGCATAGCGCTCGTGCAATTCCGCAAGCTGCGGATTAGAGGTCGGCAGCGCCAGATTCATGTCGGCGGGTGAAAATATCAGGCTGTTGCGCTCGGCATCGAATGATACCGGACAACGAAACACCGACCGGTACGGCGATAGATCGTTGGGTGCCGAATAGGCCAGCGTGACCGAGCGCGGCGCGACGTCGCTTCTCGAAATCCAGCGGCAGAAGCCGATCACGGTGACGAAGATGAACTCGATGCGTTGGCGCGGGATCGGCCGCTCGCCGCCAAACATCGCGAAATCGATGCGATAGGCGTCGCAGTCCTCGGTCGTGCTCATGGTCAGCGCATCGCTGAGGATCAAAAGATAGCGTGCCAGCCGTTCGAAGGCGCAGCGCAAATCGGCGCAGGACATCATGGTATAGCCGACGACGTCAAAGCTTGCCGGCCGCGCCACGTGGTGCTGGGCGAGCGCGAGCGCAGGATTGCGCGACCGCTCGACGGCGAGCTCCCAGAGGTGGCTAATCTTTTCTGTCGCGACCCGCGCCCCCGGCCCTTCCAGCGACGCAGGCTCGATGCCGGCGGCAGCAAACAGCCTTGCGACGTCGAGCCCCTCTGCAGCAAAGAGGTCGGCGATACCCTTGACCCACACAGCGGCGGTTGTCCGCTTTGTCATCCCTTTCGCGTCCTCCGACCGATTGGCCTTGTCGGGCAATCAGATTGGCCTCCCCGGCCACTGACAGCTGGATGCCATCTGGCTAGGTCTTTGATCGAACTATGACACGAAACCGCACGCCTCGCCACCTGGGCAAGGCGTCTGACAGGGGGGAGTGGCTCCATGGACAGGCACTGGCTCACCAGTTACGGCACACACATCCCGACCGAGATCGACCCCGACGCCTACGGTTCGGTGCTGGAGATGCTCGAAGGCGCCATGGTGCGCTACGCCGAGAAGCCAGCGTTCCGCTGTTTCGGCCAAACGTTGACCTATGCCGATACCGACCGCCTCTCGCGTGCGTTTGCGGCTTATTTACAGAACAAGCTCGGCATCAGCAAAGGCGATCGGGTCGCGATGATGCTGCCCAACCTGCCTGCCTTCCCGCTCGCCATGCTCGGCATCATCCGCACCGGCGCGATCCAGGTCAACGTGAACCCGCTCTATACCGCGCGCGAACTCGAGCACCAGCTCAACGATGCCGGCGCCAAGGCCATCGTTATTTTCTCTGGCGTGTCGCCGACGTTGGCCGAGATCATCAGCCACACCGGCGTCGAACGAATCATCAGCGTCAACCTCGGCGACGGCATCGCCGCCGCGTTGCCAAGTCCGCCGCTGGATACGAGGCTTGCGAATGTCACTGCATTCACCGACGCGCTGGCGCAAGGCGCGGATCTGCCGCTAAAATCGCCGGCGCTGAGCGGCGCCGACATTCTGTTCCTGCAATATACCGGCGGCACGACAGGACTGTCCAAGGGCGCCGCGCTGTCGCATCGAAATCTTGTGGCCAACACCGAGCAGTTCAAGGCCTTCACCCCCGACGCGCTACGTCCGGGCCAGGAGATCGTGGTCACGGCGCTGCCGCTCTATCACATCTTCGCGCTGATGGTGAACTTCATCACCTATTTCTCGATCGGCGCAGAGAATTTTCTAGTGCCCAATCCGCGCGATATGGCAGGCTTCGTCGCAACGCTCAAGCGGGCGCGCCCGACCGTTTTCACCGGCGTGAACACGCTGTTCAGCGGGCTGTTGATGCAGCCGAACATCCGCGAGGTCGACTTCTCCAATCTTCGGGCCGCAATCGGCGGCGGCGCCGCCGTGCTACCGACGACGTCGGAAAAATGGAAGGCGCTGACGGGCCGCCACATCCTCGAGGGCTATGGCCTCTCCGAAACCTCGCCGATCCTGACGCTCAATCCCATGAGGGCTGATGGCTTTTCCGGCACCGTGGGGCTGCCGATGCCCTCGACCGCGATCAGACTGCTGGGTGAAGATGACACCCCGGTTGCGCTCGGGGAGCCCGGCGAAATCTGCGCGAAAGGGCCACAGGTGATGCGCGGTTATTGGCAGAAGCCGGAGGCCAACGCGGCCGCGTTCACCGCGGACGGCTATTTCCGTACCGGCGATGTCGGCGTGTTCGATGCCCGCGGCTATCTCAAGATCGTCGATCGCAAGAAGGACATGATCATCGTCTCCGGCTTCAACGTCTATCCCAACGAGGTCGAGGCGGTTGCGGCTGCCTGTGCCGGCGTCGCCGAATGCGCCTGTATCGGCAGGCCGGATGAGAGGACCGGCGAAGCCATTGTGCTTTTCGTCTCGAAGGTCCCCGGCGCTGATGTCGCCGAAACCGATGTGATCGCGCACTGCCGGCGCGAGCTGACGGCTTACAAGGTGCCGAAGGAGGTGCGCTTTGAGGAGGCGCTGCCGAAGTCGAATGTCGGAAAGATCTTGCGCAAAGATTTGCGCGCGCTGATCTTAAGCTGATGACCAGGGCGACGACTGCTGCGACATGCCGGCCTGCGACATCCTCTATATTGGAACAGCGACACCACGCGCTTGCCCGCAACTTCATGCCGCGTTCCAGCAATCCAAGCGCTGCCCGCGGCGCGTGTTCGCCGCGACCTCGCTCGGTCACCTCATGATGCCGGGAGGCCTGATTGCTTCTGAAAATGGCGAGGCCCCGTCGCTACAAGGACCCTGACCTATCTGCAGCTTGCAAGCGGCATCGGCTGGAACAGCCTGCCTTGACTTGCGTTGCCGGCGCAGCCGACACTGGTGATGCGACGATCCCATTGTACCCGTCCTGCATTCGACGGCTGCATCCTGGCAAGCTCATCTTCGATGCGCCTCTTATCACCATCGACGATGGTCACTTTTCCTGCCGGCGGGCGCCGGGGATAGGCGCGCGTGATCGTCGCGTTCCAAACCGAGCTACCCCACCACGTGGCGCACTGCGGCGCGGGTCAAAAAGCGCAGCTTTTCAGTCAACGGGAAGCGGTCGAAATTGGTCCTCACCGCGCCGCGTGTGAACGCTGTCTTCTTGGAATAGTCGATGTGCACGGCGACGATGACCGGCTTGCCGGTGGCGGCGATCTCGTTGGCCCTTCTGATCACGTCTGCGATCGCCTCATTGTTATTCATCGGCAGATAGGCGGCACCGGTTGCCAGCGCCACGCCCTCGATGTTGAGCTTGCCGATTGTCGTGCAGGGTTTTCGCCCGTAGGGAATCGCCTGCGCCTGTCCGATCTGCGCGAGCTCGCCATCATTGAAGACGTAATACACCACGCCAAGATTGTTGCTTGCCGCGGTCACAATCTCCATACAGGTCATCATGAAGGCGCCGTCGCCGACGATCGCCTGCACCATGCGGTCGGGCAGTGCGAGCTTTGCGCCGATCGCGGCCGGCACGGCATAGCCCATGCAGTTGAAATCCGTCGGCAGGATCACGCTCTTGGGCGCATGGATCGGCATCAGCTCGGCACTAAGAAAGGTATGGTTGCCGTCGTCGATGACGATGATGCCGTTGTCAGGCATCTGGTGGCGCAGCGCGTCGAAGAAGCGCACGGGGTTGACGATCCCGGCCGCATCATTGCGATACCAGCTCTCGCGATAGGCGATCTTGTCTCTCTTGATCTGCTCGCGCAGCGCGACCTCTTCACGTCGAGGCGGCACCTTCACCT
>Ga0306926_10009496_pt1 | contig 10701 bp, 7 predicted proteins | sample flu12Cox44000178_FD_203759 | JGI IMG/M metagenome (GOLD analysis project Ga0306926, IMG submission 203759) | Lab enrichment of tropical soil microbial communities from Luquillo Experimental Forest, Puerto Rico - flux8day.12C.oxic.44.000.178 (v2)... | ecosystem: Environmental > Terrestrial > Soil... | reverse complement strand
GCATCACGAGATCGATGCCATACTCCGCAGGCCGGCAATTGATCGGCGTCGCAAACGTGCTGTCAATCATGCTGATCAGTCCGTGCTCGCGAGCAATCGCGGCGGCCTTCGTCAAGTCGACAACCCGAAGCGTCGGGTTTGTTGGCGACTCCAGGTACAACATCTTGGTATTCGGCCGAATGGCTTTTCGATGCTGGTCGTAGTCGGTGGTATCGACCAGCGTGGTCTCGATCCCAAGCTTGGGCAGCCACAGGGTCAGAAACTTTGTGACCCCGCCATAAATATCGCGCTGCGCGACAATATGATCGCCAGACTTCAGCAATGCAAGAAGCGTTGTCGTGACCGCCGACATGCCCGAAGGAAACAGCAGCGCTCCATCCGTGCCCTCGAGTTCAGCGATCGCCGCCTGCACCACGCTGTGGGTAGGGTTCCCATAGCGCGTGTAGAACATGTCGGTATGCGTTGCAGCAAGTTGCTGGTCGAGATCAGTGACCTCGAATGTTGATGTCTGATAAATCGGCGTGGTCAGCGGTCCGTTCTTCTTGCGCAGGTCGCCGGCACCGCGCACCGCCGCCGTCTCGGGATGACGCTTCTTCGCTTTCATGAGATCTCCTGGCGCCTACGCTTTGACTAACGCCGGTATAGGCGTAAGCCACTTCGCCGAGCGCGGATGTCGTCCGCTGGTGAGTTCGTCGAACGCCTTCTGCAACGCCCGTGCGGCCGGCCCGGTCTTGCCGTCGCCGATCTTGCGGTGATCAATCTCTCGTAAACCAATCACTTCCGCCGCGGTTCCGCAGACGAATACTTCGTCTGCGATGTAGAGTTGGTCGCGCGAAATCGGTTCTTCGACAACTGTGTAGCCAAGCTCCCGCGCCAAAGTAATTAGGCTGTCGCGCGTAATGCCTTCCAGAATCGATCCACGCGGTACGGTGTAAATCACGCCATTGCGCACCACGAAAATGTTCTCCCCAGTGCACTCGGCAACATACCCGGAAGGATCGAGCATGATCGCCTCATCAAACCCCAAGCGCTGCGACTCCGTTTTGGCGAGGATCGAACCGACATAATTCCCCGAAACCTTCGCCTTGGTCATCATGATATTGGGGTGCAGCCGTGTGAACGACGAGATGTTGGCGCGAATGCCGCGCTCCTTGGCTTCAGTATTGAAAAAAGTGGTCCACTCCCACACCGCGATCACCATTCGCAGCTTCCCCGCGTCCACTACCATGTTCATCGCGCCATCCAGAAAAATTAGTGGGCGGATGTAGCATGCCGGGAAGTCATTCGCCGCGATGGTCTGCTGGATCGCCTCAATGATCTGCTGCTTCGTATAAGGCAGGTCGCGAAAACCCACGACCAACGCGGAATCCAGCAGGCGGTCTACATGTTCCTCGAGCCGGAAAACCGCCGGCCCCTGGTCCGTCGCGTAGCAGCGGATACCCTCAAATACGCTGTAGCCGTATTGCATCCCCGCGCTGATAAATGGCACGACGCCTTCCGCGGCAGGTTTTAAGCCGCCGTCCATCCAGATGTATTTCGCTGACCCAGCCATCGCGTCTCCTCGCGTGAATGACCCCGACCAGTCAGAGTACCGTCCACACCATTGGTCCCGCAACCAAAACCACGAGCTGCGATTTTTTCGATCAATGCCATTTATAATCCCACTCCTATGGATCTCGGCCTCCGCTCGAAAGTCGCCCTCGTCGCCGCCTCCAGCCAGGGAATCGGTCTAGCCACTGCTCATGCCTTCGCGGCCGAAGGCTGCCATGTGGCCATGTGTGCCCGCAACTTGGAGACTCTCCATGCTGCCGCCGAGAACGTTCGTCAACAGCACAAAGCCGAAGTGTTGTCGGAAGCCCTCGACGTGACGGATGCCCGGGCTGTTCATGACTTCGTCGAGGCGGTCGTAAAGCGTTTCGGCTCAGTCGACATTTGTGTGGCGAATGCCGGCGGTCCTCCTGCGAAGAGTTTCCTCGCCACGACGACCGAGGATTGGCGAAAAGCGGTCGACCAGAATCTTCTCAGCACCATGTTGCTTGCCCGCGAAGTCATTCCCCACATGCAAAAGAAACGCTGGGGGCGCATTGTGACCATCACCTCGGTCACTACCAAGCAGCCGGTCTCGGATCTCGTTCTGTCGAACTCGGTGCGGGCGGGCGTTGTGGGACTGGTCAAGAGCCTGGCGAATGAGTTTGGCAAGGACGGCATCCTGGTCAACAACGTGGGCCCAGGCTTTACGGCGACGGATCGCCTCAAACAGCTAGCACAGACCCGCTCAGCCGCATCGGGCAAATCTCAATCCGAGATCTTTGACGGATGGGCTTCGGACTCCGCCCTAAAACGCCTCGGTGAGCCGCGCGAAGTTGCCGAAACGATTGTGTGGCTGGCATCAGATCGTGCTTCGTACGTTACCGGACAAACCATCCTCGTGGATGGCGGAGTTTACAAAGGCTTGTGACCAGGAGATACACAAAGAGTCAACGGTGATCTCCTTAAGCTGTCGGCACAGTATTGCCAAGCCTATCGGTTTCTAGTAATCTTCCGCGCAACCCCATTTAGCTTGCACCCAGGGAAAGCGTCGCAGCCGCGGCAAAAGGGGGAGTTGTTTCTTCAGTCTGTGCGAAGCCAATGCGAATTCCGGCACCGGCCGGTTGATCGCTGTATTTCTTGCTAGTGCAAGGTTCGCAAAGCATGCGAACCAGCCACAACCTCGAAAGAACTCCGAGGGAGGAGTGCATGCGGAACATTCTCTTCAGCTTGTTCGCCTTGACGATGATCGGCGTTTCCTTGCACGGCTTTCGCCCAAGGCGGCGCAACAGGAGCCCTTACGGGCACCGTGCAGGACCCCTCCGGCGCGGTTGTGGCCAACGCCGACGTACGAATCGTGAATCAAGGGACCGACGCGGTTGCACGCACCTTGAAGACCGATGGTTCCGGATCTTTTACGGCGAGTCTCCTCCCTGTCGGTACCTACACGGTGCAGGTATCGAGCCCCGGATTCACCGAAGCCAAATTCCCCGACATTGAAGTACGCGTGACGGAAACGACGCGTATTACGGCCAAACTCGCTCCCTTGAAAGTGCTCGAGAAGGTAGAGGTTCAGGCCCAGGTACAGGCTGTGGAAACCAGCACCGCTACGACCGGTGAGAGCATCGGCGCCAGTACGATCCGCTCTTTGCCCCTGGCGACCCAGAATTTCCAGCAACTCCTCACTCTTTCAGCCGGCACCAACTCAGATTTGAATGCTTCTGCATCGCTCGGACGCGGGGATGTACGTATTCAGGTCAATGGCCAGCGCGAAGACAACAACAATTATCTGATCGAGGGAATCAGCGCGACCGACTACAACGTCGCCGAACTTACCAATACTCCGCTGCCAAGTCCGGATGTCGTCCAAGAGTTCAAGGTGCAAACCAGCCTGTACGATGCGACCCAAGGGCGCAACGGAGGCGGCAACATCAACGCAATTCTCAAGTCTGGCACCAGGAATTTCCACGGCAGTCTGTTTGAGTTTTTCCGCAATAACTCGCTCAATGCCAACGAGTGGTTCCTGAAACGCAGCGAAGTAGAGCGCAACATCTCGAATCAGCGTCCAGACGTGAAGCAAAACATTTTTGGCGGAAGTCTCGGCGGCCCGATTGGGCATGAAGGCAAACTCGGATACTTCTTCGTCAACTATCAAGGCACGCGTCAGCGAAGCGGCCTCTCCGCGGGAACGATTGTCAGTACAACCCTTCCGGTTCTGCCGTCTGCAAATCGTGGCACTGCCGCCTACGCCCAGACCTTGGTGGATACTTTCTTCCCAGGGAACCCGAGTATTACCGCGGCCAACATCGATCCGGTTGCCCTCAAGCTGTTGAACTTCAAGAGCGATCAGTTCAATGATCCCAGTGGGTTCTTGTTTCCGAATGCGGATCCAGCCAGTGGTGGGTTTGTCTTGAGTAAGGCCGGAAAGTACACCGATGATCAGTTCACCGCAAATTACGACCGTGATTTCCGCAACGGCCAAGACAAAATCTCCAGTCGCTTCTTCTTCTCGAACTTTCGATCCACGCTACCCTTTGGCGCAGGCGGACTCACTGCCACGCTCGGCGGCACCATCAGTCAGACGGATCTCAACTTTCCGCTCGACCTGCCCGTCCGTGACCGCTTCTTCAGCATCGCCGAGACTCACATCTTCAACCCTCGTTTGGTAAATGAATTCCGATTCGGTTATGTGCACATCAATAACCAAGCCATCAATTCGCCCATCGTGACAGTCGACGACTTGGGGATCAACCGGCCGAACAGCAACTTGTACAAAACCATCTACAAATTCACTTTCTCGACGTTCCAGCTTGGGCCTACTCCGGGTGCTGACCAAAGTCAGCTGCAAAACAACTACACGTTTCTGGATACCGTCAGCTACACGGCGGGCAAGCATTCGCTACGTTTCGGTGGCGAATATGATCGCGTTAACCTGGACAAGAATTTTCCACAGACGTTTAACGGTCAGCTCTTCTTTTTCCCATCGGGTGGAAACTCCGACTTTCAGAACTTCCTTCTGGGGCAGCCCGGTTTCTCCTTCGGCGGCAGCGGCGTTTCCAACCACAACTACAAAGTCAACGACTATGCATTGTTCTTTCAAGACGACTTCAAGTGGACACCAAACCTGACCGTCAATGCGGGTTTGCGCTGGGAATTGTTCGGAGCCGCCAACGACGGCGCTTGCCATATCGGAAACACAATTTCGGCTCTGGCGAACCAGGGCGTCAGCCCATTCGTCTATCCCAAGTGCGTGAGTAAGTTGGGCGTTTCCGGTTTCACCGGCACCCTCAGCTCCACCACGATGGCAAACAATTATGCGTCGAACTTCGGGCCTCGCTTGGGTTTCGCGTATGACCTTTTTGGAAGGCACACCACCGCGATTCGCGGTGGCTACGGCATTTTCTACGTGCGCGAAGACGTAGGAACCGTCGACCAGCTTTCGTTCACCGCGCCAATCCTGCCGATCACGACTCCCTTGGGGACACCCGGCGATATGGCTGATATCTTCAATTCAGGCGTGGGCAAGTTACCGGTAGGCGGCGTAATTGACCCGACCTACATCCCGAAGTACTCGAGCTTTCTCGGGTTCGTCGACGGGAGCGGTAACCCGACCACCGATACTACTCAGAATGCCGTTTTTGACAACGGCTTCGCGAACCCGTTTGGCGATGCCGGCCATCCCAATGGGATTTTCGGCGGCAACTCCATCAACCTCTTCGGCTTGGAGGTGCCTCGTCATTTCCTTTCGCCGAGCACCCAGCAATGGAACCTTAGTGTGCAGCAACAACTGCCACGCGATTGGATTCTGGAGATCGGATATGTTGGCACGAAAGGAACTCACCTCCGCGAAACGCGCGACGCCATTCAGCCTGTCGATGCACGGGTCCATCCCGTGACTGTCGTCGCTCGCGACGGCAAGTCCTACACCATCGCGCAGAATAGCTTCGCCAATGCGAACGCCCGTTCGCGCGCACTGGGCCTTGCCACGCAGAACTATCAATTGTTCGCCAGTGACGCCTGGTCCAATTATCATTCCCTGCAAATCACGGCGTCGCATCGCTTTTCGCGCTCGTTCTATTTTCTGGCGGCGTATACGTGGTCGAAGGCGTTGGACGCTACGTCGAGCGGCAATACGGCCTTTAACACCGCCATCAACGACCAGACGAATCTGAACGACTCGTACGGCCCCTCGGACTTTGATCGTACGCACCGAATCGTTCTGAGCTACGCGTACGATCTGCCTTTCTTTGCGGGCAAAAAGGGAGTCACAGCGGCGCTACTTTCTCACTGGGTGTTGAGCGGAATCACAACCTTCCAGTCGGGCACTCCCTTCACGGTCATTGACGCAGCCGGCGGCACGGCTTTCAATCTCAGCAGCCCCAACACCAGCACCGCGACTCTCAATCCTGGCTTCACCCCTTCGTCTGCTCAAACCAGCGGAGATATTCATCACCGACTCAATCAATGGTTTAAGTTCGACGCTGCTGCGCAAACCTATGCCGGAATCAGTGCCGCTCCTGTCGCCGGGGTAGACGGTACGACCGGCTTCGGAAACCTCGGCCGCAACACCTTCCGCGGACCGTTCCAGCAAAACTGGGATGTTTCGCTCGGCAAGAACTTCCGGGTCAGGGAGAGCAAGAACTTCAAATTTTCAGCGGACTTCTTCAACATTTGGAATCACCCGATCTTTGCTAGCCCCAATAACATATTCAATGGCCTGGGATTCGGCACCATCACCAGCACGAAGGGGACTCCGCGCCTGATCCAGCTTTCCGGGAGGTTCTCGTTCTGAGCCCGGACTCGAAGATTCGGATTCCGCTTCTCGATCGCGACCAGGTGGCGCCCGAGATTGCGGTTGTATACGACGCCTTGCTCGCCCAGCGTGGTGTTGTTCCCAACATGTTTAAGACGCTTGCTCACACGCCTGCTCTGGCCCTGGCCGTTGCAGGTTTTCTCAAGGCCCTCCTCAGTGACGGTGCTTTGCCTGGCTGGTATAAAGAGCTGGTGGCGACTCGGCTTTCCGTGCTTCAGAAATCGCCCTATGCCGCCTCTGCGCACACTGTTTCAGCGCGGCAGAAAGGGGCGACAGAGGCGCAGATAGCATCCGTTCAAGGCGACTTCGAGACTGGCCCCTTCACGGACGCGGAGAAGTTAGGCTTCCGTTGCGCCGAGCGCCTGCATCGCTCACCCAAAGAGATCGACGACAGCTTTTTCGCTCAGCTGAAAAAGGTGTACTCCGATTCGCAAATCATCGAACTGATGGCCACCGCATCGGCGTTTGAGTTGTTCCCGCGCTTTGTCGATGGCCTGCGCATCCCAATCACTCCGCTCCCTGAAGCACTCGCCGGAAAGAAGGGCTGATGCGTCCCGTTGCGTCCCGCATGTCCGTAATGACTGGCGAAGGCGCGCTCTCCGTATATGCGCGCGCTAAAGAACTCGAAGCCACCGGCCGTTCCGTCATCCATCTCGAACTCGGCGAGCCTGATTTTCATCCCGATGCCCCGGTTGTCGCCGCTCTCGAAAAGGCCGTGCGCGAAGGTAAAGACCGCTATTGTCCGATGGCTGGCGTTCCGGCGCTCAAGCAGGAACTCGCCGCGTATCTGAAGCGTACCCGCAGCATTGATGTCTCGCCCGATTCCGTCGTGATCGCGCCAGGCTGCAAGATTGCCCTCTTCATGGCGCTGATGGCGCTGATCGATCCAGGCGACGAAGTCCTCTATCCCGACCCCGGCTTCCCGGGCTACCCGTCAATCACCGCTGCCTTGGGTGGCGTCGGTGTGCCATTCTCGCTGCTCGAGCGCAACAAGTTTCAACCGGACCCCGACGAGATTGCGCGCAAGATCACGCCGCGCACGAAGGCGATCCTCGCTAATTCTCCCGGTAATCCGAACGGCACCATTTACTCCGACGAAGTTCAGCGCCGCATCGCCGAGCTGGCCATCAAGCACGATCTCTACGTGTTTTCCGACGAAATCTATGCCCGCATCATCTATGGTGGGGAATACCTGTCGATGCTGCGCTATCCCCACATGCGGGAGCGCACCCTGATCATCGATGGCTTCTCGAAAAGCTTTGCCATGACCGGCTGGCGGCTCGGGTATACCGTCGCGCCCCCTGATATCGTCCCGCATCTCGTGATGCTCGCGGTGAATAGTTACACATGCGTCAACGAGTTTACGCAGTACGCTGCCATTGAGGCTCTGCGCGACTCCGGCGGCGCCACTCCGCGGATGGTCCGCGAGTTCGCCGGGCGTCGCGAACAATTCGTTTGCGAGCTGAATCGCGTACCCGGCTTCCGTTGTCTCGCGCCCGATGGCGCTTTCTACGCCTGGGTCAACATTACTGGGACGGGACTTTCCGCCGAAGAAGTTTGCCGCATCATGCTGGAGGATGCGGGCGTTGCAGCGATTCCGGGTGCCGCCTTCGGCCCGACTGGAAAAGACTTCGTGCGCTTCTCGTTTGCTTCGTCGAACGCGACCTTGCACGAAGCGGTAGAACGCATTATGAAGGCCTCGGCCTCATGGCAGCCCGCGACGGCCAGAAGCTAGCCTGATTCTGGCGTGCTCGGCGCACGGTCGCAGTCAGCACCAAAGGGCACAAAGCATCGCGAAGATTTCTCGGCTCGGTTTGCTTGCTGCCTCTTTGTTGGCCTTGGTGGCTAAAAAGCGAGTAGCCTAACCCTTTCGTACCAGTGGAGACCCCATGACCTCGCGGTCTGTTTGTATCGCAATCGCCATTGCGTTGTGCACGACGTTCGCGCAAGCGCAGGCTCGCCCCTATCCCGGCTCCGACCTTCAGGAAGTCTACAACCGCCTCCTGCCCCAGATCGAAAAGATCAAGATTTTCGACCATCACGCGCACCCGGGCTTCTTCGATGATCCCGACGTCGACGCGATGGCCGCCCCTCCCGGCAGCGCGCCCTTGCGCGAGCGCGACACCAACCCGGAACTCATTGCAGCTGCCAAGGCCCTTTTCGGCTATCCCTACGATGATCTCTCGCCTGAACACGCCAAATGGCTTTCCGCGAAAAAGCTCCAACTGAAGAAGGAGCAGGGCAACGCCTACTGGTCGAACATACTCGACAAGCTCAACATCGAGCAGGGTGTTGCGAACCGCGCCATGATGGCCGATTATCTCGATCCGCAACGCTTCAAATGGGTCTTCTTCGCCGATTCTTTCTTGTGGCCCTTCCACAACGAGAAAGAAACTAACCGTAATCCTGACGAGAAGGTCTTTATCCCACTTCAAGAGAAAATGTTCCACCGCTGGATGGAGCAGGAGCACCTCAAGCAACTCCCCGCGACCTTCGACGACTACCTGAAGTTTGTCACCGGTGTCCTCGAAGCCAACCAGAAAAAAGGCGCGATCGCCGAAAAGTTCGAAGTCGCTTACTTCCGCCCGCTCAAGTTCACTGACCCCAGCAAGGAACAGGTCGAAGCCATCTACAAAAAGTACGCGAAGGGCGGCGTTCCCATGGAATCCGAATACCGGACCTTCCAGGACTATATTTTCCGGTACTTGGTTCGCGAAGGAGGCCGCCTCCACCTGCCCGTGCACATTCACTCGGCAGTCGGCATCGGCGACTATTTCAACATCTCCGAAAGCAACATCATGGTCCTGGAGAACATTCTTCGCGATCCGCGTTACTCCGGCACGACTTTCGTAATGATTCATGGTGGCTACCCGCTCGAGCGTGAGGCCATCTGGCTCGCCGCGGTCCACAACGTCTACATGGATTCGTCGCTCATGGAAGTCGTCATGTACACGGCCGCGTTCAAAGACTCGTTGAAGCAGTGGCTCGAAACTTTCCCCGACAAAATCACCTTCGGCACCGATTGTTTCCCCTACAATGAGACGCTGGGCGCGGAAGAGAGCTACTGGCTGGGAGTGCAGACTGCTCGCATGGGACTCGCAGGAGCCCTGGCAGAAATGATTTCTTCTGGCGAGATCAGCGAAGCCAAAGCGCTTGAAATGGCCAATGCGTACCTGCACGATACGGCGGTCGCCATCTACCAGGGAAAGGTCCATTGAGGAACGTCATGCCCCGAAACAAGATGAGTGTTAAGCGCAAAATCGCACGACGGCCGCTGTCTTCCGCAAAAAAGACGTCGCGCAAATCGGGCAACTCTGTCGCTCTCAAAAACACGGTAAAAAGCACGAAGCGCTCCAGAGCCAAAGCTGAACTGAAGTACGTCCAGTGGCAAAGCGTACCCGTCGAGGACCTGAACCCTCTCCTGCAGCGCCACTTCATCGTTGGCGAAGACATCATGGTCGCCCGCGTCCTGATGAAGAGAGGCTGCATCGTGCCTTTGCACAGCCATCACAACGAGCAATTCACCTACATCCTTGAAGGAGCACTCAAATTCTGGATCGATGGCCAAGAAATCGTTGTCCGCGCCGGAGAAGTCCTCACCATCCCGCGCAACATGCCGCACAAGGCCGAGGCTCTCGAAGACACGGTGGATCTTGACGTCTTCAACCCGCCGCGCGCCGATTGGATCAATAAAACAGACCAATACTTGCGGAAAGCGAAATAGCCCTTCTCATTCAAGCGTCGGAGTGCAGTTCGCCCGAGGGTAATCTTCTCCGCCCACCTGCTCTCAGTTAGGATAGTGTGTTCGGCCCAACCCATGCCCGCTACCACGGAAGCCCGAGTGTCCCGCCTGCGCTGCATTAACTGCGGGAACATCGCCGACTACGCGGATCAGGATTTTCGTTGCCCCACCTGCGGCGATCTCTTCGAAGTCTTCTTCCCAGGATGGCAGACCGGGCAGGGACTTCGCGCCCAGGGTCACACCGCGACCGAGCTCAAGTCTCTTTGGCTCGCCCGCCGAACGAAATTCGAACCTGAAAATACCAGTGGCGTCTGGCGATTTCGTGACCTGCTGCCCGATTTGAACGAAGGGCATTCTGTGATCACGCTTCGGGAAGGCAATACTCCGATCTACGATTTACCCCACTGCGCGCGTGCGGCCGGGATCGATCATCTCCTCGCCAAACATCAAGGCATGAACCCGACCGCGTCTTTCAAAGACACCGGAATGACTACCGCCTCGTCCTTCGCCCGCCAGGCCGGCTTTCGCTGGGTCGCCTGCGCCTCCACGGGGAACACCTCCGCTTCGATGGCCGCCTACGCTGCCCGCGGAGGCATGCGCAGCCTTGTTCTCATTCCCG
>Ga0306926_10009495_pt1 | contig 10701 bp, 9 predicted proteins | sample flu12Cox44000178_FD_203759 | JGI IMG/M metagenome (GOLD analysis project Ga0306926, IMG submission 203759) | Lab enrichment of tropical soil microbial communities from Luquillo Experimental Forest, Puerto Rico - flux8day.12C.oxic.44.000.178 (v2)... | ecosystem: Environmental > Terrestrial > Soil... | reverse complement strand
TGAAGCGATACTTATAATCGTCAACGCGCACCGCCGACAACGTGCCTTCGGTAAAGTAGAAAACTTCGTGCCGAGCCGAAGGACCCTTGCCCGTGATCAGGTCGAGTTGATTGTAACCATCAAGGTGCACCTTGAAGGTTTGATCACCGAGCTTCTTACCGCTTAGCAATTCGGCGGTGATGTTTGCATTGCCGGCAGCCGCAACCAGTGTTGGGAACCAATCTAATCCTGAGATAATACTGTTTTCGACCTTTCCGGCTGGCACGTGGCCCGGCCAGCGGATGATGCAGGGCACACGGAAGCCACCTTCGAGGCCAGTTCCTTTGCCACCGGCAAACGGTGTCTGCCCGCCATCCGGCCAGGTGAAGTTCTCCGCACCGTTATCGGTAGTGAAGATAACGATCGTATTGTTATCGAGACCGCTGTCTTTCAGATGCGTCAAAACTGCGCCCACGTCATCGTCGAGCTGTGCCATGCCGGCTTCTTCGATGCTCCAGCCGTTCTCAGGTGTTCGCATCGACTCGTATTTTGGCGAGAGATGCGTGACGACGTGCATGCGCGTGGGGTTGAGCCAAACGAAGAAGGGCTTGTTCGCCTGCTTCGCCTTGTCGATGAATTCTAGCGCCTTGTCGCGAATGACGCCATCGACGGTTTCCATGTTGTACTTGATGTCTGGCATCGGATGGGGCGGCAGCGGCCCTTCGTCGGTAATTTTTTGCTTACCGACTTTGCCCCAACGGGGATCGACCGTCGGATCATCCACGTCGCTCGCCACGCTATGCACCAAGTTGCGCGGGCCGACCGTATTCCTGAGAGCCGGCGGATAATTGGGATGGAACGGGTCCTCCATGGCGTCGAGGTGATATAGGTAGCCCCAGAACTCATCGAAGCCGTGCACGGTTGGTAGGAACTCGTTGCGATCACCAAGGTGATTTTTGCCGAACTGTCCTGTTGCATAGCCCATCGATTTTAAGACGGTTGCGATAGTTGGTGCTTGTGCAGGCATGCCGGTAGTGGCACCCGCTTGTCCGACTGTGGTCAAGCCAGTCCGAATTGGCAGTTCACCGGTTATGAAGTTCGCTCGTCCAGCCGTGCAACTTGCTTCCGCATAATAGTCGGTGAAGCGCATACCCTCACTGGCCATCCGGTCCAGGTTTGGTGTTCGGCCAGCCATGATGCCTTGATTATAGACGCCGATATTCGACCATCCGATGTCGTCGCCCATGATGACAAGGATGTTTGGCCGCTGACCGGATGGAGCGGCCGGTTGCGCCTGCGCTACTGCCTGACGCACGGCAGCCGCAGTGCCGAGCGCCGAAGCCGCCGCTATGGTGGTGCCGCCAAGTAACATATTGCGGCGATTGAGTGAGCTCTTGCTCTTGTTCTTTTTGCGCGACTTGTCTCCGTCATCGATTTTGGACATAGGTCACTCCACTTCTGTTGACATAACGATGGCCCCAAAGAGTGGACACATCGCACCGCTCTGCGTGGCACGCGGCCACGCGCGGGGGCGGCAGTAAGCTCAGCACGAGAGAACCGCTGCAAAGCAAGTCCAGCGGAAGCCCAAGACTATCTCTCGCCACGGTGTTGGGGTTATGACAACCGCGTGAGGAGCGCCGCTTTGCGCAATGCATTAGGCGCCGGCTGGAGAAACGTTTTGAAAATGAACGAGGCCACCAACTAGACGGCTCTAGGGCGAGCCCCGCCTTCGCGAGGACGCTGCATCATCCCACCCCCGGAGAGGAGTGACGCGCCGACGGGGCTCAAATGCAGCATAGCATGGGAAACAGCAAACAACACGATAGCGTTGCGCAGCAGAAATTCAGCTGACCGAAGTGTCGCTATGGGTCATTCGCGTCGTTTTGGGCGCCCACGCTGATGTCCGCTATTCCCCCATAGCGACCGGAATGGCGACCCGCCGGGCGGTTGCTATGTGCCAATAGCGGCATTCTGCAGTTCGAGAAGCGTTTTAACGAGCCGTGGCTTATGTCAAATATACCAAAGGACGATGGGGTGGTACTAAGGGCCAATATCACCGCGCCGCATTAAGGCTTTGCTTGATGCTGGGCTGGGCTGCTTATGAAAGCCCATGTCGTATCGAACCATCGCTTCCATTGCCGCAGCGAGCATCTTTTGCGTCGCGTGTGTCTCCACCGAGGCTATGGCATATCGAGGAGGATATCGCGCGGGCGGTGTTCGCGTTGGCGCCTATCATGGCGGCGTCTACCGTGGTGGTGCCTATCGCGGCGGCGTATATCGCGGAGCGTATGTGCGCCCTGGCGTAGCCGTGGGCGTTGGGGCTGCCGTCGGCGCCGCTGCCGTCGGTGCAGCAGTAGCTGCCCCATATTATGGCGGTTATAACGCAGCGCCTGCATGTGGGTATTACCCCTACCCGCCCTACTACTAATTTGTCCCGGAGCGTCGCACGACGGCCCCCGCGCTGTCGTCAACAATTCAACGATAATACGCCGGTTAGCATCAAGCTAACCGGCGGTTTCGCGTCATTATTTTTTCCGTCACTTCGCCGATTGGCCGGCCATCATGTTCTTCAAAATACCGACGATGGCGGTGAGCACGGCGCCGGCGACGCCGCCGCCGACCGCCTGGCCGACCAGTGCACCGATATCGACGTTACCGGCCGCGCCTTGCAGCATCGGTAGCAATGCGGTGAGCAGCGTGCCGCCGCCGGCGCCGCCGAGCGCACCGGCAATTGTGTTGCCGAGCGTGCCGAGGTCGACATTCTTCATTCCAGCGCCGACGGCATTGCCGCCGACGGCGCCAGCGATAAGCTGGACGATGAGGTTGATGAGTGTGGATGACATTATGGACCTCCCGGTTTATCAGCGTGATTACAGCAGGGATTTGCGACCGGCGAAATAGGGTCTAACGCTCAAGTTGCAAAGCAGCAATCGTGAGGCGCTGATGTCCGCAATGGGTTAAAAGCAGACATAACCGGACCGTCAGCCGATGTCCGCTCTTGCCCCCCGAAAGCGACCGCAATAGCGACATGTCGGACGGTCGCATAGTGCAGCAACGCGAATTTACCCTACCTCATTCCGTTGACAGAGCCACACCGTTCGCCCTCCCGCCTGCGCATCATTCTTAGCGTGTTCAAGTACGTGGAAGCCAATACGCGCGATGAGCCCTTCATATTCAGCGGGTGAAAAACTCGCGTGATACAGTGGGTCGCCCTTGTATTCGCCAACGCCCTCGCCATGCTGCGGCCCCGTATTAAACATCAATACCGCGTTGATGGAGGCGTGGTCAGCGAAAATCGCAAACATTTGCCGCTGGTCCTCGTGAGCGAGGTGAAAGAAGCTGTCCCAGGCGAGAATGCCATCGAAGCGTCGACCGAGTGCTAACTGCCGCATATCGGCAACGATCCATTCCTGATCCGACAGACGCTCGCGGCAAAACGAAATCATCGTCGGTGACGAATCGACGCCTGTCACGCGCAATCCCCGCTCGGCCATGTGCTGCGCAACTGGCCGTCCTGGACCACAGCCAAGGTCCAGCACCCTGGCCCCTTTGCCGAGTCTGTCGATGAAACGGTCGTGCCAGAGTTTGTCGTTCCAGTAGGTGTTCTGACGGTCGCGGTCCCACGCGGCCGCGTGTTTTTCGTAATGCCCGACAATCCTATCAGCGAGATCAGTAAGAAAAGTGGCAACTACTCGCGCATCATCCTCGCAGGCTAGAGAAACAGACTACCACACAGGGCCGTATTGTGCGGCACAGCAAATGATCCGGCTGAAGTGACGCTAAGGGTCATTCTCGACCGAATCCACTCTTCGGCGCCATGTCCGTTGTCCCCCCGATAGCGTCCGCCAAAGCGACATGCCGTCCGGTCGCGAAGTGCCAAAAGCTGCCGTGAGCGGATGCAGCGAAACGATGTGGCGGCAGGGGCGCTTCGCATATTGCGAGAGCAAATTGGAGTGAAAGCCTCAGCCTGCCACTAGAACTTGGGAGCCCGTTTCTCGACAAATGCTCGAACGCCTTCGTTATAATCTGCACCGTGGTAGACGTTCCGCCGAAGTCCTTGAATATGCTCAAACGTTTCGGGAGAAATCGGCCTCGCTTCCGCGAGAATGCGGGCAGTTGTCTTGAAGCTGGAAATTGCGGCTGAGGAGCGGGTCGCGATCACCTCACCCAGCTTGTAGACGCGCTCCTCCAGAGCGCCCCTTGGCGTAAGATCGTTGATGATCCCGAGCTGGAGCGCCCGTTCCGCCCCGATTGGCTCCGCGGTGCAGAACATCTCCGCGACAACATTTAAGGGCAGTCGGTTCAAGAAGTGGAGTATCCCGGACACATTGTAAGGTAACCCAAGCTTGGCGGGCGTAATGGCGAATGCACAGCTTTCGTCTCCGAATGCCATGTCACAAGTCATAACGAGGTCGCACGCGCCGCCCCACGCCGAGCCTTGCACCATCGCGATCACGGGCGCCGGGAATGCGGTCACCGCGCGCAAGAGCTGTTCCAGCGGATCGTCAAATGGCAGCGGATCACGATTGGCTTCTGGCAATTCGTCGACGTCGTGGCCAGCCGACCAGACCTTTTGCGCCTCGGCGCTCCGAACGACGACGGCTCGAACGCCCTCTATTTCAAAATTCGCAAGCGCATTCAGACATTCTCTGATCAGTGGCCTGCCGAGCGCGTTCCGCTTGCAGTAGTGGTTGAACGCGATTGTGCCGACTCGGCCCCGCATCTCGGTCTTTATGAAGTCCATCTGACCCTCCTCAGATCAACGTGATCCTACGGGCCGCGTCGCGCAGCTCCCGCTGATGGTGGGGGTGCGCTATGCTGATCAGCTCCTCGGCGCGCTGCTTGGTCGACTTGCCGCGCAGGTAGACGACACCGAATTCCGTCGCGACATATTCGACGTCCATGCGGTCATCAGTCACCATCTGCACCCGGGGAACGATGCTGGAGATCGTCCCGTGCTTCGCAGTGGATTGCAAAGCGATAATCGACTTACCGTTCGGTGCGAGGGACGCGCCTTTCACAAAATCGAATTGTCCACCTGAGCCGCTATATTCGTGGTCTCCGATAAACTCCGCATTGACCTGTCCATATAGATCTATTGAAATTGCCGTATTGATCGAGACAAAATCGTTGTTCTGAGCGATTACGCGCACGTCGTTCACATAACTCGATGCATAGCTCTCGACGGCCCCATTGTCGTTCATGAAGTCGTAGGTATCAGCGTCGCCGATTGCGACGGTAAAAACGTGCTTGTGAGGATGTAAGGCTTTGCGGCGCCCGGTGACCGTTCCGGCACGGATCAGCTGAACCATGGCGGGAGAGAACAGTTCTGTGTGAATGCCAAGATCTTCGTGGTTTGCGAGCGCCTCCGCGACGCCTGATGGAATCTTGCCGATGCCGAGCTGCACGGTTGCACCGTTCGGCACCAGCGGTGCAATAAGCTTTCCGATTGTGCGGGCTTCCGCGGTGGGTTCTGATGATGGAGATGCTGGGATCGGCGCATTGCTCTCCACCAAGGCAGTCACCTCGCTGACATGAATTTGCGATTGGCCGAATACCCGCGGCATCTTCGGGTTTACCTCGACAATTAGCCGCCGACACCGCCGAGCTGCAGTCGTAGCGTAGTCATTGTTTGTACCGAGGGAGAAATACCCAGCCTTGTCCATCGGCGAGACAGTCACGACGAACGTGTCCACCGAAATTTGCCGTTCAAACAAATGCGGGATTTGGCTGAAATTTATCGGCACAAAGCTCATTTGCTTCACGTGCGTTCGGGCCTGATCTCTTTCGATCTTATGGTCTGGTCCGGCCACGAAGAAGCTGTGAGCGTCGATCTTCTCCAGAACGCCCTCAGAGAGCAAAGTGTCTCCCATAGGCTGCATTGCGAGCTTATAGTAGACCGACAGCCCCTTTAGATCGCCAGCACGTACGCGGTCGGCGATAGCCGCTAGCAAGCTCGGCGGTTGCCCGGCCGCCATCGCCACTACCAGCGTCTCGCCGTTCCTGATGTCTGCGACAGCGGCCGCGGCAGTTCGAGATCGTGCAGCATAGAGGTCTGTATAAAGCTGTGTGCCGCTCATCGCATGCCTCCGATCGTTGCTAGGGTAGCGGCGCCAATCTAAGGGCTTCGTCACTGTCAGCGACTCAGACCTCGCTTCGGCGCAACTCGTTTCGAAACAGCGCTCGCCCCTTCGGATAGATCGAGCGGCTGATCATCAGAATCGTCTCTCCGTCGAGGAAGTACCATCGCCGGACGAGCATCGCCGGGCTGCCAACCGCAGTCGCGAAGACCGCAGCTGTCTCGGCATCATGCACGATTGGCTCCAACTCCTCGACGATGTTGCGCACCCGAATTCCGCACACTCGCTCTGCGGTTCCAGCTATCGATCCCGTCAGCTCGGACAGATAGGGCCGGATCGCTGAGTAGCTCGCGGCGATGTAAGCATCGCTCAAGGTAAGTGGCGGCTCGTCGAGTCTTATGCGTGACCTGCGAATGCCGCGGAAAAGCAGGAACTGGCGACCAGGTTCACAGCGAAGCTCCGCCGCTAGAGAGGTGTCGGCGATTACGTCGCGGATCTCGATTGGCTGGAGCGGGATAGCGGCCGCCAAAAATTCATCAATTGACCGAGAGGTCGCGGCGAACGCCGGCGCCGCAGGCGTTCGTCGCAGGACCGTCGTGCCCGAGCCGCGCCGGCTGGTCACCAGTCCGCGCGAGCGCAGCTCGACCAGCGCTTCGCGGATGGTGAAGCGGCTCGCGCCAAACATGCGCATGAGCACGAACTCGGAGGGTAGGCGGCTACCCACCGCGTAGTCGCCGCGTGCGAGAGCATCGGCAAGTGCGTCTGCGATCCGGCGAAAAAGAGGCCCGCCGGCGGTGATCGTACCGGGAACAGCCATCGTATCAGGAACAGTCATAGGGCCCCTTTCATAGCGGCATTTGATGATATACCCAAATATGACCGGTTGTCCGTGCAAATATGCAAACCAGATATGACCGGTTGTCCGTACAGAAAATGCTTGGAAAACATCTTTCTCTGTGTCAAAATAGATATGTCCGGACAACCGGTCATATCACAAGGTGACACCGAGATGCCAGACCTTTCCCTGATCCGCAGCCTTCTTTTCACGCCAGCCGATCGTCCGGACCGCTTCGCCAAAGGACCCGCATCGGGCGCAGACGGCGTCATTCTCGACTTAGAAGACGGTGTCGGCCTCCCTGCCAAGCCGGCCGCCCGCAAGGCAGCGCTCGCATTCTTCACCGACCCAGCAGCAGCGCCAGCCGGCTTTGTCTGGGCGCTGCGGCTCAATCACGTCACCACGCAGGCCGGACTGGAGGATCTGCTGGCTCTTCGTGGCGCGCGCAAGCCGGCGGTCGTCGTCCTGCCCAAAACCGAGTCGGTCGCGGAGATCGATATCGCGCTCGCTCACCTCGGTGGCGACGGCGCCGTCCAGTCCGTGGTCGCATTGATCGAAAGCGGGCGTGGCCTAGTCGCGGCTAACGAGATCGCGGCGCATCCAGCGGTTGCGGCACTGGCGTTCGGCGGCGGAGATCTCGCCGCCGACCTGCACGCGACGCTGACCTGGGAGCCGATGCTGTTCGCCCGTAGCCGCGTTGTTCAGGCCGCGGCCGCGGCCGGAATCGGGACCTGGGACGTGCCCTATCTCGACATCCACGACTCCGAGGGGCTCAAGCGCGAGACCGCCGCCTCCAAGGCGCTCGGCTATACCTGCAAGCTCGCCATTCATCCCGCTCAAATCGCCCCCATCAACGCCGTCTTCACCGCGTCAGCGAACGAACTCAATCGGGCGAAGCGCATCGTCGCAGCGTTCGAGGCGGCGCACGGCGGCGCCTGCCAGGTCGACGGAAAAATGATCGACGCGCCGGTCGTGAAAGCGGCCCGCCGAACCGTTGCAATCGCCGCCCGCGCGGCCTGAAACCCAAGAGAATTAAGGAGCCCAACATGAGTCTTTATGCTTACGTGAAAATGGGGCCGAACCGCTATCGCGAACGCTTCGGCTTGAGCTTCGACGATCTGCACGAGGGTATGCGTATTCGCCATCGCCCCGGCGTCGACGTCTCCCAGCAGGATAACCGCGAGGACGCGGTCGATCTCATCAACAACGCGCAGCTTCACTTCGACAGTCATTATGCGGCGCAGACCGAGTGGAAGAAGCCGCTCGGTGTAAGCACCATGACGGTTCAGCGGCTGCTCGGCATGATTTCGCGCAGCTGGTACCGGCGCCGCGCGATTCTTGGCATCGACAGCATCGCAATGACGCATCCTGTTTTCGGCGGCGATACGCTCTACGCAGAGTCAACCGTGACTAAAATGGACGCCGGCACTAACCCGGATGTCGGGATCGTCTCTCTGTCGATCGATGGACTCAATCAGAACAACGTGACGGTCTCCAAGATTGCTTGTCGGTTGGAAGTCTACAAGCACGGGCAGCATCCCGAAGACCAGACGGACGAAGCGCCTTCCGAGGAAGAGCGTTTCCGCTCGCATCACGTTGACGCGCAAGGTGCGCTCGTCGAGCAGACCGGGCTCGCCTTCGAGGACATGCAGGAAGGCGAGACATTTGCTCATTGGCCGGGCCGAACCATCACATTCGAGGAGAGCCGCCTGCACGCGCTGCGTTCCCTCGAAATCAATCCACGCTGGCATGACGCCGCTTACTTAAAGAAGCATCAGGCAATCACGCCAGCAGTGTTCGAGCCGCTCGTCGTGGGGTTCGTCACCGCCCTCACGACGCGCACGCTCGGTCGCGTTGTCGCCAATCTCGGCTGGACCGGCATCGAGCTGCCGCGGCCGGTGAAACCGGGCGAGACGATTTACGCGGAGTCGACGATCGGCCCGGTTCGCGGATCGCATTCGCGGCCGACGCAGGGGATCGCGAAAGTCGAGACGCGTGCTTTCGTCGAGAGCGGCGAACTGGTCTGCCGGTATCAGCGCGCACTCCTCGTCTATCGCCGCGGCATGGGCCCCTATGCCGCCGCGGGTTATTGACGCGACCAATGCACACTCAGTTGGAACAAAGGAGAGTATGATGAGCGACGTTCAGGATCTCTATTGTCGCCGCCTGACCACGCCTTCCGAAGCTTTGCGCGATCTGCCCAAGCGCTGCAGCGTGCTGCTCGGCATGTTCGCCGCTCAGCCACCGGCGCTCGTTCAGGCATTTGCCGATCGCGCCAAGGCGGGCGAAATTGACGAGGCGCGCCTCTACTACATGCACGCGACTCCAGCGACGGTCGAGGCGGTGATACGTCTCGATCTGATGGATGTGATCAAACTGTATCCATTCTTCCTTGGAGCAGGTGAGCGCGGATTACTCCGGCAGCTTAACGAGCGGAGCCGCAAGATCGTTCATTTCGTGCCGAACTCGTTCAGTGACATTCCCCGCATTGTCCGCGAGCGCGCCCCCTTCGACGTTTTCCTGCTGCAGGTCGCGCCAATGGACCGGGGCGGCTGGTTCAGCTTCGGTCCCAGCGGAGCTTACTCTCTCGCGGGCATTGAGCGAGCGAAACGGGTCATCGTCGAAGTCAATCCGAACATGCCGCGCACCCATGGGACGGGCATTGTGCACGTTTCGCAGGTCGCGGCGATCGTCGAGCACGCGAGCGACATCCCGCTCAGCGAGGGCAAGGCGCCGACCGATATCGACCGGAAGATCGCCGCGCAGGTTCTGCCGATGATCAAGGACGGGGCTTGCGTCCAGTTCGGCGTCGGTGGCGTGCCGAATATCATCGCAGGCGAGCTGAAAGACCGGAAGGATCTTGGCGTGCACACGGAACTCATGAGCGACGGGATCGCGAGCCTTATCGCCTGCGGCGCCGTCACCAACCGGCGCAAGACCATCGATCGCGGCAAGAGCGTCTTTAACACCGCCTTCGGCACAGCCGTGACCTATGACGTCATCAACGACAACGCGTCGGTCGAGTGCCGGATGGCCGATTACGTCAACGATCCGCGCGTCATCGGACAGAACGACAACGTCGTGTCCGTCAACGCAATGATCGAGGTCGATCTCACCGGTCAAGTCAATGCCGAGTTCCTTGCGACGCACGAGTACGGTGGCGCCGGCGGTCATCTCGACTTCGTCAAGGGCGCGTCCTACTCGCGCGGCGGCCTGTCGTTCGTCGTCGGGTCCTCGACGGCCGCCCACGGCAAGGCGTCACGGATCGTGCCGAAGCTGCAAGGACCCGCGACAGACCCGCGGCTCGACACGCAATACTTCGTCACCGAACACGGCATGTGCAACCTGCGGGGCATGAGCTCCGACGAGCGCGCCCATGCACTGATCGGGCTCGCCGATCCCGCGTTCCGCGACGAGCTAAGCATGGCCGCCCGTGAAATGCACATGATTTAGGAGACGCCGATGTCGCGCACGGTCGCCAGTCTGCTCATCGAGATTCTTGCATCCGCTGGCGTTCAGCGCGTCTACGGCGTCGCTGGAGATTCCCTCAATGGCATAACCGACGCGTTACGCGCAAAAGGCACGATCGCCTGGATTCACACGCGGCACGAGGAAGCCGCAGCCTTCGCCGCCGGGGCCGAAGCTCACCTGACCGGCAAGCTCGCCGTATGCGCGGGAAGCTGCGGGCCGGGCAATCTGCATCTCATCAACGGGCTGTTCGACTGCCATCGGTCGCGCGTGCCTGTGCTCGCGATCGCCGCGCACATTCCAAGCAGCGAAGTCGGGCGCAACTACTTTCAGGAGACG
>Ga0306926_10009492_pt1 | contig 10702 bp, 3 predicted proteins | sample flu12Cox44000178_FD_203759 | JGI IMG/M metagenome (GOLD analysis project Ga0306926, IMG submission 203759) | Lab enrichment of tropical soil microbial communities from Luquillo Experimental Forest, Puerto Rico - flux8day.12C.oxic.44.000.178 (v2)... | ecosystem: Environmental > Terrestrial > Soil... | reverse complement strand
TGCCAGCAAGCAGCACGAACGACGCGGCGATTTGCGTCACGACGAAGATACGCTGGCGACTCCTGCTGCCGGTTAGCTGGACGCTGCCGCTCGACAAGTGCAGCGCGCCAGATGTGTCAGCGGGCAGCCGCGGGACGAAGGCCAAAATTACCGCGGCGACAATGGCTAGCGCTACACCCACCCATAAGAGGCTCGAATCGACGGTAAGATTGAGCGCGCGAACCGAAAAACGCGACGCGTAACGAGCCAAGATGTCAACCATCCACTGCGCGCTCAGCACGCCGAGCGCCGCGCCGGATCCGCAGAGCAGAAGGCTTTCGGCCAACAACATGCGGCGCAGAGCGCCTTTACTCGCGCCGAGTGCAGTTCGGACCGCCAGTTCTCCTTCGCGGCGAACGGTGCGCGCCAGGATGAGGTTCGCCACATTGGAACACGCGACGATGAAGACCAGCGCTGACGCTGCCAGCAGAACAAGCAGCACGGTCCGGGCGCCCGAAGTGATCTGATCGCGAAGCAGCCTTGCCGAGATCTGAAAGTCGGCCTGCTTCGAGTAAGCATCAGGGTGATCTTTTTTCATCGTCGCGTAGACTGAGCGTAATTCGACGCGGGCCGCATCAAGGCTGGCCTCGGGAGCAAGACGCGCAAAAAGCTCAGTCATGCGATGAACACGCTCGGTAATCATGGTTGCCGAGAGATGATGAGGGCTGCTGGCCACGTTCGCGATGATTTCGGTCTCCTGGGGATACGGCACACAGGGTTCAAGCACGCCGATGATCGTTGCGGAACGATCCTCTCCAACACTCCCAAGGTGAACGGTTTTGCCAATGACAGAAAGATCCCGCTTGAGGGTCTCCGACCAGAAACGATAGGTGAGAACAATGACGGGGGCGGCCTTGGGGCCGTCATCCTGTGGCCCGACGAGGCGTCCGAGTACGGGACGCAGGCCCATGACCTCGAAATAAGACCCGTTGACCACGCCGCCATTGACTTCGCGAGGCTCGCCGAGTCCGATAATTGTAAAGGGTACGCTGGAGAAGTCGCCGAACGCGCTGAGTGTCTTGACCCGTGCCTTTAAGTCCTGAATTTCCGGTATCGACCAAGTGCTGTTCTTGTTGCCAATACCCAGCGCGTTCTGCCGGATATAAATCAGCCGGTCCTCGTCGCGGTTGACCAGAGGCTTGATGAGCACGCCGCGCACGAGAGTGAAAATGGCGGCGTTGGCGCCAATACCCAGCGCGAGCGTGATGACCGCGACAGCCGTAAACCCCGGCGATTTGCGGAGCTGGCGAAAAGCGAATTTGAGATCGTTCATATCATTCGGCGCGCAGCGCAATCATTGGATCGATGCGTGAGGCGCGCAGGGAGGGCAGGAGGCATGCGAGAATCGCGATGAGCGCGAAGAACACAGTCACGCCGCCGTAAATCAGCGGGTCGATTGGTTGAACCGAAAAAAGTAGCGTCCGGATCAGACGCGCGGCTCCAACAGAAATAGCGAGGCCAATGACAAGACCGAGTGCAACGAGGGTAAGGCCGCTGCGCAGAACAAGAGTAACGACTTGTTCGCGCTGCGCGCCGAGCGCCATGCGAAGTCCGATTTCGTTCGTGCGCTGCGTGACCGCATAGGCGAGCACTGAGTAGAGACCCACCGCCGAAAGCAGCAGCGCGACGCTCGCGAACGCTCCCGTAAGCCAAACCGTGATGCGCGGGAAAATGAGCGACGAGCTGAGCGCGGTATCCATCGTAGTGAAGAACGCGAGTGCCACCGTACTGTCGAGCGAGGCGAGCGTGGACCGCATGGCAGATTGCAGCGCCGCGGGATCGCCGTCGGTCCGGACAACGAGGGTGGCGACCGACTGCGCAACTTGCCGAAACGGCACATACATTTCGTCTGGCGCAGGCTCGTTGAGGTTCGCGCTCTTAACGTCGGCGACCACGCCGACGATTTCGCATTTAACTTCGGCGTTGCGGCCGCGGAGCAATATTTTCCCGAGTGCGGATTCGCCGGGGAAAAGTCGTTTCGCGAACGATTGATTGATGATGCAGACATTCGGGGCCTGCTCGTTATCGCGTTCATTGAAGATGCGGCCTTCGCGGAGCGGGATTCCCATCGTCGCGAAGTAATGTTCGCCCACTCGGTCGAGCCAGGAACGCGCGCGCTCGGCGAGCGGGAGCGCGGGCCGGCCGTCGATCGCGTAAGCCGTGGTTGCTTGAAATCCCGTGAGCGGCACGTCGTACCCGACGGCGGCGCTTTTCACCTGTCGCAGCCCTTCGAGGCGCGTGGTCAGTTGCGCGAAGAAATTCGCCTGCTGCGACCCGGTCGTATAGCGCGGGCCTGTGATGTTGATGAATGCCGTCGCGACGCCGCGCGGCTCGAAGCCAGGCTGCGTGTGTTGCAGATGCACCAAGCTCACGAGCAACAACGCCGAGCCGACGAGCAGCACGACCGAAAGCGCGACTTCGCCGACGATGAGGCCCGACCGGAAACGTACGCCGCGGACGCCGCCGGCAGCACTGCGCGCAGTGTCTTTCAGCACTTCTGCAACACCGGCGCGCGATGTCTCCAGGGCAGGCACGCAGCCGACGAGCAAGGCCGAAAACACCGAGACGGCGATCGTGAACGCCAAGGTCACGCCATCCAGGCCAACAGGCGTGCCCGCCGGCAGCGGGTTCGTGCCGAGGATTCCGGCCACGCCGCTTTTTCCGACTGCGCCGGCGACGATCTGTTGAATCAAGTCGAGCGCCCAACAGCCCAACAGCACGCCGAGCAAGCCGCCCGCCACGGAGAAGACGATGCTCTCGGTGAGAAATTGCCGTACAAGCTGGCCACGCGTAGCACCGAGCGAGAGGCGCACGGCAATTTCCTTGCGGCGCGTTGAAAGCCGGCCGAGGAAAAGCGACGCAACATTCGCGCACGCGATCAGCAAGACAAAACCGACCGCCGCGAGCAGCAGGTGAAATGTCGACCTGAAATTGCCGACGAGCTCTTCGGCGAACGTCTTCGTGACGCTATCGTAATTCCCGTCGACATGTGCAGAGAAAGCTGCCTTGTAGTTTTCCGATAGGATCTTCATCTCGGCGGTTGCTTGTCCGAAAGTGACGCCATCTTTAAGTCGCGCGGTAACGTTGAGGAAGCCCCCTCCGTTCTGCACCTGTTCGGTCGCGATATCCTGCGGCTCGAACACGCGCGGCACAAAAATCATCACGGTGTTGAACGGCTGGCTGAGCGTCGGCGGCAGGACGCCGACAACCGCGTAAGAGGCGCCGCTGAGCATGATGCTTTCGCCAACGACCGAGTCGCGCCCGCTAAAGTAGCGCTGCCAGCATTCATAGCTAAGTATTGCGACATTCGCGCCGCCGACTGAATCCTCTTCTTTGGTGAAATTTCTTCCGCGAAGCGGCATAATCCCGAGCGTTGGGAAAAAGCTTGTGGTGATCTGAAGCGCATTGAGTTGCTCGGGATCGGCCCCGTTGCGCGTGAGCGCGTAGCTGGCAAACCCCGTCGCGGAGATGTTTGAAAAGGACTTTTGGCGATCGCGGATGAATTCGTAGCGCGGCCACGAGACATAGGGGATGTTGTCATTCATCGCGGGATTGCTCACCCATAGCCGTGCGAGCCGGTCGGCCTGCGGCAACGTGAGCGGGTGCAGCACGAATGTGTTGAACGTGCTGAAGAGCGCAGTGTTCGCGCCAATTCCGAGCGCAAGCGTCACGACCGCAATCAACGTGAACCCCGGCGATTTGCGGAGTTGGCGAAAAGCGAATTTGAGATCGTTCATATCATTCTGCGCGCAGCGCTTGAACTGGATTAACGTGGGTGGCGCGGCGTGCTGGGAGCAAGCACGCGAGCAAAGCCGTTATTGTGAGCAAGGTTGCTGCGGCCATTAGCAGCAGCGGATTATGCGCGGACACCTGATACAGTTGCGCGGCCACCAGCCTGCCGAGCCCGAACGTCGCGACGATGCCGATCGCTAGTCCGCTCAAGACGGGCGCCATTCCTTGCCTAACGACAAGTTGCAGGACATCGCGTGTTTGCGCGCCGAGAGCCATGCGCACACCGATTTCAGTCGTGCGTTGTGCGACGCTGTACGCGACTGCGCCATAGATGCCGATGCTGGCGAGCAGCAACGCGACTCCAGCGAAGATACCGAGCAACCAGGTCATCAACCGCGTTTGACCAACGGCCTGCGCCACGATTGCATCCATTGACTGCGGTAGTGCAATCGCAAGACCGGGATCGACTTTCGCCAACGCTCCCCGCACCAGCTTCGTCACCGCTTCTGTATTGAGACGGCTCCGCACATCGATGCCGAGGAAGTTGTAGTTGTCCTGCGTCCATGGCCGATACAGATCGACATCATCGGGCTCGGCGACTTTGCGCGAGCGCACATCTCCGACCACGCCGACGATCTGGCAGGGAATGCTCGCGCTACCGATGAGCAATGTCTTCCCGAGTGGATCTTCGTTGCCGAAAATTTTCTTTGCGCCGCCCTGGCTGATGATGACGACGTTCTGGCGATCGGGCGTATCGTGTTCATCGAAGTCGCGGCCGGCGAGAAGCGAAATGCCCCATGTCTTGAAGTAGTCTGGCGCGATGTTGTGGCCGACAGCTGCGGCGCGTTTATCGATCGGCGGGATCTCCCCGTCGGTGCGCGCGTACAGGAAGTTGCTGACCGCAGCAGGAAGGAGAGGAATATCGGCGCTGATCGTTGCGCTCTCGAGGCCGGGCACATCGTGCAAGGCAGCCAGCGTTTGTTCAGCGAAACGTGTGCGCGTTGCGACGTCCCGATACGGCGAGTCAGGCAACGTCACGAACCCGATCCAAACATCATTTCGATAGCCGATGTTTTGTTGGCTCAGGCGAATGAAGCTCGTAATGAGCAAGGCCGCACCCGCGAGCAACGTGACCGAAAGCGCTACCTGCGCGCCGATAAGGATCCTCCGAAAACGGAGCTGCTTGGCGCTGCCGCTCGTGCCCCGCCCGCCTTCCTTCAAGCCGTCGATAAGGTCGGGGCGCGCACTTTGCAGCGCGGGATAAATGCCCATCCCGAGGCCGGTCAGCGCCGAGATGACAATCGTGAACGCGAGTACGCCTAACGAAAGCTGGACGCGCACATCGGGATCGAAAGGCAGGAAGTTTGCCGCCATGCGCGGCACGAGTGGAACGATGTGCCAGGCGAGGAATGCGCCAGCTATTCCGGCGAGCGCACTAACCAGCAGGCTCTCCAAGAGAAACAACCTAACGACACTGCCACGCGACGCGCCGATCGCCATGCGAAGCGCGATCTCACGCCGTCTACCGCTGAACCTAACGAGCAGTAGATTTGCGACGTTGCTACAAGCAATGAGCAGCACGAAGGCAACCGCGGCGAGCAACGTGGCAAATGCCGGCCGCAAATTTCCGGTGACATCTTCGGGCAACGTCTTCAGCGTCATGACCGACGCGCTGTCGATTTTGTCCGGAAACCGCGCGCGATAGCTTTGCTCTAGCGGCGGCATCGCAACGCGCGCCTGTTCGATTGTTATCCCGGGTTTAAGATGTCCTACAACGCGAAGAAAACCGGAGCCGCGCATGATTCGCTCATAAGAGAGGCCTGCAATCTGGAACGGTTTCGTCGTCCACACTTCCGCCGCCGGGCCCACCCACGAGAACGGCATGTTCGGCAGCACGCCAACAATCGTGTGCGGCACGCCACCGAGCGTGATGCTGCGTCCGATCACATCCGGATGACCGCCCATCCGTTTGCGCCAGAAGTTTTCCGTCACCATCGCGACGTCGGCAGTTTCTTCTTCGTTAGGCAAGAAATTACGCCCTCGAACTGGTCGCACGCCGAGCACATCAAAATAGTTCGATGTCACCTGCCCACCGAGAATTTGCACCGCATCGCCGAGTCCGGTGAGAGTGAACGCAGACGGATTTTCTGCCGCGAAACCATCGAAGATTGTCTGGCTCTCGCGAAAATGCTGGAAGCGTGGAACAGAGATGGCGAGCTCCAGCAGATTCCGCTCGCGCGCATTCGAATAGATATGCACGAGCCGCTGCGGATCATTGAATGGTAGTGGGCGTAAAAAGAGATCGTCAATGAGACTGAAGATCGAAGTATTCAAGCCGATCCCGAGCGCGAGAGTCACGACGGCAATGACAGTGAATCCTGGCGATTTGCGGAGCTGTCGCAACGCGAAACGGAATTCGTTCATGATTGCAGTCAGCTTGAAAGTTTTTTCATCATTCTGTGCGTAGCGCGACGATCGGATCCACACGCGTGGCGCGGCGAGCCGGCACGCAGCAGGCGATCAGAGCGACAGCTAAAAGCGAAAACACGGAGAGGAACACAGCCCAGGCGTCGACAGCGCCGACGTTGTAAAGCAACGACATCAACGCGCGGCCCGCTCCGATCGCGCCAATCAGTCCGATTGCGATACCAGTTGCCATCAAGGACATGCCCTGGCCGAGCACAAGCTTGAAAATGTTTGTGCGCTCCGCGCCGAGAGCCATGCGAATGCCCAGCTCGCGGGTACGTTGTGTAACCGTGAGCGCCATGACGCCGTAAAGACCCACGCTCGCCAGCACGAGCGCGAGCATAGCGAAGGCGCCTAACAACACCATGGTCAAACGGCGTGTCGCCAAACTCGAAGCTATGGCCTGATCCATCGTTGTGACCTGTCCTATTGGTTGATCGGGGTCGAGCGCCTGCACTTCGCGTTTTACAGCAGACACCAGCGGACCAAGGTCACGCAGGCTCGTTCGAACGTGCAGATTGTTCGCGCTCTGCGGATCCTGCGACGCCAACAGATATTCCTCGACCAAGTGCAGCGACTCGGTGTTGAATTCGCCTGGCGCTTCATTGCGCGTACGCGGCACGACTCCGATGATCGTCATCGGCGGTGCATGTTCGTCTGTCGACTCGTTGTCGTCGATGTGCTGCCCAATGGGATCTTTTCCCGCGAAATATTTTTGCGCGAAAGACTCATCGATGATGATTGAACGCGAATGGCCTTTTTCACCGGGCAAATCCTTCGACCCAAATCCGCGACCTCGAAGAATTGGCATGCCTATAACACGGAAGTAGTCAGGCGAGACGGCACTAACTTCAGCTGAAGGATTCTGCCCGGGAGGAATAGGCGGGGTGCCGGTGATATGAAATCCACTGTCCCATTCGTTGTCGTCGAATGGGCTGTTGCTACTGATGGCCGCGGCATCGACGCCTGGAATACTTTGTATTCGTTGCAATAACTGCGTCCAGAACGCGTCCTTCTGCTCGTTTGTTCGGTACTTCGCGTCGGGCAAGGAAATTTCGAAATTTACGACCCCGTGTGGGTCGAAACCCAGCGGCGCGTTCTGCGCGTGCCAAAAGCTTTTCAAGGTCAATCCCGCACCGGCGAGAAGAACAATTGCGAGCGCAACTTGCGTGATCACCAAGCCCGAGCGCATGCGGTGGCTGCCTGCGCCGGCGCTCGCGCTGCGCCCCCCTTCTTCATGCAGCGCAAGCGAGATGGACTCGGTATTTGAGATTCGCCAGGCCGGCCACACCCCAACAAGAATTCCGGCCAGTAAAGCCGCGAACGTGGTGAACCCGAGCACGTAAATGTCGATCCTTGTCTCCTGAACCCGCGGCAGCTTCGTTGGTGTGAGCGCGAGAATCGCATCCATGCACCATACCGTCAGCAAAACTCCGGCAACGGCGCCGATGACTGCGAGTAATGTGCTTTCGACAAGCAGTTGCCGCGCGATCGTCCATCGGCTGGCGCCGAGCGCCGCGCGCACAGCAATTTCTCTGGCGCGCGCGAGTGCGCGTGCAAATTGCAGGTTGGCGACATTGGCGCAGGCGATCAACAGCACGCACGCGACAGCAGCAAGCAACAGATTCAAGCTGGCGCGATAATCGCCGACGGCCGTTTCAAATAGCGGCCGCATCGTCACTCGCCGTTCGGTGTTCGATTTAGGGTATTTTTTTTCTAGATCGATCGCGATCGCATTCAGATCGCTCATCGCCTGCGACATTGTCACACCAGGTTTCAGTCGGCCGAGAGCCGAAAAAGCCTGATGATTATCGCGCTCCCGCATCCATGGCTCGTTGGCGATCTCGCTCAATGGGAGCAGCACGTCCGGATTGCGGACAAACTGAAGGTCAGCCGGGAACACGCCGATGATCTCGCGCTCCAGTCCGTCGATCAGCACGCGCCGGCCAAGGACCGATGGAGAACCAGCGAAATGGTGTCGCCACAAACTTTCGCTAATCAACACGATATTTGGCGCGCCTGCTTTGTCGTCTCCTGCGCTTAAATCGCGGCCGATCTTCGGTTTTAATCCGAGCACGGAAAGCAATCCTGAGCTCGCTCGAATACCGCGGATGCGCTCCGGGGAGCCGGTTCCGGTGCCGAGCGAAAAATTAACCGATTCGCGCCTAACGAGCGCGAGGTCAGTAAAGCTTCTCTGACCGGCGTGCCAGTCGAGCCAGTTCATGTAACCGACCGAGCCTCGCTCGAAAGTGTGCGAGCGTTCTCGGAGCACGATCAATTTGTCCGCGCCAGGATACGGCAGCGGTCGCAGCAACACTGCATTAACCACACTGAAGATGGCGGTGTTCGCTCCAATGCCCAGGGCAAGCGCAAATATCGCAATAATCGTAACGCTCGGATTTTTTACGAATTGTCGAAGCGCGAAGCGAAGGTCGTCTAACATCTGATTGATCTCCGCGGATTATTCATAACGAAGCGCGGCCACGGGATCGACTCGTGTAGCGCGGCGCGCGGGAACGAAACAGGAAAAAGCTGCAACGAGCGCGAGTAATCCCGCCACTGCGAAATAAATCGTCGGGTCGAGCGCGTTCACCTTGAACAAAATGTTTTTCAAGGCAGCGGCCGCAATGACTCCGAGCAATAGCGCAATTCCGCCAGCGCCAAGTACAAGACCAATCGCAAGCTGCCAAGCGCCCTGCGTCATCACCATTCGGAAAATCCGGCGCGCATCCGCTCCTAGCGCCATTCGAATTCCGAACTCCTGCGTACGCTGGTTTACCGAAAAACTCATCACACCATAAAGTCCAACGGCGGAAAGAATGAACGCGACGATTCCGAAAATCGTGAACAACGTCGCAATGATGCGATTGGCGGAAAGAATTTCATTGTGAAATCGCCCCGGCGTTCCGGCAAAATAAGTCGGGAGGTTCGAATCGAGCTCGGTAACCGCTTTGCTCAAAGCCGGGCCAAGGGTGTCAGCCCGTTGACCTGCGCGCGGACGAACAAGGATTGTACAAAATTGAGGAGCCGGAGATGCGCCCAGCAATGGCATATAAAATCCCACGCTTTCGGTTTGCTGATCGAACGGACCTTGCATCAACGTGTCCGGCACTACGCCGACAACGGTTCGCCACGGCTGGGGTTGACCGGGATTGAAGATTCGGACCTGGTGACCAATCGCGCTTTGGTTGCCCCAATATTTTCGAGCAAAGTTCGCATTCACAATTGCCACCGGTTGCTTCGAATCGACGTCGTCGACGGTGAAATCACGGCCTTCGAGAATTTTCAAACCAAGCGTCGTGAAATAATTGTCCGAGACCGATTCGAAATTTCCGCGCGGGCGATCCCGATCGGTGAGATAATTTTGGCCATCAACCTCGTATTGGCCCTGGCCGTCGAATGTCATGCGGAACCGACTGCTCATCGCGGCGGACTCGAACTGAGAATTGGCCCGCAGCGCGCGCACGGCACGCTGGAAAAATTCGCGCCGCGAATCTTCACTTGGATACGCGCCTTCCATCAAAGCCATTCGCGCAGTGTAAATGCCATTTTCGTCGTAGCCGTAGTCCAGCTTCATCTGATTTCGGATCGATTTGATTTCGAGCGTCGCGGCGATCAATAGCGCTGCAGTCAGCGCAATTTGTCCGACTACGAGCACGCGGGTTATGATATTCACCATGCGGCTGCTGTTGCCACGGCCACCTTCTTTCATGATTTCCGCTGCGTTGCCTCTGGCGCTCAGGAATGCCGGGATGAGACCGGAAGCGATCGTGGCAAGCAGAGTGATCGCGACGGTGAAAACGAGCACCGATCCATCGATCGTGAATTTCCAGTAATAAGGTGCCGGAAAGGGCAACGTGCTAATCGATCGAACGAAGGAATCGACGGCCCAATAGGCGATGATCACGCCCGCAATGGCCCCGAACACTGCGACTACCAGACTCTCGGTCAACATTTGTCGCACGAGTCTCCACTGCGTCGCGCCGAGTGCGCCGCGAATCGCCAGTTCCTTTGCCCGCAACGCAGCACGCCCAAACTGCATGTTCATCACGTTCACACAGGCGATCAGCAACACGAGAATGACCGCGGCGAGCATTGCCCAGACGGTCTGACGAAATTGGACGCCGGTGAATGTATTCAGCAGCGGCTGCACGCTGGCCGACATCAGATTCTGATTTGTCTTGGGATTGTCCTCTGCCAAATGGCGGGCAAGCGCAATAAACTCCGCATTCGCTTGATCAATAGTCGCACCCGCCTTGAGCCGGCCCATGACTGCGGGCGCATTATTGTTCGCTCCCAGCCGCAAGTCGCCGCGCGGCTGTGGCGGAAACTCATTGTACAAAGGCGTCCACAGCTCCTCCGAAACCGGGAACTTAAAATTCGGTGGCATCACTCCGATGATGGTCGCGGCTTTGCCGTTAATTCGGACGCTTTGTCCGACAACGTTTGGGTCGGCGCCGAAATC
>Ga0306926_10009491_pt1 | contig 10702 bp, 7 predicted proteins | sample flu12Cox44000178_FD_203759 | JGI IMG/M metagenome (GOLD analysis project Ga0306926, IMG submission 203759) | Lab enrichment of tropical soil microbial communities from Luquillo Experimental Forest, Puerto Rico - flux8day.12C.oxic.44.000.178 (v2)... | ecosystem: Environmental > Terrestrial > Soil... | reverse complement strand
ACGGCCGTCGCGCTTCGAGAAGCTGCGAACATGGGAGACGTTCGCCGCGGCGGGCGTGCCTGGCCCGCCAGGCACGCCGCTGCCGTCTTGCTCACCGTCACCGTGGCTGGACTGATCGCGGGCGGGCTGCTGCACCTGGCCGGGCGGGCCGATGCCGCGGACGCGGCGTGGTTCGCCGTGGGCGGGTGCGGCGCTTTGTACGCGCTGTGGTCGATGGCCGACAGCCTCCGCCACCGCCGGATCGGGGTGGACGTCATCGCGTTGCTGGCCGTCGCCGGGGCGCTGGCCGTGGGCGAGTTTCTCGCCGCCGCCGTGATCGGCGTCATGCTGGCGAGCGGACGGGCCCTGGAGGGGTGGGCGGCTGGCCGCGCCCGCCGGGACCTGCGAACGCTGCTCGAACGGGCGCCACGATCCGCCCGGCGCCACCGCGGCGAAGCGATCGAGACGGTTCCGCTGGACCTGATCCGCCCGGGTGACCTGCTGATGGTCGCGCCCGGAGACGTAGTTCCCGTCGACGGCACCGTGACCGGCGCCGCCTGCGTGCTGGATGAGTCCGCGCTCACCGGCGAGCCGCTTCCGGTGGAGCGCTCACCGGGCGAGCCGGTGCGCAGCGGGGTGGTCAACGCGGGCGGGCCGTTCGATCTGCTCGCGACCGCCACGGCCGCCGACAGCACCTACTCCGGGATAGTCCGGCTGGTTTCGGAAGCCGAGACATCGCAGGCCCCGTTCGTCCGGCTGGCCGACCGTTATGCGTTGTGGTTCCTGCTCGTCACCCTGGCCGGTGCCGCGGCCGCATGGGCGCTGGGCGGGGCCGCGCGGGCCGTTGCGGTACTCGTGGTGGCCACGCCCTGCCCGCTGATCCTCGCCGTTCCGGTCGCGTTCGTGTCCGGCCTGTCCGTCGCGGCCCGGCGCGGCGTCGTGGTGAAGGGCGGCGCCGTGCTTGAGCGCCTCGCCCGCTGCACCACGCTGCTGCTCGACAAGACCGGGACACTCACCAGCGGCCGCCCCACCGTGGCCGGTGTCATTTCCGCCGGACCTGTGCCCGCCGAGGAGGTCTTGCGCCTGGCTGCCTCGCTGGATCAGGTATCCGGGCACGTCCTCGCCGCGGCGGTGGTGAGCGCGGCCCTGACACGGAATTGCCAGCTCGCCCTGCCGGCGCAGACCGAGGAGGTTCCCGGGCACGGCATCCGGGGAGTCGTGGACGGGCACCAGGTCGCGGTCGGCACCGAAGGCTTCACCGGGATGGCAGGCGTGCCACCGTGGGCCAAGCGCGCGCGGCGCCAGGCGCGCCTGGACGGCGCCCTGACCGTGTTTGTCGCGGTGGACGGGAGCCCGGCCGGAGTCCTGATCATGGACGATCCGGTCCGGCCCGACGCCCGCCGGACCATCCGTGCGCTGCGCGCCGACGGTATCCGGCGGATCGTCGTGGTCACCGGCGACCGGTCCGAGGTAGCCGTCACCGTGGGGGCGGCCATCGGCGTGGACGAGGTCCTCGCCGAGCGCTCCCCGGCCGACAAACTCGACGCCGTGCGGTCGGAACACCGCCGGGCGCCCACCGCCATGGTCGGCGACGGCATCAACGATGCTCCGGCGCTGGCGCTCGCCGATGTCGGGGTTGCCATGGGCGCCCGTGGCGCCTCGGCCGCATCCGAAGCTGCCGACGCGGTGCTCACCGTCGACCGCCTGGACCGCCTGGGCGAGGTCGCGGCGCTCGCCCGCCGGACGCGGCGGATCGCCGCGCAGAGTGTGCTGGCCGGGATGGCGATGTCGCTGGTCGCGATGGGTGCCGCGGCGGCCGGCCTGTTGCCGGCGGTATGGGGCGCGCTGCTGCAGGAGGCCATCGACGTGGCGGTGATCCTCAATGCCCTGCGCGCACTCCGGCCGGGCGGCCGCACGATGCGCCTGCCAGCGGGCGCCGCCGAACTCACCAAGCGCTTCCACGATGAGCACGAGGCAATCCGCGCGGACATCGATGAGGTACGCGCCGCCGCCGAGGCACTGGGATCGGCGGAGCCTGCCGCGGCGATGGAGCAGGTACGGCGTGTCCACCGGCTGCTCGTCTCGGAGGTGCGCCCGCACGAGGAGGCGGAGGAGCGGGAGCTCTACCCGGCCCTGGACCGGCTGCTCGGCGGGACCGACGCCACGGCCACCATGAGCAGGGCGCATGCCGAGATCGCCCATCAGATCAGGCGGCTCGGCCAGTTGCTGGACGACATTGGCGCCGGGCCGCCCGATGCCGTCGACCTCGCAGACCTGCGCGCCCTGCTCTATGGCTTGCATGCCATCCTCCGGCTGCACACCGCGCAGGAGGACGAAAGCTACTTGTCACTTGGCGACGACACAGCGGGCGCGCGGGCAACCGCGGTTCCTGGCGCGACCGGGAGCTATCGGGCTGACCCAGATCAACAAGCAGGCCTGGCCCAGGTCAACAAGCGGGCTGGGCCCGGCGCTCGGCCCGCTGCTTGATGCCCAGCAGCATCTTGCGGGTCATCACGACGGTTACCGGCTCCATGACCCAGGTGGCCAGCCGGGCGGCTTCACCGCCGGCGGTATCTGCTCCTCATCCCATCTGGCGGCACGGCGGCCGGACAGAGGCGATGGTCCCGACCTTGATCAGCCCGTCCGCCGCCGCGGCGCCCCCGGAGTTCCTGGCGGATGGTCAAGCCGGAGCGCGAGCCTGGGACAGAGCCGGACCGCCTCGGCGGCCTCGTCGAGGAGTCCGGGCGGCACTTCGGCGTCGCGGAGGACCGGGAAGCCCCAGTCGTCGAGAGTGATCATCTCTGGCAGCACCTCCGCGCAGAGGCCGCGCCCGTCGCAGGCGATCGGGTCGACCCGCAGCCGGTGGCCCGTGATCACGGCGTTCCCCGCAGCGGGACCGGGAGCACGCCGGGGGGACGGCGGCCGCAGCACCAGCCCTGGGCGTGCCGGTCGATTTCTTCGCCGAATACCGCCAGCGCGCTGCGGACCATGCGCACCGCGCCGTCCGGGTGGTGGCAGGCGCCGCGCCCTTCGGCCTGGGCCATCCAGCGGCGGAGCCGGGCAGGCTCGTAGCTGCGGCCGGTGGCGAGATCCGCCAGCGCGCCGGCGATCGAGCCGAGCCCGAAGACGCACGGCCCGCACTGTCCCGCCGACTCGTCAGCGAGGTAACGGGCCACCCGGGCGGTTTCCGCCAGGCCGCAAACGTCGGCAGGCAGGGCGGCGACCAGGCCGGCCCCGGGGCTCCCCCCGATCGCCGACAGGCCCTCAGCGGAGAGCGGGAGCGGCCCGGCCACGGCCGGGTCCGCCCACGTGCCGAAGTAGCCGCCGATCAGCAGCGCGCCCAGAGGTGCCGCCGGTCCGCCCGCCAGTCCCAGCACATCGCCGACCGGCGTGCCGATCTCGACCTCACGCACCCCGGGCTGGCGCACCGCGCCGACGACGGTGACCAGCATCGACCCAGGCTCGGCCGGCGTGCCCAGCGACCGGAACCACCGCGCGCCCCAGCGTGCGATCAACGCCAGGTGAGCCAGCGTCTCGACGTTCTGAACCAGTGTCGGGCGGCCGTGCAAGCCGGATTCGAAGATCCGGGGCGGCGTGGCGGTCGGCAGCGGGACACCGTTGGCGACCCAGTTGACCAGCGCGCTGGCCTCGCCGCCGACGAACCTGTCGGCACCGGTCATGACCTTGACCTTGACCTGGTCGAGCCGGGCGCGCCTGCGCTCGGCGGCCGCACCGTGGACCACCTCGCGCACGGCATCGTGCGCTACCACGATCGCCTGCCGGGCCCCGACCATGCCCGCGGCCAGGACGGCCCCGTCGAGGACCAGGTGCGGTGCGCACGCCAGCAGAACCTTGTCCTTGGCGCTGGCGGGTTCTCCCTCGGTGCCGTTGGCGATTACCACCGGAACGTCCCGGCCGGCGGCGACGGCGGCCAGCTTCCGCGCGGTGGGGAATCCTGCGCCGCCCCGGCCGGTGAGGCCGGCCCGCCCGACCTCCGCGATCAACTCCTCCCGCCAGTACCCGTCCCAGCCACGCGGAAGCCGGCCGTACCTGGCGACGTGGTCCTCGAGGCCGGCCGGCCCGGCGCCGAACCGTTCCGGCAGGAGCCTGGGGAAGCGGCCCGCCTGCACGTCCGCCGCGCCACGCACCAGGCGCTGCCCGCTGTCCAGGGTGTTCATGCGGCCCTCGCCGTGGGCCGCGCCGCGTGCCGGGGATCGTCTGCCGGCGGCCGCCGCGGGCCCGGCCCGGGCGCTGGCGGGCCCTCGCGGCCCCGGTCGAACAGCCGGGCGAGCACGGCGGTCGCCACCGCGGCGGCCGACGCCACCTCAATGAGTGCCACCCACCAGATGCCGAGGTCGTTGCCCGCGGTCAGCGAGTGGAGGAACGCCGCTGGCCAGGCCAGGTAGGCGAGCCAGTGGACGGCCCGCCAGGCCCGCTGGCCCAGCCGCTGCCGCGCCAAGCTCGTGACCACCACCGCACCGCCCAGATCGACCGCGAGCGTACCCAGGCCGATCGCCAGGGTCCGGTACGGCGAGGCGAAGGGCAGCACGGTCGCCGCCCAGCCGATCGTGACGAACGGGTCGAGGATTGCCGTCACGACGTGCAGCGCCAGCAGGGCAACCGCGAACAGCGAGAGCGTGCGGTGCAACTCGGCGACGGCGAACCGTGGCCAGCGCCGGGGCGCCGAGCCGGTCCGGGTCGCCACGCCGAGCACGACCACGACGCTGAACAGGACCAGCAAGACCAAGCCGCTGCCCCGGGAGAGGAACCAGAGGTACTGCGAGCCGGTGGCCGCGGCGGCGCTCACCGCCATCGCCTCGCTCCGGGCGAGCGGCGCGGGCCGGGCGGGGTTCGCCCGGCCGACCGGCGAGCAAGACCGGGAGGCGAAGAGCGGTCCACCGCAGCGGGAACAGCCAGTGCAGCGGCGCCCGGCACCGGGCCCGGGCCGGCGGGCATGCGGCAAGTACTGGGGGGGTCCAGCAGCCCCTCGTCGATGGCCGGCCACCCGCCGACCAGCCGCACGTTGCCGTCGCGGGCGACCAGGCGCGCCGGCAGGCCCTGCGCGGCCAGCCACGCGGGTGCCTGGTCACCGGCGATAATCGCGGCCGTGGAAGCCGCGTTGGCCTCCGCGCAATTAGCGGCGGCGACGCTCACCGTCCGCCACGGCCCGGCCGCCGGCAGCCCGGTCCGCGGGTCCACGATGTGGTGCAGCGTACGGCCGCCCCGACGCCATTGGCGGCACAAGATGGATGAGGTCGCCAGCGCTCCGGCAGCGAGCCGGACCACTTGCCCCCGCGACCGCGGCTGAAACTGGGCGGGCCGGCCGCCGGGAGCGGGTGGCTGGCCCACCGGCTCCGGCTCGTCGGCGACAAGCACCGGCCAGCCACCGACCGGCGCCTCTCCTGCCACGGCGATGTCGCCGCCGAGGCTGACCAGGATGCCCCCCGCGGGCACGGCCGCCGCGGCCTCCCGGGCGGCGCGGTCCGCGCCCAGGCCCTTGGCCGTAGCTCCCAGATCCAGCCCGGTGCCCGCGGCCAGGCGCAGGCGACGTCCGTCGAGCCGGACCGACTGCCAGCCCGGCACGTGAGCCGGGCCGCGCGGCACCGCTCCGTCGCCGCGGATCGCCGCGAAATCGCGGTCGTAACCCAAGGAGCAGAGCGCATTGGCGACGGTGGGGTCCACCAGCCCGCCGGTCCACCGGGCGGCGGCGAGCGCGACCGCGATCGCCTCGGCAAGCCCTTCGCTCACAATGCGGCTTCCCCCGCCCTGGGCACCGTCCGCGCCGCGGCAGACCGCCGAGATCTCCGAATCCGGACGGAACCGGCTCGCCTGCTGGTCCAGCAGCGCCAGTTCCGTGTCCACGACGGCGAGCACCCGGGCCAGCTGGTGCGCGGGCCAGGCTGCCACCCGGGCCGAGGTGCCGAGGGCGGCGCGTTCCGCGACGCCCACGGTCCTCGCGCCGGTGTCGATAAGCCTCCATGTACGTTGCATCGCCAGATACCGGGCCGCGGCCATCAGTTGTCCCGGTAGTGGTAGGTCTTGACCCCGCCAGGCCCGGTGGTCACGACCACGCCCGAGCCGGTCGAGGTAGCCACCGGCCCGGACAAGTGGGGCTTGCCCGGGCCGGCCGTGCTACCGACGCCCGGCGCGGCGCCGGTGACCGTGCTGACCGCGGGCGCGGTCGGCTGCGTGTGGTGCGCAAAGTAGCCGGTGGCGGCGGCCATCCCGGCAATCAAGGCGGCGGCCGTCCAGTTGGAGGTGCGGCGCAGCCGCCGGATGCCGCCGGCGCGGGGGCTGGCCGCTCCGCGCCAGGGCCCCGCATCGCGCTGGTGGCTCGTGTCGTCGTCATCGCCGGGCAGCCGGACCCACCCGGGCCTTTCGGCGTCATCACGGTCCATGATCGTTCCCTTTCCTGCGGTCTGCCTGCCGGGGTTGCCCGGCTCTCCCAGGCTGCGGGAAGGGGGATGTAACGACCGTGAGCGGATGATGTAAACCGCTCACACGGACTTCTCCTCGTTCTCACATCAACGGCTGCGTAACCTCTGGCTATGCGAGTGCTTGTGGTCGAGGACGACACGAGGATGTCGCGGCTGCTCAAGCGCGGGCTTGAGGAAGAGGGACATGCCGTCGACTTGGCCGGCGACGGCCCGGAAGGGCTGTGGCTGGCCACCGAGAATCCCTACGCCGCGATTGTGCTCGACGTCATGCTGCCCGGCTTCGACGGGTTCGAGCTATGCCGCAAGCTCCGTGCCGCGGGCGTCTGGGTGCCCGTGCTGATGCTCACCGCCCGCGATGCGGTCAATGACCGGGTTCGAGGGCTGGATGCCGGCGCCGACGACTACATGGTGAAACCGTTTAGCCTGCTGGAACTGGCCGCGCGATTGCGGGCGCTAGTGAGACGGGACGACCGGGCCCGGCCCGTGATGCTGACCGAAGGGGACCTGAAGCTGGATCCCGCGAGCAAGCGCGCCTGGCGCGGCAGCGCCGAACTGCAGCTCTCCCCGAAGGAATTCTCGTTGCTCGAGCTGTTCCTGCGGCACCCGGGCACGGTGCTCACCAGGTCCCAGATCCTGGACGCGGCCTGGGACTTCGCCTACGACGGCACCTCGAACGTTGTCGACCAGTACGTGACGTACCTCCGGAAGAAGATCGACGTCCCGTTTGGCCGGCACGACCTGGAGACCGTCCGGGGCATGGGTTACCGGCTCCGCCACAGCGAAGAGGGGTGAAAGGTGCCGATCCGCCTGCGCGTGGCGCTGGTCTTCGCGCTGGCCCTGGCGATCGCGTTCGCGCTGGGGGGCTGGCTGTTCATCAGCCAGCTCTCCGCCGCGATGTTGCGATCGACGGACTCGGCCCTCGCCGCGCGGCTCAGCCAGGTCAGCCGCGACCCGGAGGGCGAGACGGCGCCGGTCGCGGCCCTGCCGCCGGGCGGGCCCGCGCCCGGCGAATACATCGCCCAGGTGGTCGACGCATCCGGGCGGGTCCGCCGGGTGTTCTCACACGCCGGCCAGGCACCGCTGCTCACCGCCGCCGAACTGAGCCAGGCCCGCCGGCACACGGTGTTCCTGACGCGAACCATCGACGATCAGTCCGTGCGGCTGCTCGCCGGTCCCCTCCCCGAGCAGGACGGGTGGGTGGGGATCGCGGGCCTTTCGCTTGCCACATCCGACAGCACACTGCAGCAGGTCACCCTCGGCCTGCTCGTCGGGGGCGCGGCATTTGTGATCCTCGCGGGCATCGGCGCCTACTGGCTGGCGCGCGCCGCGCTCGCCCCCGTGGAGCGGCTACGGCGGGAAGCGGCAGCGCTGTCGGAAGATGACACGGGCGCGACGTTGCGCGTGCCCGGCACTCACGATGAGATCGCCGCGCTCGCCGGGACCATGAATGACCTGCTGTTGCGGCTGCGCACCGCCCTGGCACGGCAGCGGGCCTTCGTCGCCGACGCAAGCCACGAGCTGCGCACGCCGTTCGCGGTACTGCACGGAGAACTCGAACTGGCCGGCCGGCCAGGGCGGAGCAAGGACGAACTCACTGCGGCCGTGGCCACCGCGGCGGAGGAAGCGAGCAGGCTCACCCGGATCACCGACGACCTGCTGCTGCTCGCCAGGGGTGACGAGAACAAGCTAAGCCTCCAGCTTGACCGCACTGACGTCACGTCGCTGCTGGCGCGGAGCGCGCAGCAGGCGCGTGCCCGCGCCGAGGCGGCCGGGGTCACCTGCCGGGTCGAGGCCACCGCCGGGCTGATCGCCGTCGTCGACGCGGGACGGATCCGCCAGGCGGTCGACAACCTGGTCGACAACGCGCTCCGGTTCGCCCCGCCAGGGACCGAGGTCCTGATCTGCGCCCAGATCACGGCTGGGTCGCTGGTGATCGAGGTTTCCGACTCCGGGCCTGGCTTTCCGGCCGAGTTCTTGCCACACGCCTTCGAACGCTTCCGACGGCCCGATCAAGGCCGGGCCCGCAGCGCGGGCGGGGCCGGCCTGGGCCTGGCGATCGTGCAGGCGATCGCCGTCGCTCACGGGGGCACGGCCGTGGCGGCCAACCGGCCCGAGGGCGGCGCCACCGTCAGGCTGAAGCTCCCCGCCCCCCCGGAATCACCGTCGTAACCACGTGCAGGCCTGCAGCCGTCGTTCGTTCGGCTCTTGCTTTGACACCGTGGAGCATCTGTCGGGACATGACGAAGTCGGCCGGGATAATAGCCAGCAGATAAGCGGCGGCGACCCAGGCCGGCCCGGCGCGGCCACGGCTACGGAAGAGGAACCGGGTCCCGAGAGTCCTGCCGCGCCGTCGATACTCTTGACGCCGAGTATCCGCTGCCCCGTCGCGCGGTCCGGCAACGACCGCAGGCAGGCCTGGTGGGAGGTAGCTGGTGGCCGAGCCCGAGCTGAGTTTCGCCGCGCTGCTGCGGCGTCTTCGAGCCGGTGCCGGGCTGACCCAGGAGGAGCTGGCCGAGGCCGCCGGTATCAGCCCTCGGTCGGTCAGCGACCTGGAGCGCGGTATCAACCGCACGGCGCGCAAGGACACCGCGTTGCTGCTGGCCGACGCGCTGAGCCTGACCGGGCAGGTGCGGGCGCTGTTCGTCGCGGCCGCGCGCGGGCGGGCGCCCGCCGCGGACGTCCTTGCGACCGGCAACGGGGCAGCGGCACAAGGCGCGGGCGCCGTGGCGGCGACGCGGACCCTGCCGCGCGACATCGGCAGTTTCACCGGCCGCGAAGCCGAGCTGGGCGAACTGCTTGCCATGCTTGGCGAGGCGGGCGACGGCGGCAGGGTCGTAGGGATCCATGCGATCGACGGAATGGCCGGGGCGGGCAAGACGGCCTTGGCGGTGCACGCTGCGCACCGGCTCGCCGGGAGGTTCCCCGACGGGCAGTTCTTCGTTCCGCTGCACGCCCACACCCCCGGGCAGCGCCTGGTAGACCCCGCCGATGCACTGGCCAGCCTGCTGCTGACGGCCGGGGCCGCCGCGCAGCAGATACCACCCGGCCTGGAGGCGCGGGCGGCGCGCTGGCGCGACTTCGCGGCGGGCAAGAAAATCCTGCTGCTACTGGATGACGCGGCCGGGCACGAGCAAGTCGAGCCGCTGCTGCCCGGCACCGCGTGCAGCCTGGTCCTGATCACCAGCCGACGGCGGATGACCGCGCTCGAAGACGCCACGGTCCTGAGCGTCGATACCCTCAGCCCGGCCGATGCCGCGGCGCTGCTGGTCCGGCTGGCCGGCCGCCTCGACCTGGGCCCAGAGACGAAGGCCGCCGGGGAGATTGCCCGGCTCTGCGGGTACCTGCCGTTGGCGATCGGGATGCTCGCCAGGCAGCTACGGCACCACCCGGCCCGGACCGGCGCGGAACTCGCGGCCGACCTGGCCTCGGCGCGTGACCGGCTGGCCGTCATGCACGCCGAGAACCTGTCGGTCGCCGCCGCGTTCGATCTGTCCTACCAGGAACTCACCGCCGACCAGCAACGGCTCTTTCGCAGAGTCGGGCTGGCCCCTGGCCCGTACATCGACGCCTTCGATGACATCGCCGTGGAAACCGCCCGCAGCAGTCTCGACGACCTCTACGACAACCATCTGATAACCGAGCCGCAGGCCGGCCGGTACCTGCTGCATGACCTGCTCCGCGAATACGCCCGCGCGCTCGCGGGCGGCGACGACGATGCCGAGTCACGGGCCGCCGTCGGCCGGGTGGTGAGCTACTACGCGCACGTCGCCGCCGCTGCCAGCAAGCACATCGCGACCTGGACCACGGCCGGCGGCCGGCCACCACCGGGCAGCCCGCCCGCGCATGCGCCACAGCTGGCTACTCCGCCGGAGGCGGCCGCGTGGCTGGAGGCCGAACGGTCGAACCTGTTCGTGACCGTTAGCTCCGTCGCCGAGGCGCTACCCCAGCACGCCGTCGCTATCGCCACCGCCATGGGCGGCTTCCTGCGGGCGAGCGGTCGCTGGGACCAGGCGGCAGCCCAGTACCAGACGGCGCTGAACGCAGCACGCCGCGCCGGGGACCGGCCCGGCCAGGCCGGCGCACTCGACGAACTCGGGCTGCTGCAGCAGCTGACCGGAGATTACGCGGCAGCCACCGCCACGCTGGCCCAGGCGGTGGCGCTCTACGCGGAGGTCGGCGACCAGCGGGGCCAGGCTTACGCGCTCAACCATCTCGGCCTGGTGCACCAGGACACGGGAGACTTCCAGGCTGCCACGGCCAGCCACCAGCGGGCGATGGCGCTGGCG
>Ga0306926_10009488_pt1 | contig 10704 bp, 11 predicted proteins | sample flu12Cox44000178_FD_203759 | JGI IMG/M metagenome (GOLD analysis project Ga0306926, IMG submission 203759) | Lab enrichment of tropical soil microbial communities from Luquillo Experimental Forest, Puerto Rico - flux8day.12C.oxic.44.000.178 (v2)... | ecosystem: Environmental > Terrestrial >... | reverse complement strand
CCGCGGCGATCAGCGTGTCACCGTCGGTCTTGCCGCCGGTCTTCTGCAGCGTCGCGTAAATCAGATGCATGCCGTCATAGCCGCCGACCGCGAAGAAATCCGGATTGCGATGGAATTCGTCGTTGTACGCCTTGACGAAGGCTTTGTTCATCGGCGTGTCGAGATTGTAATCGTAGTAGGCGACCGTGATGATTCCGAGTGCTGCATCGCCCATGCTTTTGAGCGCGGTCTCGGCGGTCAGCGCGTCCTGTCCCAGAATCTTGGTCTTCGACGTGTCGATGCCGCGCTCTGCCAACGCTTTGCCGATCGCTGCGGGCTGCGCGCCGCCGGGCACCCAGATATAGATCGCATCGGGGTTTGAATCCTTGGCGCGCTGGACAAAAGCGGAGAAGTCCGGATTGGCGACCGGGAAGCGCACCGAGCCGACAATCTCGCCGCCACCATCTTTGAACCCTTTCTGGAACCAGGTCTCGGCGTCAATTCCGGGGCCGTAATCGGAGACCATGGTGTAGATTCTTTTGATCCCGTTTTTGGCGGCCCATGCGCCGAGCGTGTGATTGAGCTGCGGCGTCGTCACCGAGGTGCGCGCTATATAGGGAGATTTCGTGGTGATGATCGAGGTCGCCGCGTTCATCACCACCATGAATTTTTTCGCTTCCGCAGAGACGTCGGCGGCGGCAAGCGCGTTGGGAGTGAGTACAAAGCCGCCGAGAAGGTCGGCGTGGTCGCGCACGATGACTTCTTGCGCCAGCCGCTTGGCGACATCGGGAGCGATGCCGCCGGTATCCTTGCGGATGAGCTCGATCTTGACCTTGCCGGCGCTGTCGCCGTTTTGCTTCATATACAGTTTGACGCCGTTATCCATCTGCGTTGCAGTGTCGGCAAATTGGCCGGAATAGGACATGATGAGGCCGATTTTCGCCGTGTCTTGAGCATCGGCCGCGGTCGCGCCTAATAGCAGCGCCAACGCAGAACCAGCGAAGCCGCCAAGCAAACGTTGCATCCTTCCCTCCCGGTTTTTCTGATGCGCGGACCTTTTTCCGAGCCTATCCTCGTTCAGGTCGGGAGCGAGTGCAACGGTTGCTATCGTCGCTTAACCTTCACATGATCCGTTGGCTGGCCGGTGGGCCGTTGCCCCGCATTGTTGGGAGCTGAAAATGGAGCGTAGGCGAAGCCGTGCCGACACGGTCGACGAGGACGAAGTCGCGCGATTTTCGCGATTGTCAGGGGAGTGGTGGGATGCGCGTGGTCCCATGGCGGCGCTGCACAAGTTCAATCCCGTGCGGCTCGCCTATATCCGCGATCGCGTGACCGGCCATTTTCGCCGCGATGCAACCCGGCTCGACAGCCTCGCCGGGCTTCGCATCCTCGATATTGGCTGCGGCGGCGGCATTTTGGCCGAGCCTTTGGCGCGCCTCGGCGCGGCCGTGGTGGGCGTAGATCCATCGGAAAGCAATATCGCCGTCGCTCGGCGCCACGCTGATCAATCGCAGCTGACGATCGATTATCGCAACGATAGCGCCGAGGCCTTGGCAGCGGCCAATGAAACATTCGACGTGGTGCTGGCGATGGAGGTGGTCGAGCACGTCACCGACCTTGATCTATTCATCGATGCCGCTGCGGCACTGGTGAAATCCGGCGGGCTTTTGTTTGTTGCAACCCTCAACCGCACCATCAAGAGTTTCGCGCTGGCGATTGTCGGCGCCGAATATATTTTGCGCTGGCTGCCGCGCGGCACGCATCAATGGGACAAGTTCGTCACGCCCAACGAACTTGAGATCGCCATCGAGCAAAGCAGCCTGCGCATCACTGGCGAGACCGGCGTGATCTACAATCTTTTGGCTGACCGCTGGCAGCTCTCTAGCGATATGGATGTTAATTACATTGTCGTTGCGGAGAAGTCCGCGTGACCGCGACGCCCTGGCTCCGGGCCGCTTTTACCATCGCCGCCGCGTTCGCCCAGACCATCCGCAATTCGATGCGGTGTGAATTGACCGCCGGCCGCACCAGCGGGCGCGAACCGATCGGCATGGTGCTCGTGGTCGCCGGCGTGGCGCTACTGATACTGGCCTATTGAAAAATAACTTCCACGCCGCGCGCAGGCGATCGGGCGTCAATTCTTGTCGTCAGGCAGGATCGGCAGCGGGTGAAATTCGATGCCTTCTTCGTGCAATTGCTTCGCTTCTTCCGGCGAAGCTTCGCCATAGATCGAGCGGTGCTCGGCCTCGCCATAGTGAATCTTGCGGGCTTCCTCCGGAAACCGAGGGCCGACATAGTGCGCATTCTTGGTGATGTGATCGCGCAGTTCTTTGAGCTTGTGCCGTAGCTCGCGCTCTGCGGCCGACACCATGGCGACCGACGTCTTCGGCGGGATTGGCGGCATCGGCGCCGGCTGTAGCGGCGGCGGGGGTGCAGGCGGGGTGGGCGTCGGCGGCCGCGGATCAGCAGACCCGCTATGGCCGAGGTTCGCGGCTAGATTGGGCGCCATGATCGCCTTTTCCACCTTCGCCGAGCCGCAGATCGGGCACGTCACCAGTCCGCGCTTGGCCTGCTTGTCAAAGGCTGAGGAGCTCGCAAACCAGCTTTCGAAATTATGACCTTGGTCGCAGTTGAGTGCGTAACGAATCATGTCGGCTCTCGCACTGGATGGAGGTAGGTCGGCTCGGCCAGCGGTTCAACGAGTTCGAAACGACGCCCGTGATGGAGCGAAGGAATTCGGCTGCGTGCCGCGACGACCTCGGATGGGTCGATCTGCGCCATGACCACGCCCGGCTCGGTGCCGCCCTCGGCCAGAATGCGGCCCCACGGGTCGACGACGAGCGAATGGCCGTATGTCTCACGGCCGTTTTCGTGCTTGCCGCCTTGGGCGGCGGCGAACACGAAGCAGCCGTTTTCGATGGCGCGCGCGCGCTGCAGAACTTGCCAGTGCGCTTCGCCGGTTTGCCGCGTGAAAGCTGACGGAATCGCCAGAAACGATGCGCCGGCTTCGGCCAGCGCGCGGTAGAGCGCCGGAAAGCGCAAATCGTAACACACGGTCAGGCCGAGCCGGCCCCACGGCAGATCGGAAACCATGGCCAGCTCGCCGGGGCGGTAGGTATTGGATTCGCGGTAGCTTTCGCCGCCCGCGAGGTCGACGTCGAACATGTGGATTTTGTCGTAGCGCGCGACCACCTCGCCGCGGCGGTCGATCAGAAACGAGCGGTTGGCGGCCTTTTCCGGCGATGCCTTGATCGCCAGCGAGCCGATATGGATGTAGATCGCAAGCTTGCGCGCCACTTCGCGCAAGGTCGTGAGCGTCTCATCCTGCTCTTCAGTGACAATCTTGGCGAACAATTGCTCGCGCTTTGCCGCCAGGATGTTCGTCATTTCCGGGGTGAGCACGTAATCGGCGCTGGCCTCTTTGGCCTCCTCGATCAACTTCAACGCCGCGGCGAGGTTGGTCGCCGGATCGAGCCCCGAGCGCATCTGAATCATTGCGGCGTTAAAGCTCAAACGCTCTGCGGCGCTCATGATTCCTTCGCCTCGGCAAGCAACGAATCAAGCTTACCCGCCTCCTCCAGCGCATAAAGATCGTCACAGCCCCCGACATGGGTCGCGCCGATGAAAATCTGCGGGTAGGTGCTCCGGCCGTTGGCGCGCTTAATCATTTCCTTGCGAACATCCCGTTTTCCAGTGACATCGATCTCATGGTAGCTCACGCCTTTGCGCGAGAGGAGCTCCTTGGCATCCTGGCAATAGGGGCAGTATCGAACCGTATAAATATCGATATTAGCCATGATCGGTCGCAATTTTTAGCAAAGTCTTATATGGACGTTCGCGCCGGCTCGGCAACCCTGGCAAACACCAGTACATCGACGTTGGCGGCTCCGGCGCGCAACAGCGCTCGCGCACAGCCCTCGACCGTTGCACCGGATGTCAGCACGTCATCGATGAGAACTAGGCGTCGTCCGGTCACGCCGGACTTGCCGTCGCCGGGCACACGAAACGCGCCTTGGACATTGGCGGCGCGTTCGGTCCGCGACAGCCCAACCTGCTGCGCGGTCGGCTTGACCCGCTTGAGTGCGCCGGCAGCGACCGGCACGCCGGTTTGCCGCGATACTGCCGCGGCCAGCATGGCGGATTGATTGAAACGCCGCGCCCATAAGCGCCGCCAATGCAGGGGCACCGGAACCAGTGCGTCGGCCTCGTCGAGAAGTTCGCGCCCGGCCCGACTGATCCAGCGGCCCATCATTGGTGCAAGGTCAAGCCGATCGCCATATTTGAGTGCGTGCACCAGCGCCCGCGAAATCTCGTCGAAACGCACCGCCGCGCGAGCGCGGTTATAGGTCGGAGGATCGGCAATCGCCTCCATCGACAAGATGCCCGGTCCGGGTCATAGACGAAGGGCGTGCCGAGCCGCTCGCAATAGGGTCGCGTGATGAACGACAGTTTGGACCAGCAAGCCGGACACAGCCCGCGGCCCTCGACCGGCTCACGGCACGCCGCACAAAGTGGCGGCAGCGCGAGATCGAGCACGCGCCGCAGCGCCGAATCGGCGACGCTGCCGGCACGCTTGAACGAAGCAGGGAGAATATTGCCGGCGGACAGCATTGAGACGCCACGCTAGCGATCTCGACGGCCATTGTCATCGGGCCATCGTGGCGACACATGCTGCGGATCATGAGACAATGACTCTCTCCTGGTTGAGACATAGATGACCGAAAGCCCGATTATCTTCGATCGTTTGCTCCAGCGCCGCCGCCGCTCTCGCGCCGCGGCGGCGCCAGCGAATTTTTTGCTCGATCATGTCGCCGGCGAGCTTGCTGATCGCTTAAGCGTCGTGCTGCGTCGCTTCGATCTCGGGATCGACCTTGGCACGCCCGGCGACGCAGTGCGCACAGCGCTGCGTCGGCTCGGCGCGGTGGGAATGATTGTGGGCGCCGACGTTATCGCTCGCGATAAGCCATTCGTGGTCGCCGACGAGGAGGCGCTTCCGTTTCGCGACGCTAGTGTCGATCTCGTCGTGTCCGGCCTGGCGCTGCACTCTGCCAATGACTTGCCGGGCGTGCTGTCGCAAATCCGCCGCGCGCTCATGCCGGATGGTTTGTTTCTGGCGGCGCTCCTTGGCGGCGAAACGCTAATCGAGTTGCGGCAGGCCTTTGCCGAGGCCGAAAGTGAAATCGAAGGCGGCGCCTCGCCGCGTGTGGCGCCGTTCGCCGATCTGCGCCAGCTCGGCGCTTTGCTGCAGCGCGCTGGATTCGCCCTGCCGGTGACCGATGTCGAACGCGTGACGGTGCGTTACAGCTTGGCCTTCGATCTGATGCACGAGCTGCGGCGGATGGGGGCGGCCAACACGCTCGTCGCGCGCCGTCGTGTGCCACTGCGGCGCACGACAGTCATGCAGATGGCCGACGTCTACGCCCGAAGTTTCGCCGATGCTGATGGGCGTATTCGGGCGACGTTCGATATTATGTGGTTGTCGGGCTGGGCGCCGCATCCCAATCAGCAGCAGCCGCTCAAACCCGGATCAGCAAAGGCGCGACTCGCCGACGCTCTTGGCGCACGCGAGATTTCGGCCGGAGAGAAGGCCGGCCGCTGACGCGTGAGCGCCGCGGCGTTCGTACATTGCTAAATCAGCGCCGCGAGGTGCGCGATCAGCGGTTCGTCAGCCGGCGGCATCGGGTATTGGCGCAGTTCGTGCGGCCGCACCCATTTCAGCTGCTGCGCCTCCTTGGGCGCGACAAACCCTTCCCAACGCCGGCAAACATAGAGCGGCATGAGCAGATAGAAGTCGGGATAAAGATGGCTCGCGAATGTCAGCGGCGCGAGACAATCTTCCTTCACCGTTATTCCCAGTTCCTCTTTGAGTTCGCGAATGAGACATTGCTCGGGCCGTTCGCCGGATTCGACTTTGCCGCCGGGAAACTCCCACAAGCCGGCCATTGCTTTGCCGGATGGGCGTTGGGCGATCAGGACCCGGCCATCGGTGTCGATCAGAGCGCAAGCGGCGACGAGGACAAGCTTGACGGTCACGGGCTTCTCATCGGCGTCTTCGCTTAAAGCGAAATGGGATTAGGTTGAATCGCCATTTCGCTTTAGCTTGTTGTTTGAGCATGATCTTTTCGGAAAGCCGGTTCCCACTTTTCCGGATCATGATCTAGATCCGCATCAATTCGAGAACGGCATCGGCGAAGCTTTTTGGATCTTCCTGCGGCGGATTGTGCCCGATCCGCGGCAGCACGCGACGCCGATAGGGTCCGCTGAAGAAAGCGGCGTGATGCGCGGAACTCTCGGGCGGATGAACGCCGTCGACCTCTCCCTGCAGAGCGATCGTCGGCACGCTGATTTTCGGCTGTTGCGCCAGCCGCTGTTCGATTTCATCGAGCTTCGAATCGCCGGCAACATTGCCGTAGCGATGACGGTAGGAATGGATCGTCACCGCAACGAAATCGGGATTGTCGAACGACGCCGCGCTGCGATCAAATGTTGCGTCGTCGAATGACCAATGCGGCGACCACAATCGCCAAAGCAACCGGCACAGTTCGCGCCGGTTGGCCTCGACTCCAGCGCGTCCGCGCTCCATCTGGAAATACCACTGATACCAGAGCCGGTGCTCCTGCGCCGGCGTGGTCGGCTTTCCGGCGCCGGGAATGTTTTGAATATTGTAGGCGTTGACGGTTACGAGGCCGCGCACGCGCTCCGGCCACAGCGCCGCGACGATGCAGGCGGCGCGGCCGCCCCAGTCATAGCCGGCGAGCACGGCGCGATCGACGGAAAGCGCATCCATCAGTTCGCGCAGATCGTTGCCGAGCGCGGCCTGCTGGCCCGAGCGCGGCGTGGTCCGGTCAAGAAAACGCGTCGGTCCGAAACCGCGCAGATAAGGTACGATCACGCGGGCGCCGGCGGCGCCGAGCGGCGCGAGAACCGCATCGTAGCAGCGGGGATCGTAGGGCCAGCCATGCATCAGAAAGACCGGCGCGCCGTCCGCCGCGCCGCTCTCCTCGTAGGCGACGTCAAGCACCGAGGTTCGGACGCGTTTGGGTGCCGCGTTCAACTTCGATAATCCCCGTTGATCGCGACATACTCCTTGGTCAGGTCGCACGTGAGCACGCGATCGCGCCCCTTGCCGAGCCCGAGTGCCACTTTGAGACTGATTTCGGGCCGCTTCATTGCCGCGGAAACCGCCGCTTCATCGTAAGCTTGATCGCGCGCGCCTTTATGCGCGACGCGAATGCCGCCGAACCAGATCGACAGCCGGTCGCGATTGGCCGGCTCTCCGGCCTTGCCGACGGCCATCACCACGCGGCCCCAATTCGCGTCCTCCCCGGCAATCGCGGTTTTGACCAGCGGCGAATTGGCGATCGAGAGCGCAATGCGGCGCGCCGAAGCTTTGGACACTGCGCCCTCAACGATGATCTCAACCAGCTTGCGCGCGCCTTCGCCGTCACGGGCGATTTGCTCGGCGAGATTGGCCAAGACGCCGGCAAATGCCTTGCGAAACGGGATTAGCCCCGGGTCACTGCTGCGACTGATCCGTGGCGCCGCCGCAGCGCCGGTCGCAAATGCCAGCACGGTGTCCGAGGTCGAGGTATCGCCATCAATGGTGACGGCGTTGAATGTATCGGTCACTCCCTCGCGCAACACCGCCTGCAGCACGGGAGCGGAAATGGGCGCATCGGTAAAGACGAAAGCGAGCATGGTCGCCATATCCGGCGCGATCATGCCCGCGCCCTTGGCGAAGCCGTTGATGGTCACATCGGTTCCGCGGAGCCGCGCGCGCGCCGTCGCCAGTTTCGGGAACGTGTCGGTCGTCATGATGGCTTTGGCCGCGTCGCCATAACCGTCCGGCCGGGCGTCGGCGGCGAGGCCGGTCATGACGCGATCGAAGGCTTGCGCGTCCAACGGCTCGCCGATCACACCGGTCGAAGCGAGGAATACCTCGGAGCTGTTGCAGCCGACCGCCGCAGCTGCAAATTTAGCCGTCAGCGCGCAGGCCTGCCGGCCGCTTTTGCCGGTGAAGGCATTGGCATTGCCGGAATTGACGACAAGCGCGCGCGCGTTGCCGCGCTTGATCTGCGTGCGACACCATTCAACCGGTGCAGAGGGGCATTTCGAACGGGTGAATACGCCGGCAACGCTGGTTTGAGGCTCAAACACCGCGAGCATCACATCGGTCCGGTCGCGATAACGAATGCCGGCCTGTGCCGTGGCCAGCCGCACGCCGGCAATGGCCGGCAGGTGCGGCGTCGTTTTGGGCGCGAGCGGAGAGATGATGGAGGACATATTGGTCATTCCGTGGCGCGAGCGACGCTCGCGAGCCCGGAATCCATATTCCCAGCGTCAGCGGTTAAGTCTCAAACACTGGGATTACGGATTCCGGTACTCGCTTCGCTCGGCCGGAATGACGCTTTTTTGAGCGCCCCGCAAGGGCCAATCACTTCTTTGCCGGCGCGGAGGGATTGAGCGCGGAAGGATTCGGCTGGCCGGCGGGCTGGTCGAGGCGCTCGATCGTTGCCGATTTGCGCAGGTTGTCGACAAGTTCGGCCTGCGCGCGGCGCGCGACGTAGTTCTCCAACTGACCCTTGACCTCATTGTATGCCGGCGTCGGCTTGGTGCGCTTGTCTTCGACCTTGATGATGTGCCAGCCAAATTGCGTTTTGACCGGATCCGAAATCTGACCCTTGTCGAGCTTGAAAGCGGCTTCGGCAAATTCCGGCACCATCTGATCCTTGGTGAAATAGCCAAGATCGCCGCCTTCGGCCGCGCCTGGGTCTTTTGATTTTTCCTTCGCCAGCGTGGCGAAATCCGCCCCGTTTTTCAGCTGCGCCTCGATGTCTTTGGCCTCGCCTTCCGTCGCGACCAGAATATGCCGGGCGTGGACCTCCTGCTCGTTCGGGGTCTGCTTGATCGCTTCGTTATAGACCTTGCGCATCGCATCGTCGGTCATGGCGGCTTTGCCGGCATCCTGTAGCAGCGCTTCCATCAACGCTTTGTGCCGCTCGAATTCGATGCGCTGCTTGACGTCACCGCGATTGGCGAGCTGATGCTGATCGGCGGCCTGCGCCAAGATGATGACGTCGGCAAGGTAGGTGATGAGATAGTCGCGTTTTTGCTCGGGACCCATTTGCGGCATCGCCGAGCCGATGTCCTCTTCGGCCAAGGCAAGGTCGCTCTGCCGGATATCGACGCCATTGGCGCGCGCCAGCACCGGGTCGGAATCCTCGGCGCGTGCGATCGGCGCGCTCAGCAATGCCGCAAGCGCAGCCGCACCCAGCAAGCGAGCGGCGAAGGGATGACTGAAAGACATGATCGGATCCTTTGGCGTAGATGTCCTGGATTAACCACGACGGTAACGCGGCAAACCGGCGGTGCGGGCGAGACGGCGAAAGCCCGGCGGGCCAATTGGCCCGCCCTTCTGCGGTCCGGCGGCCAGCTTGCGGCCCTTGATCGGCGCGGACAGTCGCCTAATCGCCTAGGGCTTGGCAATGGGAGAAATCGGGCTGCGCCTAACGATCGCGTGAAAATGCCCGTCGCATTGACAAAAAAACGACCCCCTCCTATCTGTCGCACTGTATCGGGATGCATCAGTCGCCTCGTCATCGCCCGAATAGCGCCGTATTTTCCGCCCGTTGGGTTGCGTCGCCCGCGAGACGACCACGGCAACGGTCCAAGCAGAGCGGGAACGGATTTCCGGAAAAATCGTGTTGTCGCCAAACCTGCCGGATGAGCCGAGATTCGAGGGGATAATGCGATGATCGGCGCTGTCGCCCGCAAGCTGTTCGGTTCTTCGAACGACCGTCGGATCCGCTCCTATCGGCCGCGCGTCGACGAGATCAATGCGCTGGAACCCGATTTGGAAGCCTTGTCCGACGAGGCTTTGCGCGCGCGCACCGACGAATTCAAGCGGCAGCTGGCCGAGGGACAGACGCTCGACGACATACTGGTGCCGGCATTTGCCACTGTCCGCGAAGCTGCCAAACGTACGCTCGGGCAGCGCCATTTCGATGTCCAGCTCATCGGCGGCATGGTTCTTCACGAAGGCAAGATCGCCGAGATGAAGACTGGCGAAGGCAAGACGCTGGTCGCGACGCTACCGGTCTACCTCAACGCACTGGCAGGCCGCGGCGTCCACGTCGTGACCGTCAACGACTATCTTGCCAAGCGCGACGCCGAGTGGATGGGCCAGATCTACACGTTCTTGGGTCTGACCGTCGGCGTCATCGTACACGGCCTCGACGACGAACAGCGCAAGAAGCAATACGACTGCGACGTCACTTACGGCACCAATAACGAGCTCGGTTTCGACTATCTGCGCGACAATATGAAGTACCGGCTCGAGGACATGGTGCAGCGCGGCCGCATCTACGCCATCGTCGACGAGGTCGATTCGATCTTGATCGATGAAGCCCGCACGCCGCTGATCATTTCCGGTCCGCTCGACGACCGCTCCGAATTCTACAACACAATCGACGCCTATATTCCCCGTTTGGACAAGGCCGACTACGAGCTCGACGAGAAACAGCGCACCGTCAACCTCACCGAAATCGGTATGGAAAAGATGGAGAACTGGCTGCGCGACGCCGGGCTCCTGAAATCGGACTCGCTCTACGATGTCGAGAACGTCTCGGTCGTTCACCACGTGAACCAGGCTTTGCGCGCGCACAAGCTGTTTGCGCGCGACAAGGATTACATCGTTCGCAACGGCGAAGTGATGATCATCGACGA
>Ga0306926_10009487_pt1 | contig 10706 bp, 12 predicted proteins | sample flu12Cox44000178_FD_203759 | JGI IMG/M metagenome (GOLD analysis project Ga0306926, IMG submission 203759) | Lab enrichment of tropical soil microbial communities from Luquillo Experimental Forest, Puerto Rico - flux8day.12C.oxic.44.000.178 (v2)... | ecosystem: Environmental > Terrestrial >... | reverse complement strand
TGATCCTCGTTGTGACGCTTCTGTGGGTATACATTCCGGCCTGAGCGCCCGCGCACTTGCGCCGACGACCGGCTAGGGCGGCCCCACCGGAGGGAAGCGCCATGCTCGACAAGGAGCGGCGCGCGTTCATCACGCTGCTTGGCAGCGCGGCGGTGGCATGGCCGCTCGCGGCGCGCGCGCAACAGCCCGAGCGGATGCGGCGCTTGGGCGTGCTCACGCCTTTGCCCGTCGACCATCCGGATGCTCAGGCGCGCCACGCGGCATTTCTGGAAGCGTTGAGACAATTGGGTTGGACAGACGGTCGCAACTTGCGCATCGAGGCCCGCTGGTCAGCTGGCAATCCCGCCATCACCCGCAAATATGCAGCGGAATTGGTCGCGCTCGCGCCTGATATCATCGTGGCAGTTGGCAGCGCGGGCGCCGCAGCAATGCTTCAGGCGACCCGCTCCGTGCCTATTGTGTTCGTGATTGTGCCTGATCCAGTTGGCTCCGGATTTGTCGAGAGCTTGGCGCGTCCGGGCGGCAACGCCACCGGCTTCATGATGTTTGAGTATGACTTGAGCGCAAAATGGTTGGAACTGCTCAAGCAGATCGCGCCTGACGTAACGCGAGCGGCAGTTCTTCGGGATGCCGCCCTAACGGCGGGGATTGGTCAGTTCGCTGTCATTCAGTCCGTGGCACGGTCGGTTGGCGTCGATGTCAGAGCGATCAACCTGCGCGATGCGGCTGAGCTCGAGCGCTCCATCGCAGCCTTCGCACAAACTCCGAATGGTGGCTTGATCTTGACGGCGAGTGCGTTGTCAGCGCTCAATCGCGATCTGATCATCTCTTTGGCTGCCCGGTTCAAGTTGCCTACGACCTACCAAGAACGATCGTATGTTGCTGCCGGGGGATTGGTCTCATATGGACCAAATTTTCTCGACCAATACCGGGGCGCGGCCAGCTACGTCGATCGTATCCTCAAGGGCGAGAAGCCGAGCGACCTGCCGGTGCAGGCGCCGACCAAATACGAACTGGTCATCAACCTCAAGACTGCGAAGGCGCTCGGCGTCACTGTGCCGGATAGCCTGCTCGCGCGCGCCGACGTGGTGATCGAGTGAAGCGCCGCGAGTTCATCACGCTGCTCGGCGGCGCGGCGGCGTGGCCGCTCGCGGCGCGCGCGCAACAGGTCACGATGCCGGTGATCGGTTTTCTCGACAGCAGGCCGTCTGATGCGATTTCGGACCGCCTGCGCGCATTTCGCCAAGGCCTCAAAGACACCGGCTATGTCGAAAGCGAGAACGTGGCAGTGATACACCGCTTCGCCGAAAATCAGGTCGATCGACTGCCGGAGCTGGCGACTGAATTGGTGCAGCGACGCGTCGCCGTGATCGCGGCCGTAGGCCCTCCTGCCGTATTCGCGGCCAAGGCAGCAACTGCGTCGATCCCCATTGTCTTCGTCGCCGCCGAAGATCCGGTCAAGCTCGGTCTTGTCGCCAGCATCGCACGGCCGAGCGGCAATCTGACGGGCATCAATCTTTTAATGCGGAGCTGGTGGCCAAGCGGGTGGATCTGCTGCGCGAGCTGGTGCCCAGGGCTGCTCGCATTGCCGTGCTCGTCAATCCAGCCGATGTGGCGAGTACCGAGATTACCGTGAGAGATGCGAAAGCGGCTGCTCTCGCCACTGGGCTGCAAATCCAGATCCTCCACGCCAATACCGGCCGCGAAATCGATTCCGCTTTCGAGAGCATGGCCCGCGACGGTTACGAAGTTCTTTTCGTCGGGGCCTCTCCTTACTTCGCCGGCCGGCGTGTCCAATTGGCTCAACTAGCGGCGTTCAACCATCTCCCTGCGACGTACTCGAACCGTGAATATGTCGATGTCGGCGGGCTGATGAGCTATGGATCCAGCATTTCGGACGCCCTTCGCCAGGTCGGCGTCTATGCCGGCCGCATCCTCAAGGGTGCGAAGCCCGCGGATCTGCCGGTTGTGCAGGCGTCAAAATTCGAGCTAGTCATCAACGCCGCGACCGCCAGGATGCTTGGCCTCACTGTGCCCGACAAGCTGCTCGCGCTCGCCGACGAGGTGATCGAGTGAATCGCCGGGCGTTCATCACGCTACTCGGTAGCGCGGCGGCGTGGCCTCTCGCGGCGCGCGCGCAACAGCCGGTCACGCTGCGGACCATCGGCATCCTGGGCTCGGCCACGCCTGCTGCTCAGGGTGAATGGTACGCCGCATTTGCCGAGCGATTGCGCGCCCTCGGCTGGGTCGAAAATCGCAATGTCGCGATCGAATATCGCTGGGCGTATGGCCGGACGGAGGCCTACCGGGAGATCGCGGCCGAGTTCGTGCGGCTGAAGGTCGATGTCATCGTTACGTCGGGCACGGCCGCAGTCACTGCCGCCAAGCAGGCGACCTCGGTTATCCCGATCGTCTTTGCGGCGGCAGGTGACCCGGTCGGCACCGGGCTCGTCGCCAGCCTCGCGCGACCCGGAGGCAATGTGACCGGCCTCTCGCTGCAGCAAACCGACCTGGCTGCCAAGCGACTGGAGCTTTTGCGCGAGTTTGTTCCCGGCCTGCGGCGGCTGGCGATCCTGGCCAACACCGCCAGTGCCGGCGCTGTGCTCGATATGCGCGAGGTCGATGCAACCGCTCGCGCGCTTGGCCTCAATCCGCTCGTGCTCGAAATTCAGCGAGCCGAGGATATCGCGCCCGCGCTCGGTTCGCTCAAGGGCGACGCGCAAGCGCTTTACGTCGTGGTCGATCCTCTCGTGAACGTCGAGCGCGCTCGAATCAATGCTCTCGCTCTCGGCGCGCGACTGGCGACCATGCACGGATTTCGCGAGCATGTCGAAGCGGGCGGCCTGGTGTCCTACGGGCCGAACTCCCCAGACCTGTGGCGCCGCGCCGCCGACTTGGTCGATAAAATTCTGCGCGGGACGAAGGCTGCAGATATCCCCGTCGAGCAGCCCACCAAGTTTGATCTCGTTATCAATCTGCAGACCGCGAAGGCGCTTGGCCTAACAGTGCCACCAACGCTGCTCGCGCGCGCAGACGACGTGATCGAATAGAGGTTATTTGCTGCGGTGCATTTGTCTGCTTTTGGCACAAAGCGGACATGCCGACACTCTCTGCTGTTTGTCGCTTTCGGGGGTAAAGCGGACATCCTCCACCCGGCGACATGAGGTCTGTTGTCTGCTGATGACCCAAAGCGGACATCAAGGGGACTGAAATCCCGCAGTGCAGCAGTCTCCTTCCGTATCTCCGTAGCGTGCGATCCTTGGTCGGACCAGGGCAGCGTTCAAGGACCCGCCCGCCTGTGACAGGCTGAAACTGCCGCAGATCAAACCGGACGGCGACGAGCGGCATCGTACATCCGGCTGCCGACACTGTTCGAGGCGTGCCAGCAAGCGTACCCCCGGATTTCGCTTCCTTCATCCGGGCTACTTGCTTAGCCGCCGGTCAATAGACCGGTAGGTACCAACGTCGGATCGGTGTTGCGCCGCGAGCGATCTGTTCAGCTCTGTGGACACAGTCGTCGTGGGGTGGCAAACCGCATCGCTCCCAGCGCTCGCAGTCTCCACAGGTGAAGTCGGATCTCCGCGTCCACGACGTGCGAGCGATTCTGTTGCGGAATACCCGTCGAATGATGTTGAGTGTGCGCATCGCTGTCCTCCATGGACTGGCGTCGCAGCGGGCGCAGTGGCTCAGTTACGCCGCTCCGCCTGCACTTCCTCTTCCATCTTGAGGATGCTTCGCCGAGCCTTGTTAAATTTCTTTTCAAACCTTATCTGGTGGAACGTGTCGTACCGGTCGGCGAGTTTCAGAGCAATATCGGCCCAGTCCTGCGGCTGCAGCGCATTTAGCGCAGCCGGAAACACGACGCGCTCCTCCATGCCCATGTGCTGCCATTCGTGCTCGATGAAGTCGCGAATGATATTGGCCACATTCTCGCGCACGAGATCCTGATCGCTCAGCACGCGCTCGACCGCCTGCGCGACCCCGCGCAGACGCTTCGTTCCCGCCTGGTGCTCGGCTTCAAGATCGCCGATCGCCGCCGCTGCAACCGGATCGCGCGCCTTGAGCTTCTCGACGATCATGTCCTCCTTCGGATGATGACATGCATCCGGATAGTCCTCGAAGTAATCGATCACCGCCAGCACGATCTCGTAATCAGGGCGCTCGCCGCGATCGAACACGCTGAGCTCGCGTTCGAGCACGCGCAGCAAGCTTTCGATGTTGCGATGTTCCTGACGTAAAACCTCGATCATCTCGGTCATTTTGCCCTCCCGGGGTGAAACTAGCTTCCGGCGCGGCGAGATAAACGAGGCCGCCAATAGCGGCGGCCTCGGACGCGACTTACCAGACGTATCGCGATGCAAGGAGAATGAGGATTACTGCCAGAGCGGCCAGTAGTCCCAATTGTGCCCATAGGTTGTCGGCCAGGCTGTGGCCTTTCATGCTGTGCATAGTCATTGGCGATGACCTCCTTTCAGGACGCCCTCCCTAAGGTGGCCTTCAATGAGGTTACTCAAGAATACAAACGAACATTGATCTAAATCAAAAACCGCCTTGCACCATCGCGGCTGCCGAAGAACTCATGAGGGTTTCCGAGCCCCTCCCTTTGAGCTTCGTATCGCTCGGGCGGGTTTCTCGTTTAGCGAGTGGGAGCGGCCGACAATTCGGCCGTGGCCCTGCCAGATAGCTCCTGACTGTTCCTGGCCAATTCGATATCCTGGTGTTCGGTGCCGACCCTGGTGGGGGATCGGATGCCATTCGACCAACTACATCGACGCGAGTTCTTCGCGCTGCTTAGCGGCGCGGCTGTTACATGGCCGCTCGCGGCGCGCGCGCAGCAGGGCAAGATCTGGCGAGTCGGGTTCCTTGCAATACCTCTGCGGCCCGCGGTTCTCGAGTCCAGTAGATATGGTGCGTTTGCGCAAGGTATGCGCAAGCTTGGTTATGTCGAGGGCGACAATCTGGCGATCGAGTATCGCTTTGCAGAGGGCAAGGCCGAGCGCCTTTCAGACCTTGTGGCCGAATTGTTAGAGCTGAAACCGGATGTTCTGGTGGTCGCCGGGACTCCGGCAGTCAGAGCGGCGCAAGAAGCAAGTACCAGCGTTCCCATAGTCATGGCGACGACCAACGATCCAATCGGGAGCGGGTTTGTCGAAGGTCTTGCGCGGCCCGGAGGCAATATCACGGGCCTCTCGAACCTGAGTACTGATCTTAGCCCCAAACTCATGGAGATGCTGCGCAGTATCGCTCCGAAACTCTCCCGTGTCGCGATCCTAGTGAACCCTACCAATCAGTCCCATGCCCCGGTCGTAGCGAGTCTCCGGGCTGCCGCGCAGGGAGTAAACCTGGAGATCGGGACCGTAGAGGCAGCAACACCGCAGGAAATCGAGCGTGCCTTCTCAAGCATGAACCAGCAGAGTGCCGGAGCGGTCATAGTCGCCGCTGACGCATTCTTCATCCAACAGGGACGGCAGATCGCTGACCTTGCACGCAAACACTGGATGCCCTCGGTGTTCTCGTTCCGCGAGCAGGTGGACGCTGGTGGTTTGATGAGCTATGGCCAGCACCTCGCAGACAATTTTCGCCGCGCGGCGACGTACGTAGACAAGATTTTCAAAGGCGCCAAGCCGGCCGACTGCCGGTTGAGCAGTCGACCAAACTTGAATTGGTCATCAACCTCAAAACGGCCCAGGCGCTTGGCTTGACCATCCCGCCGGAACTGCTGGTGCTTGCCACCGAGGTGATCGAGTGAAGCGCCGCGAGTTCATATCGCTGCTCGGCGGCGCGGCAGCGGCGTGGCCTCTCGCGGCGCGCGCGCAACCGCCGGCACGGATGGAAGCAGGCATGAACTGACAAAATGAAAGACCGCAAACTTTCATATCAAAGGAAGCCATGGGTCATGCGGAGGATTGCACTAGCGATTGTCTTGGTGGTCGGGCTGACTGTCCCGGCGTTCGCCCAACAATCTGAAATTGAGGCGGTGAATGCGAAATGGATCGAGTTCTTCAACAAGGGTGATTTCGCAGGCGTCGCGTCGCTCTACGCCGAAGGCGCCACCGCATTTCCACCCGGTTCCAGCATGGCGAAGGGTAGAGCCGCAATCGAGGCGCTGTGGAAAAGGATGGCGGAGCAAGTCAGCGATCCGAAGTTTACAACCCTCGACGTCAAGCCACTCGGGCCCTCCGCAGCGCGAGAGATCGGGACCTTCAGCCTCAAGACCAAGGGTCCGACGCCACAGGAAGTCACCGGCAAATATCTCGTGGTGTGGGAGAAGATCGGAAGCGACTGGAAGCTCGCGGCCGATATCTGGAACGACGGGAAGTAGGAGCCGCGTTTGCGCGCCAACGAGGTTATAGAATGAGGCGCCGCGAGTTCACCGCGCTGCTCGGCGGCGCGGCTGTCGGGTGGGCGCTCGCTCTGGTTAGTTTGCTCCGGTGCGCTGGGCCGCATCGGTTACGCGACGCCAGGTATTGTCTGGGTTGAACGCCGTCATGCCGGCAGCGATTCGCGCGGTGTTCGGGCCCAAATCTTTTTCGTAGACGTTCCCTTGGTGATTCACGATAAACGTCATTACGCCCGAGTTCCTGTACTCCGCCGGGTAGGCCACCAGCGCGAAACCGCCGATCATCCTACCACGCACAATATAGTCCAGCGCGCCGCCGGGCGCGTTCGGTCCTTGTCTGGTGAGAACCTTGTAGTAGTAGCCGTGATATGACGCGCGCTGCTGGCCGACGCGATAGCCCTCCGCCGCAGCACTGGCGGCGAGCTCGCCGAGCGGGCTCTCGTCCGCGCTGGATTGCGCCGGCCAATAGAGACCATCCTTCTTGTCAGGCCGGCTGACGATGCGTTGTGCGTATACTCCGTTGCCGGCGACGCCCTGCTCGGCATATTCCTGCTGCGCGTCGACATAGGCGAGACATGCCTGGATCGCGCTCAGCTCATTGCGGCCGATACGACGATAAAGGATCTCTTCGCGACCGGCCACGGTGTCGAACCGCCAAGTGCCATCCTTGCGCACGAGCGGGATCGGAAACGGCCAATCCCCCTGGCCGATGATCAGCACGGCCTTGTCCGTACCCTCCATTACGACCTGATGCTTGGCGTCGTAAGCGTCGATAACGCGATTGCGCGCCGACGCATCGGCGATCGCGTCGCCGGAGGACACGATGTCGGCGCCATCTCGGCCCAAGACAGTCAAGACGGCTTTCCGGTTACCGGTCTTGGCCGCGCTCACGAGGGCATCAACGGCTTCTTGCGCGGTCTTGAAGGATTGTTGGGCGTTTGCCACTGGGGCCATCGCGAACGCGAGCAGCGCCGCGGTCAACGAGGCCAGTCTTGCCAAGGATGAGATGGGATTGGTCAACGAGAGAATCGTGATCATGGGATCCTCATTCGCTTCTGAATCTCGCATTCAGTTGATCTCATACCGAACATCGACACTCGTGCGAGCAGTGCGATCACCGCGACCTCCACCACAGGCCGCTCTCCAGGCAAGTCAGTACCGGATCCGGGTCATGGTTGGGAGCTTTGCGCCCGATGCGATCCACTGCTCGTAGGTCTGGAACTTCAGGCCGAGCTTTTCGTAGAAGACCTCAAGGTAGCCGTCCCCACCGCGCACGACCGCCTCTGGCATGATCATTTGCACTTCCTGCGCCATGACGCCGACATAGACTTGGTCGCTGCCTTTGTAGCTGAAGCGATAGAACCCAAGGCCGTTGTCGAGTCGGCCGAGCAGGGTAATGTCATGCTTAAGCGCAACATCGGACCTCCGGCCACCGCCGCCTCGTCCTCCGCCACCCATGCGGGGCGTCGCGCCACCGATGCGAGGTGCTCCTCCGCCACCACCCGCGGCCACTCGGGGTGGTCCTCCGCTACTGCCGACGCTTTGCCGGCCACGATCGGCTTGAGCGTGAGTCTTGGGGCCTGATTGGACATTCGAAAAAGCGGTGTCGCGCTGCGGCTTGCTCGGCCGCTGGCTCGCCTTCTGACTTGGCTGCTGGCTCGCTTTCGGGCCCGTCTTCGGACTAGCTTTCTGGGCCGCCTTGACCGCTCCCCCTTTGCCAGCGCCTTGACGACCCCCGGTATCGCGAGCTTGCGGCCGATCTCGATCAGCCGCGCTGGATCGATCTCGACCACTCACGCCGGATCCATCGCGATCGCCCGCAGCGGCCCGATCACGATCAGCTGCGGCGGGCCGGTCACGATCGGCAGGCCCGTCACGATCGCCTGCAGCAGGCCGGTCACGCTCGCCGGCACCGGGCGGTTGCGATCGGGCTCGAGCACTTTCTGCCCGTCTTTGCCGCGAAAATCTTGCCGGGCCGCCTTTCCGGCTTGGATGTCGGTCTTGGCGAATTTCTGGCGCACGTCAGCGTTATTGTATTTCACACCGTGACGGTGGTCCGCATTGTGCTCCCACTTCGTGAAATTGTTTATGTTGCTGCGATCGAAGTTGTTTATGTTCACGTCCCGGCTGGCCACGTTGATGTTGTGGCGGCCCCAGTCGCAGTTGCCCCAGAAGGCATGGCGAGCCGCAACGCCAGCTGCGAATGCAACCCCTGTGGCGAGCGCGGCGCCGGGAATGTAGCCGTACGGCGGCGGGAAATAGTACGGCGCATAGTCCGGATAAGGCCAATCCCCGTACACAACGGCGGGCTCATAGTACGGAACGTAGATTTGGTTCGTCGAAGTCGGTTCGATCACGACGTATTGCTTCTGGTCTTCCGTCTTGACCGTGACGGTTTGCTCCTTGGTCGATTCGAGCTTGCCGTTGGCTTGTGCGCGGGCACGCAGCCGCTGGGATCGCATCCATGACGTCCGCCTGCTGGGCGAGCACGGCGTCGCCGAGTTTCTGTGTCCAATCGAGCTGTTCGCTCATCATGGCCAGCACGCTCGGAACTTGGACCAGCGATTTCACGCTGTCGTCCCAGCTCTGCTTTCCAACCGCGGTAATGAGCGCATCGCCTTTGAGCGCCGTGTTGGACTTTGCCCAGCGGTCCGCCTGCACGACCTCAAGGGGATAGGTCGAGGCGATCAGGATCTCGGACAACAGCGGATCAGGATGAAGCGCGATCGGCGCCAGCAGCTGGTCAAGCTCTGCCGGCTTCAGCAGGGATTGCGTTGGGGGGGTCGCTGCTTGCTGGGCCTTGGCGCCGAACGGGACGTACCAAAGCAGGACAATGATGATCACTCGCGAGAACCATGCCATTGTAGCCGCCTCCTCACTGCGCCCCGCGACGATTTCGGACATATCGACGCAAGCTCGCGATGTTCGCTCTGAGGACCAGAGCGGACATTTGAAGTCTTGTTTTGAGCATTGCCTCGCCTACGGCTGCCCGTCACGATGCGACTGAATGGTCTTCCAAATCGGACAGGGCCGGCGCGTCGGGGGCCCTTTTGAACTGGGTCAGGCTTTCGGCGATGACCTTGGTCGACTTCAAGGCCGCTCTGGTCAAGGTTGAATATTGGACGATCTCGTGCTGAACCCGCGCGCGCTCCTTGTGCAGCGTGTCGCCCAAGGTCTGCAGCTCCGCGATGAGCTTGTCGATCTCCTGTACCGAGGTCGTAGTTGCACGCTGCAGCACCGAGTTGATGCTGTTGGCCGCCATCTCGCTTTCGTTGTCCGGGTGGCGTTCTCGGTTGGTCACGACATCGCGGCGCACGAACTCGCGGATTTCCGCCTCCACTTCCGTCCCCGCTGACTGGTCGTGTTCCACGCTGCTATACATTTTGCGTGCCATGTTTGATCCTCCGTTCAGCGCGCCGCGTGGGCGCACATCCACCGGTGAGGCCGCCGGGTGAACATGAAAAAGGTGACCTCTTGGCGGCCAAGTCGGGCAAATTCTTGGGTCTAATTTTGCCTCCGATGGGCACGGAGAAGCGGCAGGTATCTTTATCCTCCCAAGGCCAGCGTCCACATCCACCGCGTTCTGACTGGCGCCGCGCGTGCCTAGTAAATTTCAAGAATTATAGAGTCCTTCTTCACACATGTGCTCTCGGAAAGCCTTGACGGTCCTGGCGTTGAGCAATTCATCGCTGATGTTCGCAATGAACTTGAGACACTCAGTGGGACGCCGACAAAAAAATCATGTTCGCGCGGCGTATACGAAGGTGCTGGCTCGGGGAAAGTGATCTGCGCGTCCAGAGAACGTCGCGGCTTCGCGCAACGGTGCCCGAATGTCGGGTTTTGGGACGAAACTCGCGCTTGCGGTAAAGCATCGCCTCGCCATTCTGCCGAGCTACCGTCACACTACGCAGCCCGAAGGATTTGATCTCCTATTCGGCAGACCACGCCGCGCATTTCGTCGTCTGTTGAGTGCATGGAGTTGTGTCGGCCTTTGATGGTCGTACCATCGATGAATTGCCGCCAAAGTGCACCCAGGTGGAGTCACCCCGCGGGGCGGGAGGCGGAACGCAGCGAATTGAAGCGCGCCTTCTGTTCATCGCTCAGCGAATTGTAGAATTTTGCGAGCGCGGGCTGCACGGTCTTCACTGCGCCGAGCGTGGCGTCGAGCCGCTTCTCCATCGCTTCGACACGACCCGTGGGGGTCAACATTTGGTAGGCCGGGCAACTGACCTTGAAGCTTTCCGCCGCCTTGACGGAGGCATCCTTCAAGTCGTCGAGCGCGGCCCGCTGCGTCGGCGTGGGCTGGACCGCCTGGCCGATGCGGTCGATCGGCAGGTCGGTGACGCTGGGCGACTTCTCGTCGCAA
>Ga0306926_10009482_pt1 | contig 10708 bp, 9 predicted proteins | sample flu12Cox44000178_FD_203759 | JGI IMG/M metagenome (GOLD analysis project Ga0306926, IMG submission 203759) | Lab enrichment of tropical soil microbial communities from Luquillo Experimental Forest, Puerto Rico - flux8day.12C.oxic.44.000.178 (v2)... | ecosystem: Environmental > Terrestrial > Soil... | reverse complement strand
CCAATCGCGGCTGGGCTTGTTGCCAGCCTTAGCCGCCCGGGTGGCAATGTCACGGGCGTGACCTCGTTGAATCTGGAAGTGGGGCCGAAGCGCCTGGAATTCCTGCACGAGATTGTCCCTACAGCAACCATCATGGCTGCACTCGTCAACCCAACAAATCCAAGCAATGCGGAAATAATATCGAGAGACCTGCAGGCTACCGCACGGCTTCTTGGGCTGCAGCTCCATCTACTCCATGCCGGAAGCGACGCTGACATCGATGCCGTCTTCGCAACGTTGACTGAACTGCGAGCCGGCGGTCTTGTGATCGGCACAGATGCATTCTTCACCGATCGGAACGAAAAGCTCGCCGCACTGGCGCTCCGCTATCGGATACCGACAATCTATCAATCGCGCGCGTTCGTCGCAGCCGGAGGTCTGATGAGTTACGGAGGCAGTTTTGCGGATTCGTACCGTCTGGCTGGCGTCTACACGGGCCGGATTCTCAAGGGCGAGAAGCCCGCCGACTTGCCAGTGGAGCAGACGACGAAAGTTGAGCTGTTCATCAATCTCAAGACGGCCAAGATGCTTGGCATCACCGCCCCGACCTCGATACTTGTCCGCGCCGACGAGGTCATCGAATGAAGCGCCGTCAGTTCATCACGCTGCTCAGCGGCGCGGCAGCATGGACGCTTGCGGCGCGTGCGCAGCAGGCGGCGATGCGGGTGTCGGTATCTTCAGCTACGCGCAACAATCGTCCGGTCGAGTAGCTTGCTGGTGCGCGCAGGACCATTAGCCGTCGTGTCCATGCTCCTCACTTGGAGCGCTGCCTTCGCTGCTGAACAGATGGCCCCTAACGACATCAAGGCAACCTTCTTCAACGGTCAGTCCTTCACCGCCTCAACGCCTGGCGGCACCAAATTCAAAATGACATTTACGCCAGACGGTAAGATGACCCGTGAGCCTCTCGCAGAATCGGGCTCCAAGAACGCCGGTACGTGGAAGCTTAACGCGACGGGCTTTTGCACCACCTGGCAACACGCGAAGCCTAGTTGCTTCACTGTCATCCCGAAGGGCGAGAACCAATGGTCAGTTCAAAAAATCGCAACCACAATTGCAGTCACAGTCGCAGTATGGTCCAAATAGCGATCTGTTCGCGAGGGATGAGACGAAAACGATTATGAGCATTGAGCGTCAAAGCAAGCTATGGTCTGGCCCACCTATCGTCCCAGCCGATCCGGCGATGGAACGCGAGCAGCTGATCGCAGCCGACCGAGCCTTTGCGGCGGCGCTCAAGCGGGCATTGCAGAGTGGAGCCGAAACGAGTGCGGGCGTGCTGGCGACAGTCAGTCCGAAACGCGGCAAGAACGGCATTCTGGCTTTGTAAGCGCGGCGTCACAGTTGCGTTGCGCATCGATTGGGGTTGCGAGTACCCCTCCCGCCCATCGGGAATTGAGGGTGTATGACTCTGGTGCTTTGGGACACCCCTCTCTATTTCACTGACCCCAGCAGTCGTAAAGTCCAAACTCCGATTGCGCCCTTAGCATTATCGATCTTCTCCTGCGTAATCGGTCCACGGATAAGACCGTAAAGCGCATGTACCATCTCATTTCGTGCGTCATTGAGAGGCGCCTCTCTTGGAAAAATTGAGATTGCGTGCGCTGCTACGTCCTTGGCCTTGCGTAACGTCGCCACAACGCCCGCGTCTGGCGATGATGATAACGACAGTCCGCTGATGACCGCCTGGGTCTGTTTTGCCGTCTCTAGCTTTTCATCGATGGTGACCAATTGAGTTCTCGACAATTTCCAACTCGTGCAGCAGCTCTAATCGCTTCGCACCAAGCGCGGCGTGAAATCCCAACGCCGGACAGGTATCGCTTAGCACAATCTCGGCGAAGGCCATCGTCGAGAGCGATGCTTTGCCCAAGTTACCACAATACCGCCCAACCGCCTCCTTCAGATAGCCCAACAATCTTTTCAGGATCTCTGCGATTTAGCGAGTGGTCGGGGGAGTACGGGGATGTGCATTTTGGCCTTTTGCCGAAAACTCATAAGCGCCTTAATGGACCGCCGCTATCGACCGGAGCTTCACTACATGCGCGGCCCTGGTCCAAAGTGGATCGAGAGGCACGGCAGATAAGCGATCCAGGCAAGGTAACGTGAGGGCCGCGCCCACCGGGGCAGGGACACGTGCCGCGATCCGATTCATGCTCTCTGGCTAGGTGCTCAAGAGTAACATACTCGGAGCGCCAGTAAGTCTAGACTCTTGCGTCTAGGGTTTCGGCGTATGAAAAGTTTGTTTCTCATTAGTCTGGCCATCAGCGTGTCGTTGGGTAGTTCGGCCAATGCCGCTGACCTGACCCGGCCAGCAGTGGTGTACCCGACTACGACTGTTGCCTATTTTACTTGGACTGGATGCTATCTCGGCGGGAATGGTGGGGGCCTTCGGGCCAACATCACTTGGAATGCCCTCGGTGCGGATGTGGGGAGTAACGCGGCCGGTGGCACCCTTGGCGGTATACAGGGTGGCTGCAATTATCAGGTCGGTAACTGGGTTTTTGGTCTAGTGGGTGATTATGATTGGGCAAATATCGATAGTAGCGGCACCAATTTTCTCGTCGCAGGACTTTCGGACGAGACGCGGATCAAATCGCTGGCGTCGATTGCAGGTCGGCTCGGCTATACCTGGGATCGCTTTCTGGGCTACGTAAAGGCGGGCGGCGCCTCGGTGGATAGACAGTACAACTTCCTATTGGGCGGAGGCACCATCGCCACGTTGGATGAACGACGCGGGGGCTGGAGCCTTGGTCTCGGCGCTGAGTATGCCTTCCTGGAATGGCTCACTGGCTTTGTCGAATACGACTACTATAACCTCGGTCCCGGGGGGAATGTATTCACCTGCCGAGCATGCGGTCTATTCACCTCGGGCGTGCCATTCAACGTCACCACGAACATCAACGTCCTCAAAGTGGGGCTCAACCTCAGGCCGCCGAGCGACTGGTATCCACCAAGGCCTTGAAGCGGCCCGCGGGTCACAACGGCGCGATGATCGCAATGCTTGCAGCTAAGGACCGTGCACGGCGCATATGTTCCACCAGCTTGTGGCGCAGGGCCGCAAAGCTGCCGGCCCGTGACGCCCCGCCCTTTGGGGGCGCTCCAGTCTGTCTTCATCTGTGGAAGAGGCAGAGGCGCGAAACCTAACTGAAATACAACGGAAACGACCGGCTACTAGCGTTAGGCTAAGGCTAGTTTATGCGGGGACAGGGGGGTACAGAGGAGACTGCTGTGCCCTTCGCCCGTGATCTGCATCCCGAGTTGGGGTATGTCGGCCCCGCCCCCAGAATGCTCAAGCTCGGTTATGCGTCCGCCTTCGTCGTATTCGGGTTGGTGGCTGTCGTGAGCGGCGTTACCGTCTTCATGGCGAGACCCGATACAGATCCCATGAATGCAATGGCGCTCGCGCCCGCCGAGGCGTTGAGCCCCAGCACGTCACCATCTTCGGCATCCCCTGCGAAGGCCAAGGCAACCGAAGGGCAAGAAATCCTCAATGCGGGCGTGATCCAATCGCCGTGCGGCGATGATGTCGGCGAGCGGCTTAGCGACGATTGCGCGTCCGAAAGAATGCGCAGATCACGCCCGGTTGTTGCTGTGAATGAACGTCCAGCATTGGCTGCTGTTGTTATCGGCCACCGCGAGGATCCGGTCGCAGTCACCCGGCAGCTCGCAGCCCCCGTTGCTGCCCTCCCGGAGCCGCCGCAGGATGCCTCTGCAGTGCCCGTGGATGTGGCGCCCGCAACCGATTCTACCACACCCGCTGCCAAGCATTCACGCACGGGCATCCGCCACGTTGCACGACGCGAGGGGTATTCCCACTCGGCTCGTCAATCCAATCACGCCGGAGGATACGCGGGACTCTGGTAACTGCTTGCTGCGGGATTGCACGAGCGTGACATCCCCCGCAGCTCGGGGCGGCAAGTGTCCAGGCGGCGCGATTGTTGGGAGAGGCCGGCATCCATTTCGGCGGAGGCTGTACCCGGCGGCGCAAGCGTCGGCGCGTTGCACGCAAGCGAACGTAGAGTTAGTGGCATCTGTCGTGCTTGAGCCACCGATGCTGTTAACGTCCCCGATGTGCGCCCAGGCGACCTCCCGCCCCTATCGCCCCGAGACCCACCCATACCCAAATTTGGCGGCGGGGGTTTTGATTCTGGGACCGCGCCAGAGGCCAACTGTCTGCGCCGGTATTTTGATCCAGCACGGGCGGGCATGGCCGCATGTATCGATGCAGACGCGATGTCACACTCTCGGCGCACCGCGCTGACCGAGTGACGTTGGTCTCTGTCGCGCGTCTTCCTTATTTTTCTTCGCCGCTATATATTTGTGCGGGGAACGGGGTACAGAGGAGTTTACTGTGCCCTTCGCGCGTGATCTGCACCCCGAGTTCGGGTATGTCGGCTCGGCCCCCAAACTGTTTCGCAAGCTTGGTCTCGTGTCCGCCTTCGTCGCATTCGGGCTGATGGCAGGCGTGAGCAGCATTGCGGTCTTCATGGCGGGTCCCGAGCCCGATCCCATGCATGCAATGGCGCTCGCTCCACCCGAGGCGCTGCTCAGCACGCCGCCGGCTTCTGCCCCGCCTGCAAAGGCCGTGGCGGCCGAAGAGCAGAAAACGCTCAATGCGGGCGTGACGGCGCCGCCGTGCCGCGACTATCTCGGCGAGCGGCTTGGCGATGATTGCAGCGCCTTCAGAATGCACAGGTCGCGCACGGTTCCGGCCATGAATGAGCGGCCGGCGATTGCTGCTGTCGCCATTGGTCGCCGCGAGGAGCCGGCCGCGCTTCCCCCGCAGCCTGCGGTTAGCGTCGCTGCCATCCCGCAGACGCCGCCGGATGATTCCGCCGTGCCGGCTGATGGCGCCGAGGCGCCTGCGCCCGCTGCCGCGCCCGCGACAGCGCCTGTCGCGCCTGCTGCCAAGGCTGCGCGCAGCCGTAGCCGTCACGTTGCCCGGCGGGAGGGGCATTCGTACTCGGGGCGGTCCAGTTATTCACCCCGCTACTATAGCAATCGTCAGGTCCATCAAGCCGGAGGATATGCGGGGCTCTGGTAAACTGTTGGGCACCGGCACTCTGCCGACTATGCCAGGGCGTTAGGCAAGCTATGGGATATGAATACGATTCGCTACTTCAACGAAGCTTTTCATCTTATTTTCAGTGGCAACGGCGATTGCCGCCTTAGGAAGTGTGGCGAGCGCGCGTTCAGCGGCCGACGAGGAGATTGCAAGTGTTTCTGCCACTTTAGCAACTGCTGTCCGATCCTGAAACATGCGCAACGCCGAAAGGAGCACCTGTTCAGCAACGGGCAATCCCTTCAGATTTTTCTTTGATGCATGCATTAGTAAATCGATCAGTAAACTCGCCTCCAGAGAGCGAATTTGGAAGCCAGCTGCCTTGATTACTCGAACAGACCAACGCCGTCGCGGAAATATCAATTTTCCGGCCTCCACAAGCTTCCAGGCTCCACAATATCACCAAAATCGAAGAAGGACTCGATTCATGTTGGCCGCGATCGGATCGAGGCAACCCCGCCCCCGGGATAGGGGCAAAAATGGCGGCGCGTGTTTTAATTCTGGGAGCCGGGCCGAGCCACCGTGCTGTTAACGTCCCTAACGCGCGCCCAGGCGACCCCGCCTTCGTCGTTCCCAAGACCTACCCGTACACCCAAAAATGGCGGCGCCTGTTTTCAAAGCGGGTTGCCTGCGAGAGGAGCGGATCTTCCGGACGTCCGCGCAACTGGTGTAGTTTCAATGTCGAAACGTGTCGCCGCCCTGAGGGTGCGTCCGGCAAGCTAACAGGGGTTCATCGATGTGCATCGAACAGTGTCAATCTGCGCCGCACCGGCGTAGATTTCTCGCGCTCAGTGCGGCGAACATCGCCGTAGCAAGCTTTTGGAGCCGCCGCGCCACCTGCGCCGTGCCGGCGACCAACATCACGGTGGATGAAGCGCTCGCTAGACTGAAATCCGGCAACGAAAAATTCGTCGCTGCGCCTCAGCTCTGCGCGCTCGACCTGTTGAAGCAGCGGGGCGAGGTTGCCAAGGCGCAAACGCCATGGGCAGCGGTGATCGGTTGTTCTGACAGCCGCGTGCCACCCGAATTGCTGTTCGGCGGGTTGGGTGTAGGTCAGATTTTTGTTGCCCGTAATGCTGGCAATATGGTCGATACCGCGACAATGGGAACGATCGAGTACGGCGCGGAACATTTCGGCATTCCACTGTTCGTCGTCATGGGTCATTCAAGGTGCGGCGCCGTCGCCGCTGCCTGCGCGGTGGTCGAGAAGCACGAAAAATTTCCGGGCTCCGTCGGCCAAATGGTGAATGCCATCGTGCCGGCGGCGCGGGCCGTATACGGACAGTCCGGCGACTTTGTGGACAATGCCGTGCGCGAAAGTGCTAAGCGAACGGCCCAGAAAATCGCGACTGAGAGCGAAATTGTCGGTAGCCTTATCAAGGCCCAAAAGGTTAAGGTGCTGGCGGCGCGCTATGATCTTGACAGCGGTCAGGTCGAGTTTCTGACCTGACGTGTTCGCCGCGAGCGCAACCGGCGCTTGGGCTCGCTGATTCACTGCGGACGGGGTCATCGAATAGGCGCGCCAGTCAACAATCCAGTTGACGCTCCGCGTTCGCACGGCCCCGCATCGCTCGTCCATTTGCGCCCTCACGGAGGTCGAGCGCCATGTCGCGTGGCCACGCAACGCGAACCTGACAAGCAGGCGGGCTCTCCAACAAAACTAAAGCCCCCGGACCTTTACCGGCCTAAATGCTGGTCAAAGAAGCGGCCACTTCTTCGTGGGTTTTGATCGCCGAGCATGTAGAGCGCGTGTGCTTGACCTTCCCACACCGCTCCGGATGCGCCCGTGTATGTGGCCTGAGGGCAACAGCGAGCCCTAAAAGTGCCTCCGTCCTTCGGGTTCAACCTGCCGCAGGGGATTTTCATGATGTATAAGCTCCATCAGTGCGCGGGGGCGTTCGCGTGAAGAAAATCCTTTTTTCAACGGCTGCGCTCGCGGCGCTCGCGGCGTGCGGTCCCGCGCTTTCGGCTGATCTCGTACGTACAAAAGGGCTTCCCTATGCGGCTCCGCTAAGGAGCTGGAGTGGATTGTATGTTGGCGCACACCTGGGCGGGGCTCGGTTCTCCACCCAATGGCAGAGCGCCGATGGCTGGTTTAGCCCAACAGGACCGTTCGGCGCCCGGTTCTCGCCGTTTATCAGTGAGGGCGGCGGTGGCGGTGGGGTCGTAGCCGGCGGCCAAATCGGATACAACCTTCAGGTCGCTTCATGGGTGCTTGGCCTTGAGGTCGATGCAAGTTGGGTAGACCTCGACGGGACCGCCCGATGCGCCGTTGCCACGTTTCTTTGTAATGCGCGCGTCGACTCCTCGGGCACAATCGCGGGCCGGGTCGGCTATGCCGGCATCGACCGCCTCCTTCTCTACATGAAGGGAGGCGCCGCGTGGGCCGATGACAGGTTTCGCATGAACGCGCCACCGGTTTTTACCCCTGGCGGCGTGGTCGCCCTTGCCAACATCTTCACGGCAACTGACCTGCGCTGGGGATGGACCTTGGGCGCGGGCATCGAATACGCGTTTTCGCCCAACTGGTCGGCGTTCCTCGAATACGACTATCTCGGCCTCGGCACCCACGGGGTTGCCTTCGCGGATCAAGGCGGCAACACCTCGAACATCGCCATTCGGCAGGACATCCAAGTGGTGAAGGTGGGTGTCAACCATAGGTTGGATTGGGCGGCACCCGTGAGCGCGCTTGGTTTTCCCGCATCAACGCGCGCTTATGCGCTGGCGGCGTCCGCGCCAGGAGCGAACTGGACCGGCATCTATATTGGCGGACACGCTGGCGGCGGCTGGGGATACAACAATTGGAACAGCGATCCGAGCGGCTTCTTCAGCGGCTTGCTTCCCTTCGGCGGGACCGGCGACATGGACGGGTTGGCGTTCGGCGGTCAAGTCGGCGCCAATTATCAGATCGGCCGTTGGGTGATCGGCGCCGAAGCCACTGGAAGCTGGACCGATTTCGACGGCAACGCCAAATGCGCCACAGTTCGACAAGCCGGTGCATCGAGCTTCACCTGCAATACCCGGATCGATTCGATTTGGAGCGTGACGGGCCGCCTGGGCCAGGCATATGGCAATGTCCTTCTCTATGGAGTGGCCGGATTTGGTTGGGCGAATGAAAAATACGACATGACCAACCCGCTCGCGGCTCCCAATCACTTCACTGGGCAAGAGACCCGCCCGGGTTACGTGCTCGGATCGGGGGTCGAAATCGCGCTGCCCGCCGGCTGGTCCACGAAAATCGAATACAACTACCTTGGACTGGGCACCCGAACCCTCACCTTCGTCGATCTCCTCGGCAATCAGGCGCCGATCAACATCGAGCAGCATCTTCATCTCGTCAGGTTCGGGATGAATTATCGCTTTGGCGCTACGGATCCGGTAACGGTGGCTTACACTGGGAAGCGGCCGGTCTACAGAGCACCCCCACTGATTGCGCCCAACGAGTGGACCATGGAAGCGGGCGCTCGTGCCTGGTTCAGCTCGGGCCGTATGCAGAAGGACCTTTATGACGTCACCCAGACCACGCTCAATTCCCGTTTGATCTACAGCGGTCTGCAAGGCTATTCGAACGAAGCGTTTGCCCGCTTTGATCACCGCTCGGGCGTGTTTGTGAAGGGCAATTTCGGGATGGGAGACATCCGTCGCGGCCAGCTCTACGACGAGGATTTTCCTCCCCGAGCAGTGACGACCTACTCAAACTCGCTGAGTGAGATCCAAGACAGTCGCATGCGCTATGCCAGCGCCGACCTCGGCTACAATTTTCTCAATTGGGCCGACGGCAAAGTCGGATTGTTTGCCGGCTATCGTTATATCTATCAGCGGGTGAACGGCCCCGGTTGCGTGAATGTCGGAACAGAGCCGGCGACCTGCAACGCCAACACGCCATTTGCCCCGGAGCCGTTTCCGAGTTTTCTCAGCGAAACGGAAACCTGGCAGGCGGCGGCAATCGGCCTCAACACTCAAGTTTTCTTGTGGCCGCGCGTGCGGCTCGAAGTCGACGCGGCCTATCTGCCGTACGCGAGCCGCGATGGCTTCGACAATCATTGGCTTCGCGCAGACATCAATCCACTACCCGAGTCGGGTTACGGCTGGGGTGCGCAATTCGAGGCCATTTTGTCCTACGCGGTTACGGACAGGTTCAGCGTCGGCGCGGGCGGTCGCTATTGGTACTTCACGACGACGGATGCGCATACGCAGTTCCCGGACACGGCAACGCGCTCCCCGATGAAATTCTACATGGAACGCTATGGCGGGTTCCTGCAGGCGTCCTACAAGTTTGACGAGGGAGCTGTGTCGCCCGTCGGAGCTTTGCCGGTGCATAAGCCAGTGCCGGTGATGCCGGCATGGAGTTGGACCGGTCTCTATGCGGGTATCCATGTGGGCGCGGGTTGGGGGCGCAACACTTGGTCCGACCCCTTCCAGCCGGCGTCAGGACTGGGTGATCGCGTCGACATCGGAGGAGCGATTGCCGGCGGCCAGATTGGGTTCAACCATCAGATCGGGGCTGTGGTGTGGGGTGTCGAAGCCGACGCCGCGGCGGCCAACATTCAGGGCACCAATGCGTGCTTCCCTATATTTCCAGGCGGGGTAACTATATTCCAAGCGACTGGAGAAATATTCTTCGGCGGGACCGGGTTCAATTGCGGAGCCAGGATTCACGCGCTCAGCACCGTTGCCGGACGACTGGGCTATGCGATGGACCGCACCCTTGTCTACGCCAAGGCCGGCGGGGCTGTGGCGAACGAAAGCTACAATCTCAATCTCAACGGGGGAGCGATACCGAACGGTTTTGGTTTTGGTATCACAGACACCAGCAGCACGCGCTGGGGATGGCTCATCGGCGGCGGCGTCGAGCGTGCGATTGGGTATAATTGGACGACGAAGCTTGAGTACAACTATATCGATTTTGGTTCGACGGCGGTCCCGTTTGCGGTCCCGCCACCGTTCACCAGCTTCAGCGTCACCGACCGCGTTCACATTGTGAAGCTCGGATTAAACTATAAGCTCGCCTGGTACCCGCTGGTCACGTGGTGATCCATTTGGCCGCGGCACAGACTCATTAATACCTTATCTGAAACAAACCCATGCTCCCGCTCGCCAATTGCGGCGAGGTGATTCCTTGCTGGCATCAGACTGGCCGGAGCCGACATAAGCCCGAAAAGCGGCGGTAAGCCGAGCCGAAACCCCGCAGCGCAACAAGCCGCTGACTTGAGTCCTCCCAATCCGATATGCTGTCCCTCTGGCTAGGGGCACCAGATGCAATTCGGTCAACTCCGCAGCAGAAATCACGGCTAGTCGTACTGAAGGAAATGACGACGTGATGGCACATCGCTGCCCGACTCTCAGGTGATCGATCACGAGCCGAACGGTCACATGCTGGCGCACCGCCCCGCCTCGACCCGGACCTCAGAAGGCGTGACGCCATAGCACCGGCGAAAGGCTCGGTTGAAGTAGGACAAGTCGCCGAATCCGGCGTCAAATGTCACCGAAGTGATGCTCCGGTCGGCAAAAAGCGGATTGGTCAGTATCCGATACGCGCGGACAAGCCGCTGGCCGAGCATATATTGGGAGAACGTGGTGCCTTCTTGCTCGAACAGCATCTGAACGTAG
>Ga0306926_10009481_pt1 | contig 10709 bp, 6 predicted proteins | sample flu12Cox44000178_FD_203759 | JGI IMG/M metagenome (GOLD analysis project Ga0306926, IMG submission 203759) | Lab enrichment of tropical soil microbial communities from Luquillo Experimental Forest, Puerto Rico - flux8day.12C.oxic.44.000.178 (v2)... | ecosystem: Environmental > Terrestrial > Soil... | reverse complement strand
ATGCCGAAGGGCAAGGATCTCGGCTTGAATCGCAGCCCGAGTTCGAAATCCTTGCCGAATTGAGCAGAGCAGCGAGAGAATGATCGCAAACATAGCGTTTGCAAACTATCGTTCCTGCCGTGCAAGTGCAACTGCCTCAACACAAACGCAGTTTTTGGTAGGGACAGGTGGATCACAGGATCGCCTGGCGTTGGGTCCAGAGTATGTACCGGAAATATATGGGCGGCTACACGGAGGCCTGAACCAAAATCTCCCACCTGGCGCATGGATGAAACCTTCGTTCGGATTGTCGGGCGTTGGTTGTACCTCTTCCGGGCAGTTGACGGACACGGGCAGACCGTTGACCTATCTTTCGGAGGCGCGATGGGGAAGCCGCCAAGATGTTCTTGAAGTAAGTATTGGCGAACTTAAACAATCGTCGGCCGAGCGTGCTCGCCCGACATAATCAGCGCAGTTGTTCGCAGCGATCCGCGAACGGCGATCTGTCTGCTCAACGTGCGGTTGCCGGACACGCCAGACCAGCATGCCTAGGCGATGGGCACGCCGGCGGCACGTCGAGATTCGCGTGAGGGAATGACTGACGGATCCACGCGAACGTCGAGTCCGCAGGGCTATTGGTCCCACGTGCCGTTGCTGCTTCGCGCAATGCGGCGAGTAGCGCATCGGTGGCGGGACCGCCGGCCGCGGCCGGATACTTCAGCATGTCGATGATCGCCTGGGCTCGCGCTTCAGGCTCGCGGGGCAACAATGCGATCACGGTGTTGGCCGCGGAGAGCGCCAATTCGTCGGTTTCCGCCCATGCGAGATCCGAACGCATGGCGGTGGCCGCGGTCTGCCGCTGTTCCGAGTTGAGTTGAGGCGCAAGTAACAGTATCGCCTCGGCGATCTGCCGGCCAAATCCGGTAAAAGCGGCGCTGCCCGCAGTTTCCTGGTCGGCGTTCAGCAGGGAGGTCAGGGCCGCCTGAGCTTGGTCAGGTGTCAACCGTCCGGGTAGCTTGACTATCAGCGTCACGAGGTCGCGCAGGCCAATAGCGGTTGGAATCGTAGTCATCCTGGCCAGCGCCACGGTTCGCACCCTCGCCGCATCCGTTTCCGTCAGCATGCCGCGATCGAACCAAGACTGAAGCGTCCCTGCCACGAACGACAGGGTCGGCTCGCTTTTCTGTTCAAGTACCGCCAGTATCGGCGTCAAGAGCGTCCTCGCCTGGTCTCGCGTGACCATCTCTGCCATCTGTTGGAAACTATTCCCGTTCGAGATGACGTGGAAAAAGTCCGAGCGATTCAGTTCCGCGAGCAGTTGCTCGATCATTTGTGTCGCCTCGGGCGCCAGCGTGCAACTGCCGCCCAAGGCCGACGCAATGGACTCGAGCGGCACCAGCACGCTGACATTGGTGGCGACCTGAAACCTTCGGCAGACCGGCCCAATCAAGGCGGCGCGCTGGGAGTCCTTCTCCATAGGTGCTAGGACGGCCACCATGGCTGCGACCGAGTCCAGTCTCCCTCTCGAAGTCGCTACATCCAAAAGGTTCAATAGCCTGACGAGTGCGACCTCCGCCTCCTCCGGGCTCAGCTTTCTCGCGAGCACGAGCAACGCTGGCATCAGTTCACGCGTCGCATACACTGACGGAGCACCCCCGGGCGGAGATGTGTGCAAGGGCAGCGGCGCCAACGCTCCGGCTGACATGCCGATCGATCCAATGAAGCCCGTCAGCGCCTTCTTTGCCTGCGACGGCTCCAGCCTTGCGGCGATGGTGTTGACGGCTCGCTCCATCGTGTTGGCGGCTCGCTTGGATTCTTCCTCGGCCGGGGTCAGCGAGAACATCGCCATGGTCCGCGACAGTGTCGCCATCACCGGCGGCAACATGACCTCCGCCTCGTCGGCCGTGAGCCGTTCCGACACTGCGGCTATAGCGCCGATCAGTGGTTCGGCAGCGAAGCCGAGCCTCACTCGATCGGTGGCCCACAACACGCGATCGAGGGCCGCTCGAGCGCGATCGGGGCTCAGACTCGGCGCAAGTGAGGCAATCGCGGGCGCGAGTCCCTGGGTCGCAAAGGGATCGTCGCCATCGAGCTTCGGCAACACCAGGTCAAAAGTGTGCTGCGCTGCTTCCGCAGGCAACTTCGGTCCGACCGCCGCGACGGCGCCGCCCAGCGCCTGTAGCGCCCACGTTGTGGCCGCGATCTGCTTCGCGATCGGCGGAAGGACTCGATCCGCCTCGTCCGCTGTCAGCACGCCAGGCAGCGCGCCGACTGCGCGCGAGAGCATTTCGAGATCGTACGGCTCGGTCGTCCCTTCGAACGCTCGCACCGCAACCGCGCGTATCGACGCAGCTTGGTCCGGCGTGACCGCGCCGCCGAACGCTTGGGCCACCACCCAATATTCCTTCAGTGAGGCCGGATCCGGTGCCGCTTCTATCTGTTTCACCACAGGCGCGAGAACCGACTCTGCCTCGGCCGGCGTCAGCTTGCCGGCGAGCGTCTGCAGGGTCGGAAATGCCAGCGGCTCGGTCTTCCCTTTCGTTGCGGCCAGCACTGATGCGACTGCCGCACCCACGCGTCGGGCAGGAAGCACTCGCGCGAATGATTCGCACGCCCGCCAGAGCGACGCGCGCGCCGATATATCGCTGGCTGTCGTTTCTCGCACGAGCGCGTCGAATACCTTCGCCGCCTGCTCCTCCGGCCATTGCAGGTATATCGCTCGCATCACTGGCGCCGGTCGGCCCCCGAGCCGCGTCCCGCGATCGCCGCCACTGAGAAGCTCGGTGATGAACGCCTCACGCAGTTCGGGAACAGCCTGACGAACCTCCCACAGTGTGTTCAATGAACCCGGGGTGATCGTCTTGCTGTCTGTGAAACCCAATCGGTTCCACAGCGATGCCGCCATCGCGATGTTGCGACGATAATGCTCCTCACGCACTTGGAGGTGCTGCCAGACCGCAACACACGTGGCAGTCAGCACGAGGGTGATGGCGGCGCCACCAACGAGCCTGCGTGTTCTTTTCTGCGCGGCGATTCGGCGAGAGTCCTCCTGCCGGAGCGTCGGCATGTCTGCCGGCCCGATCTCATGGAGCGTCGCGGCCAAGCTCAGGACCTGATCATCGACGGCCGGTGCGCGGTACCAACGCCATCGGCGCACGTCCAGCCGCTCGATATTCGGATGGGTTTCGTCCAGGCGGCCCGGAAGCGCGCCGGTCAGATCGCCTGAGGTTATAGCGACGGAGATGCTACGACCCTTTGGCGGCAGGCTGCAGAAGTACTCGATCTCACGGACGAGCCAGTTCGCGCGCCCGTCGGGTAACGCGTTCATGGTGCTGGCCGTCTTCACAACTACAAGGTGGCGTGACGCGGCGAGCGCCGGCTTGATGGTGTCCTCGAAGAAGTCGTCGGTCGCGCGTTCGTATACCTGATCCAAGTAGATGCGAAGTTTTCGGTCGGGGTGAGCGCTCGTAACGTCAGGCGGGATGCGAACATTCTGCAGACGCTGGCGAAGGGTTCGTGCGTGCCACGCACCGTCGGCGCGGCGGTAGCTGATGAAGGCGTCGTATTCGAATGACCGCGCGACCGAAAAATCGCTCTTGACCCCCAAAATACGTGTCTCGTCGTTCGGAATCAGATCACCCATAATCTCTTCCTCAAATTGCTGCGTCGGCTGACGCTCCGACCGTTTCCGCGGACGTCTCTCTCACGGCTCCGGCTTATTTTCTTACAATCTACAATCATCCGACAATCGCCGCCATTGGCCTCGCGAGCGCGGGTCGTGCGCCCCTCTCATTTCCACTATCCGCTAACCTTTCGCAAGACCCAAATTCCAGGCAGGACAGAGCGCTGTCCCTACCAAAAACTCAATTCGCCGATGAGCGTATCGTGTTCGATGCCAGGATTTTGTCGGGCAATTCTCATTCGGCAAGCATGCTAAGACGAGAAGCTGAACTTTCAGAGCAGACCAACGCAGGCCGTCTCGCACTTCCGGCAACAACTTTCGAATGGCGCTCCGTTCAGGCAGCTTTCCGGGTATAGAGATGATGTAGTCCGCCGACTTGGGGAATTTCGATCGGCCGGCCAAGCCCGGGAGGCTCGACCGCTCGGCCGGCAGGCGCATCTTTGTTGAGCGAGAGGTGAGTTCGAAAATTGTCGTAGTATTGGAAATACTCTTTCAGGATGTGACGCAATCCGATTTCATTGAAGACAATGACGTGATCCAGGAATTCGCGGCGAATTGAACCGATCAACCTCTCGACATAGGCGTTTTGCCAAGGGCAGCGCGGCGCGGTAAGAACTTCGTGAAGGCCCATCCATGTCGGAATCGCTGAACTAAGAATCGCCGCTAGGGCTGATGCTAAGATGGTTTTGCTCCCACGTATTCGCCCAATGCGGCTCCGGCTCGTAAAGGAGCCCAGGTATTCGGACCCATGCGCGCATTGATGACTGCGCCATGCTCTTTCATGCCCAAGTCATTGCGGCCTACCGCGATCTTGTACACCGCGCCAGTTTGCTCCCGGCCGGGCGAGCGCGTACATCTCCGATGCGATGGCCTTGTACAGGCCCCAGCGGTCGTCGCCCACGGTGTAGAGGTCGAAATGGCCGCGCCCTTCGACGTAGCGGAAGTCGGTCCTCGCCCCGAGCCCCTTCATCGTCGCTTCCAGCAGGTGAGCCGAACCGTCGAGATAGAAGGTGTCCGCCGAGCCCACGGTCAGATGGATCTTGCCGTCGAGATCACGCCTCAGCTCCGGCCAGTGGCGGCGGAGGTGCTCGGCTACGTCGTAGTGCTCCTTCCAATAGGCGATCACGGCTGAGTCCACCGTGCCTGTCGTGCGGTCGAACATCGGGACCGGGAGCCCGTCGGCGGCACGTGGGGAGAAGACCCACTCGAACGAGGCGAGCTGGCCACCATACGCCCCGACCACGACTTCCCGGCGCGTGTAGTCCTCGATGGAGACGAGCATTTCGCCCTTGTCCTGCGCCAGCGGCCAAGGCGTCCCATCGGGTTTGCGATAGACGTTGGCATTGGGGGCGTAGAGGTTGATGCCCAAGAAATCGTGGAAATCGCTGGGATCAGGCGAGGTGGGCCAAGCGCCGCCGAACAATTTAGGATAAGTCACCTGCAGCCACAGCACCGCCCAGCCGCCGGAGGAGTGTCCAGTCAGCAGGCGGCCCGAGGGCTTGGCGTCCATGCGGTAATGACGTTCGAGGTCGGGGATGAGCTCGGCCGTCAGCGCCTGGCCCCACGGCCCATTGTTGACGCTGTTGACGAACTCACTCGTGCCGGTGGGGCTCGACTGGTCGATCCCCACCCAGATCATTGGCGGCGCCTTGCCCGTCTTCATCTCATCCCATCGGGCGACGGCGGTGTCGTGAAGGGAGCGCAACGATCCGCCGAAGCCCTGGGTGTAGTAGACGGTCGGATAGCGCTGGCCGGGATGGGTCGCATAGTCCGGTGGCGTCACCACCCAGCCGCGCAGGGTGGCCGGCCGGCCCCAGAAGCGGCTGAGCGCCGGGCTGGGGAAGTCGATCGGGTGGATGTCGGCCTTGGCCGCCGCATAGACCTCCTTCAGCGCGGGCGGCACGTTGAACAGTGGCTGGAGGGGATCGACTTCGGGGATGGCGGTCGCAAGCGTCAGGACGTGGTCTGCGTCGCCGGGCAGGTCCATCTCGACGACTCCGCTCACAAGATCGCCAGGGCCGCGTCCCGTGTAATTGTAGCTATGGTCGCGATCGAGCACCGCCTGGACGGCGTAGCGGCCGGGCTTGAGCTGCGAGAAAGGTGTAGGGAAGGCCGTGACGTCGGCGTAAAGCGCGACGGTGGCGCCGGGCTCGAGGTGAGCCACCTCTTGAGCGGCGATGGCGGTCGCGCGGGTATCGATCTGGTCCATGTTGACCGCCGCGACGGGCCCCTTGTCGTCGGGTCCGAGCAGCTTGGCGAAGACCAGCAGCCGGCCGGAGACCGAAGTCGCCGAGGCTTGGCCCATGCTCACATGAAACACCACCTGCACGGGCAGGGCCTGCGCAGCGATTGCAGAACTTGTCAGAAGTAAGACAAGCAGTGCCTTCCTAAATTTCATATTTCATACCCTCAGTTTGTCGTGAGGTGAAAACATCACTCGGATTCTACTTGGTTTAAGCATAGATTAACTCGCGATAAACGCCGTCACTCGCGATGAACTGCTGAAGATGAAAGGGACCCGGCATCACTCGCGATAACTGAATTCCGAGTCCCATCCCTGAACCCCGGTTGGGATAACCGAGGACTTGTTTACAGCGTGCTACCGATGCGACCAGCGGGACGAACGTACTGAGTGCCGTCTGCTTCACGCTTGCGCTTCATCCAATCGTCAATTTGCGCCTTGGAGGCGCGACGCAGATCGTACTTGGTGGCCGAGGTGGGCGGTTTTATGGTATCGGTCTCTTCGCGCCATTGTGAGTCAGCAACCCCCGCCACCATGTTCTTTAATCACCGTGCGTGCATCCTTGTCCTCTCGTAGTCCAGCGAACTTGGAATGCCGTAGATGGTCGACTTACGCTTCATACTGCACCTCCCCATTTTGACTGAATGGCCTTAGTGAACGTGGTCACCTCGCGATTTCATAGTGCAGTCGGACGATGCCGTCGGGAAACTTCCTCGCTGAACGTAGGCGAAGCGCGATGTCCCGATGGCGCGGCGCCACGAGTGGAATGCCCTCGCCGATGAACGTGGGAATGACATGTATGTCGAACTCGTCGATCTCATTAGCGTCGAGAAAGGAGGCAATCAGCTCACCGCCGCCCATCATCCAAATGTGTTTTCCCGGCGTGGCACGGAGACTTCGCGCAAATGCCTTCACCGGCGCCGACACGAATTCGACGCCCGGTGCCGCCCGTTTCGGCGGCTTCCTTGAGAACACGTAATTGGTGAGCTTCGTGTCGAACATCCCCTGTTCCTTGCCTTTCTTCTTGTAATAGGAGAGAACCCAGTCGTAGGTTTTGCGGCCCCACAGGATCGTGTCAATCGTGGCGTAGAACGCGTTCATGCCGTAATCGGATTTGCGGGGTCGTCGATTCAGCCATTCGACGTCACCGTTCGGCCTGGCAATGTAGCCGTCGGCGCTGGTTGCAATGTAGACGATGATTTTTCGACGTGCTTTCATGAGACACTCACTTTTTGAGACGAATAGTGGTTACGCGCAACTCTTCGAGCGTGCTTCCTTGGTGGATTAGCCCCGGGATCTTCAAAGAGAAATTGGTTTCGATCGTTAATGGCATGCGCACAGATTCGACCCTTTCGTCGCCAATCGGAAATTGTGTTTGTTGAAACGCCGCACCTCTTTGCAATCTCAAACATGGTAAGCATCCCTCGTTCACGGAGCCGATCGAAGCGACTCTTGAGTCCATAGGCCGTCCGAATGTAGCCGACGGCTGGCGAGGTCAACGGCAATCCGTCACCTGTTTTAAACCCGCTCTCGTTGAGAATGCGAGCCACGTCTGCGTAGTTGTGATCGTCCAAGAGGCGGTCCAATTCGGCTATCATGGCCGGATTTTGCTTGTGACTTTCGCAATAACTCAGCGGCCGAGGCAACATCAACGATTTCGACATACCTCCGCGGAAGCGAACATCAAGCCGGACCTGCTCGCCTTTTCGTATGGTGACGTCTTCGATGAGGAGACGAACCATTCGCTTGCGTTCGCGGTCGGCAGTGGCGGGATCGTTCCACAGTTGCGAGAAGTTCGTGGCTAGGGCCAGCACCTGCTCTCGCTGCGCGCTGCTAACCTTGAGCTGATCTGCTTGGCGCTGGCGCTCATAATTCTGCTCAGCTTCGGACAGAGCCCGTAGCTTCGAGTTCCATTCCGCTTCCAACGAGGCAGCTACGAGTCGATTATCGGGATCGACACGGAGAAACCGGCGGCGGGCCAATTCAGATTCGTAGTGAGCCCGATCCACCTGAAGCCGGCGAAGTCGATCGGCTTCATCCCACCGTGACTGTAGCTCCCGCTGAACGCTGAGAGCAACTTCCAGCGCCAGGGGAGTCACCGTCTCTACTAACAACGCTCCAATTGCTTTGTCCAAACTGTACCCAGAGACTCGTTGACAGTAGCCCTTCTCGATCCGATCCACCTCGCGAGGCCCCTGGCAGATATAGAAGGGATAAGGCCCCTCTTTGCGCTGCTTATAACCAACAGTCATACGGCTGCCACATACCCCGCAGATTGCCAAGCCTTGCAGCAGCGAAGGACCCTCTCGTACTGCACTTCGCTTCTCCACTCCGCTAGTGTGCGCGTTTTCTTGCAGACGGCGGAGATTCTCTTCGTAGTCTCGCCAAGTGATGTATGCCGGGTGTGCGTCGAGAATCAACGTGTGCCACTCTTGTCGGGGTAAGTCTCGACTGCGGCCCCCTCCTTCGACTTTCTTCTGAAGGCGCGTGCGTCCGTAGAAGAAAGCACCCGCGTACCGAGGGTTGCGAAGAATACGCGTAACTCGGTTGTGCTCCAGATCGCCCCAGCCGACTTCGGCAGGACCTCCGGACGGCCTCATCAATCGAGGAAACTGCCAACCCTGCTTGCGAAACTCTTTTGCCACTCCAAACGCTGAACCAACCTGGCGAAACACGTCAAATACAGATCGGATTGCCTGTTGGATTTGTTGATCGGGATCAAGTACGACTCGGCCCTCGTCGTCGTATGCAAACCCAAACGGCAACAGCGTGGCCAGTTCGCCGCGCTTGGCTTTACTCAGGAGTCCGCCACGCATGCGGGCGCGGATCAGGTGCAGTTCCGCTTCACTCATGGTGCCCTTCAGTCCCAGGAGGAGGCGATCATTGAACTCCGCAGGATGGTAGATGCCGTCTTCGTCCAGGATGAGCGTATCAGTGATGGCGCAAATCTCCAGCAGCCGGTGCCAATCCGTTGAGTTTCGAGCAAGGCGCGAGACTTCAAGCCCGAGCACGATGCCGGCTCTGCCCATGCTCACTTCCATCACGAGCTTTTGAAAACCTTCACGGTCTGCAGCGGATGCACCTGACTGGCCAAGGTCACTGTCGATGACAATGACTTGGTCTTCCATCCAGCCCAGAGCGACGGCGCGTTTCTGTAGCGCATATTGGCGAGCGGTACTCTCGGTATGCTCCAGCACTTGGCGAGGAGTAGATTGACGGATGTACAGGAAGGCATCGCGTTTGAGCTGGTTCGCAGTCACCTTCGGGTTAGTTTCGATACTCATGGATGAACCTCCGCTGCTTGCTTGAGCGCCATTGCTGCCAGTACCAAGACGATTTCTGCGCGAAGTTCATCCGGTAAAGGAGCGGCGCTGATCGGACACCGGTGCACATTGTGGGGATTCGTGGAGGCGACCCAGGAGCATGCCAGCATCCATGCCACCATTCCCTGGCCAAGAAAAATGGCCATGCCCAAGCCGCCAGCAATCGAACACTGTGCGGCTTGCCGCCGCAGATCTTCGTAGGCGGAGATCAGTGTTTCCCGCTCTGCTGGTTTGCGCACACCGCCAACTGGATTCAGCGACGTTTTTTTTCCTGCCGCTTTAGTGCGCGTTCGATACTCCGTGGATGTGCATTTATAGAGAACCGCTCTCGGATGGCAGCTGCCAAGTCCAGAGGGCGCAGCGAAGGGTCGCTCGCCCGAAGTTGCACGGCGAAGTCCAGAACCTCCGGCGTGAGTTTGTGGCCTTTTCGGGGTCCTCGCTTCTCGGGCAATAGCCCGAAGAGGCCATCTCGCTGAAAGTCGGCTTCCGCTTGATAGTAGGTAGGGCGCGAGAAGCCGAATGCTGTAGCGGATTGAGTGACGGACTGCTTGTCGACCGTAACACGGCGAAGCATCTCGTACTTGAGTTGCAGAAGGTCGTCGCGATCGAAGAAATCGCCAGCTTCGAACAGAGCGTCTGTTACCGCGTCCGGATGCGGGTTGAGCGTGCCGTGCCGCTTGAGGGCGTCTCGCTTGGACTTTTTGGCCGCCTTGCTGGGCATTGCTCAAGTCCCCGGAACATCGCCTTTCGTGTGTAAGTATAATTATGTGCATATTGAGGGATTGTCAAGGCTTTTTTGCGTCCCGCTTGCACCTGATATGCCAATAATATTGGAATGACGATGTGAACGCAGCGGTTGTTGCGGCATAATTTCTTTAACAGATGGGACGGAATTGCCTTTACACTTCATCGCCGCAATCCTTCGACTAAACGCACCAATTCCAGAAGGTCCGCTGCACGGAACCAACTTTTTCTGGAAGCCAAGAGGCGAACGGGATCTTCTGCAGCTAGATCGGTCCAACTCAGCGGAATCTCACACTGACGGCCTTTCCTGTCGAGGAAGCAGACCCTCTGTTCACCGCTGTATTCCTTGCATGCCAGAGCTTCGAACTCATGGCCAGAGAGGGGATGGAAGGGATGCGTGATCCGAAAGTTCTTGGTCTGCACTCGACGAACGGGTGTAGTCCGACACCGTTTTCTCTGATTCTGTCCACTCAAGAAACTCAATTTGCGCCACAAGCTCTGGCCGGACCCAAATACATTTTTTCATGTCCTCGGCAGTCAGCCCGTCGCCCCAGCGACCTTTGTGTGCTTCAGGCAGATTCACAAACGGACAGTCTGGCGCGACCAACGGATGCAGCTTCCCAAACACCTGTCTCCGGGTGGCTGGCACAAATCCGTTACGAACTCTGGCGATGTACACCAGTTCCTTGCCACGGTAGTAACCAACAATGATTGAATCCAAACCGTGTGCCCCTGGCAC
>Ga0306926_10009480_pt1 | contig 10710 bp, 5 predicted proteins | sample flu12Cox44000178_FD_203759 | JGI IMG/M metagenome (GOLD analysis project Ga0306926, IMG submission 203759) | Lab enrichment of tropical soil microbial communities from Luquillo Experimental Forest, Puerto Rico - flux8day.12C.oxic.44.000.178 (v2)... | ecosystem: Environmental > Terrestrial > Soil... | reverse complement strand
AAATCAAAAGCACGGCAAGGATGGCCCAATCGGCGTAGTTCATTGGGCGCTCCGTGAAACTATCGCAGCCTCAGACATTCAGCTTGCGTCCGGTGAGCTGTTGATACGCTTCCAGATACTTTTCACTCGTCTTGCGGGCAACATCCTGGGGGAGGGCCGGCGCTGGAGGCTGCTTGTTCCAGCGGATCTGCTCGAGATAATCACGAACGAATTGCTTGTCGTAGGACTCTTGCGCGCTGCCGGGTAGGTACTTGTCGGCAGGCCAGAAACGCGAGGAGTCGGGGGTCAGGACTTCGTCGGCGAGCGTGATGCCTTTCGCGGTGCGGCCGAATTCGAACTTAGTGTCGGCCAGGATGATGCCGCGGCCACGCGCGTAGTCAGAGGCTTTCTTGTAAATCTTGAGCGTAAGGCCTCGGAGTTGCTCGCTGGTCTCGGCGCCCAGGATCTGGACCATTTGATCGAAGGAGATGTTCTCATCGTGCCCGGTCGTGGCTTTCGTGGCCGGAGTGAAGATGGGCTCTGGAAGCTGGTCCGATTCGCGCAGGCCAGCGGGCAGTTTGATGCCGCTGACAGAGCCGGTTGCTTTGTATTCCTTCCACGCGGAGCCTGAGATGTAACCCCGAACCACGCACTCGACCGGGAACATTTCGGCGCGCATGACGATCATGGAGCGGCCCGCCAGCTGGTCTTCATACTTCTTCAGCTCTGACGGGTACTGGCTGACCTCAGCGGTAATGAGGTGGTTCGGAACGATGTCCTGGAGGAAGTCGAACCAGAAAAGCGAGATCTGCGTGAGCACGCGGCCCTTGTGCGGGATGCCGGTGGCGAGCACGTAATCGAATGCGGAGATGCGGTCGGTGGCGACGAACAAGAGGCGGTCGCTGTCGAGACGGTAGACGTCCCGGACTTTGCCGCTGGCGTGGAGTTGGAGGTCGGAGAATTCTGTGTTCAGCAATACGGGATCGATCAGTTGGGGGCTCATGAAGAGAAATTTTACAGGTAAAAAACGAGGCGTATTCTAGCTGGCCAGAATATTTTGTCAACGGTTGAACTCAAGCGTAATGGAAGCTCTCGCATTCACTTGAAAGGAAATTGATTGACAGAAATCGTGGCAGCCGAAAAGCGGCTGTGGGCGCTGGTTTTCGGGCGATTTGTGATGTGGAAAAACTGAGGACGAAGGTGGATATTCAGGCCGTGAAAAATCCGCTACGGGCTACGCCATTAAGCACGAAGAGAAGTGCTTGTCGAGACTTTGTTGCGAACCCGTGCGACGGGTTTCGAAGAACGCCTACGCCGTCGCACCGAAACGCACGGAGACCAGTTTCGAAACGCCCGGCTCCTGCATGGTGACGCCATAGAGAACCGGGGCAATGCTCATCGTCTTCTTGCTGTGCGTGATCAGGACGAACTGAGTCTGCACGCTCATTTCTTTGACGAGCTCGGTGAAGCGACCGATGTTCGCTTCGTCGAGGGGAGCGTCGACTTCGTCGAGAATGCAGAACGGGCTGGGCTGGTACTGGAAGATGCCGACCAGCAAGGAAAGCGCGGTGAGAGCCTTCTCACCGCCCGAGAGCAGCAGAACGTTCTGCAGCTTTTTGCCCGGAGGTGAGGCCACGACGTCGATGCCGCTTTCCACGCTGTTCTCTTCGTCGGTGAGGCGCATGAAAGCTTGGCCCCCGCCGAAAAGCTTGCGGAAGGTGAACGAGAAGTTCTCGTTGATCCTATGAAACGCCTCTTCAAATTTCTGGCGCGAGACCTGATCGATCTCTTTGATGGTGGCAATGGTGTTCTCGATCGAATCGAGCAAGTCTTTGCGCTGCGTTTCGAGGAAGTGGTGGCGTTCCGAGGTTTCTTTGTATTCCTCGAGAGCCATCATGTTGACTGGGCCCATATTATCGAGGCGCGTACGCAGTTCGCGGTAAGCCTGCTCCTCGACGGCGAGGGGCTCCGCGGTCAGGATCGGGAGCGTGGTGTCGGCCAAGAGTTCATTGCGCGGGATACCGAGATCGTTGAGGCAGGACTCGGCCATGTACGCGGCGTCGGACTGGAGTTTGGCAGCCTGGGCGGCGAGTTCGCCGCGGCGGTCGCGAGCCTGGTCGAGAAGCTGGCGAGAGCTTTTCAGGGATTCGTCGATCTCGGCGAGGCGGGCGCGAAGTTGTTCGGACTCGAATTGCAGGAGGCCCTCGCGGGCCTCGCCGGCATGGCGTTCGGCTTCGAGTTCGACCAATTGACTTGCCAGAATCTGGTTTTCGTTTTCGCGCTGGACCTGTTCGGCGGCAGCGGCATCCATTTGCGAGCGCAGGGTGTGAACGCGCTCGCCGGTCTCGTTGACCTGGGCTTCAATGCGCGCGAGCACGGCGGCAGCGGAGCGGTGCCGCTCTTCAAGGCCGGCAACGCGGGCTAGGTGCAGCGAAGTGTTCTGAGAGGCCAGGTCGCGGCGCTGCTTGAGGGTCGCGAGACGCTCCAGACCGCCGGAAATCTGGCTTTCGAGAGCGGTGCGCTTTTCGTCAGCCACAGCGATCTCGGTATTGCGCGCAACGATGCGGTCTTCCTGCTCGCTGCGCTCTGAAGACAGGCGCTGAAGTTCGGACCGGCTTACATCGAGGCGCTCACGGACGCGGGTCATCTCGGAATCGAGTTGCTGAAGCATGTGGCCCGAGGTCATGGCCTGCTTCTCGGCTTCGCGCTTCTCGCCTTCCAGACGATCTAGCAGGATCGTGAGTTCTTTGATTTCGCGGCCCAGGGTGAGCACGCGGGCTTCGCCGTCGCCGAGGCCGCGTTCGAGGTCCTCGAGCAGGCGAAGGACTTCGCGCAGTTCGCGCTTCATGGAAAGCGGGCCCTCGGCGCGCTGCTTCCCTCCAGTTACGGTGACGTTATGGAAGCACTCGCCGGAAGGAGCGAGGAAGAAGGCATTTGGATTTTCAAGCGCGAAGTTGCGCCCGGCAGTTGGGTCCGAGACGATGTAGCTGTCGCGCAGCTTGGGCAGGATGACTTCCAGCGACTTGCCGAAGCCATCGAGCACGCGAATGGTGTTTTTCAGCGGAAGGATGCTGGCGCTGGGCGGCGCTGGGCGCGTGCTTTCGTCTACGAGAAACGAAAACTTCGCCTGCGAGTCTTCGGGATGGACGAGGAAGGTGGCGCGGCCGTCGACGTCGGTTTGCAAGAGACGCATGCCTTCGTCGGCGGCGTCCCAGGATTTGACGACGATGTAGTTGAGTTCGTCGCGGAGAAAATCTTCAACCACACGCTCGTGGTGAGGCTCGACCTCAAGGAAGTCGGCGAGGACACCTACCGGAGCGTGACCGCCTTGCAGAGCGCCCGATTGAAAGAGGCGGCGCACGGACTCGGTGGAGTATCCGTGTTCGGCGATGACCGCTTCGAGCGAACCCTTCTTGCCGAGGGCGGTGGCGAACTCGGCGCGCATGCTATCGAGATGGCGCTTGGCTTCGGATTCATCGTGGCGCTTGGCTTCGAGCGTTTGACGGACCTGCGCGATCTCGGCAGTAAGGCCTTGCACGCGCTGCGAGACGTTTTCGAATTCCAGAGCCAGCTGACCGCGCTGGCCGCCGAAGGCTTCGACTTGCGAGGTGGCGTTGGCAAGTTCGGTTTCAAGACGATGCGATTCGCGATCGACGGCGGCGAGGCGCTCTTCGGCTTGCGCGAGTTGGTTGCCAAGTTGAGCGGCGGCGGCGACGGCTTCCATCACCGAAGCTCGGCCTTGCTCGATTTCGCACTCCAAGGTGTTCAGATCGGTCGAAGCAGCTGTGGCCTCGTGCTGACAAAGCGATAGTTCGAGTTGCGCGGCCGCGAGGTCGGAGGCGGCTGAGTCCAAGACCTGGCGATTGCCTTCGAGTTCGGCCTCGAGCTCGGCCATGCGGCTGCGGGCTTGCGCAAGTTCCGCGTCGGAGGATGCTGAGCGGGCGACGAGTTCGGCGCAACGTTCTTCGTTGTTGCGGCGGCGGGCATGGGCACGGTCGGAGTCGAGCGCGATCTGGGCGAGGCGGTCGCGATTCTGGCGTTGTTCGGCATCGATGGCATACCCGCGCTGGGTACGCTCGCCGTGCTCGACTTCGAGCAGGTGCACCGTCTCCATGCGCTGTTGCATTTCGTCGGCCAGCGCGTTGAGCTGGAGGTCGATCTCGGCGCTTTCCTGATCGAGCTGCGTGAACTTGCTGGCCAAGACAACGCGCAGCTTGGCGCGCATTTCGTCACGCAGTTTGGCGTAGCGCTCGGCCTTGGCGGCCTGGCGCTTGAGCGAGTTCATCTGGCGCGTGACTTCCTCGAAAATGTCGTTCACGCGATTGAGATTGAGCTTCGACTCTTCGAGGCGTGCTTCAGCAAGGCGCTTCTTGGTCTTGAACTTGGTGACGCCGGCGGCTTCTTCAATGATGGCGCGGCGGTCAGTAGGGCGGCTGGAGAGAATCTGGCCGATGCGCCCCTGCTCGATGAGAGCGTACGACTCCGGGCCAAGGCCCGTGCCCATAAAGAGTTCCTGAATGTCGCGCAGGCGGCAGAGCTTTCCATTAAGCAGGTATTCGCTGTCACCCGAGCGGAACAGGCGGCGCGTCACGGAGATTTCGCCAGCGCGCGACTGCTGCTGGTTGAACTTGCGGCGGCGAATCTTCAGAACCACCGCGGGCAGGCCGGCTACTGCGGCGCTATCGGGAGCGGTTGCGGTTGCGATCGCGCCGGTCTGCTCGGGAGCGGCAACGGCACCTTCGTCGGTTCCGTTGCTTCCCTGCCCTTCGACTTCTTCCACTTTCCCCGGCTGCGCTTCTTCTGCAGCGCGCTCGGTATCTTCGTGGGCACGGGCGCGGATTTCGGCTTCGTCCCAGTCTTCTGCAGGAACATCGCCGGCTGCGTCGGCGGGCATGTCGTCCTGAATCTCGATCTGCACAGGCTCGTTCTTGTCGGGAGCGGAATAGATCTCGGGGTCGATGAGGGTTAGAGACACCTCGGCCATTCCGGTCGGCTTGCGGTCACGCGTGCCCGCGAAGATCACGTCTTCCATGCGTGAGCCACGCAGGGATTTTGCCGACTGCTCGCCGAGGACCCACGAGATGGCGTCGGCGATATTCGACTTGCCGCAGCCGTTCGGGCCGATGATGGCGGCGACGCCTTCGCCGTGGAATTTCAGTTCCGTACGATCACAGAACGACTTGAACCCGAGAATCTGGAGCTTTTTCAGTTTGAGCAACTTCGACTCCTTCGTGCTCCATCATGCGAACAACACGCGATGGCTGAACTCCGTTCGTTCGTGCGCTGGCTGGGGCGCGGTGTGCATGATCGCGGCTGGCGAGAGCTGCAGGAGGCCCCGTTACTGTTTGGATGCTCCCCCAGCAAACTCCGGTCAAACGTCTGCTCGCCCAGGCGAGGGACGCATGAGATGCAGTAACTGTAATGGTGAAAACAAGGCGGGGTCAAGACAGAAAACCCAATATCTTGTGGGTATCTTGGCTGGACCACGCTGGGTTGCACAGGCATTGCAGCAATTGTACGGGTTTCTGGTGAGGAGCGGAGGTGCGGGGAAAATCGCGAGAGCTAGGAAAGGCTAGCGCGCTTAAGACTCAATAGCAATAGGGGGCACAGCGTGAGGGCGGTACGCGGATGATCCTGGAATTCGTTCAGGCGCCGAGTTCATGCAGTTTCGACAATGCCTCTACACTGATCTCCCGCGCGAGTATCAAGCGCCAATCGGGGCCCTGCCAACCGGCATACAGACCTCGTCGGACTCTGCCTTGGGCACCTATGCCCTCTCGGCCCCTCGGCCAGTTTCTTTAGAATTGCTGCAGTACCATACTAGCGCTGCGCGAGCTGCAACGTCGGTCGCAAACCGCAACAGGGCTCTCCGCGCTGGGATATCCAGATGGAGGGGACCGCCGAGTTCGGCTTCTGCGTATGTTGGGCCATCAAACTTCCGTTGAGAAATGACTCGGTTCGGGACGAAAGGAGGAATCGTCAATTTCTCCTTCCACACGGGGACGTGGCCAATCCCTTTCCCGGAGAAGTGCAGCCACTTCGGCCCGAACCCATTCCGTATATCTTCACGACAAACATAGCCTCTGGCGCGCGGAGGCGAAGTAGGCCCTTTGCCAGTATCTCTGCGAGCGAAACAAATTCCGGAGAATCGCCTGGCTCCGCCGACAGCTCTATCAATCTCTTCCGCTTTCCCGCAATCAGCAACGCTTCTACTACTTGCCCAGCTTCTCGAAGAACAAGCAGATCGATTCGATCCCTTTGTAGAAGTTCGGAATGTGGAACTTCTCGTTCGGGGCGTGGATGTTGTCGTCAGGTAGGCCGAAGCCCATCATGACGCTGGGAATCTTCAGGACATCCTGAAAGTCGGTGACGATGGGAATGGAGCCGCCGGAGCGGATGAAGACCGTGTCTTTCTTGAAGATGTCGTGCATGGCTTCGGTGGCGGCCTTGATGTAGTGGTTGTCGGTCGAGACCACGCAGGCTGGGCCTTTGCTGAAGGTTTTGATTCTTGTCTCGATGCCTTTGGGCGTGAGTTTCTTCACGTATGCCGAATAGCGCTTGAAGATATCGTCGGGATCCTGGTTGGGCACGAGGCGCATGGAAACTTTCGCGGCGGCCTTTGCCGGGATGACGGTCTTAGCGCCGGGAGCGGTGAAGCCGCCGGGCATGCCGTGGACTTCGAGCGTTGGCCGCGCCCAGGTGCGGTAGAGCACGGAGTAGCCGGGTTCACCGGTCAGGACTTTCGAGCCGACTTCCGTCTTGCGATAGTGCTCCTCGCTGAATGGGAGGCGCTTCCAGGCTTTCAGTTCGTCTTTGGTCGGCGCTTTCACGTTCTTGTAGAAGCCGGGGATGAGGATTTTGCCTTTCGAATCTTTTAGTTTGCTGATGATTTCAATCAGGGCGAAGAATGGGTTCGGAGCTGCGCCGCCGTACATGCCGGAGTGCAGGTCGGTTTTCGCGCCGAAGGCTTCGATCTCGGTGTAGACCAGGCCACGAAGACCCACGCACAGTGTTGGGAGGTTTGGGGCGAACAGTTCGGTATCGCAGACCAGGGCGAAGTCGGCTTTTAGTTTTTGTTTTTGTTGGCGGACGTACTCGGCGATCGATTCGCCACCAACCTCTTCTTCGCCTTCGAACATGATCTTCACATTGAGCGGAAGCTTGCCGCTGTGGGCCTGGAAAAGGGATTCGAGGGCTTTAACCTCCATCCAGAGCTGCCCTTTGTCGTCGACGGCGCCCCGCGCGTAGATGTTGTCGTGGCGCTCCGTCGGGTCAAAGGGCGGCGTCGTCCATTCGTCAAGCGGTTCGGCCGGCTGGACGTCGAAGTGGGCGTACATCAAGACGGTCGGAGCTCCTGGGGCGTGGAGCCAGTCCGCGTAAAGAAGCGGATGGCCTTTCGTAGGCATGAGTTCGACGTTCTCCATGCCGATGCGCCGGAGGTCATTGGCGACGAATTCGGCAGCCTTGTGAACGTCGGACTTGTGTTCGTCGAGCGTGCTGACGCTGGGGATGCGCAGAAGGTCTTTGAGTTCGGATAAGAAACGTTGCTGGTTCTGGCGGGCGAAGTCGACAGAGGTTGAGGCCATGGAGTAGTCCTCGGCTTTCCTGAGAGCAGCTTTTTCGTCTCGTGAAACTGGCAAGTATATCCGAATTGGTGGCGCCAATTGCGGACTGGCGTGTCTGAAGTGGTCGGCCGTTTCTACTTCCCTTCCCAACGTGGGGGCCGCTTCTCGAGAAAGGCTCGGATGCCCTCATGAGCATCTGAGCTCTTCATCAATTCTTCGAGATAGATCTTTTCCGCGCGGGCGAGCCCTTTGTCGAAATGCATGGAGTCCCAGGCGTAGATGGCTTTGCGCGTGAGTGCCAATGCAGCGGGGCTGAGAGTCTTCAAACAGCTTATGAGTTCTTCGATTTTCGCGGCCGCCTCATGAGGCGGCACCGCCGAAGTGACTAACCGCAGAGAATGCGCTTCGCGGCCATCGAAGGTTCGACCAGTCAGAATCAGATTCATCGCACACTTTTGCCCGACCAGGGACGCCAGAGCCGTGGCCGCAACTGGCGGGAAGCAGCCCAGTTTGATCTCCGGGAATCCCCACGTGGAGTCTTCTGCGGTGATTACAAAGTCGCAGACCATCGCCAGTTCGGCTCCCCCACCCAAGCATTGCCCGCGGACCTCTGCCACAGAAATCCTGTTCCAGGTAACGATCTGTTTGATCACGGCGTGAAACTTCGAGAGCATTTCCGCAATGTGCTCAGGTGTGTGTGCCGCAACATCGACGCCGGCGGAGAAGGCTCGATCGGAGCCGGCGAAGACGACGATCGAAATTTCCGGTTGCTGAGTGAGTTCTTCGAAAGCGGCGGCAAGTTCGTCCATCATCTGCAGGTCGATGACATTCAACGGCGGATTCGTGAGCGTGACGCGGGCGACTGGTGGGCTGAGGGCAAGCGAGGTGCGGTGGAATTGCGGATTCATGCGAGGAATTGGGAGGAAAAGTGGTCGCCTTGCCCCTCGGATTTTGACTTCGGACGATTTAAACAGTCGCTACAGATTGATTGCCGACTTTCGCGGCTCTCCGATGGTGAGGAACGGATCGCGCGCGCCTTCTTTCTCGGCAATCCAATGTTTTTCGTTAGCGATCAGTTCGAGCAAGAGTTTCTTGTCTTCATCAGTAGGCAATACTTCGCTCAAGTGTTGTTCATACTCTTTGTCGCTGAGCGGCTCACCGGTGCCGGCATGGAACTTCTGAGCCGCAAATCGACCGATCGCGCGATTGAATTTGAGATCAGGGGCGTATAGCGGCCTCTCACCAGGCTTCAGAAAAGCGTTCAGCCGGTCGATCAGCCCGGAAACTTCATTGCGATACAAGTTGCGGTTGTAGTCGTTGAGATCGTCGAGTTGGGCAGTCTCCGGGTTTTGCGGTTCGTCGTAGCGGCCCTTGATGCCCCAGACATAAGCCCAATGCGCCGACGAGGAGTGATCCGTGCCGAACAAATCGTACGAGCAGGAGATCCATTTGTTGAGGTATTTCTGAATCAGCCAGCCCGGGATAATGCCGGCCTGCACGATGCGCCGCAGGCCGTCGTTGCCGGTGCCCATGTGGAAGGCTTCTTCCCGCAACATGTACGCCATGGAGCGGCCGAGCGGGGCAAAGGCAGAGTACTTCAGCATCTGCAATTGGAACTTGCCGTCGCGATCGACAAAGTCGGTGTAGGTGAAGAAATCCATCCAGTTGTCGACATCGACGTTGAAAGCGCCGAGCAGACGTTCGTTTTCGAAGGCACGGCGCTCAAGCATCTTCTGGGCTTCAACTTTGCCGGAGTAGCCAAAGTGATCGAGCAGGAGCGCGCACATCTGCCAGCCGTGACGCATTTCTTCGATCATGACCCGCGAGAGCGCGCGGCGATCCCAGTCAGTGGGCGCGGTTTCGAACAAGTGCCGCTGCTGCTCGACGCTGGCGAATTCGGTGTCGCCCTGGTAGACGATCATGTTGAGCAAGGCGTCGCGCATTTGCTGCGTGGGAATCTGGCGGAGGTTCTCCCACTTGCGATTTCCCTTGAAGTGGCCGAACTGGATTTCCTCGGTTTCGATGGCAGCATAGAGAGTGTCGAAATGGAAGCTGGCAATCTCGTCACGATTGACGCCGATTTCTTTGCGCCATTCGTCGAAGAGGCCTTGCCACTCGCTGAAGGTTCCGATTTTTGCGACTTTGCCTGGCATACGAAAAACCTTTCAACCGCTAAGGGCACTGCGGGGCACGAGGGAAGGCCGAACGATCTGGCTTGCGAGTCTTCGTGTGACTTCGTGTCCTTTGTGGTTCATTCTTTGCTTATCCCATGTTCAGCCACACGGTTTTGAGCTCCGTGTAGTGTTCGATTGCGTGCATGCCGAGTTCGCGGCCAAAGCCGGAGCTTTTGTAGCCGCCGAAGGGTAGCGAGGCGTCCATCAGACCGTACGTATTGATCCAGACGGTGCCCGCACGAAGCTGGCGGGAGACCTGATGGGCTTTCTTCACATCTTTGGTCCAGACTGCAGCCGCAAGGCCGTAGGGATTGGTATTGGCTAGCCCAACTACTTGATCAAGATCATCGAAGGACAAAGCGGCCAGCACTGGACCGAAGATTTCTTCCTGGGCGATCTTCATGTCGTTGCTTACTCCGCCGAAGATGGTCGGCTCGAGGAAGTAGCCTTTGCCTCCGACGGAGACTTGATTGCCGCCGGCAAGAAGTTTCGCACCTTCTTTCTTCCCCGACTCGATGTAACCGAGAACAGTCTTCATTTGTTCCTGGCTTACGATCGCGCCCATGCGGGTCTTTGGATCGAGCGGATCGGCAGGCTGCATCTTCGTCGCGCGTGCAATCAGTTTGTCGAGAAATTCGTCTTGAATTTTGCTTTCGAGGAAGAGGCGGGAGCCCGCGTTGCAGACCTCGCCTTTGCCGTAGAAGATGCCGTTGATGGCCCCGCGGACAGCGCTGTCGAGGTCGGAGTCGGCGAAAACGATGTTGGGGGACTTGCCGCCGAGTTCGAGGGTCAGGCGTTTCAGCGTGTCGGATGCGCTGCGCATGATTTCCTTGCCCACGGCTGTCGACCCGGTGAAGGCGATCTTGTCGATGCCAGCGTGGCGAACGATGGCCTTGCCAACTTCCGGGCCGCCGGTCACGATGCTCAGCACGCCTGACGGTAATCCCGCCTCGATTGCCAATGCACCGAGACGCAGCGCCGTGAGCGGCGTT
>Ga0306926_10009477_pt1 | contig 10710 bp, 13 predicted proteins | sample flu12Cox44000178_FD_203759 | JGI IMG/M metagenome (GOLD analysis project Ga0306926, IMG submission 203759) | Lab enrichment of tropical soil microbial communities from Luquillo Experimental Forest, Puerto Rico - flux8day.12C.oxic.44.000.178 (v2)... | ecosystem: Environmental > Terrestrial >... | reverse complement strand
CGCAATCCGGGCACAAGTCGGCGATACATCATCAGACCAATGGCTGACTGAGATCGGGTAGGATCAATCTAGCTGTATCTCTCTTGATGTGTCTCTTGGAGGATTGGGCGTGAAACTGACCGCCGCCACCATTCGCACCCTGAAACTGCCGCCGGGCGTGCCCGATAAAGTTTTCTTCGATGAGGACTTGCCGGGCTTCGGCTTGCGTGTGCGCGCCAGCGGAGTGCATTCATGGATGATCCAATACGCCATCGCCAGACGTACCCGCCGCGTTGTGCTTGGTCTGGTCAGCGCGCTCGCTCCTAGCCGGGCACGCGCAATCGCTGAAACCTTGCTGGCGCAGGCTCGGCTCGGTCGTGATCCCGCGGGCGAGAAAGACCAGGCCCGAACTCGCGCCGCCGAGACCTTCGGCGCCTTGCTACCGCGCTTCCTGGAGCGCCAGCGCACGCGTCTCAAGCCCCGCAGCTATGTCGAGACCGAGCACCATCTCCAGCGCCACGCCAAAGCGTTGCATAGCTCGCCTATCGAGGCAGTCACCAGGCGTGCCATCGCGGGGCGGCTGGCCGAGATCGAGAAGCACAATGGTCCGGCCGCCAGGAACCGGGTGAGGGCGTCGTTGTCGGCCTATTTCACTTGGGCGGCGAAAGAGGGCTACGTCCTCGCCAATCCGGTCGCCTTCACCAACAAGGCGGAGGAGAAGGCGCGCGAGCGGGTGCTCTCCGACGACGAGCTGCGCACCATCTGGCTGGCGGCCGGCGACGACCAGTTCGGGGCGATCGTCAAGCTCCTGATGCTCACGGGGGCGCGCCGCACCGAGATCGGCGGCCTCATGTGGGATGAGATCTCGCCCACCTTGCCGCTCATCACGCTGCCGCCGGCGCGCACCAAGAACGGGCGCGAGCACCTCATTCCGTTGTCGGAGCCGGCACTCAAGATCCTGAAAGCGCAGCCAAGGCGGACCATGGCCGATGGCACGCCTTGGGAGCATGTCTTCGGCAACATCGTCGGCTGCGGCTATCAGAACTGGTCGCGGGGCAAGGTCGATTTGGACGCGCGCGTCGCCGAGGCGGGCCATGGCAAGGTGTTGGCGCCTTGGACGCTGCACGATTTCCGCCGCAGCGTGAGTACGGCGCTCCACGATCGCTTCGGCGTTCCCCCGCACGTGGTCGAGGTCATCCTCGGCCATGCCGGCGGCCATAAGTCCGGTGTCGCCGGCGTCTACAACAAGGCGCTCTACCTCGAGGAAAGGCGGCGGGCGCTCGAACGCTGGGGCGCGCATATCATGGAGCTGGTGACCGGCAAGCCGGCGAAGGGGACCGTGGTGAAGTTGAGGCGGGCCATCGGGAAGGAGTAAGAACGAACGGACCAGGCCAAGCGTGCAACCGCCGGCCTGGCCCTGACCCTTAACGCCAGAGTGGTGCCATGGCGCAGAAGGCTAAAGCTACATCTACCACATCCGACGATCCGTGGTGGTTTCTCAATCCGGAGATTGGCCGGCTGGCCAAGCCTGAACTCGTCTTCGTGACGCAATGGACGTGGCACGAGAAGGCGGCGAAGGAGTTTTTATGGGATGGCGCCGGGGGCGGACGCATTCGCTGGTATGCCGAGATTGAAATTTTCGAGAACAACCCGGTCTTCAAGACATGCGCCGGATTGCTGACCTTCAACACGGCCGTCAATCAGGGCCTCTGGCATCACAACTATTTCACCATGGATTGGGAAGCCAGCCGGGGAATCTATGCCGGCCCCGCGATCCTGTTGGTGCAAAATCCGGAGTGTCCTGAACAGTCGAGCGTCTTTTACGACGGCCGCGCATCAGTCCGTATTGTGGCTCGCCTGATGCGCTTTCATCACGGCGATGCCATGCGTGAGTTGTGTCGTCGCGGGCTCATGCCCGCGGCAAAGTCCCACGCGCCGGATTCCGGTTGCGGAAGCCGCGGCATTCAACGGCATCCATGTACAAACGTTTCTCAAGCGGTACCGGCACCTGGTGCGCCGGATCGGCGAGCGGCGCCTCTTCGTCACCGTGCACGACACGATCGTGCTGCCGCCGCCGGATAGCTCGTAAATCCGGATAGCTCGTAAATAGGAAACCGGCGACCCATCGGCCGCCGGCTCCAATCCGAAACCTCTGAAGCTGAAACCGTCACGGGGCGCGTCAACGCTCCCGGGACACTGGAGAAGGCTGTCTCCAATGCATGACATAGCGAATCTTACCCCCGGTCTCAAGTGCGACGCGTCATGCGCCCAATGCGGTCGCAACTTCGTAGCGCGCACGGTCTGGCAGAGCTTTTGTTCGGCGCGCTGTCGGCAAGCCGCTCTCCGCGTCCGCAAGGCCAACGGGTGCGTGACGCATGCGCCGGGCAGCGTGGATGCCGCGGGTACCGGGGCGGCAAAAATAATCGCTGTACGGCCAAGTCCGTCAGAAAAAGTTCAGCAAAATCAACAGGCGCACAATGCGTCACAACCCGGGGGTCGCGGATGCCAGGTGTCGCGCCATGTGCTCGAGGCCGAGGTGTTCGGCGGCCGCGTCTGGAAGGAGGTTGTGAGCTCGGACGGGGTCGTCTGCCTGGTTTCCACTTGGCGCAAGCGCACCCTCGTCGCGGGAGGCGCGTCATGACCCCCCGCGCCAACGAACTGGTCTGCGAAGCGGTGGAAATACTGACCGCGCACGGGTTCACCCCGACTGTCTCCAATGGCCGCCATATCAAAATCCGTTGGTTCGATCGCGATCGCCGTTTCACGTTGATCGTGCCGGCCACCCCCAGCGATCACCGCGCCCGGCTCAATTCGCGCGCCGTGCTGCGCCGGATCCTGCGCGCCAATGGGGGACACTAATGGCACGCCTCGCCTCCTCCCCGCACGTCCGCGAGCGCGATTTGGCGGACTTAATCAAGGACCTCGAGGTCGCGCTCTACTATTCGCGCGGCTTCTACGTCCGCCCCCCGATCGAAGCGGCAATCGAGTTTCTGTGGGCGCTTCGGTGTGAGCTTTTGGAGAAATAGGAACTACCCCCGATGGCGCGCCCGGTTTTTGTTTTGCGTGTTTGTCCCGAGCCGGGCGTTCATGGCGGGCCATCGGTCTACCAGCGCTTAAGGAGCTGGCTCAAACGAGGGCTACGAGATTTCGGACTGAGATGTATCGACATTCAACAGGAGAACGGAAAGGAGACTGCAATGGCTATCGATCTCAATGAGGTCCAGCCCGATCGCGAATTGATCGAGCCGGGAATCTATCGCTTGGAAATCGCCGTCAAGGAAGGTCACGCCGGAGCCGACGGCTGGCTGAAGCTGGCGAAGAATCAGCGCAGCCTCATGCTGGAGTTGGTGTGCAAGGTCATCAGTGCGGTCACCAAGGATGGCAGGCACGCCATTAGCGAACATGCCGGCAAGACGGTGCGAGATTGGATCACGCTGGAGCTCGACGAAAGCGACGCGCTTCATCTGCCTCCGATCACGGCCGCCGAGCTGGAACGCTTCCGCACCAGCGTGCGCTTGGGACGCAAGAAGCTGCGCGCCATCGTCGATAGCGCGAATGGTCTCGACCCAAAGGACGACAGCTTCGTCGCCAAGGAAAAGCGCAAGCTGGCGAACTACGACGAGCTCAACGGTCTCGCGTTCTATGCCCAGGTCGAGGAGCGCGCCGGCCAGGGCAAGTACGGGCCAAGCAACACCATCGACTTCGTCATCACGCCTGATCTGCCTGACTATCCGCGGCCGGAAGAAACCGCCGTAGGGTGGCCAGCCAGGCGCACGCTCGAAGAAGAATTGAACGATACGATTCCCGACCTCGGCAATCCCAAGCACTGAAGTGAAGGCGCGCCAACCGTGACCGACCTCGTCTCCATCGGAGCCAAGCTCGAGAAGTTCATGCTCCTGCTTGCGTCCAATCAGGATGGCGAGGTGGTCGCGGCGGCGCGCGCTATGGTTCGCGCATTGAAAGGAATCGGCGCCGACCTGCACGACGTCACGGCTTGCATCAAACACTCCGGCAACGGCGCGCTGAGCGAACACGAGATGCAGGAAATCTATAACGCCGGCATCAAGCAAGGCGCCCGACTAGCAGTGCAAAAGATGCGAGCACAGATGCCACATGTGCCCCATGGCCCGCCTAGTTATGCGGCGCCGCAATTCCCGTCCGCCGCCGACATGGCGCTCTACTGCTATCAGCACCTCGATCGTTGCAATGAATGGGAAACCGAATTCGCCACTAACATGGCGGCGTGGACACGACGGCGGCCGCTGACAGTGAAGCAGCAGGCCCGGCTCGAAGAACTTTTCATCAAACTCGGCGGAAAGGTCTCGACATGACACGCATGCTCGACGCGGCCCTGCATTACATATCCAACAACACGCCAGTATTCCCGGCCGGCCGCATCGACAAGCATCCGCTGTGTGCAAACGGATTTCACGACGCAACTATCCACGAAAATCAAGTTCGCGCCTGGTGGCAGATGTGGCCCAACGCCATGATCGCCATCCCCACTGGTCCGCGCTCTGGCGTGTGGGTGCTCGATGAAGATCTTGATCTAAAAAAGGGTATCAATGGCCACGCCGCCATGATCCGCCTGGAAATCGAACATGGCGCATTACCTTTAACCCTTTGCAGCATCACCCCGCGCGACGGATTGCATCGCTTATTTCGTTGGAACGGTGCCAACATTCGCAACAGCGTCGGCAAGATCGCGCCTGGCATCGATGTGCGCGGTGACGGTGGATATTTCGTCGCGCCGCCTAGCGCGCGCGCCGACGGCGTGACCTATCACTGGAAAGATGCAACCGCTGATATCGCCGAAGCGCCGGCATGGTTGACCGAGCTGGCGTTGGCGGCATCGAGCCATGGCCTTAGGCGGACCATCATTGACCTCAATGGGAATGGGCCGCCTCAGCCATCGTCCGCCCGCGATCACGTCTGGGCACGTGCCGCGTTGCAGCAGGAATGCGGCGCGCTCCACAATAATCATGCGCTCAACATCGCGGCCTTCAATCTCGGCCAGATCGTCGGGGGCGGCGGACTGACCGAGCAGGAAGTGATTGCGGCGCTCATCGCTGGCGCCGAAGCCTGCGGGCTTATCGTCGAATACGGTGAGCCAAGCGTCATCAAGACCGTCAACAGCGGTCTGCAGGCAGGCAAGAAATATCCGCGCCGGCGGCTACACTAGGAGCTAACCAATGCCGACGAACGGCCTAGGCCAAATCGGCGGATCATCGCAACCGCAGCCGCAGTCGTCTCCGACGCCGAGCGGGGCACCGGGCACAGCGCCGCGAGGTCCAGTCGACGAGACGCTCGAGGTATTCGACCGCTGGCTCCTATTGAAGGATCATACGCCAATTCTTGCCACGCTCGGCACCGTCGCCGCCAATATGTTACTAGGCGATCCGGTCTGGCTCGGATTGGTCGGTCCATCATCATGCGGAAAGACCGAAATCCTTGATGCCTTATCCGAACTGCCATGCGTGGCACGCGTCGGCACATTGACACTGCCTGGTCTACTTTCCGGTACACCGCGCCACCAGCAAGGCCCTGGAGCAACAGGCGGACTGCTACGCCAAGTCGGCAATCCCGGAATTGTCGTCTGCAAGGAATTTAGCTCAATTCTCGGTATGCGGCCGGACACGAGAACCGAGCTATTCAACGCGCTGCGCGAAGTCTACGACGGCCATTGGATCCGACGCGTCGGCAGCGATGGCGGCAAGGTGCTGACCTGGTCCGGCAAGATCGGGTTTTTGTTTGGCTCTACCGAGGCTATCGATGCCTATCATGACGCGATCAGCAGCATGGGAAGCCGGTTTCTCTTTAGTCGGGTTAAGCTTATTAGGCAGGGACAACTCAAAAAAGCGGTCAAACATAGGGGTGCGGGCGCCGCGCTGATGCGTAAGGAATTGGCAGCCGCCGTCAGCAAGCTGTTTAGCTACTCGCGCTTAGCATTTCAGCCGATGGACGATAAGGAACTGGATCGCTTAGATGATATCGTTTCCCTCGTCGTGGATTTGCGCGCTAGCGTCGACCGAGACGCTAGAACACGTGAACTCGAAACCGTCTACAGCGCTGAAGGCCCATCCCGCATCGGCCTCGCACTCGAACAGTTGTTCTCTGGGCTCTTGACGCTCGGAGTGGACCGAACGAAAGCCTTTCATGTCGTCAAGGCGGTCGCCCTCGATTCAGCACCGCCAAAGCGCCGCCGTATCTACGGCTACCTACAATCGCTGAAGCCTGCGCCTGGCACTGCAACGACCTCGGAAATCGCTGGCCACGTCGGGCTACCTTCGCTCGCGGTGCGCCGCGCGCTGGAAGAGCTGGAAGCCCATGGACGAATTGAACGCGTGGTTCGCGGCCGTGGCCGAACCGGCGTATGGCGGGCGCTCTAGTCGCCACTGCTTTTTTCACTACTTAAAACAGCCAAGAAGTGCCCATTTTCATTGGGCTTTTTGCGCTTTTTACCGCAGTTGATCCGAATTCACACATGAACTCGAGAGGGCGAGACTCTATATATTTCTCCTTCTTAGTTGAGAGAATAGCGGATCAACTAGCCAAAAAAGCTAAGAAACGCCCATTCCATAAGGGTTTTCACGGTGTACGAAAGTAGTGAAACTCAGGGTGCAGAATCACGTCTAGGCGGGCCATTCGGGAAGGGGAAGTTCTCTCTTGAAATGAGTACCAAAACACAAGGACCGTGAAGCGCCGCCCTTGACGCGAGTATCCGGAACGCGATATGGTTGTAGTACCTCAGCAATGCAACCGGGCGGGTATCCCAGAATTATCAATGGCTTAGCGATCGCGGCGCGCGTGGCAATCGAAAAATAGCCTCCGCATAATCATGAGTTGTATTTGATTTTTGTTATCCGCATCAGCATCAGCATGAGCTTGCCCGCTAAGCGGTTGCACGATCCGGACAACCGGCGCTAAATCAACGCACTCCGACATCCACATCGAATCACCCGCATGCCATGGCTGAGGATTCACCGGTAACCCAGCGGCGCCATCAGGGCACAAGCCGCAGTTACATCCTCGACCGGTTAAAGCGCGAGAAGCGAACCGCCTTTATCGACGCCATCGAGGCCGGGAGGGTTACCGCGCTTGCTGTTGCTGTCGAACTTGGCTGGGTTAAGCGCCCGCCGACGGTGGGCAGATACATGAACCGCGCACGGCAGCGGCAACATCAGCTCCAGGCCATCGCTGGTGACGGCCTCAGCAGCAGCCAGATGCAGGAGCTGTGGCTTGGCCCCGGCGAACGCTCGCTGTTCGACAGCCGGGAAGAGCTGGAGCAAGCGTGGCACAAGCACCGCACCGAAATCATGCGGTTGTGGGGCAGTCATGGTCGCCGGCCGATGGGCTGGTGGGAATTCGACGCCGGAGATCTCAAACATCCCGGCTACGACCGCGAGCGCTCCACCCTATGGCGCGCCGGCGTGCTCACCGCAGACGAGAAAGCCGAGCTCGAGCGGGGGTGGAGAGCGGAATTCGACGCGGCCTGGAAGAGGGATGCCCGTGCTCGCCGCGAGCATTATCGATGGGCCGACATTCCGGCCGAGCTGGTCAAGACGTGGACCGCGGAGCGCCGCCGCCGTGGGAAAACAATTCGGCAGATCGAGGTGGCGGCCGCGCCCGCGGTCTAAGACTTGTGGGCGTGCCCTGACGGGCCGACGATTCGACTCCGCGGCGCGCTCGGCTATTTGCGGTTCCATGCTGCTGCGTTCCCGTCGGACCCCGCCCGGCTTCATCCTGCCCTGCTTGCCATCCACCGACGACCGCCCGCCTTCCGGCCCCGGTTGGATTCACGAGATCAAGCATGACGGCTTCCGCATGATGGTTCGCCGGGACGCCGTGGGCGTGCGGTTGCTGACCCGACGCGGTAATGACTGGACGCAACGCTACCCGCTGATCGCCGCCGCGGTGGGCGCGCTCAGGGTGCGGTCGTGCTTGATCGACGGGGAAGCGGTAGCTGTGGTCACGACGGCCTGCCGACGTTTGATCGTCTCCGGTATCGGCGCGCGGACGCCAGCGTCTTCCTGTTCGCCTTCGACGTGCTCGAACTTGACGGACGGGATCTGCGACGCGAGCCGCTCGAAGTCCGCAAGGCGACGCTCGCCTCCGTGCTGCGCAAGGTTAGGCCCGGCGTCCAACTCAACGAGCACCTTGAGCATGAGGACGGCGAGGTGGTGTTCCGCCACGCCTGCAAGATGGGGCTGGAGGGCATCGTGTCGAAGCGGCTGGGCTCGCGCTATCGCAGCGGCCGCTCGCCCGACTGGCTCAAGATGAAGAACCCGGATGCGCCAGCGGTGAAGCGCGAGGCCGAGGAGGAGTGGGGCAGGTAAGGGAACCACACATGTTCGAACACATGACCACTGCGAACCGCAAACAAGCGGCAAAGGTAAAGACCGAGCGCGTGGTTGACCATCTGCTCTATCTTCTGGCGTTGCACGAAAACAACACCATCATCGTCTATTCCGACACGCTGTCATCACAGGTCACGCGCTCTCTCGCGGCCAATGCCTTCAACGTGTTCCAAGGGGGCCTACATCAGTTCGAGATCGTGCGCTTGTGCGCGTTGTGGGACCGAGCGGGAGCTGACAGGGAAAGCATCCCGACCATCATCGAACTGATCAAACCTCCTGATGTGATCGAGGCGCTTGCACAAGAGACTCTGAGGCACTGGAGCGGCATCGGTGGCGACATCATGGGCCAGCCCGAGGATGATCCTGAGCTGTCTGCGTCAGCGGACGCAGCTCTACGGTGCGCCAATGAAAAATTCGGACAACAGGAGGCGCAGATAACGCGCGATGAGCTGCGGAACGCCATTGCGGATGTCTGCACGATTTTGGACTCGCCGAGGCTCAAGAGCATAATGAACCTTCGCCACAAACATCTCGCGCACTCATTGATTGAAACCAGTCTTGAGAAGGCTGGACCGGTCGCCGCCATGAAATACGGAGATGAGCGTGACGTGCTCTTTGAGTCCGTCCCGATTGTCGAAGCACTGCATCGCGGGATAAGTGGCAAGGGCTTTTCCTTTGAGAATAGTCAGCGGATGGCTCGCGATCACGCCGAGGCGCTCTGGAAGTGCTGCACTTTCGACCTTGAGAAATAGGACCGGCGCGCCAGGCCAGCAGCAGTACGCCCGGCCGGGGGCGTCGCCCCTGTGCAATGGCAGCGACGGACAAATGTTTGGCGCAGAGTAACAAGTCCCGCACGGGGCGGAAACTACAAAGAAGCGGAGACGGCAGCGCGGCGCTGCGTCAATGAAGATGAACTGACGCGCCCGACACTCGTCGCCGCGTACAGGCAATCTATTCGATCCAACTAGCGTGTTTTCATGAAACTATCCGCCCTCCTAGCTGCAGCCGCGCTCGCATTCGGCGTGTGGGCTTGGCATGTCGTTGTCGTCCACATCGTCCTCGCCAAGGGCCGCCGCAACTGACTCGGAATGTCGCTGCCAGGGGTGCGGCTGCAAAGGCGGGCCTGGCTGGCGCGGTCAAAATGGTCAGTGCGTGTCACACGCTAATCTGACGAAAGACTGCGGTTCGCCGCCGAGCACGCGCTGCACATACGAGGGCGCGCAGCAGGTATGTCGGTCGAGAGGCTGACATTTCCTCTCCAAGATGTGGCAACGGGGAAACGCCGAGCAAAGAACGCGGGGCACTAAGGGCATTGGATCAGATCACGCCGGGCATGATGTACGGGCTTGCTGCATTGAACCTTGCGATCTATGCGATCCCTCTGTTGATCGTCGCCTACTTGGTCATTAAGCAGGCCATTAAGGCCCCTATTCGCACCTGGGTGCCCCTGCTGTTTTTCCTCGGACTGATTTTGTTGCTCCAAGGCGTCAGCGAATTCATCGGCCCTGAAGGAATGACGGCCCTCATCTACATTCTGGCCGCGGTTAAATAGGCGCGGCGTGTTCGTGCGCAGGCATGTGGATGCCTCCCATCCAATGCCCTTTCGCCTCGCGAAGCCGATCGAGAGGTAGTTCGTACTCGTTGACGCGCAGATCGGATGTCCGATTTTCGGGGGCAAACCGGAATACATTGCTCGTTCTGAGCCTTACCGGTTCTTACCCCAGCGGTCATTCGGAAGCATTCACTCGACTTGCCTATCGGCCTTAGTCACTGACCGCGCGATGGAAGCGTGGTATCATCCCTCCATTGCATGAATGACCCCCAACCGGAGGGTCACATGGCAAGCAACATCAGACGACGAAAATTCTTAGCCATGCTCGGTGGCGCTGCGGCTACGTGGCCGCTCGCGGCGCGGCACGGGCTGTCCGACCCATCAACGGAGGAAAGTCGATGATTGGAAGACACATCGGGATCGCGCTCGCGGCGCTCGGCTGTACGGCGATCGCTGCGCCGGCGCTGGCGCAGAACGAACAGTTCATTCCTGCCCTGGTCTACCGCACCGGGGCCTACGCGCCCAACGGCGCGCCGATCGCCAACGGCATCGCCGACTACTACACGCTGATCAACGAGCGCGACGGCGGCATCAACGGCGTCAAGATCGTGTGGGAGGAGTGCGAGTTCGGCTACGCCACCGACCGCGGAGTGGAGTGCTACGAGCGTCTGAAGAGGAAGGGCCCGACCGGCGCAGCTTACGTGAACCCGTTCTCGACCGGCGTGACCTTCGCGCTCACCGAAAAGGCGCCGATCGACAAGATCCCGCTGATGACAGTGGGGTATGGACGCTCCGAATCTCGCGACGGCTCGGTGTTCCAAT
>Ga0306926_10009476_pt1 | contig 10710 bp, 10 predicted proteins | sample flu12Cox44000178_FD_203759 | JGI IMG/M metagenome (GOLD analysis project Ga0306926, IMG submission 203759) | Lab enrichment of tropical soil microbial communities from Luquillo Experimental Forest, Puerto Rico - flux8day.12C.oxic.44.000.178 (v2)... | ecosystem: Environmental > Terrestrial >... | reverse complement strand
AATCGGATGGATCATCTGGACGTGAATCGTGCCGAATACTGTGAGGCGGCGGGTTCGCGCCAGCAGACCCGTGGCCCAGGTGATCGTCTCGAACGAGCTGGCATTGACATTAGATGCGCCGCCGAATCCCTTCCAGCGAGCGACGGGCACCAGGCATTCAAGCCCGGCGTCATCCGCGAGCTCGGCGAGCTTGCAGTTGTTGTCCCAGCTTGCGTCCCAGCGCTCGGTCACCTTGGTGAAGGCGAGCCCGCCGGAGCAGTTGGACCCGAACAGCCCGAGTTTGAAGCCATTGCCGTCGAACCAACCAGCACTGCGCACGTGCATATGGGTGCTTTCCGAAAATTTGTGAAACACAACCATTCTGACAGATCACTTCGGCCGATGCAACCGCTTCCTGGCGCCGACGCAGTCTACCGACCGCCAAGCTTGCTGCGTCCGTGGACCTGTCGTATCCCGTTGCTGCAAAAGCATGGGGCTGGTGAGGAAAGCCATGGCCATCAAACGTAAAGCAGTCACATGGAAAGGCGGGAACCTTACCGACGACGGCCGCATCCGCATCGATCTGCAGCATCGTTCATTCTACCGTCTGTCGCTGCTGGCCACTCAGATCAACCGCGCCATCGCCAATGCCTACATCAAGAACTTCGGCCGGCCAGCGCACGCCTGGAAAGTACTCACTGTCCTAGGAGCATTCGGGCCACTTTCGGCCTCTCAGATCAATTCGCATACCACCCTCGAAATGGACAAGGTGAGCCGGATCGTTGACCGTTTAGTAGAGCAGGGTCTGGCCACGCGCGGTCAAGATCTGAATGACCGACGCAAGGTGGTCATCGCCCTTTCGTCGCGCGGAAAGCGGGTTAACGCTCATATCGAGCAGATGATCGCTGACATGGAGCGCGAGTTCCTGATGGTACTCAGCCCGGACCAACGCGAATCCTTCTATGCGCTGCTCGACCGGTTACAAGCCCGCGCCGACCAGATCTTTGCGGAAAAACGGCTTTGGAAGCCCGCCTCCAACCAGGTTTGACGTAACTGCATCTGTTGCAGGGGCTGTTTACTTATTTGGTTTTCGCAAATATATTTGGCAACTCGCGGCGATTAGGGACATTATTGCCGGCGACTGAATCGAGCGGATCGGAGGTATGCGATGCTCACCCATGAGCAGAATGCGAAACTGACCCGGGTAGGGCCTGGCACTCCATTGGGCCGTTTCCTGCGCCATTACTGGATTCCGGCCGCCAATCTGGAGGAAATCGCGACGCCGGGGGGCGCACCCGTGCGCGTCGGCCTACTCGGCGAAAAGCTGGTAGCATTTCGCGACCCTTCCGGCAAAGCCGGGCTCATCGAAGAATTTTGCCCGCATCGGCGCGCCTCGCTTGCCTATGGCCGCAACGAAGTGGGGGGTCTGCGTTGTCTGTACCATGGTTGGAAGATGTCGCAGGATGGCCGCATCGATGAATCTCCGGCTGAGCCCGCGAAGAGTAAGCTTAAGGCAAATCTCAAACACCGCGCCTATCCCGTCCGGGAGGCCGGCGGCATCCTATGGACCTACATGGGCGATCCGGCAAAGCAGCCGCCGTTTCCAAGGTTCACGTGGCTCGATCTACCGCCAACCCAGCTGCTGCCGGTCAAGATGTATCAGGACTGTAACTTCCTGCAGGGCCTCGAAGGCGATCTCGATCCGGCCCATCCCAACTATCTGCATCGCGACTTTGAAGTTGATGACAAGAAAAGTTGGAGCGGTGCCGGCTGGCAATCGATCGCGCATCTGATGTCCGATGGCTCGCCTGAGATTATCTGCGAGGAAACGCAGTACTTGATGCGTGTCGGCGCCATCCGCAAAACCGACGATCCGAACCAGAACTACGTACGCACGACCGAATGGATCGCGCCCTTCTATTGCTATATCGCAACGGGACCGCATGAATCGCAACTGTTCAAGGCTTGGCTGCCGATCGATGATTTCAGCTGCTACACGTATTACATTCACTTCAACCCCAACCAGCCGCTCGATGTGCCCGCGATCTACGCAAATTGGGGTCACCGAACCGAGCCGAGTACCTATCGCACCCCTCACAATGTCGGGAACATGCATCTGCAGGATCGGCAGCGCATGATCTCGGGCAATTTCTCGGGTATCGAAGGCGCCGCCATTCAGGATCGCGCAGTTCAAGAGAGCATGGGGCCAATCTGCGATCGAACCAACGAGCACCTCGGAACGAGCGACAAGGCCGTGATTTTTTACCGGCGGCTTATCCTCCGCAAATTAGAAGAAATGGATGATGGCAAGCGGTTGCCGGCTTTGGATCCTTCGCTCGACTTTAAGCATCGCACAGGATCCTGGTATATGCCTTCGAATGAATCATGGCGCGATGTGCTGCGCTACCAAGAGAAATTCGAGCGGGAAAATCCTCCAGCTGCAGCTGCGTGATGCCCGTGATCATCTGTGGCGGGTCAATAGTATTTTAGCGCCGGCTCCTGCCCTGTCGCCTGGTGGCCGCACATGAGCCTCTTCGCTCCGATGGGCGGATCACGACTTTTCCGGATGGAACACCGTCATCTTTGGTGCGGGGCCCGTAAAGCCAAGTTCCGTCCAACGTTCCCGCACGTGGTCGTGCACGGATCTGCGCAGCAACGTGGACTGCGGAAAACTTTTCAGATGCTGGTGCGGCTTACAGGCATTGATCAGCACCTTCGAACCGTAAGGCCGCATCTCGACCGGGAAGCGGCTGGGATCAAGTCCCGTCGACCAGGTGTTGCGCAGGACGTCGATGTCTTCGGAGGGATGGCAGCGCGTGCTCAGGGCCCAGAGCACGTCGTTGAAGTTGGTGGGGTCGACATCCTCGTCGACCACGATGACCCATTTGGTGTAGTACGCGGCTGCCGGACATTGTGCTGTCAGCGCCAACACCTGCGCCGAATGCCCGGCATATTTCTGCTGCATCGAGACCACGACCATGCCCCAACCTGAGGCCGCGGCTGGATGCGAGTACGCACTTATCACCCCGGGTACGCCGATGTGTTCAAGATCGTCAAGAATCCGCGCCGACCGCATGATAGCGTAGTAAGCGCCAATCTCGCAGGATGGATAACGCGCCATCAGCGCATGGGTGAAGATCGGCGCTGGGCGCTGATGCACCGCCAGCACCTCGATCACGGGCTGCGGCGAACGCTCGCGGCCATAGTATCCGGTAAACTCGCCGAGCGGCCCTTCTGGCATCACGTCGCCCTGGCGCAGCACGCCTTCAATCACGAACTCCGCGTTGGCCGGGATCGGCAAGCTGACGCACTCGGCTTTGGTCAACTCGATCGGCCGGCCCATGATGCCGCCCGCGATATCCAGTTCGGAGTGATCGGCGGGAAAGCTCTGTGCGGCCAGCATGAACAACACGGGGTCGATGCCGTAGGCAGCAACGACCTCGCACGGCTCGCCGCGTGCCCACCAGGCTTCACGATCGAGCAGTCCATGCTTGCCGGGTGAGCAGTAGAGGCCGACGCGCTTGGGCCCGTGCAACATCTGCCGGTAGCAGCCAACATTGATGCGTCCGGTCTCGGGCGAGACGGTAAAGGTGATGTCGCCCGTCCCAATGAACGGACCGCCGTCGCCAGGCCAGAATGTCGGCACTGGGAACTTGGTGAGGTCGATATCCTTGCCCGTCAGTACCACCGCGTTCACTGGGGCCTGATCCTTCGGGATCATGACCGGGGGAATGGGTTCGTTCATGATCGAGCGTGTGGCCTGGATCATCTCGGGCGTGGTCGCCGACGGATCGAGGCCGACGGTAAGTGCGTATCGTTCACGACTGGCACCGAGCATGTTGATGAGGATGCGCGAATTGGTGGTGTCGCCTCGCAGCTTCTCAAACAGCAGCGCCGGCGACTTATCCTGCCGGGTGGCGAGCAAGGTGACCGCGCCAAGCTCCTCGTGAGGATCGACTTCGGCAACTATTCGCGCCAGTTCACTGTGTTGCTCGACCTGCGCGATCCAGCCACGCACATCGTGCCACGACAGCGCCGATTCACGCCGCGCCGAGATCGGCTTCGACCGGCTCTTTGCCTCGAACTCCATCGATCGATCTCTCCCTGATTGCTGGCTGCCGAAGAAGTCCAGTTCATTGCAACGATTGCAGAAAAGGACGGATGGCGGCGTTGAACTCCGTAGGCTTTTCCCAGTTCACAAAACGCCCGGCGCCTGCGATTTGCGCCGCCTCTCTAAAATGCGCCATGCCGCGCAACACCTCAGGCTGATCCGGATAGGGATCGTTTGCACCGCAGATGCCGAGAACCGGGATATCGAGCTTCTTGAACTCCGGAATCAGATCCGGCACCGACAGGCCGAACTCGAGCATGCCGCGCTGATACTCGCCGAGCGGATGACTACCGAACATCTGGATCACCTTTTCGCGCACCGGCGAGTCGACCGGGATGACCTTGTAGATGGTCTTGCCGCCCTGCTCGAGCAGGAGATTGATAAACGCCGCGCGCCCCTCGCGCTCGAGCACGTGCGCGGCGCGCAATGAATACTGCTCCCAACGCTCGAAATACTGGAAAGCATCGTGCAGCTCGCTCCAGGCGCCGAGCACAATTCCGCGCACCTTGTCCGGATTGCGGATGGCGTAATTCGCCGCAATCGTAGTGCCGAAGGCGAGAGCGATGAAGACCGGCCGCTCGATATCAAGACGCCCGATCAACTGCTCCAGATCGCGGGTCTGGTTGTGCAGCGAAAAACCATAATCAGTCCATTTTGTTCTGGCATGTCCGCGACGATTGTACACGAGACAGCGATGGTCGCGCGAAAACTCCGCGAGCTGCTGGTCCCAATATTCCATGCCATGGATCTCGCCATGGATGAAGACGAGATCCGGGCCTTGACCCTGCTGCTCGTAATAGAAGTCGCAGCCGTTGGCGGTAATCATCGGCATGTTCATTCCCGGCGGCTCTGTTGCATGGATCGGCGCAGCTCCTATGGTGAGGTCACGGAAAGGTTTGCGAGGCGGTCGTGTCGATGTGGATGATCGGCGACGTGACAGTTACCCGGATCGAGGAGCAGCTCGGTTTCGCAAGCCTCGTGCCGGAGCAATATCTTGACGGATTCGAGCGCGAGATACTGGCGCGGCACCTCGACTGGCTGGTGCCGAATCATTATTCGCCCGAACATGACCGGCTGATCACCAGCATCCATTCTTGGCTGATCCGGACCAGCCGTCACACCATTCTTTTGGACAGCTGCGCGGGCAATCACAAAAATCGGCCTGGATTTCCCAGGTTGCACCGGCTCGAGACGCCGTTCCTGGCACGGCTGCGGCAAGCCGGCGTAACGCCCGAACAGATCGATATCGTGTTGTGTACGCATCTGCACGCCGATCACGTCGGTTGGAACACGATGCTCCGGGATGGACGCTGGGTGCCGACCTTCCCGAATGCAAAATATCTGTTCTCGCGCATCGAAAACGTCGTCGGTGACCCTCGCCACAATCCAGCGGCGGATGACGACCTTCTGCGCGGCGGTGCCTATCGCGACAGCGTGCTGCCGGTGATCGAAGCGGGGCAGGCGGTGCTGGTCGACGGCAATCACGGGATCGACGACAGCATCACAATCGTACCGGCGCCCGGTCATACTCAAGGCCACGTTGCGATATGGCTTGCCGGTGCAGCTGGACGGGCGCTGTTTTGTGGCGACGTGCTGCATCATGCATTGCAAATCCATGCACCGCACTGGAACTCGGCATTCTGCGCATTGCCGGAGCTCGCGCGGGCAACCCGGCGCCGGCTGATGGAGCAATGCGCAGAAGATCACGCGCTGCTGTTTCCCGCACATTTCGGCGCACCGCATGTCGCGCGGATTCACGCGGCGGGTGCAGTCTTCTCCTTGCAGTTCGTTGAGCCCCGCACCTATTGAGCGTTATTTTGTTCAATTCTCGATACCGATCACCCGCGCCGGCGCGCCGTCCATGCCTTTGAGGTTCAGCGGCAGGGCGATTAGCGTGAAGCGCGGGCCGATGCGGCCGAGCGCGGTGAGCATCTGGATCATCGGGATGTTGGCCTTGAGCCAGCGCTTGTGATTGGCGCCGCGCTCGGCCGCGGTCAGCTGCATCAACCAAAACGGCTTTTCGGGGAAGCAATCCATCCCCACGGCGGACACTCCGCATTGCTCCACCCATTCGCCGACGCTCGGCTCGAGATGGATGGTATTTGCCCAGAATTCCGGCTTGCCGAAAGCGCGGTCGGTCCACAGCGTCTTTATTACGGCGATCTGGCCTGGCGCCGGCCTGATGCCGGTACGTTCGAGATCGTCAGCGCTCACGCCCTCGCCAGCGGCCTTGTGGCTGACATCGACAACAACCGCTTCGCGCATCACGATGCGATCGAGATCAATGGCATCGATGGCAGCGCCCTTGGCATAGAAATGCCGCGGCGCATCGATGTGCGTGCCGATATGCGTGTTAAGCGTCATCACCGTGTTCATGCTGTTGATGGCGGGCGCGTCGGACAGGCAATCGACGCCCTCGGCCAGCAGGGTCGCGCGCTGCTCCTCGTTCACCACGGTGACCGCCTGGATACGCGTCGGATACTGCTCGTAGAATGCAATCTTCGGGATGCCGGCCATATTGGACGTGACGGGAAGCGTAAGATCAACGATGCGGTGCATGTGAACTCAGCCCCGCTGCTGGGTGTAGCCGTAGTGCCAGGCGAGCACCCGGTTCTCGATCAGGAGAAACAGTCGATTGAGGATATACCCAAGCAGCGCGAGGGTCAGCACGCCGGCAAACATGTCACGGATCTTGAAGCCGCGCTGTGCGCTCAGGATGAAATAGCCGATTCCGTTAGATGCCGCGACCATTTCGCTGATGACCATGACGATCAGAGCCACCGCGAGACTGATGCGCATGCCGGTGAAGATGAAGGGAGAGGACGCGGGCAGCACGATCTGCACCAGAAGCTTGCGGCCCGAAACGCCAAAGGTGCGTGCCGTCTGCAACTGGATTGGATCGACGCTGCGGACGCCGCTATAGGTGTTAAGCAGCACCGGAAACATGCTGGCAAGAGCGATCATGAAGATTTTCATCTCGTCGTCGATGCCGAGGAATAGGATCATGATTGGCAGATAAGCAGGGCTCGGGATCGGCCGCAGCACCTCGGTGATCGGCTCGAGCAGGTTGTAGAAGAAGCGCACATAGCCCATCAGCAGCCCGATACCCACGCCCAGAGCAACGCCGATGAAGTAGCCGGCAAACATCCGCCACAGACTTGGCAGCAGCTCGGCCAGCAGCTCTCCGGAGATGACAAGCTGCCACCAGGTGGCGAGGATCGCGCTGATCCGCGGAAAGCTCATCGGCGGAAATATCGCGTTCGCTGCAGCGATCTCCCACATGACCAGCAGCAAGCCAATGAATGCGACGCCGATGACCCGGGTATTCCAGAGCCGGCCGGAACTTGCCGAGCGCTTCGCGCGCGATGCGGCCACGGCCGGAGCGTCGCTGTGCACGATGTCGGTCACGCAGCCTCCGCGCTTTTGAGTCCGTCGTCGGCGAACAGCTGGGCCAGCAGCCGCGCCCGATAGTCGAGATACGCTGGTAGCGCACGGGTGGCGATCTGGTCTCGCGATGCCGGCAGCTCGATAGGGATGTCGATCGCGATGGTACCGGGGGCCCGCGTCAGCGCGACGACCCGGCTCGACAGGTAGACACCCTCGTCCACGTCGTGGGTGACGAACACAACCGTCAGGCCGAGCTCACGCCACAGTGAGCGAAGCAACTCCTGCAGGCCGGCACGGGTGAGCGCGTCCACCGCACTGAACGGTTCATCCATCAGCAAAACTGCCGGGCGGCAGGCCAGCGCCCGCGCAATGGCGACGCGTTGCTGCATGCCGCCGGACAATTGCCATGGATAATGGCGCTCGAAACCGGTCAGTTTGACCAAGCCGATCATTTCTCGCGTGCGAGCGGCAATCTCGTGGCGCGATATCGTGCCCTTGTTCTCGAGGCCGAACGCGACGTTGCGTTCCACCGTCTTCCAGGGAAACAGGGATCGCGTGTACTGCTGGAAAACATAGACCACGTCACGTGGCGGCTCCTGCACGCGTGTCGTCCCGAAGAACACATCGCCGGAGCTTGGCGTAACCAGGCCGGCCACGGTCTGCAGCAGCGTCGACTTGCCGCAACCAGACGGGCCGATGATGGAAACGAAGCTGCCGGGTTCGATCTCAAGATCGATGCCATTGAGCGCGACTGTGGCTCCGCCTGCAGCGGCATAGCTCTTGTGCAGATTGCAAACGCGCAGAACGGCCCTGCCGGACGGAGGCATGACACGGTCAGGGCGTGAAGACACGCTTGGACAGATCGACGGGCGCCTTCAGCAGGCCGTACTTCAGCATCATCCCCATAGTGTGGTTCATTTCCTGCAGATTGATGGCGTCGCCGAGTCGCGGCAGTAGCACCTTGTCCTTCAATGTCGGATTGAGGTTGGTAAACTGTTGGTTGATGTCGCGCGTCGCTGCCTCGTTCGAGCCGGCGAACTGCGCTCCCTTGATCACGGCGCGCACGAACTTCGCGGCGGTGGCGTGATTCTTCTGCACCCACGCGCTCAAAGCAATGTATTGGGTGATGTCGGTGTTGGGCGCGGTCTCCACATAGGGCCAACCGACAATTTCGGCATTGCCGGTTTCCATCAGCGCTGAGCGGAACGGCTCGACTTGGACGATCGCATCAAGCTGCCCGTTTAGCAGCGGATCGTTCATCTGCGGGAATGGCACTTCGGAAAAGCGGACCTTGACGTGGGCGACACCATGCTTGTCGAGCAGCGCCGCCGCATGCAGCCAGGCCGTGCTGTTGATGACGTTGACCGCAATCCGCTTGCCTTCCAGGTCCTTTAAGGACTTGATCGAGCCCTTCCGTACCAACAATGCCGTGGTCGTGTCCGGCGCCGCCGTCCGCACGACCGCTCCTGGGGCAAGCACGACGGCATCAAGCCCCTGCTCGATCGCCTGGAACGTCGAGACCGTGCTGCTCAGCACGATGTCCATGCGGCCGGACTGGAGCACCGGTACCGCAATCGCACCGCTGTCAAACTTCGCAATCTCGACCTCGACGCCTTCTTCCTTGAAGTAGCCTTGCTTGTCCGCGATCACTGCGGCAAGCGATTCAGAGAACGGCAGCAGGCCGAGCTTCACCTTCTGTTGGGCAATAGCAGTGAATGGCGATAGCAGCACGCCCGCGGCAAGCGCCAACGCAAAAGACCACCTTCGCATTCCGATCACGACACCCTCCACATCTGCAGTCCAAGGCGAGCTAAAGCTGCCGCGCCCGGTTTCCCGGAACCCTAGCCCAGATATCTCTACCCGGTCATGCTCTCGTTCGCAGCAGCCTGACGATTTTTAAGCTGCGGAACGGACATATTACGGTCCGATCTGACGCCCAATTCTCCTCGTTAGCCGCCCTGGTGGGTCAATAATATTTTAGCGCCGGCTTGTCGTTCCCGAAAATCCCATCCGGCGCGGATTCGCTCGATGAGGGAGAATCAGAGCATCATTCAACGCGATGCTTGCCATCCTCCATCTGCTTGGAACATCCGTCGCCAACCTGTTCAAGTCGCGGCGCAGGCTTGAAATCGAGGTCCTCTTCCTTCGCCATCAGCTCAATATTGCTTTAAGGGGCGCACCACGCCGTCTCCGGCTTCGTGGGAGTGATCGGGCGTTATTGGCGTGGATGACCTGGCTATGGCCAAGCCTGCTTGGTTTGTCGCGCGTCGTTCAACCTGACACGATCCTGCGGTGGCATCGCGCAGGGTTTCGGGCCTATTGGCGCTGGAAATCTCGCGGGAGGCCTGGGAGGCCCCGAGTTAGCCTCGTGGACTCATCCAACGGATGAGCAAGGAGAATCCATTGTGGGGCGCTCCGCGCATTCATGGTGAACTGCTCAAGCTTGGGTTTGAGGTCGCCGAGTCGACGGTTTCCAAATACATGATCTGGCGCCGCGGGCCGCCGTCGCAGACGTGGCGGACATTCCTGCGCAACCATGCGGCCGCCATCGCGGCGATCGATCTGTGCGTGGTTCCAACCCTGAGGTTCGAGTGCCTGTTTGTGTTTCTCGTGTTGGGGCACGATCGACGGCAGCTGCTCTGGTTCGCGGTGACGCGGCACCCAACCGCGGAGTGGCTGGCACAACAGATCGTGGAGGCATTCCCGTGGGGCAGAGCACCGACCTATTTGGTGCGCGACAACGATCGCGCCTATGGACAGTCATTCACGAATCGCGTCCGGGCGATGGGGATTCGTGACCGCCCGATCTCACCGAGGTCGCCGTGGCAGAACCCCTATGCTGAACGCCTGATTGGAACACTCCGGCGCGACTGTTTGGATCATGTCCTGATCTGTGGCGAACGGCATTTGCGGTGGGTTCTGACTTTGTATTCGCTCTATTACAATGAGACCCGCACGCATTTGGGATTGGGGAAGGATGCGCCGCTACGACGGGCCGTCCAGCGATCTGGGCCTATCGTAGCCGAGCCAGTCTTGTCTGGATTGCATCATCGCTACGTGCGGATATGATTTTCGGGAAGAACAGGCTATTTGCTATTGACCAACTTTTTGCTCCGATGCACCGCTCGGCTCTATTTCAGCGCAGCAAATTGCGGCGTCCATGATTAGAATTGTAGATGGGAAGATCTGGCACGCGAGAGCTAGTACTGCAGGTTGGGGTAGGCAGCGCTGTC
>Ga0306926_10009475_pt1 | contig 10710 bp, 15 predicted proteins | sample flu12Cox44000178_FD_203759 | JGI IMG/M metagenome (GOLD analysis project Ga0306926, IMG submission 203759) | Lab enrichment of tropical soil microbial communities from Luquillo Experimental Forest, Puerto Rico - flux8day.12C.oxic.44.000.178 (v2)... | ecosystem: Environmental > Terrestrial >... | reverse complement strand
CGGGTAGGGTGAGGTGTGCCCGAAATCTGATCGCCTCTTAACCGGTGGCCCCCAAAAATAGTACGGGGACGCCTCGCTGTCGGAATTGGACGTATCCGAACGTCACGAAACGCAACGCTCTATCGCAATCCAGCTGTACAGCAAACCGGGAGGCGGAGCTAATAGAACCAGACTTAGCAGTGACCAAAGTAATCGCCGAGGTAGAGGAGCACGATGGCAGTCAACTTGGAGCGCAGTCCCATTGATACCCGGAGCAGTGAGTCGTGACGCAGGACAGAATGACCGAACACCCTATACGCCATCTGATTAGGACGTTGGCCGTCGCCTCTTAGCCGCCACGCTCATTCTGGCACGCTAACGCGCGTCAGGCGAATCTGCCAATTTGCACAAGGCATCTACATCGCCGGGGGTTAGCTTGGCCTGGGGATGCAGCCGGCGATAAGGCAGCGGAGGCATACTGCCGGCTGAGACGGCAACGCAGATCAGCGACATTTGATCCTTGGTCGGAGTCGCACGGCCACTCGACCAATCTGTGAAGTCGAACATTCGACGGCCCAGGTCTACATCACGCTGGATCATCCACGAGGCTGGAGGCACATTGCTGTACCACGGCCAGGAAGTCTGATTGGAGTGGCAGTCGCGGCACGCCCGTTCCAGCACTTTCCCGGCGTGGCCGGGCAGTGGCGCGGTGGCAATAACGGGATCCACCGCTGGCTCATGTGCGGGAGCCGCTTTGCTTGTTTCAACGCGAAGTACAACGGCGGAAGCAAAAAGTGCCAAGAACATCAAGGGCAAGATGAAGGTCTTCATAGCAACTCCTACCTAATTTTGCGATCAAGCTGGGATGGTCCGCCGCTTTTACTCAGCGAGCAGCTGGGATCAAGCGGAAGGACCGAACGGGACAAACCGGTCACAGACACCTGTTGCTGCGCGGTTAGTAACAGCGCGGCATCATGGGGAACGAAGTGCGGCTGAGTGGAGATGAACTCGTCCATCTCAGCGACGCTGAGGAAGCACACGCCCACACGGAAGCCAGAGATCATTCCGTTCTCCTCCTCCAGCTCTGGGTAAAAGCCGGGGTGCACCTCTAGGAAACGGGCGAGCTTCTCTAGCTGGCTCGCTGCCATTGTGGATTGCGCTGCATATTCGTGATTCTGGAGTAGAGCTTTCTTCATCTCGTTCCTCCGATTTTTGGGACTACTCGAATAGATGCCGCAGCAAGGCTCTACCGTGTAAACATGATGTCGTTTGTTTGTCACAACCAGGACACGCTGGCTGCCCCACGAAAAGTATTTGGGAATTTCGGACGAATCAGCATAAGCTGAGCGCATGAATCCTGAGAACACGAACGAAACCACTAGGGTGGCGCACACTTCCGCAAGCGACCAGGCACTATCGCTGGAAGAAGGCTGTCCCAGCCCAAATCCTGGCGGACGCCCAAAGACAGGGCACATCTCTGAGGCACTGCGTCGGGCACTAGAGAGGGGCGCGGCCGAGCAGTTTAAATTACGGTTGGCAGTGGTTAATTAGCCACATGAGCACAGGGATCAGCACAGGGTAGGGCGAGGTGTACCCAGGTGCGATGCTCGCAACGACAGTCTGGAGTTACCCTCGTGCAACCCTGTTGCCTTGCGCTGCTTTCCTGCATAGGCTGGCGGGCATCGATGGTCAGACAACGACGCCACAACATCACACCATCGACATGGCCTTGCCCACACTGCGGATTCATCCACCGCGCTGCTGATCTGCTACGCCTCGACAACCACAACCTGCAATGCCGCCAGTGCGGTCGAGCGTTCCCGGCGGTTCCGGCCAAGCCAGAAGCCGAAACCAACCCCTCTGGCGACCCAACAAACCAATCTTAATCAACTTTCGGGGAACATTTGCAGACTAATCTAAGGAGGGCAAATCAATGGCGAGCCGCCAGAAAGCGATGCAAGGGCGTCACTCGAAGCGGTGCGGCTTGCACTGCCTTGAGCTACATAAGGCGGCCCGCTGCTACCGTGGCAAGGGCCTAACCCAGGCTGGAACCACAAAGGCTCTATCGGCCACGGCCTTAAACACGGCTGCATCCCCGCGCTGGAGAGTGACGAAGGCCAGAGCTACAGCGAGATCGCGAATGAGCTTGGCAGGTCCAAGAGCGACATCTACAGGGTCTGTATGACGATAGGGTGCGCTGGAGCGAACGGAGAACCTGCGCAGGCGTTACTTGCGTAATGAAGATGTCGTCTTCACTCAACGACATCTTTCCCCCATGCTGTCCCCCTGTGCTAGCAGTAGAAGGGTAGGTAGAGTCAGTTTGTGCATGTCGCCCTCCGTCGTTTAAACAACTATCCAACGTGCTAGATTCCCGCGATTGCTTTGTTCTGCAACACGCGCACGACGACGCGACGATTCTCTGCCTGCCCTTCGGCACTTTTATCGTTCCCCACTTGGTGGGCTTCGCCCATCGCACCGGGTGCAAGAATCCGCGTGAGTGGGACATGTCCCTTCTGAAGCAGGATGTTCGTCACGTTGTTGGCGCGGTCTTCGCTCAGTTTCTGGTTCACTGAAGTGCTGCCAGCAGAGGAGGCATAGCCCTTCACCTCGATGACGTAACCGTCAACACTCTTGGCCTTCTCTGCCAGCGCAAGCAACTGCGCATCGTATTTGGGATCAACCTTAACCTTCCCGTTGCCAAAATACGCGGTGAGTTCGTCCCAGATGTAGTAGTCATCGAGCTGGCCGAACCTGGCGGTGTTGGCTGCAATGGCGGCCTTATTGGCCTCGACTTGCTTCTGCTGTTCGATAAGTTGCGCCTGCTGCTTTTCCAAGGCTTCCTTTTGCGCTTGCAGCTCCGCCTGCTGCTGCTCGTTCTGCACCTTAAGCGGCTGCATACCGGCCTGCATCTTCTGGGCATCCTCCAGATCATCGCCCTTGAAGTTGATTTTGGTGGCGAGGACCTGGCGCTGTTCGTTGTAAACGCCCTCGACTTTCACCTTTAGGCCGGGGATGAGAGCGGCCATGGCCATCTGTTTTCTACGGGCGTTGAACAGTCCGCCGATTTGAGACACTTGAGTGTTGTCGGTCAATTGAAAAGCCAGCTCCGCGCCGCTGCCAAACTTCACGATGATCTCGTCGCCGCTTCTACCGACGATGAGACCTTCAATTTTTACGTTTTCGGCGGCTAAGAGCGAAGTAAGAACCAGAACAAGGAAACTCAGGACTACGCATACACGCAGGTAGGATCGCGTCATGTGGCCTCCAAAGACGGTCAGAGTGTCTGGGTAATGCTGTATGCGCTGATTGTCCCACCATGGACGAGGAAGGACAACTAAGACCAGCACGAATCTCCGTTCATCTTTGCCCGAGGATTAGAATGCGAGCATGAAATACGCCCTTCGGAGCTGCGTCACTGCCGCGGCACTTATCCTGCTCGCCTCTTCTTCGGTTTGGTGTCAGAAGGCCTCGACTGAGAAACAGCTCGCCGGAACAGAATCGATTGGCGATGCAGTTCAGGCTGAAGATACAGCCGCCGCTTCCCACCAACGACGAGAGAACAGAGAAGCGACAGTACAGCCTGTCGCGGGCACTCGGCACATCCACATTCTCTATATGCACGGCATCAACCAGGTCGGAGCGGGTGACTCGCTTCTCCTGCGCCAGGGCATCTGCAAATATCTTGGCGAATGTACCGTGGCTAACTTGGGCCGAATGTATGCCGACGGTCCTTTTGCAGTCGATTCCACCCCGCCGACGCTGGCCTACATGGGAGATCGTATTTGGAAGTCGCAGGAAGACTGGAGTGCGTCCACACCATTTATCGACCGATACCAGCTAACGGGCAAGGGGCATACTCCCATCCTGGTAGACGAGTTCAACTGGTGGCCGCTGGCGTATCCCCTCAAGTGCAAGTGGCTCATCGCCCGTGACTCTCGACTGACGGGACCATCCAAGGGGCAGTTAGATATCTGCTCGACACCCACCAGACCGGACCCCGCGCATCCGAAGCGGTATTTGAGTTACCAATGGATACAGACTTCGGAAGCCTCAGACCTCAACCGCATCTCGCGTCACGCGACGATACTCAACCGTTCGCTCAAGAGTGGCCTTATGGATTGGGGTTTTGGAGATGCCGTTATGGCTCTCGGCCCGATGGAGGAAGTTCTGAGTGCTGGAATCCGCGAGTTGCTGATAAAGTCGCTGCAATCCTATGCCACGAATCTTCACACAGCAGAAGAGGAAGATGCTGACGCGGAAGTTTTCTTCATCACTCACAGTTTAGGCAGCTATCTTTCGCTGATTGCGCTCAATTCGGATTTGCTCGGTCCGCAGGACCCTGAGCTCTCGAATTTCCAAATTACTCCTGAGCAGAGACAGGCAGCCGACTACTTTTCGGCTCATACTGAAGGCTTTTACTTCCTGGCAAACCAGATTGCGCTTTTGCAACTCGCACGAGTCTCCGCCTCGACGAGTAGTGACACAGGTCCTTGTCCATCTACAGGCGAGGCGAAATCGCTGCCAACGTCGATCGCGCACTGGCGCTGTAAGCGCGAGCTTTATTTGAAGCAACGAGCCTCCGTGGCTCCCCAGCCGCAGATTGTCGCGTGGAGCGATCCGAACGACCTTTTGTCCTGGGAGGTCCCGGCGATCGAGGGCGTCCGCGTCGTGAATATTCCGGTACATAACTCAGGATTCAAAATCCCATTATTTCTTGAATCGCCGACGGGCGCACATGCCAATTACGCCAAGAACCGCGAAGTTCTCCGCTTGATACTTAAGCCGTCTCCTGAGCATTAATCTCAGAGTCTGTAGCCATAGATTGGCAATCTCATGTCCCAGACAACGTGGGGTTAACTGGAGCATGACGATTGCGTCGGGGAGTCGGAGCCGGGCATTTTCGATTCACTCGCTACCCTTACCCTATTTCACACTTGCAGATTCCTTTACCCTCGGCGATTTTGATCCTGATTACGGTGCCGCGGGAGACCTTAATTACTGGGCGCGCGCGCGAGTGCCAACTTTCGAAGGGGGCCAAGATTATTTCTTGGACATGTTCGTGCTTATTTGGCCCTCTTCGCGTCCTAGGAAACTTAGCACCGAGGTTGAACGAGGAGCCGTTCGGGATGCTTGCAACCTCCCCCACAAGGGGCCGCCTCACAGGTCCCGCATCGCTGGGACAGCAGCATTGTTATCACCCTGAGCTGTGAGTCCATTCGGCAGGCTTTCGGGCACACCTCACCCTACCCTGTTCCCGCAAAGGCTAATTAACCACCGCCAACCGTAAACTTCAAAATTATCGTGTATCACGGCTGGGCCGACGCTATGGTCCCTTCTGAAGGTTCCGTGAATTATTTCGATTCTGTGCTCAAGACCTTGGGCACAACTCGCGTGAACCATTTCTATCGCCTGTTTTGCCGTCGGCCCGAGACCGTGATCTTATCGGTGCTTTCCACCTTGCCGTCGCGCCGATAGGTCACTTCGATAGAACGGTCTCCCAGCGACTTCACCGACACTGTCCCATTGGTGTAGGTACCTTTCACTGGGTACTCTTTGCGGTCGAGTTTGGCTTCCCAACTCACGCCGGTCGGCGTGGACATGCTCAGAGTATTGCCGTTCTGCCCCAGCCTAATGCCCCAAAATGCGAAAGGGGAAAGGGGTAGGTGTGCCCAAAAACTGATTCCCCATCCGCTAGGAAAACTATTGCTTTTCGTCAACAAACGTCGAAACTCTGCCGAACCGCTTGTTGTCCGAAACGGTGGTCATTTGTTTGCCGTCGGCCGAGACCGTGATCTTATCGGTGCTTTCCACCTTGCCGTCGCGCCGATAGGTCACTTCGATAGAACGGTCTCCCAGCGACTTCACCGACACTGTCCCATTGGTGTAGGTACCTTTCACTGGGTACTCTTTGCCGTCGAGTTTGGCTTCCCAACTCACGCCGGTCGGCGTGGACATGCTCAGAGTATTGCCGTCTCCCTTCCAAGTTGTGATGAGACCAGCATTGTCCTCACTGAGGCTCTGGATACGCCACGAACCGGAGGTTCCATTTGAGCCCGGGGGTCCCTTGGAAACGCGCGTCCACTTGCTTTCCGATTTGTAGGACGCGCTACCGTCTGCCGGATAGTTGGTGCTCGACAAAGTTAGTGTCTTAGCCTCGTCCGACGCAATCCTGGTCTGGTCGAACTCGGGCTTCCCACCTTTCTTGCCCGTGACGTGGATCGAGTTGGCATCCACTACTTGCACGGCCAGTGTGTCATAGTTCTGACCGGTGACTGGCTGGTCTTGTCCGTCAGCCTTTAAGTTCTTGATCTTGGGGGAACAACTCTCGCAGTCGTACATTCCGTTGCTAACCGAAAACTCGATAGGCTTTTGCGACAGCTTGGAAGCCGTCATGTTGGTTTTCCAGGTGCCGTCGAACGGACTTTGTGCAAACACCCAGACGGGGAGAAAGCACAACCACAGCAACTTCTTCATGCTTGCTCTCCTGACAAAATTTCAATCTCAACCGAATGGTTGCGAGTTGTTATTTTCGCGCCAAAAGTAGCTCAAAGCTGAGGCAAAGGTCAACCGGAATCCCCAGTTTGAGGTCTGTCGCGGCCTACTGCCCCAAATGTGAATAGGGGTAAGGGGTAGGTGTGTCCAAAATCCTGCTTTCTGCTGCGCTTCATTCGCCCTTGCATTGCCTTCTCGAGTCATTCGGCCCCTCTGCAATTTGCCATAGAGCTGGCTCGCCTTCGCTGCTTAAGGTCTGCCGCGGCGTAATGCCCCAAATGTGAAAAGAGTTAACTGCGCGCCGTTTGGCGTGCCCAGATCTCCGCAATACAGGTGCCCTCACTCGTGGACGGGAGTCGTGTAATGCGCTTCGCACGAAAGGAGGAATCCGTCAAATTTGCCTAAAGATGATGCATCATCGAGTGGCAGCGAAAGCAACGACTCGCTGATATTGGGCACTGCCGAAACCTAAGGCAGCATCGCCAATCCCGAACAGTAAAAAATTGAGAAAGAAACCGAATGCCGCGCTTCGTCCAAAGTTCCTTGCAACGTCGATTGCCACTATTATCACGATGACAATATTAACTACCGGGATCAAATATAGCAGCAACCACCAGCCCGGTCGTCTTGCGACTTTCAGTAGAATGTATGCGTTGTAGAGGGGTATCAAAACCGCCCAGCCCGGTTTAGAGCGCGTCAAGGCGGGTCTTGCTGTTGCTAGGAGTAAGGGCAAGACGCTGGGACGGCCAAAGATCAAACGGGAGCGTGACAGGGACGCAAAGCGCATACAGCAGTTACGGGACGAAGGCCAGAGTTACAGGGAGATTGCCGAAGAATTGGGCCGTAGCACGATGGACATTTACCGTGTCTGCATGACGCTGGGATGCTCAGAGCCGACGAGCCAGCCTGCTCACCTAACCCTGTAAAAGACTGATTTATGGCCACCAAGGGGCGTATAAACCAAGACGCTGCTGTTGACCTGTTAGGGAACCCTCTGACAATGCCAATAAACGAGGAGATCACACGCCGTGCCCTCGATGAACTTTTCAGGCTGACCCACCGTTACAGTTCAACGAAAGCCTATGACGAACTATTGAAATTCATGCGGCGGTTCAGATTCTATGCTCCGTACAACGCAATGCTGATCCACGTCCAGATGCCAGGTGCAAAGTTCGTAGCGCCGCCCCACCGCTGGCTTCAAGAATACGGTCAGTGAATCAAGCCGGGCGCCCATCCGCTGGTGATCCTTCAACCAATGGGACCAGTAATGTTCGTTTTCGACGTTTCGGATACCGAGCCGTTGCCCGATGCCCCTCCGCTGCCGCCAGAAGTTGTATCGCCGTTCGAGGTGCGTGATGGAAAGATCGGAGGTGAATTGGAGCTAACCATCGAGAATGCAAAGCGGGACGGCATTCGCGTCAGCTTGCGAAACGCGGGTTCGCAAAGCGCCGGACAGATCGGGAGTGCGACGAGCAACGCCTTCCTCGAAGTTGTTGTCCGCTTTGTGCCGAAACGGGAAACTACCAGCGTCCCGTTGCGTTACGAAGTCCTTTTGAATGCCAACCATTCGCGCGAAGCACGCTACGCAACCCTCGTTCACGAGTTAGCGCACCTCTACTGCGGGCATCTTGGCACACCAAATGAGAAGTGGTGGCCCAACCGAAGCCATTTGAGTGGAATAGTATGCGAGTTTGAGGCCGAATCCGTCTGCTATCTAGTCTGTGGAAGAGCCGGTATCGACAATCCATCCGACAAGTATCTGGCGGGTTACACTGGACAAAATTCGCGTGTTCCTGAGATCAGCTTGGAGTGTGTAATGGCGGCGTCCGGCTTAATTGAAAAGATGGGACGTGAACCGCTCAAGCCACGAAAAGATACCCCGCCGAAAAGGCTCGCTGAACGCTGACAACCCTTTCGCTGGATATACGGATGTTGCACCCGGGGGACACCTACTCCTTACCCCTTTTCACATTTGGGGCATTTCGCCGCGGTAGGCTTTAAACAATCGAGAGCCCAGCCCTCCGGCTTGGTCTCTCCAAAACAACCCACATTGACATGGGTGCCGACATCGCCGGGCACACCTCACCCTTACCCTGTGCTCACATTAATGGATTGCTCGCCGCCGACCGTTCGACCGCTCCAGGACGTAGATCACCCAAGGCGCGATCTTCGTCTCGCTCACCCACCGGTAGGGCTCGTCGCCATTTGCCAGTGGTTTGTGCATGGCAACAACTGCGAGGCCGGCCTGCGAGTAGAGCTGTCGGTACGAGTCGTCCGTACAAAGGACGTCTACGGCGGGCGTTCGGTCAGCGAAGTCGGTGGTAATGATTCTCACGATGTCCTCGGATTTTGCGTTCCGGTTCTCAGGAAAGTCTTTGGTGCTAAACGAGGCCCACTCGTGCAGATAAATTTCAGGTGACGACACTACGTTGACGAGCTTGCCCGAGTTTCTCAGCAAACTCGCCAATTGACAAAACAGCCCGAGTTTCACCGCGAATCCGGCGATGTTGTCAAAGGGGAACATGCAGAGAACCAGATCGAAGGCATGAGAAGACAGCCCGCTGAAATCGCCACCCTTGGTCAGGTGATAGTCTCCGTGCGGATCAAGTTCTCGCGCCTTTGCGATCATCTCAGGTGCAATGTCGATTCCGATGGTCTCGAAACCAAATTGCCGAGTAAAGCGCGTTGACCGCCCGGTTCCACAGCCAAAGTCGAGGGCGCTCGTTCCTGTTACGTGGCGGCGAAAGAGTGCCGGCAGATCCCGAAACGCCAGGTAGTAAGTGTTGGCAAACTCGAGCCGCGAGTAAGCATCCGCTCTTACCGCATTGTCATAGCAATTCGTAAAGCTCACACTCAGCCCCGATTTTTCCGTGTAATGACCATTTTTGCCCCGGTTGAGGAATTTCAGCCTTCTACCCACCTTGGTTGCTCAGTGGTTATAGAGCCGAACTTATAACAACTCCGATTTGCCCCTTTTTCCCCGCGCTTAAGGTCGCCACTTCGCACGCCGCATGTTTCTTTGGCATTCAAGGTGCCTCGATGACAGCATCGGGGGCTCTATGCCGTACTTACGATTACACGTTCCTGAGCTATCGATCGAGCAAAAGCATCTTATCGCCCAGAAGCTTATTGAAATTACCCTACGAACGTTTCATCTTCCTCCCAAGGAACGATATTCCATATCAATCCAGTTTGTCTCACAGCCTCCAGAACGCGCAGCCAACCCTGTCTGGCCCTCGACTCGGCGCGACGCAGACTGTGTGTTGGAAGTTATGGGGCATGACCTGACGGAAGGAACGAAACGAGCTTTCTCCGCAGAAGCGGCCGCCGTGATCGACCAATTTCTGCCTTTGAGGTTGAAAAACCGAATCACCCGTCTGCTTGGAATCAAGCCGGATATTTCCCGCCAGATTGGCTGTCAGTTCAGTGACCTCAGGTCGGACATTAGCGAACCGTCGTCGTACCTCCACACTCTCGGGTGGCGTAAACGCACGGATTGGCTTCACAAGCGAACCGCCCGGCGCCCAATTTGACAATCATCTCAACGGCTTCCGATAGAGGATTTACCAACGCAACTGATCCTGTGAGGTCGCCGCACGCTTGATGCGGTGCCGGATTTCCGGCACACCTCACCCTACCCTGTGCGCATGTGGCTAATTACCCCTTCCCCTATGTTTGATTTCCGATCTCGCCACGGAAGCTGCCGTCCGGTTGCGAGTGTAAAGGCAATTTCTCGCTAGGTATCCAGGCACACCTCACCCTTACCCTGTGCTGATGTGGCTAATTAACCCTTCCCCTCGGGGGGACTTGTCGTAGCCGCTGAGCAAGCCGGAGCACCGTATCGTGCGCCAACTCCGGTTCACGCCAAAGACCTGCCGCCGCACACGCGACCAACAGCTCCAAGCGTGGACAATGCCGAGCAGAACCAGAAGTACCAGCAACAGCAGCAAGAGATCTATGCCAAGCAGGAAAAAGAGCATGAGCAACTAATGCAGCAGCAAGAGGCAGAACATCAGAAGGCGGCCCAGCCACAGGCCAGTCAACAGCAGATGCAGCAGATGGAGCTGCGCCATCAGCAGCAGACCCAGCAGATGGAGGCGCATCACTACCAGCAGCAGCAACAACAGCTCCAGATGCATCAGGCTCCGCCGCCGCAATCCCACGGCGGCCAGAAGCCTCCTAAATAAACGACCTGTCGCACTTCATGCGGTGACTGAACGAAACGCGTCCTCCCAGGTT
>Ga0306926_10009474_pt1 | contig 10711 bp, 7 predicted proteins | sample flu12Cox44000178_FD_203759 | JGI IMG/M metagenome (GOLD analysis project Ga0306926, IMG submission 203759) | Lab enrichment of tropical soil microbial communities from Luquillo Experimental Forest, Puerto Rico - flux8day.12C.oxic.44.000.178 (v2)... | ecosystem: Environmental > Terrestrial > Soil... | reverse complement strand
CATGGGTGCGAAGCTGGCCGATACAGGTTGCCGAGTTATCGAATCCGTAAGTGATCGGCAAGCGGTGCGCTTCCACACTCCCGTCCGGTCCTCGGCGATTGCATCAGCCGCTCGGACAAGCACAACCCAATCGGAGCACACGCAATGAGCGGAGAGCCCTTGAAACCCATGTCGCGGCGCGAACGGATCGCATCGAACGTAGCCTCGGTCGTCGACCGTTCGTCCAGGTTGCTCATTAGCGAACTCCTGGCCCGGGCGGCGATCGCCGCGCTTGTCGTCTGGGCGTCCGTTGCGTCGGAACACATCGCCGGCTCATTCGTCGACGATCCCGATGCTGCCTGGATCGCGATCGCGACCGCTGCGGCGGTGATGATCGCCGCGCTCGTGTCGAGCATTGCGGGGTTCGCGTTTTCGGCGCTCGCGGGCAGCGCGCTCGCGTACCTCGGGATGACTCCGTTGCACGCAGTGCAGACGATGGCGGTTTGCTCGATTGCGATCCAGCTCTACGGCGTCTGGAAGATCCGCGGTTCGATCCACTGGGGCTCCCTTTGGCCAATGCTCGCGGCCGGCGCGGTGACGATTCCGCTCGGCGTCTGGCTGCTCGTTCGCGTCGATGGCCTCGTCTACGCCGTGGGGCTGGGCGCATTCCTCGTTGGCTACGGCGGCTACACGCTGCTTCGGCGCGAAGCGCGCATCGTCCGCGGCAGCGCGTGGCGCGATGCGATTGCGGGTGCGCTGGGTGGGATCACTGGCGGCCTCGCGAGCCTCCCCGGCGCGTTCGTCACGATATGGTGCTCGATGCGCGGCTGGGACAAGCTGCGGCAGCGGGCGATCTATCAACCCTACATCCTGGCGATGCAGATCGTGACGATCATTTGTCTGCAGTGGCAGTCGCCCACGCGCATGCGCTTCGGCGACGATTTAAGCCTCGTCCCCTTCGCGCTACTGGGGGCGCTGGGCGGTCTTGCCGTATTTCAGCGGATCTCGAACCGGCAATTCCAGGTGCTGGTGAGCCTCCTGCTCACGGTCTCGGGCGTTGGGTTGCTTGCTCGCGCGATCTGACGATAACCGCCGTCAGCCTCCGCGTTTCGCCGCGTTCTCTCCCGGTTCGAACCAGTTAAGCTTGTCGCGCAGCCGCACGACGTTGCCGACGATGATCAGCGTCGGCGCATGGAGCTTCGCTCGGGCGACGAGCCGCGGCAGGCTCGCGAGCGTTCCGGTGACGACGCGCTGCGTCGCGAGCGTCCCCTGCTGGACGACCGCCGCGCGCGTGCGGGCCGGGAGTCCGTGCTCGACGAGCTTCGCACACAGTTCCGGCAGTCCGGGGAGCCCCATGTAGACGACGATCGTCTGTCGCGGGCGGGCAAGCGCCGGCCAGTCGAGGTCCATGCTCGCGTCCTGCGAGCGCCCAGTGACGAAGACGCAGGATTGCGCGTAGTCGCGATGGGTGAGAGGAATGCCGGCGTACGCCGCCGCCCCTAGTGCAGCGGTAATCCCGGGAACCACCTCGAATGCGATGCCGTGTGCAGATAGGGTGGCGATCTCTTCGCCGCCGCGACCGAAGATGAAGGGATCGCCGCCTTTGAGGCGCAGCACGCGCTTCCCCCGCAATGCGTGTTCGACGAGGAGCGCGTTGATCGCTTCCTGCCGCAGAACGTGATCCGCGCACCGCTTGCCGACGTAGATGCGCTCGGCCGAGCGCGGCGCGAGCGCGAGGATCTCGGGCGAAATCAGGTTGTCGTACAGCACCACCTGCGCGCGCGCGATCAACTTCGCGGCGCGCACCGTCAGAAGGTCCGGCTCGCCGGGCCCCGCGCCGACGAGATAGACCTCGCCTGCAGCCCGTCGGGCCGCCGTCGTCGCTCGCTTGCGTCGAGACGTGGCGATTTGGGGCGTTCTACTTTTTCTGCAGGAAGAACACGAACGCCCGGTTCTCTTCCGTCGACGAAAGCAGCGGATGCCCCGTCTGATTCGAGAACGCTTGCATGTCCTTGACCGAGCCAGGATCGGTCGCGACGATCTTCAGCACCTGCCCCGACGCGAGTTCGTTCAACGCCTTCTTCGTCTTGAGGATCGGCAGCGGGCAGGACAGTCCCCGCGCGTCGAGCTCCTTGGCGAATTCCACGTTCTAAAGCCCCCCGTCGATTGCGGCGCAAGCAATATCCCGGCGGCGGTTCATCCCGCCCGCGGAGAGCGCTGCAGCGGCCACTACCGCAATTATAAGCGCCGTCGGAGCTCGCTCGAGGCGATCGTTCCGAGGTCGACCTCGGCCCGGGCCGGACGAAACCCGTCGAGATTCAGGGCTAATCGAAAACGCGGCGATAGTAGATGCCAAGGCTGCTGATCACGCCGGCCTCGGCCCGCAGCGTCAGCGTGCGCGTCAGGCTGTATTCGAGCCGCAGCGCGTTCTTCGCGACGGTGAGGCCTTGCTCGTAGACAAGCGTGAGCCTGTCGTTGATGCGCTTGCCGAACATGACGACCTGATTCGCCGTATCGGGTGACGAACCGGTGGCGCTGAACGCAGCGCTTGAACTGCGGCCGACCGTGATTTCGTCGAGCCCGATGCTTTGGGCGAAAGTCGAGGTGATCGGTTTTCCGCCGCCGCCGAGCAGCGCAGCAGAGGCTGCCTGCAACGCTGCCATGTCGGCGCTCGACGTGCTGCCCACGCCCTGGCCGAGGATGAGCCACGAGAGCTTTTCGTTGTCCGGTACCGGCGGATTCGACGTGAGCTGGATGATCGGCACCTTCACGGTCCCGTGCACGGCGACCCCCGCTTCGACAGCGAGGTTCTTTCGGAGCGCGACGATGTCGAGGCCCGGGTTGTCGAGCGGCCCGTCGAAGATCAACCGCCCGCGGTCGATGACGAGCCGCTGCCCGAACGCGTAGTAGACGCCGTTGACCATCACGATCGATCCGCGCCCGCGGAGCGTGCCATCGTCGTTCGTCGTCACCCGGACCTTGCCACGCAGCCCGGTCTCCAGTCCCTCGCCGACGAACGTGAGATTCCTGCCGAAATCGAGGTCGAGATCGATTGCGAGAGGAAGATTTGGCCGGCGCGTCTGGCCGCTCTCCGACGACTGCCAGCCCTTCACGACGACGTCGTCGCCCAGCGTCGCAGCGACGTCGGGCTTGTATTCGAAATGACCTTCGTCGGCGACGAGCTGCCCGTCGAGCGAGAACTTCCTGTTCTTGAGCCTGATCGTCCCGTCGCCGCTGGCGACGAGACGCCGATCCGGCCGATTCAGCACGCGGAACTTCTCAGCATGCCACGTCATCTGCCCTGCGGCGCCTTCGCCCTCGGCGGTCATCGCTCCGGCCGTCGCGAGCGATCCGGACGCGATGAAGCGACCGGCGCCTGCGACGAAAGACAGCTCGTCGAGGTTGATCGTGCCTTCGGCGAGGCGCGCGGCGAGGCGCCCGTCGGTATAGAGGACGCCGTATTGGGGGGCCTCGATGCGCATCGCATCGGCACGCACCGAGCCGGACCAGGGCGCACGCGCGAGTGTCCCCTGGGCAACGAGCTCCGCGTGTGCACGCCCGTCGATCACGGCCGTGGTCCCGATCCACGGTTGCATCACCCTGAGAGTGACAAGATCGGCGTTCAGCGCGAGCTTGAGCGGTGCGTCCCGGGAAAGACGTCCCGGCGGTGCATCGGCAACGGTGCCGATCGCGAGTTGCGCGTCGGCGTTCAAACCACGCTCGGACCGGATCGAAGCGGTGGCATCGACCGCGTCGTCGGTAAAGCGCGCGGCGAGCTCGGCGGAAGTGACGCGGAATGCTCGATCGGCAGCGCTCAACCCGGTATCGCTTCCGAACGCGAGGTCGCCCTGCTCGCGACGCAGCGTCACCGAGCCGTTCAACCTTGGCGCCGCAGCGAGCGACCAATCGCCGCCAAGTGTCACGGTCGACACGAACGGAAGCTTGACGCCGGCCAGCTTGGCGAGGGTCGTCACCGGAACGCCGGTAAAGCTTCCTCGCGTCGTGATACGGCCGTCGTCCCAGGCGAACGCGCCGAGCGCGACGTTGCCATCGGCCACGCGAAGCCGCGCCTCGCCGATGTGCACGTGAGCGCGCGCCACCTCGAGCGTGGCCGGAGCGTCGAGGCGGAATGCCCAGGGCCCGCGGTTCTCGAGCGTGTCGACGACGCCGGTCCACGTCCACGCGGCCGAGTCCGCGGCACCACCCCGCGATTCGCGAAGCCCGCCGTGCGCAGATGCTTCCACGTCGAGGTCCTCGCCTGCGAACGCCAGCGTCGCCTTGTGCTGCGCGAGCGTGCCTTCGACGGTCGCTCGCGCACTCGGAAACGTTCCGGGCGGCGCGAGGAGCTGCGTCGCGGCAATCTCGACCTTCAGCGGCCGCTCGGCGAGTTGCGCGGATTGCGCATTCGTCGCCGCCGCTGCCACGCTCGCGCGCGCTTCGAGAGAGGCGACTGAGAGCTCGTTGCCGATCTTGAGCGCAGTGGCGTGCGCATTGAGCTCAAAGCCGCCGCGCTCGAGATTTCCGTGCACTGTCGTATCGAGTTTGACCGTGCCCGCAAGCGGTTTCGGAGCGCGCGCGGGCAGCAACGGGGCGAGCTCCGTGAGGCTCGGCGCCTCGAACGCTAGCGTCATTACATCGGAACCAGCGCCGTAGTTTCCGCTCGCCGCGAGATGCGCCGACGCAAGCGTCAGATCGATTGTCGCATCGCGGAGCGTCCGCGGCGCGAGCGTCGCGCTGGCCTTCCCCGCGAGCGGTACGCCGGCCAGCTCGCTGCCCGAACCAATCGCAGCTTTAGCGGTGACGCGCCACGAGGGTTCGAGCTCTCCGGTCGCGGCGATCTCCCCGTCGATCCGGCCGGCGGGAAATTTTCCGAATCGCGACGGATCGACGCGCCGGGCGCTCGCGTTCACCTCGAACGCGCGGCGCTCCTTGAGCTCGATCGCACCGCTGCCGCTAAGCTCGCCGTCTCCGGCGCGAATCTGGAAACGCTGGACCGAGAGCTTCTGCTCGACGAGCGTCGCAGCAAACGATGCCGAGATTCCGCCGACGATGCGGCGGTCGGCCAGACGTCCGTCGAAGCTCTGACGCGTGCTTGCGAGGTCGGCCGCAAGCGTGCCGGAAAGGCGCGTGGACGCCAGCGTCGAATACAACTCCCTCAGGTCGATGTCGGAGACATCGACCTTCCATGTACCGCCACCGCCCCCGAGCGGAACCTGCGCGCTGCCGCTCAGGCGTCCACCGCGGGTCAGCGTCGCGACGAGATCGTCGAGCTCGAAGTCGCCGGGGCGCCAGGCGAAACGGGCCGAGACCGAGCGAACGGGAACACGGTGCGCGTCGAGCGGTCCGGCAATTGCGTTCTCGGCGTTGAAACGACCAACGATCCCGCCGTTCGCAGGACGTCCTTCGGCCTTCACGTCGAGACGCGTTGCCGGCAGCGCGGCGTCCCATGCAGCGAGATCGAGATCGTGCGCGTCGAGCGCGAGCTCTTCCAGCGCGACCGCTGCAAACGGCGTGAGGCGAGCGCGGAGCACGAATTGGACGTCCCCTGCACCACCCGATGCATCGACGGCGACCGCGTCGATCGTACCGGCGAGCGCGATGTCGGCCCGTGCACGCTTCTGCTCCACGGCGCCGTCGAATGCGAATGCGCCCTTCACCGCGAATGGTGACTGCGCGGCGACCGTTGCGCTGCCTGCGAGGGTGCCGCTGGGAAGCACGAGCGACAGCCGCTCGATGCGGTGCTCGGCCGGGTCGCCCGCGTAGCCGAAGGTGACTCCCGTGATGCGTCCGCGGGTCGTTCCGACTGTCCACTCGAACTCAGCAACGGCGATCTTGCCGATCGTGACCGTCGTCGGCAGCGCGAGCGTCGCGGGCAGCGGAGTCGCTGTGTCCGAAGGCTGGATCGCGAGCGTAATCCGCTGCGCTCCCAACGCCTTCACGACGATTCCGTGCGACCACAGCGCGAGAGGGTTCCAATCGACCGCAATGTCGTCCGCCGTGAGCGTCGATGAGGGACCGTGCCACTCGAGACGCCTGATCCGAACGAGCGACAACAGCGACCCGCTTGCGCCTTCGATCGCGAGCCGCCCGTCGCTGCGCGCGATCATGACTCGCGCCGCGAGCGTCACCGCGAGATCGCTCGCGATGAACGTAACGCCAGCGGCACCCACGAGTATCACGAGCGCGATCTCGATCCAGAGCCAGCGCGTCATGCGCGACTTTCGCGCGCGGGGTGCCGGGCTCTCTCGAGCGTTCGTGTCGGGCTGTTCGTTCATCGCGCTAGAAGGAAAGCCCGACCGAGAAATGGAGCCGCACCTGGTGCGAATCGCGGCCGTACGCTACGTCCAGGCGGAAAGGTCCCAGCGGCGTGCGAACCCGCACACCGGCTCCGTAGCCCACCGCGAAGTGGAAATTGGACAGTTCGTCGGTTGCATTGCCGGCATCGATGAACGTTGCGAGGCCCCACGACTCGCCGATCCACCGGATCAACTCCGTGCTGCCCACCGCATAATAGCGGCCGCCGACGGTCGCGTTGCCGAGCTTGACGCCGAGGCTGTCGAACGCGTAGCCGCGCACGGTGGTGTCGCCGCCCGTGCGAAAGAGCAGCGGCGAAGGAATGCCGTCGCGCGTCGGCGCGAGGACCGCGCCGGCTTCGCCGCGGAAAGTGAGTTGCAGCAGCGGGTCGATTGGAAGCCACGCGGCGAAGCGACCGATTACGCGGCCGAATCCGCGGGTCGATGCGCCAGGAATCCCGCCACCCAATTGCAGGCTGCCCATCCATCCTCGCGTCGGCGCGAGCAGCACGTCGGTTTCGCGAAGGTACTGCTCCGCTTCGAGATAGAGCGCGTGCGAATGGCTCGATGGCGCTCCATCCGGATACTGCTGGTCGTCGTAGAAGATCGCCGAGAGCGCGCGCTCGCGCCGCCAGTCGAGCGTGCTCCATCGAGTGCCGCCGCTTGCAGTCTTCGTCGCAAGCCCCTCGATGTCGGTTCTATTCACCGCGAGCGTATAGGTGCCGATCCACCCCAAAGCATTGGCCGGTTGCGCGAAGCGCAGCGACCCGCCCTGAGTCTCGGCGTCGTATTGCGCATCGAAGAGCATTTGCAGTCCGTGGCCGTCGATATTGACGTCGCGATAGCTGATCTTGGCCGTATAACGGAGGTCGGTCGAGTATCCGATGCCCCCCTCGAAGCTTTTCGTCCGCGCCTCGATGACTGCGACCCGCACCGTCGCGTCTTCGGGGTTCGTCGACTCCGTGTCGATCGACGCTTGCACGCTGGAGAAGTACCCGCTCGAATTCAGATTTCGGACGAATTGCTCGAGCGTTGCCGCGTTATACGGCTCGCCGCGGCGAATCGGGCTGTAGTTGCGCACCATCGACGGCGTGTATTTGGCGAGTCCGCTGACTTCGATGTCGCCGAATCCGAACGCAGGGCCGCTTTCGAGCTCGATCGACAATGCGGCCGTGCGTGCAACGGGATCGATATCGGCGCGGCTGCGAACGATCTTCGCCGCGGCGTAGGGGCTCGCGCGCAGCGTCGCGAGCGCGCGTCCCTTCGCCGCGTCCCACGCCGCCTGCCGGAACACCTGACCCGCCGGCAGACCCCACTCGTCGCGCAGCTTCGCGATCGCCGCAGTGCCGAGAGGATCGGAGTTCGCCGCACCCGTGACTTCGATTTCCACGTTCGAGATCTGCGTCGGCTCCCCCGGCATTACTGTGATCGTTACGATCGGCGGCTTCGCGTCACCATCGACCTTGATGTCGACCGTAGCGGAGAAGTAGCCCTCCGTTGCCGCAATGTTGCGAATCTCTTCGCGCGCCTCGGTTGCAAGCCGCTCGAGAAGCTCGGGCGTCATGTCGGCGTACGTCTGCCAGCGGGCCAAACCGACGTTACGCTCGATGCTGCTCCTCAGCGGCGACGGCGCGTCGATGACTACGCGATACGCCGGTTCCGTGCTTCCGCTGCCGTCGGACGGCGGCGTCGCGTCGGCGGCGTCGACGCTAGGAGCGAGGAGCGGAGCTGCCGCGAAGATCAGCGCGCGCAGCCCGCGGCGCGCAATGCGCTGGAATCTCGCCGGCAACGTGAGAGCATCGATCATCGTCGATCGCATCATCGCGGACTGCGCCAGGATTACGCTGTGGCATGCTGGAAGCGCCATCGAGGGTGTCGAGGAAGGTTCGCGGCAAGTCGGGAATCTCCTGCGGCGACTTCGGGGGAAGCTCCCGAAGCTCACGTCGGGGCGGAAGCTCCAGAGTCTCGCGTCGCGACGGCCAATCGAGGTTCCAGTTCACGCCGGGAGGATCGCCGAATCCCCATAGCCCGATGCCGATACGCGATACGCCAGCGTGGTCGTATCGGATTGCGCAGCCCGATGCGAACGCCGTGGATGTAACGACGAGGACGAGTGGCAGGCGCAGCACGATCGGTCTTCGCGCGATTCAATAACGACGCGCAAGCGCGATGCCGACAGCGAGCCGCAGCACGAATCGGCGCGCAGCGCTACCGCTGACGATGCCCGTCGCCGAACGAAAATCGCCAAGTGTCGCGATGCAGAGGGGATGACGGTGACGCAACGCGCTGCTCCGGTCTGGCGAATCGGATCCACACGGCAACGGGAATTACCGGAGGGAACGGCGCAACGATTCTACCGGAAGGCGCGCTATCTGATCTGCGACGCGGGAGGAGCAAATCGCGATCGGTGCAGTAAACCTTTGTAAATATTGGCCGTGATTGCCTTCAGCCATAATTCCAATGGCATAAAAGGCGCCGCGAGACGGCGGGTCGAGAGTGCCGCGGGCTCACCGCCGAGTCCCCGATTCGAAGCGCTCCAACCGGGGAGCGCCGTGGAGAATCCGCGATTGAGCGCTGGCTCCGTCGTTTCGGGTGGCTTCAACTGAAGAATACCGGCTTTCGAACGATCGTACGATCACGATCGGCCGGGAATGACCGCTACCTCCCACATTACATTTGTTAGCATCCGTAAGGTACTGTTTATTAGCGGAAGGAGGATTTTGCGACACCTGACGGCTTAAGTCGCTGTTCGCAAACCGAAATAAGTTGACCTCGCGAGTTTTGTTCCTTTATAGTGGCTCTGGGTGGTAAAAAGTGGGTGCAAGTGGGAGTTTGCGTAAGATCGAGAGAAAATCCTCAGATTTTCGTAAATAAGCGCTCACTATCACTTGGCCGGCGGGAGCGAGGCAGTGGTGCAGGGAGGAGCGGGATCGGCGGGTGCTGCGGGAGCCGTCTTTCGGGGCGTGACCCAGCTCGCTCTTGATGCGAAGGGGCGCTTCGCCATTCCCGGCAAGCACCGGATCGCGCTCACCGGTGCCCTCGACGGTGCCGAACGCACGCTGATCGTCACGGCCGATCCCAGCCGTTGCCTGCTGATCTACCCCCGCGCCGCGTGGGAGCCTATCCAGGCGCGCCTGATGGGGCTCTCCTCGTTTAACGAAGAGATACGCGGACTCCAGCGGCTGCTCGTCGGTCATGCCGACGAGGTCGACATGGACGGCGCGGGGCGTGTGCTCGTTCCGCCCGCGCTTCGGCAGTACGCGGGGCTCGAGCACCGGATTGTGCTCGTCGGACAGGGCAACAAGTTCGAGCTGTGGGACGACGCCAAGTGGCACGAGCAGACGGCGCGCGCAATTCGCTTTCCCGGTGGCGGTCTGCCTCCGGAACTCGACGGCTTCAGTCTTTGATGGGCGATGGCACCCACGTCCCCGTCCTGCGCGACGAAGTCCTCAGCGCGTTGGCGATCCGACCGGACGGCGTCTATGTCGATGGGACGTTCGGCCGCGGCGGCCACGCGCGCGCGATCCTCGGGCGCCTTACTTCCTCGGGCCGGCTCGTCGCGCTCGACCGCGATCCCGACGCCGAGCGCAGCGCGCGCGATATCGACGATCCGCGCTTCGCTTTCCGCCGCTGCTGGTTCTCGGAGTTCCCGGACGCGCTGTCGGCGCTCGGCATCGCCGGCATCGACGGCTTCCTCCTCGACCTCGGCATTTCCTCTCCGCAGATCGATGATCCTGCGCGGGGCTTCTCGTTCCGTGCCGATGGACCGCTCGACATGCGAATGGATCCCACGCGCGGCGAGTCCGCGGCTGCCTTTCTGGCGCGCGCCACAGCGCGCGAAATCATGGAGGTGATACGCGACTATGGTGAAGAACGGTTTGCTCAATCGATTGCAAGAGCAATTGTTGCGACTCGCTCGGTCGCGGCCGTCGAACGGACGCGGCAGCTCGCCGCGATCGTGGCGAAAGCCGTCGGCGCGCGACCGCGGGGTGATCGGAGTCAGGATCCGGCGACGCGGACATTCCAGGCTCTCCGGATTTTCGTTAACAGCGAGCTCGCGGAGCTCGCGCTGACGCTGCCGCGCGTGGTTCCATGGATGCGGACGAGCGGCAGGATTGCGGTGGTGAGTTTCCATTCGCTCGAGGACCGGATCGTCAAGCGCTTCTTCGCCGCGGCATCGAAGCCCTTCGGCGGCGATCCGCGTCTGGCGAAGCTGCCGATCCGAGCCGATGCGATACCCGGCGCGCCGCTCGCGCAGGTCGGGCGGGCGATCCGTCCGTCCGCGCGCGAGATTGCCGCGAATCCGCGCGCGCGCAGCGCCACGCTGCGCGCCGCCGAGCGCACCGCGAACCCGATTCCGCCGAACTTCGGCGCTGTCGCAGCAAACTGAGGCACCGATGGTTCGCGTGAATCTGCTGCTGCTCGCGGTGCTCGTGGCG
>Ga0306926_10009472_pt1 | contig 10713 bp, 9 predicted proteins | sample flu12Cox44000178_FD_203759 | JGI IMG/M metagenome (GOLD analysis project Ga0306926, IMG submission 203759) | Lab enrichment of tropical soil microbial communities from Luquillo Experimental Forest, Puerto Rico - flux8day.12C.oxic.44.000.178 (v2)... | ecosystem: Environmental > Terrestrial > Soil... | reverse complement strand
CTCCAAGAGGACAGAAAAACCCCGACCCGGTCAGGGCGAAAAGCGCGATATACCGTTAGCCAGCTGGTGGGTGCCGGTAGGGTGAAGCCGATCCAACCTAACCGCGCTGGCCTAGGCTTCGGCTGTTCCGGATCATCGAGCTTAAGGTAATTATCCAAAAACTCCTTCCAAAATCGCTGAGAGTGCTCTGCGAGCGCGCTGCGCTCTGGGTCTATTCCCGCGACACTCGCCGGGTCTTCAGCCTCTTCAAGCGCATATCCATCGGGTACTGCTACGACATTGCGGGTGATGAGGGCGGTTCGCGCGAGCACCCGCGGCGCCACCAAGCGGTCCCCATTGGGCATAGCGTAGATCGGCAGTTCTACCAGCCCCAGAGAGAAGTGCAGCCCCGCGTGTGCGTGGAGGTACTCGGCTATTGCCTCCACTCCCTCACGGATTCCATCGCCGACGATTAGGAGAAGGAAGCGCCCGCGTCGAAGGTTTGCGGTGAGCGCATCGTTAAACTGAATCTCGTTGACGTCGGGATCAACTTCCCGCACCAACTCGAGCACCGGATTGCCGCCGCGCTTGAGGCGCCGGCTCACTTCACGTTGCAGATCTGACGAAGACCAGCGACTGAGTTCTTTTGCGTAGTCGAGAATCTGGCTGACAACCTCGCGTCGTGCCTCGGGATTGCGCCAGAGCTTGCATTCGACGAGCAGCGGCAGGCCGGACGGCGTGACCATAAAGTTGTCGATGGGGCCGGCGGGCGTGTTTAGTTCGGTGCAAATCGGCACCGGGCCTGCGAAAATTGCGTCGATCTCGGCAATGGGCAAGCACGCGGGACATTGGTGAACAAGCTTCTGGATATAGGTCTCGGTAATCGCTTCACTGACCGGTTTCAAGGGTGCGATGCCCTCGGGACCCGAAGTCAGAAGGAGTGGAACGCTATGCTGCCTATCCAATCAAAGCTCCTCGGGGCGTCACTCGCCGTTGACCTTAACAAAATGCTGTCGGGGCGTTTACTGAACCTTAATCACACCACTTTTGTCGGAGCCCGGATCAGCCCCCGGATGAGCGCTGCATGATGCCGCTGGCGGCGCCGGGGTCGTAGCCGGCGGCGACGCGAACGTCGACGACGCAGACTTTGCCGGCGCGCACTGCGGCGACGGCTTCGGTGAGCGCCGCGACGAGGCGGCGCGGATCGTCGATCGGGCCGATGCCGGCGCAGCCTTGCGCGCGCGCCATTGCGGCGAGGTCGATGTCGGGGTCGCGGATCGCCTGGCCGATCCAGCGGTTCTCGACTGGGCGGCCGCGTTCGCGGGCGACCCGCTCCTGGTGCAGTTCGTCATTGAAAAACGAGCGGTTGTTGGCGATCACGACCAGCAGCGGGATGCTGTTACGCACCGCCGTCCACAAGGCCGTGACCCCCATCAGGAAATCGCCGTCGCCGAGGACTGCGACCGGCAGACGGTCGCGGTCTCGCAAAGCCAATGCCGCGCCGACCGCCATCCCCGGCCCGGACCCGATGCCGCCGCCCCCATCGGCGCCGAGAAAATCGAGCGGGTCCCGGAAATCCCACAGATGCTCGCCCCAGCTGAGCGGCAATCGGATCATCGAGACCGGGGCGCCGGAGAGCGCCTCCTTCAGCGTCGTCGCCAATAACGGGACCTCGATGATCGAAGCCGTTTTCAGCGCAGATAATGGCGGCGGACCGCGCCGGTCGCGCCGCGCGGGCAAAGACGGCGTATTCGGGCGCAATCGCTTGACCTCGGCCAGCAAGGCCGGCACCGCCGCATCGGGATCGGCCAACAGATATACGTCTGCCGGCGGCAGGCCCTGGTAATCCATGCTCCAGCCATTGTGAATGTATTGGTCGGCCGAGACTTGGATTACCTTGCCGGCTGGGGCCTTGCCGCGGCAGGCCGCCTTCAATGTCCCGGCGAGGTCAATCCAGCCGAGGCTCAGGATCACATCCGCCGCAGAGACCAGCTCGGCGCCGGCCGGCGACAACGAGGTGCCGGGGCCGGCGGCATGCAACGGGTGGTCGGTTGGGAAAGCGGCGCCGGCCTTGCGGTCGGTCATGACCTGCGCGCCGACCGCCTCCGCCAGGTCGATGCGCGCCTGCCACGCTTCGGGATCGCGCGAACAGCGCCCGGCGAGGATCACCGGACGCTCGGCGCGGGCGAGCAATTCCGCGGCTTGGTGCAACGCCGGTCCGGCCGGTTCAAGCGCTGCGGGCGGCGCGAAGCGGCTGGTCCCCGGTAGCGCCGGCGCGGCGGCGAGCTCGTCTTCCTGCAATTCCAGGTTCAGATTGATGTAGACGGGCCCGCAGGGCGCGGTCTGCGCAATCATATTGGCGCGCAGCAGCGCCTCTTGCGCCGCCCCGATCGAGGACGGCTGGTCGTCCCACTTCGTGTAATTGCGGATCAACGCGCCCTGATCACGCGCCGTGTGGATCCACTCGATCCACGGCCGCCGCCGCACCGCGTCGACCGCGCCCGTCGCACCGAGCACGATCATCGGCACGCGGTCGCACCACGCATTGAAGATCGCCATCGTCGCATGCATCAGCCCGACATTGGCGTGCACGATCACCGCGAGCGGGCGCCCGGTCACTTTGGCGTAGCCATGCGCCAAAGCGACCGCGCTTTCCTCGTGGAGGCACAGCAGCATGCGCGGCCGGGTATTCCCGAGATAATTGACGAGGCTGTCATGCAACCCGCGGTAACTCGATCCCGGGTTGAGGGCAACATACGGAATGTCCAGCTCGCGCAGCATCGCCGCGATCGCGTCGCTGCCCCAGACCCGCGCCGAGGGCGCGCTCGGCACTGGCCGGTCGATCTCGTTTCCCGCGGCTGCAATCGGCCGTGCTGACGCATCATCCATCGTCTACCTCCCCAGCGCTGCTCTCGCCGCGATTACGCCGCATTCGCGCGCCAGGGACAAGGCTGGCGTCATCGGCCTTCTGGCAGGACCCGGGTGGCACGCCGTGATGCCGCTGGCAGGCGACGATTTCGTTCGGTGTCGGTATTCTTTACACACGCGGAACCGGCCCAGTAAATGCATCTTGGCGATGACGGCGCTTTCCAGACTGTCGAGTGGTACCCAAAGTGAAGAAAATAATGAAGCAGAGAAGGACGGAGCGTGCTAACTCAAAAATTTTTACCTTTCGAGATCGACTGGCTGTTATTGGTCGCGTCTTGAATAACTTGATCATCCAATTTAAAAGAAAGGTCGGACACGAGTTTTTGTAATCGGTGTCTTAACTATTTCCTATACCGCCCGCCGACGTCAGACGGAAGGACGGGTTGCCGTCCTTCGTGAGCTGTCGGTTTTTTTTACACTTAGCCAACAGTAGGGCTGCGGCTAGGCGGTTAACCTTTGATTTACCATTAATGGCACGGAAGTTGCGTTTAACCATTCGGACATCGAAGGAGGACCCAGCAATGATGAGAGCGTTCCGCATACTTTCGCTGGCGGCCGTCCTCGCTGCAGGCAGCGCGGTATCGGCGATGGCGGTGGAAGTCGACTTTGGCAACCTTGTTCCGTCACCGGGCGGGTGCACCCACAGCGGCACCGACCCCGGCTTTGTATGCAACAGCCCGCAATCCTTCTCGGCGTCTGGCGCGACGTTTACGGCGGTCGGCTTCAACAGCCCGTTCAACCAGGCGGCGGGGGGGAGTCTAACAATCAAGCCGTTTACCGATGGTCTCGGACCGCCCTTCAATACCTTTCAGGAAAGCGGGATCGGCCACAATCAGACCGCCACTCCAACGGCGTGCACGGACCCCGACTGTGAGATTGCGCAAACGTTTGGCGTCTCGATTCAGGCGTCGCAACCGATGAACGACGCAATCATCGGCTCGGTGCAGACCGGTGAGCAGTTCAACTTCTTTACCGGGTCGAGCATCGCCGGGCTGACTTTCTTTGGGACCTTCACCGGCGGCACGTGCGCACCTGACCCGGGATTTGCGGACACCTGCCTGATCAACTTCCCGGATGCGAGTTTTATTGGTGTGCAGCAGAACAATGCGGGAGACGTGCTGATCACCGCGGTGTCAGGGAACTTCACTACGTCCGCGCCGGAGCCTGCTTCATTGGCGTTGTTCGGCTCGGCGTTGATCGCGTTTGGCATATTCCGTCGCCGCCGGTCAATGTAAAGAAACCCGACACTTTTTCGGAAAGCGTGGCGGCGCCCTTTGGCGCCGCTTCTGCTTGATGAGGCCGGGATACCCCGCCGATACAGACGATCACTTCGCCGAGGTTGGCCCTGGTTCTGATCGCGCGCTAGGATCGGGCGGCCCGCTGGGTCGGGGCGTGGAAATGTTAGGAGATGGTTATGGGTAGCCGGATCGCAGTTGTGGGTACGGGCGCTGTCGGAGGCTACACAGGCGCGCATATGGCGCGCGCGGGCGAGGACGTGACCTTCATCGACATGTGGCCCGCCCATGTCGACGAGATGAAGAAGAACGGCCTGCGCATCACACATCATGAGGGCGAGGAGCCGTTCGCGGTCAAGGTGCGGGCATTGCACCTGACCGAGGCGCAGCATCTCGCCAAGGAGCCGCCGATCGACATCGCGTTCGTCTGCACAAAATCCTATGACACGCATTGGGCGGCCCTCTTGATCCGCCAGTACCTGGCGCCGGGCGGCTATGTTGTCTCATTGCAGAACTGCATGAACGAAGAGACGATCGCCGGTGTCGTCGGCTGGGGCAAGACGATGGGCTGCATCGCCAGCAACATCAGCGTCGGCCTCGTCGAGCCGGGCCATGTCCATCGCGGCGGCGTCAAGGGCGGGGCCGCGCATACGGTCTATCGCACCGGCGAAGTCCACGGCGCGATCACAGAGCGAGCGGGCGAGGTGTGCCGGCTCGTCTCGTACGCGGACAGCGCCAAGGTCACGGACAATCTGTGGGGAGAGCGCTGGTCGAAGCTCGTCACCAACTCGATGGCGAACGGCGTCTCCGCCGCGACCGGGCTCAGCGGCGCGCATATGGCGCAAAACGAGGCGATCCGGCATTTCCAGGCGCGTCTAGGCAGCGAGGCGATCCGCATTGGCGAGGCGCGCGGATACAAGATGGAAGAGATCGACCACCTGCCGCCCGAAACGATCGCGCGCGCTGGCGAGGGTGATCTCGACGCGCTCAAGATTTTTGACGAGCGGCGCCTCTCCCGCGCCGGCCGCGGCTCGCCCGACCAACGTCCGTCGATGGGTCAGGACATGGCCAAGGGCCGCCGCACCGAGATCGAGTTTTTGAACGGCTTTGTCGTGCGCGAAGGCGAGCAGAGCGGCATGCAGGCGCGCGCCAACGAGCGCCTGGTCGATATCGTCAAGCGCGTCGAGCGCGGCGAACTAAAACAGGATCCGGGCCACATCACCGGGTTGCGGCTTAACTGAAGCGGCGAGAGAAAATCAGCGCCTGGAGGAGGGAGGGTTATGCTCGAACTGTACCACAGCATCAATTCTGTCTGTGCCCAGAAGGCCAGGATAGCTCTCGCCGAAAAAGGGCTCCCCTACAAAGAGCATTTGATGACGCTTGGCGGGGACCAGTTTGACCCCGTCTACATGAAGCTCAATCCCAACGCGGTTGTGCCAACGCTGGTCCATGACGGACACGTGATCATCGAATCTTCAGTAATCCTCTATTACCTGGATGAGGCGTTTCCCGAGAAGCCGTTGATGCCTGCGGAACCGCTTACCCGCGCGAAGGTGCGCCTCTTCAATAAGCTGATCGACGAATACGTTCACAATTCGTGTACGATACTTACCTTCGCCACTGCATTTCGCCCCGGTTTGCTGAAAATGCGCCCCGAAGAACGCGAAGCTAGCTTCGCAAAGGCTCCCAGCAAGCAGCGCTCCGCGTACAAGCGAGATGTGGCGGCGCACGGCCTCGATTCCCGCTTCGTCAAGGACGCGGTTGAGCATCACGAAAAGCTGCTGACCTGGATCGAAGATGCGGTCAGAGGCGGGCCGTACCTCGCAGGAGACGACTACTCACTCGCCGATATTGCGGTGATACCCTACATTCTGCGGCTGGAGCTGTTAAGGTTGTCCCGGATATGGGATGGGCGTCCCGGTGTCGCGGGCTGGTGGGCGCGCGTTCGTCAGAGACCGTCTACAGAGACAGCGATTTTCAAGCGTATGACCGACACTGACAGTGCGCCCTTCAAGAATCTGGAACCCGATCCGTGGCCAAAGGTGCGGGAGCTGCTCGCCGCGGCGTGATCTATAACAGCCAGACCCGTTCAGCCCAGCGTCACCGGTGAGTGTAACCTATGCGGTCGGCTTGATGTTTTCATTGAGCCGGAGGAGGTCGGTCGGATCGTATTTACTCTTCAGCGCGACTAGTCGCCCATTGCCACCTACCATAGACGTCGCGCACAATCGATCGATATGCGAATAGCGGCGGGGGCGGATAGGATATGTTCTTTCGACAGTTTGGTTCTCTTTTGGCGACTATCGCCGTTTGCTACTTCGCTCTGCTCGCCTGTTATCTGATCACTTGCGTGATTGTCACGCGACTAAACACCCACGCCATCAAAATCCAATCCGCTCGGCAGACGCCAATGTCGCATATCCGGCGCGACTTTCGGCAGAGCGTTGTTTCGCTGGCGCTTATCGCTGTAATGCTCGGCGCCGGTGACTGGAGCTACAGCACACTTGGCTGGGGATTGCGGCCGTTGTCCGGCATCGGCGGGACAGTGTTCTCGGTCGTCGCCTCGCTCCTATTGTTCGACACCTGGTTCTATTGGTTGCATCGACTGATTCACACTCGGTTTTTTTATCGGCGTGTGCATCGGTGGCACCATTTGACGATCACGCCGGTGGTCTGGTCCAACAACAGCGATCGCCTGGTCGACAATCTCTTCTTGCAATCATATTGGTTAGTCGCCCATTTGCTGATACCCATCGCTCCCGCGGTGTTGTTCGCACACAAGATCTATGATCAGATCACTGGGGTCATCGGCCATTCCGGCTACGAGCATGGCGGCCGATGGTGTTGGCCGCCATCGCCGCTCGTCGGCGTCACTCACCACGATCAGCATCATCAGTTCTTCCGCTGCAATTACGCGACGCATTTCAGCTGGTGGGATCGGGTGATGGGAACGCTCCATCCCGACCATGACAGCGTGCTCAAAGCCAACCTCTCGCGTTCCCGGCGCAGCCAGGCCCTATGATCGGAGGCCTGCGATGTTCTTCACCATCACCGCGATGAAGTAGCACCGCTCCCTCCGCTCGAATTGCCCAAACCGCGTAGTCCCGGGCAGAGACACCCATTCCCGAGCGATTCGTCGAAGATAGCGCGGCAAACGGTTGACCAGTTCGCTGCGGCGCTGGTCGTCAATGCGGCAAGCCTCGCAGACATTCGTCGTGATGTCGCGGAAGGATATGACCTCGAGGCCGGACTTCCGGCCCAAGCCGATCAGCCCGAGATGGCAAGCCTCCGGGCCGTGCGGCATCGTATCAGCGACCGCAAAGATGCCATTTGCCGCGAGAACGCGGCAAATTTCCGCGAGAAACGGCAATTTCGGCAGATCGGCCAGCGCCTCGACATTGACCGCGAGATCGATGCTTGCTTTGGGGAGCGGGAGGTGGAGGGCGTGCCCTTGCACATGGGCGATTGCGGCAGCGTCGTTGCGGCGGTGCCGAATCGCCGTCAGCGATCGATCGATCCCGATTGTCGCCTGAGGCGAGAGCGTCGCGTTGAGGTAGGCGAGCCCTCCGCCTCTGCCGCAGCATACCTCGAGCAGCCGTGCGGGCCCGGGTGCGCGTGCCGCACCTTGAACCGCCTTCGCAACCTCGGCATAGAGCTGGATCTGATGGGGCTCGTTCGGCCAAAGCTCCGCCACGGCATCATCGCAGGGCGCATAGCCGTAGTTGAAGGTCGAGATCTCCTGCCATTGCGGCAAGCCATAGGCGCCGTCGTAGACATAACGGCTCAGTCGGTCCGATGCGCCCGCGCTGAGGTAGGTATTGACGAGACGCTGGAAGACGCGGACCGCAGACAATGCAGAGAGGATAGCTGTTTGATCGCGAGTGCAGGGATATCAGCTCCGTCGCGGCCGGTCCAGCGGCAAGGCCGCGACAACTCGCCTACAACGTTGGTCTGATGTTCTGGTTTAGGCGGAACAGGTTCGTCGGATCAAATTTATTCTTCAGGGCGACGAGCCGCCCGAAGTTATCGCTGTAGGCAGCCCTGATCCGCGTGCCTTCCTCGGCGTCCAGATGGTTGACGTAAACTTGGCCGCTCGCGAAGGGTTCCACTGCCGTCCAAAACTCCCGCGTCCACTGGATATGGTCGGGGGACTCGCCGGGATCATTCCATTGAGAGATCACGTCGTAATCCCACTGGTCGTCCCGCAGCCCGAATGCCGTGGCATCTCGATCCACTCGAGTGGCGGCGCCGTGCAGATGGAAAAACAGCACGTTCGACATCGGGGAAAGAAACCTCGCCGAGCGCGCGGTGATGATGTCCAGCATGTCGTCGCCAAGCTCTTTCAGGAAGCTTGATTTCCAGTAGCGCTGCACGCCGCCGTAGGGGAAGGCCGCATCGAACAGCGTGTTTAGCGCGACGTATGACATCGGCGCGATCGTATCGACCAATGGCGGGCCGAATTTCCGGAGCGATGCTACCGCCTTTTCGCCCGCCGTGAGATCGCCGATATAGGCGGCGACGATGACGGCGACAGGGTCGCCGTCATGGGAGGTCATCAGCGCGCCCGCTGCAACCATCTCGTCGGGGCAACCGCGGCAGAAATCGCGATAGAATTGCATGACGTCTTTTGCCCTGCTCATTGGGTGGACCACCATGCCGGCGAGCACCGGGCCGACCGGATGAAGCTGATACTCGAATGAAGTGACGACGCCGAAATTGCCACCTCCGCCTCGGAGGCCCCAGAAGAGATCGGGATGGTGATCCCCACTAACGGTCAAAAACTGCCCATCCGCGGTGACGATGTCCGCCGAAAGCAGGTTGTCGCAGCTGAGGCCATGCTTTGCCCCCAGCCAGCCGAGCCCGCCGCCCAGGGTCAGCCCGGCAATTCCGGTCGTCGAGACGACACCGCCGGTGCTGGCCAGGCCGAAAGCCTGGGTTTCCCGGTTATATTCACCCCAGGTGAGACCGGCTTCGGCACGCGCGGTGCGCTTCATCGGATCGACCCGCACGCTTTTCATCGGCGACAGGTCGATCATCAAGCCACCCTCGCAAACGGCGTTGCCGGTGATGTTGTGACCGCCGCCGCGGACCGACACCAGCAGCTCGTGCTCGCGCGCAAAGCGGACCGCGCCGACGACATCGGCGACCCCTGCACAGCGCGCGATCAGCGCCGGGCGCCGGTCGATCATCCCGTTCCAGACTTTGCGGGCCTCGTCGTAACCGCCGTCGCCGGGGCGCAATAGCCGGCCCCGCAGGCTGTCGGCAAGGCCTTGCACCGCCGCGGTCTCAAGAATCGTGTCCCCGCCGTCGCTCGTAACCACGCGCAGGTCTGTCATGACTTTAATCTCCCGGTTAGTCCGTTTGTGACTCGCCTAATTCCATCTCACCCATCGCCAGGCGCAGGCCCGAGAAAGACAGCTCACGATGCTTATGCTTGGGGATTTTCGGGGCGATCGGGCCACGATGCAGCGTCCTGAGGCGTGCCAGCGTGCCGGCCTCGTCCCGCTCCATCAAGCGGCTGCGTCCCGCGACATCGGCCGCCAGGATGGCCGCAAGCCGGCGCTCGACTCGCTGTGCACCCGAGGTGCCCTTCCCCGACATTGGCCCGTGCGAGGCCGGACCTCTAGCGCGCACTCTGCGCTTTGGCCGCAGGCGGATCAAGCGGGCTCGACACCTCCGGTCGCGAGGGCGAGAATGGAGGAAGCACGGAGCGGGACATTGGGGAGGACGAAATGGAGAGAGTCGCGCAATGTCATTGCGGCCAGTTGCGCGCGATCACCTCGGGAGAGCCGGACAGCGTCTATGTCTGTCATTGCAAGGCCTGCCAGCGCCGCACCGGCGCCGTCATTCATAACGGCAGCCGCTGGCTGAAGACCCAGGTGCGGATCGAAGGCGAGCACAAGACCTACGGCCGGGTTGCCGATAGCGGGTTCGAAATCCGCTTTCATTTCTGCCCCAACTGCGGCACTAGCGTCTTCTGGGAAGGTGATCGCAGCCCGACGACTTGCGGCATTGCCATCGGCTGCTTCGCAGACCCCGATTTCCCGGCCCCGACCTCGTCAGGCTGGGAAGAGTCGATGCACGGCTGGCTCGGGTTGCCGCCGGGCGCCGCGCATTTCCCACAAGCTCGCTCCTGAAGGCTTGCGTCGACGCCCGAGGGATGAGGTCGTTCGATGGCTGACGCTTACACGGGTCGGCATGATCAGCGCCGTGCCGGCGCCAGCGGATCAAAGGGACGCTGGTCGGCGGTTGCTTCGGCTTCGCTGAAACCCATCGCCGCGAGAAACGCGGTGCGGACCTCGGCGGGCTGCCCGGTCTGGAAGATATAGCCCTGCAAGTTGCGGCGGCTGAACGGGTCGTGCAGGAAGTCTGCGCGCGCGAAGCCGTCGATGAACTTTTCGCGCTCGGCGACCGGCAATGTGATCGTGCGGTTAACTTCGGGGTCACGGACCACCGCCTTTGGATCCCGCCCGTCTTTGACTGCCCCGATATCGTTCAGAAAGCGGCGGCGGATCATGACGATCCCGCGGTCGCTCGAGGCCAGATATTCCTGCGAGCGATCGGCGATGCG
>Ga0306926_10009470_pt1 | contig 10714 bp, 12 predicted proteins | sample flu12Cox44000178_FD_203759 | JGI IMG/M metagenome (GOLD analysis project Ga0306926, IMG submission 203759) | Lab enrichment of tropical soil microbial communities from Luquillo Experimental Forest, Puerto Rico - flux8day.12C.oxic.44.000.178 (v2)... | ecosystem: Environmental > Terrestrial >... | reverse complement strand
GCAACCGTCGGGCCGGACACGCTGATGGAGCCGCCTTGGGCGGCCACACCATTCACGGTTTTGAAGTCCTCGACCGTGTTGTACTCCCAAACCAAGCTCCCGTCGCTCGTAGCGAGCGCGCGCAGCACGCCGTCCCATCCGCCGGAAAAAATCACGCCGGCAATGGCGGTGAGCGCGCCATCGTGGCCGGGATGCACGGCCAGGGCCGGGGCTGGGGCGAGCGGATGAAACCATCGGGGCTCCCCATCGCGCAGTTGGATGGCGGCAATGCCTCCCGGCCCCAGGCCGAAATAGGCGGCTTGTTCGTCGGCCGCGCCGCCCCAGACGATTTTGCCGCCAAATTCGGTCGTGTTGTTGACCAGAGCCGTCCGCCACACTACTGCGCCCTTCCGGTCGGGATCGTGCGCCCACACGTTGCCGCTCTTTTGACCGGCCACCAGGATCGTACGGCCGTTCGCCAGCGTCTTGAGAATCGGCGAGGCACCGAAGTCATGATCCGGCCCCAGTTGTTTGGGGCAATTCTCAGGACGCCGATTCGGAGGAACCGCAGCGCCCGTGCATCCGACCAGCCAGGCATCATTCGCCGTGTCCTGAACCACCCACAAGACCTTGCCGGAATCGAGATCTAAGGCCATGAGGGCATCGGTGGTTTTCGGCGCCGGCTCGGTGTAAGCATCGCCGGTGCCTACATACAAAGCGCGGCGTTTCTCATCGAGGGTCGGCGAATTCCAGACGCCGCCGCCGGCCGGAGCAAAACGCGGCACGCGATCGGAATTTTGGCCGGCGCGCTGTGCGGCATCCGCGATGGTGTAGGTCTTCCAGACCTCGCGGCCGGTCGCCGTGTCCAACGCCACCACGCTCCCGCGGAACGTGCAACAGGGGTACTTCGGGTTCACGCCGGCGCCTTCCTCACCGGATGCCACCGGAACGTAAACGCGCCCATTCCAAACCTTGGGCGCACCGGTGATGCGCGCGCTGGGGTGATCGTCCACATGGACCTTCCAAAGCAGCTGTCCGGTAGAGGCATCCACGGCGTAGCTGTTGGCCTTCAGGTCACCGAAAAAGGCGGCGGTGCGCATCGCGTCTGCGCGTTCAATGGTGATGGCGCTGCGCACGCCCGCATCGGCCTGAAAAGACCAGTACACGCAGCCGGTCGCTAGATCGAGCGAATCGACCACGCCGGTGTCGACGCCCAGGAAAACGCGTCCGGCGGCTACGACCGGCGCCCCCAGTACCGAGCGCACGCCCGGAAACCCGAAGGCCCATTTCAGTTTGAGTTTCGGCACCTGGGCGGCCGTCAGCTGGGCTGCCTTCTCCGGCTGAAACCGCGCATTGGAGGCATCCACGCCCCAGCCGTTCCAGGACGGGCCGGCCGCGGGATCGCCGAAGCGCGCGCCGGCCGGGCACGGGTTCGATGCCGGAGGCGCCGCCGGCTGGGCCGCCAGACCGCCGGCCAGCAGAACACACGCCAGAAATCCCCGGACTCGCTTCATGGTAGAACCAGACTACCGTACTTTGCGAAGAACGCGTTCAAAACCCGCGAGCGAGCGCTCGATTTCACGGTATGGAATCGTCAGCGAGAGCCGCATGTACCCGCTACGCCCGAACCCGGAACCGGGCACCGCCAGGATGCCTTCTTCCTGAAGGAGGCCGATGAACGCCAGATCGTCGGCAATCGGCGTCTTGGGAAACACGTAGAAAGAGCCTTGCGGCCGCGGTGCCTCGTAGCCCATTCGCTTGAGCGCGTCGCAGAGGAGGTCGCGTTTCACCTGAAACGGGGCGACGTCGATGGTGGCGTCGGGCGCGTCGGCCACCACCAACTGCCAGAGCGCCGTCGCGTTGATGTAGCCGAGAACCCTCATGGCGAAGGTGCAAGCGTTGCGGAGCGCGGCGGCCTCTCTAAGATGCGGGGGAATCGCCAGAAAGCCGATGCGCTCGCCGGCAATCGCCATGGCCTTCGACCACGACCAGGCCAGCACCGATCTCCGGATGATGCCGAGCGTCTCGGGTGGCTTGCGCCCGTCGTACACCAGCGGGCGATAGGGCTCGTCGCTGATGACCAGTATCGGCTCGCGAACGAGAGAGTCGAGCGCGCGCAGTACGGCGGCGTCGTACACGGCCCCGGTAGGGTTGTTCGGGGAATTCACAATGAGGGCCTTGGTGCGCGGCGTGATCGCCTCGGAAATGCGCCGAACATCGGGCAAAAAGCACTCGTCGGTTTCGACCGAGACGACAGAGCCCGCATGGTTTTCGACGTAGAAGCGGTATTCGGGAAAGCACGGGTTGAGGAGGATGACCTCATCGCCGGGATCGAGAATCGATTTGAGGACAATGTTGATGGCGCCCGCTGCGCCCGTGGTCATCAACACGTCATCTGCGGTGAAAGCGATGCCGGTGCGAGCGGCCAGGCTCGCGGCGATCGCGGCTCGGACTTCGGGGAAGCCGGCGTTCGGCATGTAGCCGTGACTGCGCGGGCGGTCCTCCGCGACGACACGGCGGAGTGCCGCAATCACCGCCGCCGGTGGCTCGACGTCGGGATTGCCGATCGAGAAATCGAAGACGTTGTCCGCGCCGCGTTCCTTGCGGAGTTGGATTCCGATCTCGAACATGCGCCGGATCCAGGAGGCACTTTCCAGCTGCGCGGCGATGGTGCGGGCGACCGGCAAGCCAGATTGTAGCGCCCGTCCCAATAACGGGCAATGGTCGGGCGGATGGTTTCAATGGTCGCGCGATTCCTTCAACACGACCGGTTTCCCATGGGGCGTGTGGCGGTAGGCCTCAGCCCAAGCCTCTTTGCGGGCCCCCAGCGCGGCCGCGTCGGTCAGTCCTTTGGCCGCGACCAGCCGCTCGAGCGCGTCCAGCCAGTGGTGGTAATAGCGCGAGCCGTCGTCCGGTTCGCCACGATCAGCGGCGGCTTTCAGCTGGCGAGCGAGCGCCTCGGCCCATTCCTTCCAGGTGAAATGGCCGAGCTCGGAGAGCCGCACCGCCAGCGCGAAGGCTTGCGCATGCCAAGGCTCGGCAAACACGGGGCCGTCGGTGTCCCGGGGCAGACGCGGCAGGGCCGTGAGTTCAGGCTGGCTCAAGGTAGTCATCCCAGAGATCAACGTAGACGGCATCGCGCGGCGAGGCGGATTCGCCCCACAGCTCGCGCGCCGCGAAGCGGACCGAATAAACATGCTGCGGCTTCTCACCCAGAAAGTGGGCGTGGGTATCGGGAAAAACAAAGACGCCGTGATCGCGATCGATGGTGCCGAGCCTGCCGCGCGCATATCGAGGCAGGCGCGTGTGGCCGGCCGGGTTGAGGTTGCGGGCACGCACCGGTTGGCCGCGGTGAAATTGCGGCGCGACCGAAGCGTCTCGGCGCGGCGAGCCGACCCGGCTGAGGGTTGCGACCGCCTGTTCGGCCGTAGTGGGCGGGGTCGCCTTGGCCTCCTCCGCTCGCGGCGCGCCGCTTTCGATTTCTGCGCGGCTGACCAGGCCGCTTTCAAGCAACAGGCCGACCAGCCCGACGAACCATTTTTCGTAGTAGCTCATCCGGAGGTACTCGGCCGCGGGGATCCTCTCGATGGCGTGGCGGGAACGGTCGAGGTTCCATCTCTTCCAGGCACGCATCAGGCAGTTCAGGGCGAAGGTTCGGGCTTCCCAACGGGCGTGGAAGACGGGCTCGTTGTCTTCGTATTCGACCGGTCCCATGCCGTGCATGCCGCCCATGTCGTGCACACCGTTCATGGGCTGACCTTGGCTACGCCAATCATGGCGTCGCGCGTGACAAGCGCGGCGAGTTGGTCTTCGGTCAGCTTCTCGGTCGCGGCCGGACGCTCCGGCAACACCAGGTAGCGCAGCTCCGCCGTGCTATCCCAGACCCTCACTTCGACGTCCTCGGCGAGATCGAGGCCAAACTCGCGCAACACCCCGCGCGGATCGATCACCGCGCGCGAGCGATACGGCGCCGATTTGTACCAGACCGGCGGCAGTCCGAGAACCGACCAGGGATAGCAGGAACAAAGGGTGCACACGACCAGGTTGTGCACGTGACGCGTATTCTCGACCACAACCAGGTTCTCGCCGTGCGTTCCGCCGTAGCCGAGTTCCCGAATCGCCGAGCCGCCGTCGGCCAGCAGGCGCTGCCGGTAGGCGGGATCGGTCCAGGCCCGCGCCACCACGCGCGCGCCGTTGCGGGGGCCGACTTTATGTTCGAAGGTGTCAATCAATGCATCGAGCGCCGCCGGGTCGACCAGCCCCTTTTCGACCAGCACCGATTCGAGCGCCTTGACACGCAGGGCGAGATCGGACGGCACCTCTTGATGATCGTGCTTCGCCTGGGCCATCGTACTGTTATTGTACGCCGGCGCGCTCGGCGGCTTCCTTAACGAGAAAACCCATCTTCGGGTGAGTAGGCTCGAAATCGGGATCGACGCCATATTCCTCGAGCGCTTCGGTGGTGGTCGGCCCAATGGAGCCGACCAGCGCTCTCCGCAAGCCGTCGAAGACCTCCTTTTCGATGCCCTGGTCGTCGGCTACGCGGGCCAAGTGCGCGATCTGCACGGCAGTCGTGAACAGTACAGCATCGAAGTCGCCGGCGGCCAGCTTCCGCGCCGCCTCCCGCAGCGGCCCGGTGTCTTCCGGCAGGTCCCATTGATATACCCGCACGGTGGTCACATCGGCGCCCCGCGCGCGGAGACCTTCGACGAGCTCCGGATTAGGCCGACCGTACTCCTGCACGGCGATCCGCCGTTCGGGCCGGCCCTGGGTGACCGCGAGGACCTCGCGCCAGGTGTTGGGCTCGCCGGCAATCAACGCCGGAGTGACTCCCATCTCGCGCAGCACGGCGGCGGGTTTGGGGCCGCGCGCCACTACGGTCAGCCGGCCGAGCGCGTCGGCGAAAGCGTTCTCGGGGTAACGCGTGCCGACGAAGCGGCTCAACTGGCGGGTGCCGACCCCAGTCAACAGAATCATCATGTCGAACTCACCAGCAACGAGACGCGACGCGAACGCAAATGCGGCGGAGTCTTCGGACACGGGGACTTCGCGCATAGAAGGGGCAACGAACGGATCGCCGCCCTGTTTGCGGATCAGGGCCGCCATTTCCGGCGCGCGCCGGCTCTCGAGCGAGAGCACTCGCATTCCGGAAAAGGACATAAGCTTGATTGTAATCGGGCGCAGCGCCGAGGCTGGTCGCGCCTACCGCGATTCCAGGGCTATTTCCCGCGGATCCAGTCAGCCATAGCTCTCCAGTCGGGATCGTCCTCGGAGGTGAATTGGCGCCCTCCGCTATGGAATATGTCGCCGCCGGCCTCGTGCGCCAGCGGATGCTTCAGAAGAGGACTCGCAGCCGGATCACCCAGCTTCACCAGGCGCGACACGCTCTCAAAGTTGCGCCGCGATTGCTCTTCGGTCCAGCCGGTCGCGCCTCGTTCGAGGGGCTGAAGACGAAAGCCGTTGTTGCTGGCCGAGTGACAGGCCACGCAGCGGGCGTGACCGGGACGCTTCTTCAAAAAGATCGGCTCCACGCGCGTCCGGTACGCTTCAAAGTCGAGCGACTGCGCCCACGCCAATGGGACCGCGGCGGCCAGAATCGAAACCCCGGTCAAGATCACCCTTTGCGCCAGCATCATGATCGCACCTCCGATTTTCCGGCGCCCATCATAGCAGATCCCGGCCGGGCCGCGCGATGCTCAATTGCCGATACCGAGCAGCTCCACTTCAAAGACCAGGGTGGCACCACCCGGAATCATGGGCGGCCGGCCCTGGTCACCATATGCCAGATCCGACGGACAGGCGAGTTTGGACTTTCCACCCACCTTCATCTTTTGCACACCCTCGGTCCAGCACTTGATGACGCCGTTGAGCTGGAATTGAGCCGGCTGGTTTCGCTTATAGGAGCTGTCGAACTCCGTACCGTTGATCAACGTGCCGCGGTAGTGGACTTTCACCGTATCGGTGGCTTTGGGAGAATCGCCGGTCCCTGGCGTCAGTTCGCGATAGATCAGACCCGATGGCATCTTGACGGCGCCCGGCTCGGCCGCGGCCTTGGCGAGGTATTCCCCCGCAAGAGCCTTCTCGCGCTGCGCCACGCGGCCCGAGCGGGACTGCTGGAGCTGCCCGATCTTAGGTCCCCACTCGTTCAGGTCGACGGCCGGCTTGCCGGCGGCCGCATCGGCAATAGCTTGTTTGACAATTTCGAGTTCGGCTGGCGACAAATCGAATGATAGCAGCGACCGCTGGACCGAAAGTCCCAGCGCATAGACGGTTTTCTGCTCATCGGTGGCAAGAGCAGAACCGGCAGCGGCCGAAGATGCCCGAGGAGCGGCTTTGGGCGCGGCCGGGAATTTGGGCGGCGGCGCCTGAGCCACGAGAACCGCCGGGATGAATAGAACGATAGCACGCATCTATATTAGGCTAGCATCTTTCGCACCTACACCGGCTGATTCAGCAACGCGCCTTGAGAACGCGCAAAGCCAGCTTCGCCAGGAGCCGGCTCGCGGGGCCGTCGAGAAACATCCACGTCAGCACATGGAGCACGGCCGGCGGGCGGTAATCCGGGCTGCGCTCACGGCGCGCCGCAATCATGTCGGCCAACACCTGGCGCGGACTCTCGCGGAAGCTATCGAGCATGGCGGTCTGATGCACGCACGAAACGGTGCAATAGGGCGCGCAGGGTTTCGTGCGGGCGGCTTCGCGTTCGAGATCTTCGATTCCGTAGCGCTCGAGCGGGATAGCGGGCTGACCGCGCTGCTGCGAGCAGTAGTGGACCAGGCCGTCCTCGCAGATGTAGAGGAAACGTCCGCCGGCCCGGCAGTGCCAGCGGTTGGGCAGACCTCGCGCGATATTTTGCTGAAAACGGTCGTACTGCGCGAAGGAAAACATCTTTTGATCGGGTTCGAGGATCTCGTGGTAGATCGCTAAGTGGTCCGGGGCGAGTGGTCGGAGCTGGCCGTTGCCATCGTGCAGGATTCCGACGGTATTGGTGAGCTTGAGGGCACGCGCGCGTTGCGCGATGGCCAGTGCGTCCTTGGGATTGCGCACAGGGCTGCCCAGCACCGAGTTCACCGTGACCGCAAACTCGGCGTGTTCGGCCAGCCACTCCAGTTTGCGGTCCAGAACCTTCAGGCTTTTCTTGGAGGTCTCATCGGGAGTGACGTTGTCGATGCTGATTTGCAGGTAGTCGAGACCGGCCTTGTTCAGGCGGTGGATCCGGTCGGGGGTCAGCAGATAGCCGTTGGTAATGAGCGTGGCGACGGCGCCGCGCCGCCGGATGTGACGGATGATTTCATCCAGCTCGGGGTGGAGCATCGGTTCCCCGCCGCTGATGGTAATGATGGTAGTTCCGAGATTAGCCAGCAGGTCGACGCGCCGCAGCATCTCGGCGGCGGGCACGGGAGCCGACACCGCGTCGAACTCGTTGCAGTAGGTGCAGGCAAGGTTGCAGCGCCGGATGGGCACGATGTGAGCGACGATCGGGTGATGAGGGGAGTGCATAGCGCGCGCAAAGAGGCGCGACTCCCGCAGCCGACGGCTTATGGAACGCTGCCGGCGCCTGAGAGCACGCGCGAAGTTCCCCCCCTGCGGCATCCTTTCCCCAGTTTACGCCGAGAGCTGGTGGAAGCCCCGGAAAGCCCCGGGGCCTGACCATCGGCGCCGGTTTTCCCTTGTAGGGCGCTCGCCTCTGCAGGCGTGGTTGGTCGAAGCCGCGGGAACACCGAGCCCACGCGAACCCGGCGCACCCGTCGATGCGCTAGGTGGTCACGCGTCCGATCGCACACCGATCGGTTTTGGAGGTCAATAGCAGAAGCGCCGAGCGCTGCGGAGACCGACGCGCAGGGCCGTTTCTGCTGGAACCTGCCGCCGGCCCTGATGCTTATCTGCGTTGAGCGGACCGGACCCGGCCGGCGACTGCGAGCGCACTCGCGTTGTTGAGGGAGCGGTTCCTCCATAGCGGGAATCCGGGGGCAACCCGGCCACCCCAGTTCCTGTCGAGTCCGGTTTCGCAGCCCGCGGGCCACTCATCATGTCAAAGCACGCCCGGTTCGGGTGAAGGGCCGCGCCGTGTGGGCCTCTGATCGAGCGAATCCAAGATCGTTCGAAGTGAAACTGCCGGCGGAATACTCGGCCGGCCTGCCCAGGAATCGATCGATGTGCCGATGACCCTTCGTGCCGGGGAATTGATGGTGAATCCGCTGTTTGCTGGGACGATCGAGGGCGCCGTCAGAGACGAAGCCGGAGAGCCCGCGGGGAGGGTGGCCGTGGTCGTTCAGCCCGATCCCGGCACTCGGATGCGGACGCTCGCCGAAAGACAGGGTCTTTCAGTTGCCCGCGTCTCGGTCCCGGCCGATACGGCATCGCCCACGGGCGGACTCTCCAGTAAGTAGATTGGCGAGCAACGATGGAGATGAGCGCCACGTCTGGCGTCGTTGTTGAAGTTCCTGCGGTGGCTATGTGTCCATGCTTGTGACCAACGGAGGTAGGGACCTACGGCAATTTCGGCAAGGGCACTGGCGGGCGGCCGCTGAAGATTTCGCGGAACGAGCGCAGCACTTCGTCGTGCAGTGCACCGTTGTCGGCGAGCAGGTGGTCGGAGTCGGTGAGGCTGTGCGGCCCCCCGTTCATGTCCGAGGTTGTGCCGCCGGCTTCCTGGACCAGCAGGGCTCCGGCGGCCTGATCCCAGGGCTTCAAACCAAACTCCCAGAAGAAGTCCAGCCGCCCGCTGGCGACGTACGCCAGATCGAGAGCCGCCGAGCCGGTGCGGCGTACGCCGTGCGAGACCATCGCCAACTGGTAATAGAAGTGGATATTGACGTTATGGTGCCGCTTGCGGCTGGGAAAGCCGGTTGAGGCTAGGCTGTCGGCGAGCCGGCGCGTGTTCGAGACGTGGATGCGCCGGTGATTCAGGTACGCTCCCGCCCCTCGCTCCGCCGTGAACATCTCCTGGCGAATGGGATCGTAAATCACACCGGCAATCACGTCGCCAGCGCGCTCGAGCGCCAGTGTGACATTGAACATCGGGAAGCTGTGCGCGAAGTTGGTGGTCCCGTCCAAAGGATCGACATACCAGCGGTATTCGGACGAGCCCGGGTGCCCGCTGCCTTCCTCAGCGACGATAGTGTGTGACGGGAAGTACACCCGCAATTTCTCCACGACCAGTTTCTCGGAGGCGCGGTCGGCTTCCGTCACCAGGTCGAATTCACCCTTCAGCTCGAAGGCGACGCGCCGTTCAAAATAATTAGCGAGCAGGGAACCGGCTTCCCGGGCAATCTCCGCGGCGGCTTCCAGGTATTGCATGATACGAGAAGCGCTTCAGACGGCTACGTCTCTTCCTGAATGTACTTGATGTCGTGCTTGAAGATAAAAAGATTGGGCAGGCCGTCGCGGGTCAAACGGATAAAGGACTGGTCGTAGTACTCCACCACGCCCACCACTTCTTCGCCATCCGTCATCTTCACGCGCACCGGAGTGGCGTGCTCGATGAGCTGCTTGAGATACTTGGCCTCTTCGAAAGTGTGTTCGGCCGGGCGCGGCGATTTTCCACTGTGTTGCGGCGTACTCACTTCTCCTGGCGTCTTTTTCTGCTGCCTTCCGGTGTGACCGAAATCCGGGCGCCGGGCGTGCCGCCTGCGTCCTCAGCCTCCCCATAATATCCATTACGCGCCGAGACCCGCAAATCCGGCCCGGTCACGCGGACTTCCAGCTTGTGAAATCGGTCCTTGGTCAGAGGCACATTCTTCGGATAGAAGGCCAGCAGATACTGGGTGCGCAACTCGTCAATGATGTCGGTGAAGACGCGGTCGAGATCGGCCCCGAGAGTGGGAAGAAAGGTCCGGCCGCCGGTGCTTTCGGCCATAAAGGTCAGAGCGTTTTCGCCGCCGATGTTGCGGCCCGCATCATTGGTGATCGGGACGACCACGACCGGATAGATGATGGCATCGGCCAACTGAGCCGACTCGAGGGCCTGCTTCAAATTCTTGGCACTGGTGGTGTCGCCGCCGTCGGTCACGACGATGATGACCTTGCGGCCTTCGCGTTCTTCGAGGTCGCGCGAAGCTAGGTAAATCGCGTCATACAGGGACGTGCCCGCCTCCCCGTGAAAGGTCTTGAGCGAGGCGGCCAGCGACGCGTGGTTGTGCGTGAAGTAATTGTTCCGCGTAATCTGCCAGTTGAAACTGTACAGGGCCACCATGTCCAGTGGATTGCCTTCGGAGAGCAAGGCTTTCAGGAAACGCGTGGCGGAATCGACCTCGTACTTCAGTTCCTTGGCGGTCGATCCACTCGTATCCACCAGCAAGGCCACCGACAGAGGCTGGTCGGTCTGCCTTTCAAAGACGGCGATCTGCTGTGGCGCGCCGTTGTCGGAAATCTGAAAATCTTCTTTCTGGAGAGCCTTTACCAGCTCGCCGGACTGGGTTTTGACCGTCGTGACGACGCGCACCAGGTTGACATTGACGCGGATGACGGGTTGCTCCTGCGCAGCCAGCGAGAACAGCGGAGCGAGCGCCGCCAGTCCGCCTGCTCGCCTAACCTGCCACCGGCGCATGATGGTCCCACTCTCCTTCCACCCACATTTCGCCGTCGACGAAGTGCTCCTTCTTCCAGATGGGCACCAGTTTCTTGAGACGGTTGATCCCCTCCAGAGCGGCTTCAAACGCAACGTTGCGGTGGGGAGCTGTCACGATCACCGCCACGCTGGTCTCGCCGATCAGCATGCGGCCCAACCGGTGAA
>Ga0306926_10009468_pt1 | contig 10715 bp, 9 predicted proteins | sample flu12Cox44000178_FD_203759 | JGI IMG/M metagenome (GOLD analysis project Ga0306926, IMG submission 203759) | Lab enrichment of tropical soil microbial communities from Luquillo Experimental Forest, Puerto Rico - flux8day.12C.oxic.44.000.178 (v2)... | ecosystem: Environmental > Terrestrial > Soil... | reverse complement strand
CGCGACATATATCGACGTCAAAGCCTGTCCATACGTTCTTGTCGTCGATGCTAGAGAAGCCCAGCAACCCTTGGCTGACGCCGCAATTGAGAGTACCGCGCTCCTTGACGGCGTTCAGGGTCTGGGCACGCGCCGGATAGCCGCCTGCGAAAACGAAAGTCAGCAACGCGATGACCGGGAGGATTATGGATCGTTTCTTGAAACCGGACATTTGGATCTCGTGATCGGTGGAGCTACTTTCTTAAGCCGAAGTTAGGTTAACACAGCCGGATGAGTTACCAACGCATTTCCCGGAGCGGATCGCTCGTTGTCTCGGACGGTGGCGGAAACGGATCGCTTCGATCCGAGCCCGCGCGAAGCTCACTGAGCGTCGGAGTTCCTGTTGCGGGGCTATGGAGCCCGCACGCGTGCACAGCAAGGCCCATCAGTGGGAGGAGGAGCCGAGTAGCGTTACTGCACAAGCCGAGCGCGCAGCCGTGCAAATTCGGCATCGCTGATCGATCCTGCCTGTTTCAGCCGACCGAGCTTGTCGATTTCATCTGCAACGCTGAAACCAATCGTGCTCCTGAGTTCATCGCGCGCCTGCCGAGTTTGTTGCGCGTTACGCTCCGCCATGCCCCTTCCCTGAAAGATCAAGTATATAAGCACGAAGAAGAACGGAAATATGATCCACCCTATCACCCAACTTGCCTTGACCCAGCCGGAGACGTCTTGGCGTCGGAATAGATCGGAAGCAACGGTAATGAGCAGCCAGAACCACACGACGAAGAAGAATATCGCGAGCGCGTCCATCAGGAAATTTCGATAACTGAAGCCCTCCTGTAAGAAGAACATTGCGATCCTCCTTCGCCTGCCACTGAGCCCAAGAGTTCCAGATTGACCTGTTATTGCCCCTTGAAGCGCAATCCCGTTGCCCGTTCTTGATTTAGATCAACGCATGTCGACTTGGGGGCACAACCGGAAGTCACGTATTACGTCTTCAATCTGATCATCATCTGCAGGATGCTCATTGCGCGGCCGGCGTACGGCGGCTGAAACAGCAACTGGATCGGCGAGAAAGGACCCTGGTAGAAGACCGGGCGCAATTTCGAGAAAGTGTTGAACCCCTCGCGCGCGTGATAATGGCCCATGCCGCTCGCCCCGACCCCACCGAAAGGCAGGTCGTGTTGGCCGACGTGCAGGAGAGCTTCATTGACCGATACGCCACCCGACATCACCCGCGAGATGTAGAAGTCGCGCAGCTCGGCATTGTGAGTGAATGGATAGATTGCCAACGGGCGGTCGTGACTATTGATATAGTCGGCGACCTCCTGCCGATCCTTATACGTCTTGATCGGCAAAATCGGCCCAAAGATCTCGCGCTGCATGACAATCATGTCTTCTGTAGGATTTAGCACGAGATGCGGTGGAAATTTGCGACGCTTCGCATCCGGATCTTGCTGTTCCGCAAGATTGATCAGGATGGCACCCTTGTTACGGGCGTCCTCCAGCGTCGCCTGCAGCCGCGCGAAAGCCCGTTCATCGATGATCGATGTGTAGTCTTGTCCGTTGATGTCCGGGAAGCGCTCCGTGAACAGCCGCCTGCAATGGCCGACGAACTCGTCCTCGCCGCCTTTGGGAAGGAACATGTAGTCGACGTTCGTACAGATCTGACCGGCGTTGAACATCTTCACCCAGAGAATGCGTTCCGCCGCCGTTTTGATCGGAAAGTCGGGCCCGATGATCGCAGGTGCCTTGCCGCCGAGTTCGAGCGTGACGGGGGTGAGGTTGCGAGCGGCGTTGGCCATGACCGAGCGACCGGTAGCACCGGATCCCGTGAACAGCAGATGGTCGAAGGGCAATGACGAGAATGCCGGTCCTCGCCCGCCGCCGTCCTCGAAGAAGGCGAGCTTCTCAGTCGGGAAGTACTTCGGCGAAATGCGCATGAGAAGCTGGGCGAGCGCTTTTGAATTTTCCGACATCTTGACCATCGCTCGATTGCCGGCGGCCAGAATTGCTGCGAGCGGGCAGAAGCTCAGATTAAGCGGGAAATTCCAGGGGACGATGACCCCGACGACGCCGAGCGGCTGCGGGATGACACGATTGCGCGCGAGCGGATAGGTCATGAAGTCGACGTGTCTGCGCTGCGGCTTCATCCACTTCTTCAAATTTTTGGTGGCGTCGGCAATTGTTTCGAGCACAACGAAATATTCGGCGAACAGGGTCTCGAATTCAGACCGGTTGCCGTAATCCGCGTTGATCGCTGCGACCAGCTCGTCCTTGTTGTCTTTCAGGAGCTGCGCGAGCGCCTTCAAGTCGGCGATGCGCTGATCGCAGGATGGCTCCGGCGCCGCCAGGTAAGCCGCACGCTGGGCATCGAAACACGACTGGAATTCAGCCGGAATCGCGATTGAATGAGGATTGGCCACAGGCGCATTCATGACGTTCCCTTTCTCTTGGTTTCTCGCGTGCTCTCCAAGCACAAATAACGAACCGCAAGCTTGCTGAGCTCTTCGGCGGTGGCACGATCGTCCAGCTCCAATGGCCCGGGACGATTGATCAAAATGTTGTTGAGCGTTCCGAAGACGAACTGCATGGCTATGCGCACATGCAGCTGCCAATCCGGATCGACCCGGAGTTTGGTAAAGCGTTCAAGGACGCCGATCATTTCCTCGACAAGGTATCTGGCGAAGTCCTGAAACGGTCGCCACTCCTGCGGGTTCTCCAGGGCCCTGCGCAGTTGCGCTCTCAGAAGCCCCTTGTTTTGCCCGAAGACGCCGACGATCCATTGCGTGACGCTCGTGATCACCTCGTCCGGCGCCTTCGCCGAGACGTTCAGACCAGCAATGAGGCGCTCAAAATCCTCACGGGCCGATTGTATCTGTCGCTGCATGACCTCGCTGATGAACCGCTCGCGATTGCCGAACCTGAAGTAAAGCGAACCGATTGACGATCCGGCCGCTTCGGCAACGTCGCTCATGCTGCAATCGTCAATTCCCCGCTCTTCGATCAGCCTTCGGCCAATGTCGAGCAGAGCCTCCATGCTTGCGCGGCTTCGCATCTGCGCAGGCGCGCGCAGTTCGGTTTTGTCCTTTGAAACCTGTTCGGCGCGTTTGGCCATCTAATACCTCACCCCATCGCTGTCGTTCGGAAGCCCGTTTTTACCGCGGTTCGGAAACCGCTTGACTTTCTAGAATTAGAATATTAATTCTATTTACAGGGAAACGCAAGAGGCTGAGTAAGGGCGAAAGCGCCTTTCCTGCCGCGGACTTGGGATCCCGACCGCAACAACACAATTCGCGCTCGAAGCGCCAGACAGGGAGGCCGCCATGGGCCAGCAGGAATTTGACTATGTCATCGTTGGGGCCGGCTCCGCTGGCTGCGTGCTGGCAGCGCGCCTCACCGAGGGGCCAAACACTGTTTGTCTGATCGAGGCCGGTGGCCCGGACTCGAGCGTGCTGATCCACGCGCCCGCCGGCGTCGTCGCGATGGTTCCGACCAGGATCAACAATTACGCTTATGAGACCGTGCCGCAGCAGGGCCTCAACGGCCGGAAGGGCTACCAGCCCCGCGGCAAGACTCTTGGCGGATCAAGCTCGATCAACGCCATGCTCTACGTGCGGGGAAACAAATGGGATTACGACCAGTGGTGCTCGCTCGGCAATCCGGGTTGGGCCTATGCGGACGTTTTGCCGCTGTTCAAGCGCGCGGAGAATAACGAGCAGATCGTCAACGAATATCACGGCCAGGGAGGGCCGCTGAACGTCACCTACCCGCGCTACCAAAGTGACGTGAGCGAGCGATTTCTCAGCGCAGCAGCAATGAACGGGCTGAACCTGAACCCTGACTACAATGGCTCCGAGCAGGAAGGCGCATTCATCTATCAGGCCACGCACAAGAACGGCGAGCGCTGCAGCGCTGCGAAGGCCTATTTGACCCCAAATCTCTCCCGACGAAACCTGACGGTACTGACCAGAGCGGTAACTGCTCGCGTTCTATTCGATGGGCGCCGCGCCACAGGCGTCGCTTACTACCAGGGAGGCGAACTCAAGCAGGTTCGCGCGCGCCGCGAGGTTATCCTCTCGTCGGGCGCCTTCGGTTCGCCGCAACTGCTGATGCTTTCCGGTGTCGGCGCCGGAGAAGAGCTTCGCCGCCACGGCATTGCCGTCGTCCACGACCTGCCCGGTGTCGGCAAGAACCTGCAGGACCATATCGATTATGTTCAGTCCTGGCGCGCACCAAGCAAGACGGAGACCGTAGGACTATCCATGCGCGGCGCAGGCCGCGTCATGGCCGCAGCCCTGGAATGGCGCAGGCACCGTTCAGGATTGATGACCACGACCTTTGCGACCGGCGGCGCCTTCATTCGCTCGGCGCCCGACGTTCCAGCGCCGGATCTGCAATTGATCTTTGTCCTGGCCATCGTCGACGACCATGCCCGCAAGATGCATGTTGGTCATGGGATTTCCTGTCATGTCGATGTGTTGCGACCGTTCAGCCGCGGGACCGTCGCGCTGGCGAGCAGTGATCCGCGCATTGCACCTGTGATCGACCCGCAATTCCTTTCCGACGAGCGGGACGTGAAGCTTCTCGTGAAGGGCGGCCAGATACAGCAGAAGATCATCGAATCCTCGCCCCTCGACGGCGTGCGCGGCAAGATGATCTATCCGACGCGGGCTGACGATCCCGCCGGGATGGAGCGCGACATCCGCGCACGCGCCGATACGCAATATCACCCGGTTGGCACCTGCAAGATGGGTCCAGATAGCGACCCCTTGGCCGTCGTGGATCAACGCTTGCGGGTCAAAGGCATCGAAGGGCTGAGGGTGATCGATGCCTCCATTATGCCAACCCTTTGCAGCGGAAACACCAACGCGCCGACGATCATGATCGGTGAAAAGGGCGCCGACATGATCCGGGAGGATGCGCGTGCCTCAGCCAAAGCTGCCTGACCTTAAGAACAGAGTTCAACACATGGCAACCAAAGTGGAGCGTTCATCGATGCGATCCAAACCTGCCAGCAAGACCACGCGCGATCTCAATCACGCCGTACAAAAGTTGCTCGACTTCGGCGATCGTCGGGATTTCGAGGACGCGCGGCGCGGCTTTGTCGCTGCGCTTGAACCAGCCATCATCAAGGGAGCGGACGGTCAAATTGTATGGGACATGGAGCAATACGCGTTTCTCGACGCGGAGGCGCCCGATACGGTGAACCCGAGCCTCTGGCGCCAGGCGCAACTCAATAAGATCTCCGGTCTTTTTACCATTCATCCTCGGATCCATCAGGTTCGAGGACACGATCTTTCCAACATGACCCTGGTCCAGGGCGATACCGGCTGGATCGTCATCGATCCCCTCACCTCCGTGGAAACGGCTCGCGCCTCGCTGCAGCTCGCCAACGACAAACTCGGCGCGCGCCCGGTCGTTGCCGTGATCTACACGCATTCCCATGCGGATCATTTTGGTGGCGTCCGTGGTGTCATCGATGAAGCCGACGTGAAGGCAGGGAGAGTCCCCGTCATCGCCCCCGACGGCTTCCTGCGATATGCCGTTTCCGAAAATATCATGGCCGGCAATGCGATGAATCGCCGGGCTCTTGCCATGTACGGGGCCAAGCTGGAGGCCTCGCCGTTCGGCCATATCTGCTGCGGTCTTGGCAAGGCGATCCCCAAGGGAACCGTCAGCCTGATTGCACCGACCGACATCGTGTCGCGGACCGGCGAGACCCGACGGATCGACGGCGTCGATATCGAATTCCAGATGGCGAACGGGTCGGAGGCACCCGCGGAGTTCATGTTCTATTTTCGCCAATTTCGGGCTCTGTGCGCCTCCGAGGTGACGAGCCACCACATGCACAATGTTCTGACGCCCCGGGGAGCCGAGGTCCGCAACGCACTCGCCTGGTCCAAATATATCGATGAGACGATCGATCTGTTTGCCGACCGCAACGACTTGCTATTCGCCTGCCATCACTGGCCAACCTGGGGCAAAGACAACATCAGGGGTTTTCTTGCTCGGCAGCGCGACCTCTATCGTTTCGTACATGACGAAACGCTTCGGCTTGCCAATCACGGCTTCAACATGGAGGAAATCGCCGAGATGCTGCAGCTTCCTCCGGCGCTCGCGCGCGACTTCGCTTGCCGCGGCTATTACGGAACACTGCGGCACAACGTGAAAGGCGTATTCCAGTTCTATCTCGGCTGGTGGGACGGCAACCCCGCGACCTACGACAAATTGCCCCGCACCGAGGCCGGTACACGCTTCATCAAGGCGATGGGCGGCATCAAGAAGGTGATCGCGGAAGGTCGGCGTGCCTTCGCCGAAGGCGATTATCGCTGGGCCGCCGAGGTGATGAACCACGTCGTATTTGCGGTCCCTGATAACGACGAAGCCAGGGAGTTACAGGCCGATATTCTCGAACAGATCGGCTATCAGTCGGAATCGGGGCCGTGGCGCGACATGTTTCTCACGGGCGCACTCGAGCTGAGGCGCGAGCGAGGTCAGGAGGTTGCCGTTTCAACGACGGGCCCGGATGTGATGGCCGCTGTCGGCCTCGACATGCTGCTCGATTTCCTCGGCGTTAAATTCAATTCGGCCAAAGCAGTTGACGTCGATTTTACGATTTCACTTGAGCTCACCGATACCGGCGAAGTGTATGCGCTCGAAGCGCGCAACGGCGTGCTGAACAGCAGGGCAGGTCGAAAACTGGTCGCCCCTGATGCCACGCTACAGGTCACCAAACCCGCACTGTTCAAGCTGCTTGGTCGTCAGGTCGATATATCCGGGCTGATGAAAGAAGGGGCATTGAAGATCGTCGGAGACCCAACGGTACTCGGGCGCCTGTTCGGTGCATTGGACGAGTTCAGTCCAACTTTCAATCTCGCGTCGGGTCGATCCGTGCATCCGGAAACGGTCCGAGAGATCCGCCATGTCGTTGCAAGAGCAAACAAGCCAAGCCACGACGTCGTGTCGCCGGCCGAGTGATCAGAGAGAGATGAGCATGAAACACGCTATCACCGAACGGAAAGCCATCAAGGGTGCCTGGGGTATCACCGCGCTCCTTTTCCTTTTCATGATGGTCAATTTTGCCGACAAGGCGATTGTTGGTCTGGCCGGCGCGCAGATCATGGCTGACCTCGATCTCACCCCAACGCAGTTCGGGCTCCTGGGATCGAGCTTCTTCCTGCTCTTCTCTGTTTCCGCAGTACTGACGGGTTTTGTCGTCAATCGCGTCAAGTCGAAGTGGGTGCTGTTGATCATGGGTGTGGTCTGGGCGCTTGTGCAATTCCCGATGCTCGGCGCAGTCGGGTTTGAAACACTACTCGCCTGCCGAATCATCCTCGGCGCAGCCGAGGGACCCGCTTACCCGGTCGCGCTTCATGCCGCTTACAAATGGTTTCCGGATGAAAGGCGGGCAATGCCAGGTGCAATCATCGCACAGGGCGCAGGCGTCGGTGTCATCGTGACCGTGCCTGTCCTAAACTGGATCATCACGAACTATAATTGGCACTACGCCTTCGGCGCGCTGGGACTCGCCGGATTGGTCTGGACCATCGTGTGGGCGTTTATAGGCCGGGAAGGAACGCTGGGCGATCAGACGGCCGTCAACGCCAAAGTGGACATCAACGCTCCTTCTTATCGAAGCTTGCTTCTCAACCCGACCAATCTCGCGTCCTGGTGCGCGTATTTTGCGGCGTATTTCGGCTTGGCGTTGGTCTTGTCATGGTTCACGCCCTACCTCGTCAAAGCGCTTGGCTTTAGTCAGGACGCGGCTGGCAAGCTCACTGCATTGCTCTTCTTGACGGGCTTCTTCGTCGTGTTGCTCGGAAGCTGGCTGTCCGAGCACATCATGAAACGTGGTTACGGCAGCCGGTGGGCCCGTGGGACGCTTGCCGGGGTTGCGCTTTGCCTCGGCGGCCTTGCTTTGGTCGCCACCCCCTATGCTTCCGGTTCCGTACTGAAAATCGCCCTGGTCATCGCTGGAACGACGTTACCTTCTATTGTCTACACACTGTCGCCTGCAATTCTTGCCGAGATCACACCATCGTCGCGACGTGGCGCAATCCTGGCAATCAACAGTGCTATCGGCACCTCGGCGGGTATTGTTGCGCCATACATCATGGGCAGCGCCGTCGAGAGCGCAGTCTCGGTTGCGGATGGGTACCACCACGGCTTCTTTGTCTGCGGAATCGTCGCGCTGGTGGGCGGGGTTATCGCCATCGCGTTTCTGAAACCAAAAACGAAAACGGAAATCGCGGTGTCGCCTGCAGACGCGTCTGCTCTGGCAACGTAGACCCGCGGCCTCCACGTGGATCGAGAGCGGGCCATTTTCGTCTGTTCGAATGTTTCGGAATGGGCACCTACGTGGGCAGCGTCACGAAGGCCGGCACGTTTGTACGAAAACTTGCACAGCCGCATTTCAACGAAAAACAAAAGCCAATGAATCTCGGTAGTTAAGCTAAATTTGTGACCAGCCGATGCGCCTGCATGGCGCGTCCATTCACGCTTGTGTGTCCAAACGACGATCTGCCTTGCCTTGTGACCTTGATCACGGCCGCCCCGGATCATCGCAGGCTAAAACCAGGCCTAACCGGTGACGATGCGCCGGAGGAGGCACAGCCATGACACGGAAACAGAAGTTGATCGGAATTGCAGTGGCTGGCTTGATTGTCGGTGGCGCCACAGGGGTCGCCGTTCAGGCGGCAAGGTCGCCCGTCACCGTCGCCCGCGCAAAGCTCGCAGCAGGGCTAAAGGTTGCGGAAGCATCGAAGATCGCTGAGGGATCGAGGCATGTCTGCGTCGACCTGAAGGAAGGCACCTTCGAGTGGCGCTGGGCCAACGTCCCCTTCGCGTCGAGTTGCGACGCCAGGGCGGATGCAAACTGACCTTTTGAACGCCCGGCCGGCAGACGAGACCCGGACGGCAAACCAATCGGCTTGGCGAAAACGCGCGCGCGCGGTAAACGCTGGGCATGCTCACGCGCATCGCCATCGCCCCTGATCTCACCTTCGATACATTGGTCGCGGGCGATGTCGGCGCGCCGCTGGTGCTGTTGCTGCATGGTTTTGCGGAGTCTTTTCATTGCTGGCGCGCTCAGGTCGCCAGTCTCGCCGACATGGGCTATCGCGCGCTGGCGCCGAGCCAGCGCGGCTATTCGAAAGGCGCACGGCCCGATCCGCGTGATCCCTCGCGCTACCACATCGATCGCCTCATGGACGATGCGATGGCGATCGCCGCAGCATCCGGCTATGGCGACAAACGTTTCCATCTCGCCGGTCACGACTGGGGCGGCAGCATTGCCTGGGGGCTCGCCGATCGCTTCGAGACACGCCTTGCCTCGCTCACTATCCTGTCGCGCCCGCATCCAAATGCCTTCAATCGCGCCTTGCAGATGCCGGATGGGGAGCAGGCACGCCGCTCGCGTCATCACACCTGGTTTCTCGAACTTGACGCGGCCGACAAGGTTTTGGCCGATGATGCAAAATGGCTGCGCACGCGCCTTGCAGCAGCCGGCGTGCCGCAATCAGCGATCGAGGAACATCTCGGCGTGCTCGGCAACAGGGAAGCGATGGAAGCCGCACTCGCCTGGTATCGCGCCCGCGGCGCGATCCGCGCGCCGCTCGGGCCTATTCGCGTGCCCACGCTCTATATCTGGGGCGAGGATGACGACACGGTCGGGCGCGTGGCGGCCGAGGGCACGCGCGACTTTGTCGCCGCGCCCTACCGTTTCGAGCCACTGCCAGGCGTCGGCCATTTTGCCGCAGACCAGGTGCCCGAGCGCGTAAGCGAGTTGATGCTGGAACACTTGCGCGAGTATCCGGTGTAAAGCGGCGCGATGAGATTAGGTTGATATTGCTGCGCCGGAGGTGCGCTCCCTCCCCGCTTGCGGGTCCTTGCGGGGGGAGGGAGCACTCACTTCCGCCGCCGTGGAAGCGAACTCAGCAACGACAGGAGATCGCGCGGCAAGTTCGGCCGGACATGGCCGTGACACGAGTCGTGGATTTTCGGCGCGACTTGAGTCGTCCCACAGGCTCGTCATGCCCGGGCTTGATCCGGGCATCTACGCCTTTCTTTCGATTTGCCAAGACGTGGATGGCCGGGATAGGCCCGGCCATGACAATGCGGAAAGAATGCTGCCCCGCCTCTAAGGGCCCTCTAAGGGGAGGATGGCAGCGAGATCAAAATGCGATAGCCCTGCCCGCAAGCGGGAGAGGTCACTCGGCTCGCGGACGCAGCGGTTCAAGCAAAACTCATCGCATTTTAGGCGGGCTGCGCCCCCTTTGCGTCATGCGGCCTTCGCCATCGCCGCGACACGCTCCCAGGTCGTCGCCTTCATGCTCGGCCGCGCCTCCATGCGCTGAAGCCACGCGACCAGGTTGGCATGAGGCGCGCCGAGTTCGGCCCATTCCGGTGTCGCCGTGAAGAAGGAAATCGCCGGCGCGACAAGGAGGTCGGCGAGCGAGATTCTGTCGCCGGCAAAGAAAGCCTGCTCGCCGAGAAGTGCCGCCAACGTGTCGAACACGGTGCGCGCCTTGGGCATCGCGGCCGCGATCGCCGCCTCGTCGGGCTTCTGCCCCATCAACTGCGGCGCGACGATGCGTTGAAAAACGATGACGTTGCCGACGCCATGAAACAGATACCAGTCGTTGATGTTCATCACCTGATCCATCCGCGCCGCGCGCTTCGGATCGGATGGCGTGAGCGCGGGCACTTCGAGCACCCGGTCGAGGTAGCGC
>Ga0306926_10009467_pt1 | contig 10716 bp, 6 predicted proteins | sample flu12Cox44000178_FD_203759 | JGI IMG/M metagenome (GOLD analysis project Ga0306926, IMG submission 203759) | Lab enrichment of tropical soil microbial communities from Luquillo Experimental Forest, Puerto Rico - flux8day.12C.oxic.44.000.178 (v2)... | ecosystem: Environmental > Terrestrial > Soil... | reverse complement strand
ATCGTGGTGAGTCTCGCCGTGGTCGCGGGCGAGACGTACGCGCAACAGGTCCCCCTCTCGGCCACTCCCGCGGAGGTCCCAGGACCTGCGCCAGGCACCACAATGACCAAGGCCTACGTGCAGGCAGTCGCTCGCGTGGCCTACGTATGGGGATGGCCGCTCGTCAACTCGCACAATCGCCGCGCCGCCTTCGCGAAGGCGCCCGAACCCGGCCGCAATGGCGGGGTACTCCCCGTCGCCCCCACAGGCCGGATCGCCATGCTGTCCGACTACATGAAGCCGGACCAGAACTTCGTCACTTGTACGAATCAGGACGTGGTCTATGGCGCCGGCTACTTCGCCCTCGACAAAGAACCCGTGGTCTTTCAGGTGCCGGACTTCGGCGACCGTTTCTGGGTCTACGCACTCTACGATGCGCGGACGGACGAGTTCGCGCAGATCGGGAAGGCCTACGGTACCAAGCCCGGCTTCTACCTCATGGTCGGTCCCGGATGGCATGCCCAGACGCCCGCGGGCATCACGGCCGTAGTGCGCTCGTCTACCGAGCTCGCCTTCGCCGCGCCACGGGTGTTCCGCGACGACACGCTCGAAGATCTCCAGGCAGTCCAGGCCGTACTCAACCAAATCAACTTCTACCCGCTCTCCGAGTTCGACGGGACGATGAAGACCAAAGACTGGAGCAAGATCCCCGACTTCCCTGCGCCGAAATCCAGCGGGGACGGCGAAGCGAAGTGGGTCGACCCGATGACCTTCTTCGAACAGCTGCCCGAGGTGATGAAACTCGTTCCGCCGATGCCGGGCGAGGAGACGCTCTACAACTGGATCGGCAGCGTGCTGGATGCCGCCGGCAAGGATCCTCAGGTCACGAAGACCTTGCGCGACACCGCGGTCCAGGCCGAGAAGGAGCTGATCGCTCCGCTCTTCCAGTGGCGCCACAACGGTGCGGCGGCGGGCAGTGGGTGGAACTCGCCTGTGAACAGTGCGAAGTGGGGCACAGACTACCTCAACCGCACGGCCACCGCCAAGTCGAACATGTACGAGAACGTCCCATCCGAGACCAAGTACGTCTACACGGACTACGACAGTGCCGGCAAGCCGCTCCATGGTCGGCATCGCTACACGATCACCTTCCCCAAGGGTCAGCTCCCACCCGTGAAAGGCTTCTGGTCCCTGACCCTCTACAACGAACATCACTTCTTTCATCCCAATCCGCTGAATCGCTACTCGCTGGGGACCAAGAGCAAGAGCCTCCAGCCCAATGCGGACGGCTCGCTCACTCTCTACGTCGGCGCCAAATCTCCCGGCAACGCCAGGGAACGTAACTGGCTGCCCGCGCCCAATGGCCCGTTCTCCCTCTACATCCGCGCCTACTGGGCCGATCCGGCGATTCTCGACGGCACATGGAAGCCACCAGCCGTCTCGTCGATCCCATGACATCCGCCAGCACACCGAGGAGCATCCACGTCGAACTCTGACGCAAGCAGGTTTCGCAGCTGCTCGGCCATCTCCGCATGGTCCTCGGCCAGCACGATTCGCGGCCGCTGCATGCGCCGACGTTAGGGGCGGAGCTCGCCCCGGGACAATTCGGAGAATCCCGGAGGCGCTCCGGAAAACTACGGAAGCCTGCGGCGAGTGCGGCTGAGACCGAGGGAGCCCCAGTCAAGCCATGCTCGAGAGCATTGCCATGATCCAGGTTTGTAGGTCCAGCTACAGGCGAGCGTCGAAGATCTGACCGAGAGGATCTCTCGGTCCTGCGAGTTGCCGCTGCATTCCACACCTATCTGCAGACGCCGCTCTCAGATCCGTTAGCGCTTCGAGGCCGATGCCCAGGCCCGAGCCTCGCCGCCCGCATCCCTCCCGCAACCTCGAGGGCGCGAGGCCAGCCCTGCTCGGTGGGTCGCCGCAGTCGTTCGACCTACCCGCGGCAAACATTGCCGGGCATGGGCCTACGGCCACCCGACACCGCTGCGAACGCCTTGATGGTCAGGACCTGTCCGGTGCACCCCAGAGGATGGAGCGACGGTATTCGACCAGCGCGAGCACATATCCCTGCACGTCGCGGGTCAGCTCTCGTGGCTCGGCAAATCCGGCCCCCTCGTAGAAGCGACGGCCAGGGCCGTTGTCGCGCTCGACCTCCACGGTCAGGTGTTTCAGGCCTTTTGCCGCGAATTCTGTGAGCCCTGCCTCGAGCAACTGTCGGCCGATGCCGCTCCGCTGCCTGTCCGGCAAAACGTAGATCCGCGTGAGCTCCACCGACTCCGCCGATCGGCGTACGAGCTGCGCAAATCCGATCACCTCGCCCCGCGATTCGGCGACGAAGAAGCTCGATCCCTGCACCGCGAGCGTGCTACGTAAGCTCTCCGGTGAATACCAGCGCTCGAGCAGCCGCTGCTGGACGGCATCCGGAATGATGCCGGCGTAGGCGACCGGCCAGGTCGTCCAGGCGACCGTCTCCACCTTCGAGAGATCCATTGCCTCCGCTCGCCTGATGACTACGGGCTCCGTGCTCATATCGATGCTCGTTACCACACGCACGGCACGAGGCATGACGCACGCGTCGCCGATATTCTGCGTATCCGGGCAACTGCGCCGAGGACCTCGACAATCTCCGATGCCACCCATTGGCATTCACCCAACGACACCGCCTCAACGGCTGATGCAAGGTGACCGGCCAAGCCTGCAAGGACACGGATCTGATGAGCGCGGATACGAGAATCAGCCATTCCCAAAATGCTAGGTAGCCTGGAACTGCGGAGACGTGTCAAGCAAGATGTTGTCGATGCAGGCGATCGCCAAACTGCGTATAGAGTTGAGTTCTGTCTCGAGGCTTTATGGGCCTAGGCCTCCCTTCTCAGGCACGGCTCGGCTCCTTGTCGACCTTGGCACAGAGCATAGGAGCATAGCCTTCGGGCCGATCCCACCCCGGCCTTCGCGCCCCTGAGCCGAGCTATTCTTTACGCTAGCTCCTCTAGCAACGTCTTGGCCTCCCGGAGATCGGCAGTATCAAAGCCCTCGGTAAACCACGCGTAGACCTCGGCCAGCCAGGCGCGCGCGCCCTTACGCTTCCCCTGCTGTGCCCAGAGCCTGCTGAGACTCATGACGGCTCGCAGCTCCAGTGACTTCGCCTCTTGGCGGCGGGCGACGTCGAAGGCCTGCTGGAACAAGGTCTCCGCCTCCACCTGGGGTGTCCCTGTCCGCTGCAGGAGCAAGCTTCCACGGAGACGATAAAGTTCCGCCTCCACCAGGCGCTGCCCCGTCGCCTGCGTAGCCGCCAGTGCCTCGTCCAGGGTGGCAAGCCCTGCGTCGACCCGGCCCCCTTGCGCGTAAACCTCGGCCAGCAGCCCAAGAAAATACGGCTCCCAGACCACGCTGCCCGTCTTGCGCTCGGCCGCCAGATGCTGACGGATCTGTCCGATCTGCTCCTCCCGCTGGTCGAGCGTAGTCCTCGTCCCGCCATGCAGTACCCCGCCGATCGCCAGAAAGAGCTCAAAGCCCTGCTCCGTCGCCAGAGCGATGAGCGCCTCAGCCTGCTCGTGCGCGGCATCGGTTTCACGGCGCAGCTGGTAGGCAATGGCCGTTAGCATTCTCGCGAAGGCGAGGCTCGACGGATGCGCCAGCTCCTGGGCTAGGGTGAGGGTAGCGTGCAGGTGCCGCAGGCCCTGGTCGGGATAGCCGAGCAACCAGAACACGATGGCCGCCCCACCTCGGCAGCACACGCCGGGGTCATGCCCATGGAGGACGGCCAGCGCGCGGTGCTGCTGGGGGTCGTGGAGCACTAAGCCCTGCTCCAAGTGGGTGCGCGCAAGGGGCAGCTCTCCCATCAGGAGATTGGTGGTCCAGAGCGCATGGTGAGCCTCCAGCCTGCGTGACGAGTCGTCTCCCTGCTGCGCCAGCTGGAGACACTGCTCCCCCAGCTCGCGCGCGGTCTGGTACGTCCCACGCCCGTTGTAGAACTGCCAGAGTCCGCGCAGTACGGAGAAGAGCTGGGGCGTCTCGCCCACGCGCTGACAGAGCTCACGCGCGCGCGCATAAGCGTGTTCCGCCTCGGGGGCGGCAAAGCCCTTCGTGTTCATCAGTGCCGGGCCCAGGGTGATCTGCAAGAGGAGCTCCTGCTGGATACACTCGGCGGTCTCCGGAAGCGTCTGGAGCACCGCGAGCCCCATCGTCAGCTGGCTGATCGCCTCCAGATGAGCGGAGCGCGCCACCGCGTTCTCCCCTGCTCGTTGCCAGTACGCGACAGCTTGCGCCGGCTGTCCGGCCTCCGTGAGGTGGTGTGCGAGCAGCTCTGGCTGGGTCCTTACCATCTCAGGAAACTTCGCTTCGAGCACCTGCGCAATCCGCTGGTGGATCTGTTGCCGGGTGCTCTTGAGCAACGACGCATAGGCCGCATCTCGGATCAACGCATGCTTGAACACATACCGGGCCCGCGGCGGCCGGCCCCGCTGGTAGAGGAGCTCGGCGGCCACCAACTGGCCCAGCCCCGCCTGCAACGTCTCATCGTCCAGCGTGGCGATACCTTGGACGAGGTCGTAGGTGAACTCGCGCCCTAGCACGGCGGCGACCTGCGCGATCTCTTTGGCTGTCGGCAGCTGATCCAGACGCGCCATGAGCGCATCCTGCAAGGTGTCGGGAATCGCCACCGTGCGCAGCGGACCCGTCAGTACATAATGGGGGCCCGTCACCTCCCGGAGGAGCGGGGACGCCAGCAACATTTTCGTGAGCTCCTCGACGTACAGTGGCACCCCGTCCGTTTTCGTCACGATGTGCTGCACGACCTCGGCGGGCAGGGGTTTACCCCCTACCCGCTGGGCAATCAGCGCTTCGACCTGCCCACGCTCCAGGCGGTTGAGCACGAGCGAGGTGAGGTGGGAGCGTGGCGGCCACGGCGGGCGAAACGTGGGGCGAGACGTCAGAATGTGCAGCATCGGTACCGTGGGGGTCTGCTCGATCACGAGCCCGAGGAGCTCCAGCGTGGTGGGGTCGGCCCTGTGCCGGTCTTCCCACACCGCCAGTACGGGCTGCCTGTCGGCCTGTGCCGCCAGCCAGGCCACCAGCACGTCCAGCGTCTGCTGTTTCTGCTGTTGCGGGGTCACGGTCGGCGGCGCATACCGCTCTGCCGGGAGCGGGATCGCCAGCAGCTCGGCGAACAGCGGGACCACGTCTGCCAGTGGCAGGGCCGAGGTGCGCAGCCCTTCTTCCAGCTTGCTCAGCCGGGTCGGAGCGGCATCGTCCGGCGCGAGCTGCCACAGCCGCTCGAGGCGCATGATCACGGGATAGAGGGCGCTCGCCGTGTGATAGGGCGAACAGCGAAAGGCCATGCGCGGCAAGCCCTCCGCACGCACCTGCGCCCGCAGCCCCTCTACCAGGACCGACTTGCCGATACCGGCTTCGCCGCTGACGAAGACGACCTGGCCCAACCCGGCTTGGCTCTGACTCCAGCGGCGGCGTAGCAGCCCGCTTTCTTCCTCGCGCCCTATCAGCACTGGGACCGTGGGCGTCACAAACTCCTCGTCGGGGCTCGGCGTCGCCAGCAGACCACGCACCCGCGCGATCGTCATGGGCTCGGTGATCCCCCGGAGCGTGTGGGACCCCATGTCCTCCAAGGCGAAGGTCCCGCCCACGAGCCGGGCGGTCACGGCACTGATCACTACCGCGTTGGCAGGGGCGAGGCCCTCGAGCCGCGCCGCGACATTGGGGGTCTCTCCCAGCGCCAGGTGCTCGTGTCTCCCGCCGCCTCCCATCTCCCCCACCACGACCGGACCAGTGTGAATGCCGAGCCGCACGGCGAGTTGCACCGCGTACGGTCCCATCAGACGGGTGTTCAGGGTGGTGATGGCCTCGACGAGGCCCAGGCCCGTGTGCACCGCACGCCGGGCATCATCTTCATGGGCTGCGGGGTAGCCAAAATAAACCAGCAGGCCATCGCCGAGATATTGGGCGATATGGCCCGCGTACTGCTGGATGACCGCGGCGGCGGCCTCCTGGTAGGCGCGCACTACCACACGCAAGTCTTCCGGGTCGAGTTGGCTCGAGAGCTGCGTCGAGCCCACCAGGTCGCAGAAGAGCACGGTGAGCTGCCGTCGTTCCGCCTCGGTGGGCGCCTTCGAAGCGCCGTCATCAGCGATGGCAGCCTGGGCCTTGTCAAGAGGAGCTTGCTCGGGTTGCGGCCGTGGTACCGCGGCCAGTGGCGTTCCGCAGCTATCGCAGAACTTGCTTCCGTCCTGGATCTTCCCGCCACAACTCGAGCACACGACACCGAACAGTGCGCCGCATTCGCGACAAAATCGTGCCTCCTCACGGTTGTCTGCCTGGCACCGAGGACACTTCATGTATCTTGCGCCTTTCTGGCTAGCTCACCGCATCGAGGAGTGTGCCGAGCGTAACGCGCGGAGCCAGACACGGCAAGGAGTCTACTGAATGCTGGGGGAAGTCGGGCCAAACGAAAAGAGTTAGCAGCTGCTGCGGCCTACATCGGACAGACTCCAGGCCAAGTGAGCGCAGAGGGGGAGCTTTTCGCCACCGTGGTCCCTTCGAACACGGCGGCCTTGCTCGTGCACTAGATCACCGGGCGCATAGGCAACATAAATAGTCATGGCCGAGCAAGCCCTTCGGGACCTGGTGGAGTTTCTGGGCACTGATCGGGCGCGCTGCACGAGTTCGACTGCACCCCGCTCGGTGGGCTCAGAGAGAAGACATGGAGGCGATGACCTCCTGTGTGGTGACAATAGCGGCGGCGTAGTTCGCCATGTTGATGTCAAGCGCGGCGTGCATCATCTCGTCTGAATAATCCGCTGTCGCGTCTTTCACCACAGTGGCCTCGTAGCCGAGCTCGGCGGCGTAGCGAACGGTCGCTTCGATGCAGGTATGCGCTATCAGCCCGACGACGATGAGCTGATGGATGCCGTGCTTCTTGAGGTGCAAATCCAGGTCGGTGTTGGCGAAACCGCTGGAGCGCCAATGTTCCTGCGCTACGATCTCGCCCGGCGCGGGCACGAATTCGCTGCGGAACTCGCCCCCCCACGTGCCGTATTCGAAGCTCCTGTTCCTCCACGAGGCTCTCTGTATGGGCGCAACGTACTTCCACGTCTCGTAGTCGCCCGGACGGTAGCGGTGATGCATCGCATAGAAGACCCGGAGCTTCGCCTGCCGTGCCGCATTCAGGACCTGCAGCATATGTGGAACACAGTCATTCGCTTCGGCGACAGCCTTGATGCGCGGCCACATCTTCCCGCCCTCGGAAATGAAGTCGTTATACGGATCGACCACCAGCAGTGCGGTGATGCTCTTCTCGTATGTCGGGGTGGTCACAACGTCCTTTCGTGGTTGAATTGTCGCGAATTGATCACGGTCAATTCCTGAGTGCGGCCGGCTTCTGCAACCTGTATCGGCCAGCCGCCTCCAAAATCAGATTCGCAATCGTCTCGGGCTGCGATATCAGCGAAACGTGACTCGCCCTGACCTCGATTGTCCTGGCGCCCATTCGCTTTGCCATGAAGCGCTGGAGATCAGGATTGAGCCATCGGCAAAGAGACCGTGGACCAGCACGACATTGTTCGCCGGAGGCGCGGTCTGCGCGAAAGCGGCACGGGACAGCAGCGGAATTACCGCTGCCGCCGATGTCAAACCCACAAAGGTTCGCCTGTCCATGTCGCCGTCTCCTTGGTCGTTGATCGCTAGTCCACGACCGCGCATCGCGTCCCATGAAGTTTCACCACTATCCCCGCAATATCTTCCCGCAATTGCGCTAAGGACCGCCCGTTCCGATGCGTCTCGAATGCGGCGTCGTCCCGGTACACTTCGTACGAGAGAATGTTCGTATCGTCGTCCTTAGGCAGGAGGATTTCGAATTGCAGGGTGCCCGGTTCATCTTTCAGGCAGCGGGCTTTGTGCGCCGCTAGGAAGGCTAGGATCTCATCTCTCCGCCCTGGGGCAGCCTCGATCATGACGACGTTGGCAAAGTGTGGCATGCCCGATCTCCTGTAGTGGGTTGTGACCGGCCAGAGTTGGTTGTCGCGGTTTTGCGGGCCCCGCGGGCCATAGTCGAGCTCAGCGCCATTGTTGCTGCTGTTGATGATGGGAGCGAGAGCGTCGTAGCGGTCCATGATTGATTCACGGAAGACCATGGTGCGCTGAGGGCCTTTGCAATCCGCATTGGTCTTGACGACGAACGATCGCGCCGTCGTGTCACGACGGCACACTTGGGGGGATCGGCATACGACCAGCTGGCGATGTCGTTGTAGGCCTCGTCCTTGCCGAGGTAGCCGCGTTCGATGGTGTATCCGCCATTGTTGATCAGGAAGATCACCGGCTTGTAGTCGCAGAATGGTCGACAACTCCTGCGCCGTGACCTGGAACGATCCATCGTCGACGAACAGAATGTCGCGAGGTTCGGGCGCGGCCGTAAGCGGATCGTAGAAGACATAGAAGACCCGTTCTCAGTCCCCACCGGTTTCTTCCTCGGCTTGGCACGGCGCGGATAAAGCCGCCTGACGTCGGAGGCGATCCTGCCAGAGTCCGTGGCCATGGTCAAAGGGCAGCGGCCGGCTGGCCCAGGGGCCCAGGACACCATGGCGCGATGGATACGAGCGGACGATCGCCCTCGCCGACGGCCCGGCCACATCACTACGGGAGAGCGAAGGGAAGCACGGGCTGGTCGTCTTGTGGAGGAGATACTGCGGGCGCGGGCTCGGGGTCGTCTCGTCCTGGTGGTGGCCACCATCACCGGGGTGCTCACCGGCGCGTTCCTGGCCGGCGGTGATGGTCTCCCGCTCGCTCGAGCTGATCCTAGGGCTGGCCCTCTTCTCGGGCTCATCGCGGCGGCCATCGCCGGCATCTACGTCAACCGCGGCGGAGCATAGGACCCTAGAGCACTCCCCACCATGGGTTCAGGAGACGGCGGCTGACCGCGATTTGATAACGTGCATGTGTCCAACACCCGCATATCTACTGATCACGTTCCGGACTCGGTGATCACAGCATACCTGCGCATCGCGCCGAACGTCGACCAACGATTGATCCCGAAGGTGAAATGCTAAGATAAGGACGGCCATGGCAGACAGCAACCAGCTGCGGAAGCTCGTCGCGTACAACCAGTGGGCGAACGACAAGATTCTGACGGCGATCGACGGGATGATGGCGGAGGAGCTCGTCAGGTCGGTCGACGCGTACTTCGGCACTATCGCCGGCAACTTGCACCACGTGCTCTGGGCGACGCGGATCTGGCTCGCCCGTTGGAAAGGCGAGACGCCGCCGGGACGTACCGATCCGATCAAGGGCTCTTGGCGCGAGGCCTACGCCGAGACCCACGCAGACTTCCGCGCGTTCGTCGAGCCGTTGACCGATGCGAGCGCCGATCGCGTAGTCGCCTACAAGGACACCAAGGGCAACCCGTACGAGATGGTGCTCGCGCAGCTCTCACGCACGTGGTCAACCACGGGACGCACCACCGCGCGGAGACGGGGATGCTGCTCGAGCGGATCGGCCGCTCGCCCGGCGACATGGACTACGTGTACTACTGTCTCGGGCGATAGCTCACCCGCGCCGCTTCTGCTGTGAGAAGCGGTTAAGGTGAATCGAGGCGCTGATGCATTCAGCTGGACGCTCTTCGCTTCTCCGCCGTCCGCTGATCACCGATCACGATTACTACTACTACATGAACATGTCGTCGGGTGACTGCTCAGTGAAAATGGGCCCGGCCGCGACGCGGCTGACCCGCGAAACACTTGGGCTGCTGCCCGAGCAGCGGGGCGGAGGTTTTACGGGGCGCTCGCCGCGGACGGGCCAGTCGGCCGTGCCGACCTGGAGGGCCCGTGAGGGCGGGAGGACCTCACGGCGCGGGATTGCACTACACCCCGCGCCGTCGCGGAGCGCGGCCGACCTCAAGGTCGGAGTTCGGGCTCCACGTCGACGGCCTGCCGGGGCTGCGTGCGCGTGAGGGTCGCCGTCGTCGCGGCATCATCCGCGTGAGCGTGACGACAATCGTGGGCTGACGCTCGGGCGCCTCGGGGGCGCGGCGGGCACTGGGCGTTTTGGCGCAGCGACGTTTTGGCGCAACGAATGGTAGCCTGAGGGTTGCCGTCCACTAGATCTTCGTGCCTACGTTTCGGTTGACAAGTACTTCCGAGATCGTCAACTCTAGGCGGCCGATTGTTTTAGAGAGGACAAGGCTTCAGCACGTTTGGAGCGTACTGATGTTGCCCTCTAGGTGGAACCGACGAGGGCACACATTTCGAGAGCGGAGCATTGAGAGTTGACGATCGTTGCCAGCGTGAAGGTCTACGATGGGGTGGTGCTCGGCGCCGACAGCGTAACCCAGATCAGCGCCCCGACCCCGCAGGGGATTCAGCTTGTAAAATCGTACAGGCACGCCAATAAGCTGTTCCATCTCGACGAGCTACCGATCGGCGCAATGACATACGGCGCGGGCAACATCGGGAGCCGGACCATCGAGAGCTATGTCGGGCAATTCTCAGCAATGGAACGGCAGGCCGCCTCAGCCGACAATAATGTTCAGGCAGTCGCCACTCGACTCCTAGCGTTCCTGAGAACAGCCTACGATGGGCAGTTTGGTGCAATACCAGAAGGGGAGAGGCCAGCACTCGGAATGTTCCTCGCCGGGTATTCGCCGGGGAACGCGCTCGCAGAAGAGTGGGAGTTCGTGCTCCCTAACGATGCAGTCCCTAGGGCTGCTCGGCCCATTACGCACTTTGGAGCCAG
>Ga0306926_10009466_pt1 | contig 10717 bp, 11 predicted proteins | sample flu12Cox44000178_FD_203759 | JGI IMG/M metagenome (GOLD analysis project Ga0306926, IMG submission 203759) | Lab enrichment of tropical soil microbial communities from Luquillo Experimental Forest, Puerto Rico - flux8day.12C.oxic.44.000.178 (v2)... | ecosystem: Environmental > Terrestrial >... | reverse complement strand
ACGCCGCAGGCAAGCGACCGCACCACACAAATGGGCTTCATGTCCCCTCCCCGAAAAAATCGACCGGAGTTTATCGGCAACCTCAATCGGCACAAGGCCTGCTAAAGCTGCGTCATCGCTTGTTCATGGAGCGCGGCGCTTTCGCTCGAAAAGCAGCAAAAAACCACGCGGCTGACCGCGGGCGCAGCGCGCACAGCATCGACCGTCGTGTTGACCGCGATGCGGGCGCCGCGATCGGGTGGAAAGCGGTAGACGCCAGTGGAAATGGCTGGGAAGGCGACCGAGGTCAGCGCGTTTGCCTGGCAGAGCTCAATGGAGCGGCGGTAGCAGGAAGCCAAGAGCCCGTCTTCGCCCTGTCCTCCACCTCGCCACACCGGCCCCACAGCGTGGATCACACATCGCGCCGGTAGCCTGTATCCTTTGGTGATCTTGGCATCACCCGTTGCGCAGCCACCGAGCGTGCGGCATTCGGCGAGCAGCTCAGGTCCAGCCGCGCGCTGGATGGCGCCATCAACGCCACCGCCGCCAAGCAGGGAGGTGTTGGCGGCGTTGACGACGGCATCGAGAGCCAATGTCGTGATGTCGGCGACGATGACCTCAAACCGCGCCGGGCCGAGCTGGCGCGCGGCCAAGCGTTAGACCGCCGCGTCGACCGCAATGCCCTTGTCGGCAAACAATTGCTGCAATTCACCGGCCTGGAACATCTCGCGCACGATGTCGCAGCCGCCAACGAACTCGCCCTTGACATAGAGCTGCGGAATGGTTGGCCAGTTCGAGTAGGTCTTGATGCCGTTACGCAGTTCAGCGGATTCCAGGACGTTCAGGCCCTTATAGCCGACGCCGATGTGGTCGAGGATCTGCACCACCTGCCCGGAGAAACCGCACTGGGGAAACTGCGGCGTCCCCTTCATGAACAGGACGACGTCATTCGACTTCACTTCGTTGGTAATGAATTGCTCGATGCTCATTTTCGCTTCCTTTTGAGGCAGGGCCCCTGCCGCCTGACCTGAGACCGGTTCAGCCTCGGTCCGTCTTTACCTGATACTCGCTATATATGTACCGCAAACCGTTGTGCATCCAAAGCAAAATGCCGGGAGCGCCATGCAAGGTGGGCCGGCGAGCCGTCCGTCACAAAGCCTGATGCCAGCAATATCATGGCCGAGGGAGGCTTTTTTCCCGGTTTGGAACCCCTATTTAGGACAGGCTGTTGTTCAGGAACCTGAACGGCGCAGCAACGTTCTCCCCGGCAACCGGAGATCACCGTGACGAACCCAGCTTCCGCTGCAGCCACGCTCCCCACCGAAAACCCGTCACTTTTCCGAGAGTCCGGCTCCCTCGCTCAGGATCTGACGGAAGCCTATCTTGCCGTGCGTGGCGAGACCGAACGCCGCGCTGCCCCGCTGAGCGCCGAGGATCAGGTTGTGCAGTCGATGCCAGACGCGAGCCCGGCGAAATGGCACCGCGCCCATACCACCTGGTTTTTTGAGCAATTCCTGCTCGGAGAACATTGCCAAGGCCATGCGCCGTTTCACCCCGACTACGCCTTCCTGTTCAATTCCTATTATGTCAGCGCCGGGCCGCGGCATGCCCGCAACGCCCGCGGCCTGCTGACCCGGCCCGGAGCAGCCGACGTTGCGGCCTACCGCCGCCACGTCGATGCGGCGGTCGTCAAATTCTTCCAGAGCGGCAGCGAGGACAAGCTCCAGCAGATCGCGCCGCTGGTCGAGGTCGGCCTCAATCACGAGCAGCAGCATCAGGAATTGATGCTGACCGACATCCTGCATGCGTTTGCGCAAAACCCGATTCCGCCCGCCTACGACCCCGCCTGGCGTTTCCCCGCGTCGTCCGGCGGCAGCAATGAATGGACCACGCTGAATGAAGGCATCCACACCGTCGGGCATGCCGATAGCAGCTTCCATTTCGACAACGAAAAGCCAGCGCATCGGGCCCTCGTCGGGCCGGTCAAGCTCGCGCGCAACCTCGTCACCAATGCCGAATGGCTCGCCTTCATGAAAGACGGCGGCTATGCGACCGCGACGCTGTGGCTGATGGATGGCTTTGCGACCGCCAGCAATGAGGGATGGCAGGCGCCCGGCTATTGGCGTGAGATCGACGGGCAATGGCATGTGATGACCCTCGCCGGCCTCAAGCCGGTCGATCCGCGCGCCCCTGTCTGCCACGTCAGCTATTACGAGGCGGATGCGTTCGCGCGTTGGGCTGGCCGCCATCTGCCGACCGAGATGGAATGGGAGGTCGCCGCCCGCGGCAACCATCTGAGCGACGCCTTCGGCATCGTCTGGCAATGGACCCGCAGCGCCTACGCCCCCTACCCCGGGTATCGCGCGATCAAAGGCGCGCTCGGTGAGTACAACGGCAAGTTCATGGTCAATCAGCTGGTACTGCGCGGTTCGTCGCTTGCAACGCCCGTCGGCCACAGCCGCATCACCTACCGCAACTTCTTCTATCCGCACCACCGCTGGCAATTCACTGGACTGCGGCTCGCTGACTACCCCAGTTAAACCCCTCAACCGACCAACCTCGCGCCGGTAAGCGCGTTCTGGAGAGTATCATGAATGTGCACGCTCCCGCTTTGGCCGACGCGCATCTTCCAGACGAACAGACATCCACCTTCGCGCGCGACGCGATAGGCGACTTGTCGCAGCACCCAAAGCGCCTCTCGCCGAAGTATTTCTATGACGCGGCCGGCTCCGAGCTGTTCGAGGCGATCACGCGGCTGCCGGAATATTATCCGACCCGCACCGAGCTCGGGATCTTGCGCGCGCGCATAAGCGAGATCGCCGCGATCATCCCCAAGCGCGCCGCCTTGGTCGAGTTCGGCGCTGGCGCCTCCACGAAAGTCCGTCTGCTGCTGCAGAAGTGCACCATCGGCGCCTACGTCCCGGTCGACATTTCCGGCGACTTCCTGAACGCACAGGCTGAGGGCTTGCGAAAGGACTTTCCAAAACTCGCCATCCATCCGGTGGCGGCGGATTTCACCGAGCCATTCGAATTGCCGGCAGCGATCGCCGGAATGCCGAAGGTCGGCTTCTTTCCGGGTTCGACGATCGGTAATTTCGAGCCGCATGAGGCCTGCAGCTTCCTGCGCAGCGCCCGCGAAATCCTGGGCAAAGGCGCGCTGATGGTCATCGGCGCCGATCTCGAGAAGGACGAGCGCGTGCTCTACGATGCCTACAATGATGCGGCCGGCGTCACCGCGCGCTTCAACCTCAATGTGCTGGTGCGGATCAACCGCGAACTCGGCGGCAATTTCGACATCTCCGCCTTCACCCATCGCGCAATCTATAACCGCGAGCGGCACCGCATCGAGATGCACCTGATCAGCAAGAAGCAACAGGTCGTGCGCATGCTGGGCACGAGCTTCTCGTTCCGGCACGGCGAGAGCATCCACACCGAGAACAGCTACAAATACTCGATCGAGCGCTTCGCCGCGCTCGCCCGCGGCGCGGGTTGGAGAGTACGCACCTCATGGACCGATGAGGCCGCCATGTTCTCGGTGCACGCGCTCGTGGCCGAGTGAGATCGAGGCCGCGAGAGTAGAGTCATGAGCAGGCGATTGCTGCAGATCATAACGGGCCTGCTCGCCTTGGTGCCGATTCTGACCGGCATGCTCACGATGATGGGGACCCGAGATCCGCTCTACGCATCGACCGACATCCCCGAGCTGCCGGTGCTTGACGGCAACCTCAGATTCTTCGGCGGGCTGTGGCTCGGCCTCGGCATCGCCCTTCTCTGGCTTGTCCCCCGCATTGAGCGCGAGACTGCCCTCTTTCGCGCGATCTGGGGTGCCATTTTCCTCGGCGGTATTGGCAGGGCTCTGTCGATGCTGTTGGTCGACGCACCGCCCACACCATTCATCGCCTTCACGGCACTCGAACTCGTTGGCGCGCCGCTTTTCATCTACTGGCAGCATCGCGTGGCACGGGCGCCCGCGCGCTTGGCCGAGCGAAATCGGCCTGCTACTCGATCACCTCGTCGGCAATGGTGAGCACGTCCGAGGGCACCTCTATGCCGAGCGCGCGAGCTGTTTTCAGATTGAGGGCGAACTCGAATTTGGTGGATTGCACGACCGGCAAATCCGCCACCTTGGCGCCGCCGAGAACTTTGCCCGGTAGACGCCGACCTGGAGAAAGGTATCGACGATGTCGGGCCCGTAGCTCATGAGCCCGCCGGCCAGGACCGCGACACGATTTGAATAGGCTGCAGGAATCCTCGCACGCGCCGCGAGAGAGGCCAACTGATCCCGGTGACTGGTGAAGAAGGCGTCCGGGGCGATCAAGATCGCATCGGGACGCTCTTGGGCAAAGCCCGCAAAAATTGCCTCGATTTCGGCGATCGTCGTAGCATTGAAGATATCGGTCCGCATCCCATGCCAGGAGCAGCCTCCTTCACGGCACGCAATGTAATATTCGCGGTGGTGGCGTTGGTCGGATCGAGGATCACGGCAAGCCGAACAGCCTTGGGCACAAGGTCATGCAAAAGCCTCAAGCGCTTGGCCGTCACTTCCGCGAAGAAGAAATTGACCCCGATCGTATTGCCACCTGGCCGCGCGAGATTATCGACCAGGCCAAGCCCAACCGGATCTTTCCCGAAGCCGAACACAATCGGGATGGTCGAGGTCGCAGCTTTCGCCGCAAGCTCCGCTGAACCGCTGCCGGGCACGGCAATGACCGTCACCTGACGGCGGACGAGGTCCGCGACCACCTCCGGCAAGCGCTCATAGTGATTGTCGAACCAGGGGCATTCGACGCTGACGTCCTGGGCCCTCGACAAAGCCGGCCTCGTTCAACCCCTTCCGGAAGGCATCAGCAAAGGCCAGGGAGCCATCTCCGAAGCACCATTGATAAAACCGACGACCGGAAAGCGTCGGCGGCTGCGCGCGCTGGACGAATGGCCATCCCGCAGTCATACCGCCACGAAGCACGATGACGTCGCGTCGCTCCACCGGCCCGCCCTGGCGGTTTTCGCTGCTATCCGCGTGTTGCAAGTGCCTAGCACGCAAACGCCAAGACGCGAATACAGGATTGAACCCCGATCGCCGATCAAGCGCCGCGGCGGACACGCGGATTCTTGTGGCGCCATCGATTTAGCGATAGCGGCGTGACCTGGCGCACAAATGTGCGGTGCGGTTCGTGGCAGTGTGGGAACCGATGGCGAGGTTTTCGCCGTGCCTCGTGGTTCGCCGTTGAAACCCGAAGTCAACACTGTATAGTCGCTTCGGTTTTGTTAGGCGCGCCGGTTCCATCACCTCGGCGATATCAGCCGAAAATTTTTTGCGACGGCGCAGGTTTTGACATGATGAAGCGAGCTGCACTTCAGGCAATCTTCTGCTGCGCCGCTCTCCTGGCAAGCTCCCTCGGGGCCGCAGCCGATCCTGCATCCGATCGCGACATAGCCAACCGCTACACGCAGGCGGCGCAATCCGGCGACGACGATGCCGAGTTCTATCTCGGTGCGCTCTATTCCGCGGGCGTCGGCGTGCAGCAGTCCGACGAGGAGGCATTCCGCTGGTTCATGCGCGCCGCCGATCAGGGGCACTCACATGCCCTGCTTATCGTCAGCGGCCTCTATGCGATCGGACGCGGCATACCGAAAGACAACGTCAAGGCCTACGAGTACGCCTATATCGTCTCTTCAGCGACCAAGGTCGACGAGTGGCGCAACGGCTCGCGCCAGTTGATGGGCGTGCTTGAATCCAGGATGACGCGCGACGAGGTCAATCGGGCAAGAACCGATGCATCGCGCTGGCATGCGACAGGCAAGTCAAACCAGTTTGCCGTTCCCGCCGCGCCGCGCCCCCCGACGCCATCGCAACCCCCGCAGCCCCCGCAGCCGCCGCAGATCACATCGACCCCTCCGCCTCCACCAGCAACGGCCGCGACCAACCCGGCACCGCAGCCGGCCGCGCCGTCAAAGCCTGTCGCCAAGGCTGACGATCCTTACAAGAAGAACGACGTCGACAATCTGCTGGATCAGGTGCCGCAGGGCCTGCGCAAGAAGTTCGGGTTCTAGCCATGGCCATCCTTCGCATTCTCGGAATTTTGATCGTCGCGATCATCGCGCTCGGCGGCGGCTATTTCGTCTACACCAACTATCTCCACGTCCAGACCGTGACGACCAGCCTCGCAACGCTCGCGCCCGTCTCCGAGGCCATCTACGGCACCGGAACGGTCGAGCCGGAACGATGGGCCAAGGTGGTGCCGATGGACCGGCGGCGCCTGATCGAGCTGTGCAGCTGCGAGGGGCAATATGTGAAGGCGGGCCAGGTGCTCGGGCGACAGGACGATGCCGAAGAGCGCAGCGCCCTGCATGAGCTCGAAGTCAACAACGAGCAGCTGGTGCGCGATCTCAATCGCGCCGAACAGGACCGCACCAAGAGCGACGCGCAACAGCGCGAATATGAGCAGCGCTGGACCCAGGTCGAGGAATCCAAGGCGCGGATCGCCGCGAAAAAGGTCAGGATCGACGGCCTGGTGCTGCGCGCCCCGCTCGACGGCATGGTGCTCAGGCGTGACGGAGAGGTCGGCGAGATCGCAGGCCCCACCGACGTGCTATTCTGGGTGGGCCCGCCCGCGCCGATGCAGGTGCTCGCCGAGGTCAATGAGGATGAGATCAACCGCATCGCTGCCGGCCAAAAAGCCTTCCTGCGCAGCGAGGCTTTCCCGGGACAGGCGTTGCGCGCCACCGTCTCGAAGATCACGCCGAAGGGCGATCCGACCCGAAAGACGTTTCGCGTCTATCTGCTTCTGCCGAACGATACGCCGCTCAGGATCGGCATGTCGGTCGAGGTCAATATCATCTTCCGCGAAAAGCCCTCCGCCATCGTTGTGCCCGCGGAGGCCGTCGCAGGCGACATCGTCCAGATCGTGCGCAACGGCGCGATCGAGCGCGTCCCGGTCAGGGTCGGCGTTCGCGGCAGCCGCAATGTCGAGATCATCGGCGATGTAATGCGCGGCATGGCCGTGCTCTCGCCCGCCCGTGTCGATCTCGCCGATGGCACCAAGGTCCACGTCGAGAGGAACGTCGTCAGGCTCGCGGCCGACACGTCAGACGATACGCCGCAGTCTCCCGATACGATCACCCGGGACAAGCCGCCCACCCCGCTGCCTCCCACCGCGCCGGTCGTCACCGCCAACCCGGACGACGCGGTGATCAGCGCTGCGATGACCGCTCATATCGACTCGGTCGTGAACGATGCGCGGCGCAATGTCACCAAGTTCGGCGGCAACCGCTGACGGGAGCGCCGAACGCGACGGATACGGCCATTGTGAACCTATGAACCTGCTGCTCGATATCGCCTGGACCCACGTCACCGCCCGCGTCCGGCAAACGCTGGTCGGCATGGCTGGCGTCGCAATGGGCGTGGGCTTCACCATCATGATGGCCGGCCTGATGCAGGGCTCGCAGATCGATTTCCTGCATCAGCTTGTCGACACAATGCCGCATGTGACGGTTCAGGATGAGCGCCGCTCGGCGCCCGAGCAACCCGCCGACCGGGAATATGGTGCAGTGCAGATGTCGAACGTCGCCAATGTCAGCAGTCGTCCGGGCATCAAATACCCGCAATCGGTGATGGCCTCGCTGAAGTCATGGATTCCCGGCGATGTCACGCCATCGGTCCGCACCACCGCGATCATCGACCATGGCGGCGGCCGCGTCGGCATCACGCTGGTCGGCATCGATCCGCGGCAGGAAGTCCGCGTCTCGAAGCTGGCGTCGCAGATGCGCGACGGCCAGATCTCCGACCTGACCCGCGCGCCGAACGGCATCATCATCGGGCTTGCGCTCGCGGAGAAGCTCGCGCTCAAAACCGGTGAAACAGTGACCCTGATCGGCGGCCAGAGCAACCAGGTGACCGCAACAGTTGTCGGCGTATTCCGTTCCGGGTTGAAGCGCGTCGACGAGGGACAGATCTATTCGCTGATCAGTTTTGCCCAGGTAATGATGGGCCAAAGCGGCATCATCAACGAGCTCCGGCTCCGCCTGGACGATCCCCTGATCGCACAGAAGGTCGCGGCCGGGGTGGAAGCGCAGACGGGTTACAAGTCCGTGTCGTGGGAAGAGGCAAACTCTGACCTGCTGTCGAGCTTCGCGGTGCGCGATTTCATCGTGCTCACCGTGATGGGAGCGATGCTCCTGACGTCGTCGTTTGCGACATACAACATCATCTCTACCATCACCTATGAGAAACGCCAGGACATCGCGATCATGAAGTCCTTGGGGATGCGTGAATACGCAGTGCGCAACATCTTCATCGTCGAGGCCGCGATCATCGGCGTGGTCGGAATCATCTTCGGCTGGCTGCTCGGTTACGCGCTCTGCTACAGCTGGTCGAAGATCACGATCTACAACACCATGACCGGAACCACCGTGCCGCTGTCGATCTATTATTCGCCGATGCAATATATCGTGGCCGGCGGCATCTCGCTGCTTTGCTGCACGGGAGCCGCATTCTTCCCCGCGCGCAAGGCGACGCAGGTGCATCCAGTCGAGATCATCCGAGGCGCGTCATGAGCGAGGTCGCGCTACAGGCGGTCGGGCTGGTGCGGCGCCTCGAAGGCGAGATCTCGCATACACTCGTCAATGGCATCGACCTCTCGGTCAACAAGGGCGAGTTTGTCGCGATCACCGGGCCGTCGGGCTCCGGCAAGTCGTCCCTGCTCTATCTGCTCGGCCTGCTCGATGCCCCAACCGAGGGCGAGGTCATCATCTGCGGCCAACCGACGTCGAAATTGTCTGAATCGGCGCGCGCCGACGTGCGCCTGACCAAATGCGGCTTTGTGTTCCAGTTTCACTTCCTGCTGCCGGAGTTCACTTCGCTCGACAATGTGCTGCTGCCGATGCGCGCTTCCGGCAAGATGACTGAAAAGGACATGCGCGAGCGCGGGCTCGAACTCTTGGCCTCGCTCGGGCTGAAGGACCACGCCAACAAGCGGCCGAACCAGCTCTCCGGCGGACAGCGCCAGCGCGTGGCGATCGCGCGCGCTCTGTCCAATCGACCCGAGATCATCGTGGCCGACGAGCCGACTGGCGCGCTTGATACCACTTCGACCGAACAGGTGTTCGGCATCCTGCGCGATATCGCCGATAACGGACGAACGGTGGTTGTCGTCACCCACGATCCCGCGCTCGCCGCGCGCGCCGACCGGCGCGTCCATATCGTCGACGGCAAGGTGCACGAGACCACCCTGCTCCGCGGCAAGGCCGCCGAACCCAGCGTTGCGGTGGACGCGGCGACGCAGCCGTAGTCCGCCCACGTTCAGGCAAGCTCAGCCGACAGCGACGGCCGGAATAACATCGAGGTCTTCGGCCGGCTCAGCCAGCTCGTCCTCCCATTTGGCGATCACAGCGGTGGCAACGCCGTTGCCGATCACGTTGGTCATTGTCCGTCCCATGTCCAGGAACTGATCGATGCCGACAAGGAGGACAAGACCTCCTGTCGGCAGGTTGAACGTGGGAAGCGTGGCGGCGACAACTACGAGGGAGGCACGGGGCACGCCCGCAATGCCCTTGGTCGTAACCATCAAGACCAGGAGCATCGTGATCTGGGTCGTGATGCTCATCTCGATGCCGAACGCTTGCGCGACGAACAACGCGGCAAAGGTTTGATACATCATCGAGCCGTCAAGGTTGAACGAGTAGCCCAAGGGCAGAACGAAGCCTGCGATCCGCTCGGAGACACCGAACTTCATCAGCTGCTCGATCATCTTCGGAAAGGCCGCTTCGCTGCTCGAAGTCGAGAAAGCGATCGCCATCGGCTGCCGCAGATATCTGAGCAAGGTCGTGATCGAACCTCCCAACACCAATGTTCCCGCGCCGATGATGATCGCCCACAGCACGAACAGGGCGAAGTAGAAGGCGCTGACGAATTTGCCGTAAGTGACCAACACACCGAGGCCTTGGGTCGTGATGACGGCTGCCATCGCGGCGAATACGCCTATTGGCGCGAAGCGCATGACGTAATCGGTGAAGCGGAGCATCAACGGTACAAGCTCATCAATCGACGTAGCGACGGTTTTTGCCACCGAACCTTTGAGGCTGCTCAGGGCAAACCCGAAAAAGATCGAAAAGACCAGGATCTGCAGCACCTCGTTACCCGCCATCGCCTGAACGACGCTGGTTGGAAAAACATGCGAGGTGAAATCCTTGAGAGTCAGACTCCCCGCCTGAACGTTGGTGGTCGCCTCCGCAGCAGGCAGCGCAAGCCCCAGACCATGCCCCGGCTGGAAGATGTGCGCCAACAGCAGGCCGACAAGCAGCGACGTCAGCGACGCCGTGATGAACCAGGCCAGCGCCTTGAAGGCGATACGACCCACGGCACCACCGGAGGAACCGAGGCTTGCGATCCCCGAAACGATGGTCGCAAACACCAGCGGCGCGATGATCATCTTGATCATGCGCAGGAAGATGTCGGATCCGATCGAGAAATAGCCTGCAATGACGGCGGCCTCTGCCGGCGTCCGGGCCAGCTGGTTGCACACGTATCCGGCCGCAATGCCGAGAGCCAACCCCAGCATGATACAGATCCTATGCAGGCGCGACGGACAGGAGGTTTGTGTTACCGCTTCGGTTTCTACCTTCCCACCAGGGGCCCATAGGAGAGACGCTGATGAAAGCCCGGACAGTGAACAACCTGCCGCCCGCCGCAACCCATGATGACGCCGTACGGTGTCTTCTGGCAATCGAATTGAGCAAGAAG
>Ga0306926_10009462_pt1 | contig 10718 bp, 12 predicted proteins | sample flu12Cox44000178_FD_203759 | JGI IMG/M metagenome (GOLD analysis project Ga0306926, IMG submission 203759) | Lab enrichment of tropical soil microbial communities from Luquillo Experimental Forest, Puerto Rico - flux8day.12C.oxic.44.000.178 (v2)... | ecosystem: Environmental > Terrestrial >... | reverse complement strand
GTATCGATCGAGCACATAGTCGGAACCGACCCAGAGCGTCCCGGATCGATCGATGAACAGCGAGGAGTCGGCCACGTATACCGAACCTTGCGGATCATCCGGCTGGCTCGTGAAAACTCTGAATCGATAGCCATCGTAACGGTCGACGCCATAGTCGGTGGCGAACCAGAGGAAGCCGTGATCGTCCTGAGCCATGCTGGTGACGCGCTGCGACGAGAGGCCCTGCGAGCGCCTGAGGCGCACGAAGCGGATGTCGCTACCCTCGACGACCGGCAGACGGATGGTCACGGGATCCACGGTGGCCACGGCGACCGAGTGCGTGACTTGCCGCTGACCGTCCGATGGCTCATTTCCCCAGCACGTCGCCGTCAGCGTCGCGAGTACTGTCGCCAACGATGCGGCGCGGGTCATCGGCTTCTTCTGATGGGTCATTAGGCGGTGCTCGCGTCGGTGCCTGGTTACTGTAACGTGAAATGCGCACAGCGGACAAAACCGCTCAACTTTGAGCTATAGCACCCCCGTCGATCGTTGCATGATTGGCTTCATCGCGGCAGCACGACGGTCTGGCCTGAATGCCGTTCTTTTACTTGAGGAGTTCGATCATGAATAGCGATCAGATGGCAGGCGCATGGCTCGAGATTCGCGGCAAAGTGAAAGCGCAGTGGGGCAAGCTCACAGACGATGACCTGAAGCAGCTCGAAGGCAACGTGCAGCAGCTCGCGGGAAAACTGCAGCAGCGCTACGGACTCGCGCGCACAGAGGCCGAACGTCAGGTGCAGGAATTTCGGCGCCAGATCAATTGGAACGACGACCAAGACCAAGTCGCCGAGGATGCGGAGCAGTAACCATCAGACGGCAGGTTTGCTTGCATCCTGACGCAAGCACACCTGCCGTGTCTGGCTCACCGCATCTGCAGCGGCTTTGGTCAGAGCGTGACGGGCTCTCGCGCCTCGGTCTGTCGGAGCGAGGCTAGCCGGGCGTGAATCGCCTGAACGACGACCGATCCCTCGCCGACAGCCGAGGCGATCCTCTTTACCGAACCGGAGCGGACATCCCCCACGGCGAACACGCCGGGCAAGTTGGTCTGAAAAACGTTGAACGGCACGGCCGCATCGGCGCCGCAATCCTCTCCTGTCAGGATGAATCCACGATCGTCCACTCGCACCGCGTCTTTGACCCAGCCAGTGCAGGGGTCGGCCCCGATCATGACGAAGAGCCCGCCCACGGAGCGCTCCGCCACGTGACCCTCACCATCGCGGATCTTGACGCTTCGCAGATGCTCATCGCCACAGAGCTCGATCACTTGTGAGCCTGTTTCGATGCTGACATTCGCGGCGTGCCGCAGGCGCTCGATGAGGTATTGCGACATGCTGTCTGAGAGGTCGCGTCCACGGTGGACGAGGCGCACACAGGACGCGCGCGAGGCGAGGAACATGGCAGCCTGGCCCGCAGAATTGCCGCCTCCGACCACCACGACCTCCTGGTTCTTGCAGCTGCGTGCCTCGAGCTCGGTGGCCGCATAGTAGAGGCCGGCGCCCTGGAAGCGCTCCTCATCAGGCACTCCGAGCTTGCGATAGCGGGCGCCGGTCGCAATCACGACCGCGCGCCCGAGCAGAGTGGTGCCATCATCGAGAGTGACCTCGTAGTATCCCGGGCGTGTGCTGCGTTGAAGCTTCTGCGCGCGGCGTGGCAAAGCTACCCGCGCGCCGAACTTGATCGCCTGGAGCTCGGCCCGGAAGGCGAGATCCGCGCCTGAGACACCCGTCGGAAATCCGAGGAAATTTTCGATCCGCGATGAAGCCGCTGATTGGCCGCCGATCGCCACGTCATCGAACAGGAGGGTCCGCAGGCCTTCCGAGGCGCCGTACACCGCGGCTGAAAAGCCTGCCGGTCCCGCCCCAGCGATGATGAGATCCACCGGATCACTGTGATCTGCGGCAAGCTCCAATCCCAGGGCACGCGCCACTTCCACCACCGAGGGCTCGTGCAGCACGTGCCGGCCCCGCACAACCACCTGCACGCCGGAGGGCTCCAGGGCGCGCGCCCGGATCTGCTCTCTCTGAGCAGGATCTGCCGGGTCGAGTCAGCGATACGGGATGCGGTTGCGTTCGGCGAACTCAAGGAGCCGCTGGAGAACCGCTGACCCTTCCCGACCCACGATGGTCAGGGTGCCCTGTTGACGTCGCATGAGAAGCAGACGTCGTGCGGCGAAGGCTGGCAGGAGAACGTCGCTCACTTCCGGATCGACCTGGACCAGTTCGGCGATCGTCTGCGGTGCGACCACCAGGACCTCGCCCGGCTTGACCGCGACGCAGTCGGCGAAGGCCGTCTGGCCGAAAAGCAGCGCCAGTTCCCCGCTAAACTGACCGGGATCCATCACCCCCAGTACCAACCCATCCGGATCCCGGACCTCCAGGGTGGCAGAAATCGCATAGACGAACGGGTACTGGCGGTCATCCGCGCGGTAGAGGGCTTCGCCGGCAGCCACCGAGCGACGTTCGCCGCGAGCTGCGAGCGTCGCAACGACTCGCTCGGGCGTGGGCTCGTTGGCACGCCGTTTCAGCTCGTCGTAGTTGAGATCTTCGAACATTCTGGATCACAGTCTCCGTGCTGGGGTGGCGCGACGAGAGCGCACACCCATCATACCGCGGCGACGGCGCTATTCGCGGCTCTCCCCTTTCCGCGGCCAGGGAACTACGGCCAGAAAGTGCCCGCCGGGCGCTCCACGGCACTTGGGACAACGGAATTCGCTGACCATGCCGCGATGATAGATCAAGCCAAGTTTCGTCTGTCGGCCTTCTCCCGACCAGCCGCAACGCTCGCAAGTGACGATGGCATTGCGAAACTGCGAATAACTACGGTACGCCGCATTGGCCACTTTACGCACTCCTATCCAAAGACCAGGCTGTCTGCGCCGGTAGCGCCGCATCAACAGGGCGTCTTGCGTGCCGCCGATTGTTGACGCGCATCTGCGGCAGCCCTTTGCGCCCCTTCTGGAAATAACAGATCTCGATGAGCGTCGGCCAAAGCTCTATCGAGCCTTTGATGACATGCACGGCCTCGTCCACGATTCGCAGCAGGTTGTGCTGAAAAAAGTCGGGCTCGAAACCGTAGAAAGCCTTGTGCAAGTTGGCAGCGAACAATTTGAGCGCGTCCGCTCGCTCCGGACGCGCAGCGGTCTGCGCGGCGGTCAGCGCACGGGCATGGAGATGCTGAATCTTCTGCAAGACCTCTTGTGCGTCCTGAGCGGTCACTTCGCCTTCGTAGTCGAAGGCGATGCCGAGATCGTCGAGGCGAGACAGTGACGATCTTATTTTTCTCTTGAGGAGGTTCGAGACTTCCTCATTGAGGATTTCCGCCGCCGGCGGATTGCGCATGTAGTTGCTCTTGCAGTGGTTCTGGGCGGCATCCACGTGAGCGGCGGCTATACCGTCCTGCTGAACCCACAACCGATAGATGTAATCCTCGCAGCGCAGCTGGGTAGGAAAGAACGGCGGCAAGCCGAAGGTGTTGTCGTAACCCGCCACGCCACAGTCCATCCGCCAGTTCTTCTTCGTCACGACGGGGCGGAAGTTCTCGAGGACGTAGAAATCGTTGAGTTCTGCAGGATCGACCTGCTGTTCGTTGTCGAGAAACATCTCGATGAAGTCGATCGCATCGATGTCGCCCGTGCCGGAGCGGAACGTCTGCGCCATCTTGACGACGGCGTCCTCCTGCAATGGTCCGCGCTGCAGCATGAGCGAATTGTCTCGTTTCAGGCCCATCGTCGCATTCGTCTCGAGGTCCATCGCGGTATCAACGACGAGCTCGCCGCGCTCATAGTTGTCCGGCACCTCGCTGACGCGCTTGCCCAGAACATCGCGGAAGGCCGTAAGAATGTCGAAAGACTTGCGCCCGTAACCGTTCTCGCCGGAGCGGTGCAAGCGGCCGCGGCAGACCTCGTCCGGTTCGAGCGACTCGGGACTATGCTCCATCAGGGAGTAGGGCCGCATGTCATCATCTGCACTCACCATCAGCATGCCGAGCGTGTACACGAGCGTGTAGTTGCGGTTACCACCGTAGCTCGGGCGGAATAAGCTGCGGACCAGTCCTTGCAATCGCTTGTCCGGCAAGCGCTGATTCAGATGGGCACGCAAAACAGGGAGTGCGCTGCGGAAGGGCCGACTTGCGCCACGCAAGTACGCAGGGGTCATGCCGACGCCCATTGCCCGCACCACCCCCATTGATAGACGTGCTCATCGAGTCTTAAAGGAATCATCACCACCCGGAGCGCAAAAGATGCGGGCAAGCCGCTGGCGTCGGTAGACATTAAGTTGTGAGGATTTCTCCCCGGCCAGAGCATGTGCTCGGGAATCAATTACTTGGTGGCGGATGCGCCCGGTCCTTGACTCCCAGACTACGCTAGCGGATATTCGTACGCGGATATACGGCGGCGGCGGATGGAAGTGACTGATCTGAGAAGAAAAGTCGGGAACCCCTTGGCTTTGGCGGTATTGGTGCTCCTCTACGAGCGCCCGATGCATCCCTATGAGATGGCCGCCACCCTGCGCGAGCGTCGCAAGGAAGACAGCATCAAACTCCGCTACGGATCGCTTTACACGGTGATCGAGCTGCTGGTGAAAGCCCGCTTTATCGCGGCAAAGAAGACCACCCGCGACGGTAACCGCCCGGAGCGGACGGTCTACGAGATCACGCCGGCCGGCGAAACGGAGATGCGCAGCTGGATGCGCGAGATTGTGAGCACTCCCGTCAAGGAGTACCCGCAGTTCGAGGCCGCGCTCTCCCTGCTGCCGGTGCTGCCTCCGGAGGAGGCTACCGACGTACTCGAAACCCGTGTGGAGTTTCTGAAAAAAGACATCGAACAGATCAATGCCGGGCTTCAGCAAGCCAAGGCCACGAAGCTGCCGTCTTTGTTCTCGATCGAAACCGAGTACCGGCTCGCCGGGCTCGAGACGGAACTCGGCTTCGTTACGGCGCTGATCGAGCGCATTCGCAAGGATGGCTGCGGATTTCTCAAGGAATGGAAGAAGTGGCACGCCGAAAAGGCGCGCCAGGAAAAAGCCCGGAAGAAGGGAAATTAACCAGGAGGTCGCTCATGCAGACGAGTCAGCACAAAGCGTACAAAGGTGTGGGAATGGAAGGGAGGCTTGCCACCTGGTATGCCAGGAACACCGCGAAAGACATGGCCGAGTTCCGCGCCCTGGCGGATCGCCTGGCGAAGGAGGTTCGCAGCGGTAGTCACGTCCTCGAAGTCGCTCCCGGTCCAGGCTACCTTTCCGTCGAGCTCGCCAAGCGTGGACGATATGAGATCGCTGGCCTCGACATCAGCAGGACCTTCGTCACGATTGCCACCGAGAACGCCCGGAAAGCATCGGTCGAGATCGACTTCCGCCAGGGCGACGCGTCCGCGATGCCGTTTGCGGACGAAGCGTTCGACCTGATCGTATGCCGGGCAGCGTTCAAGAACTTCGCCAACCCGGTCGAGGCGATGAACGAAATGCACCGGGTTCTCAAGCCTGGGGCCCATGCCCTCATTATCGACCTCCGCAAGGACGTCTCGATGGGCGAGATCAACACCTATGTCAAGAACGCCGATCTCGGGTGGATGAACTCGTGGATCTACAAGCTGACGTTTCGCTGCATGCTGATCCCCCGTGCCTACTCGAATGAGCAGTTCCGGGAGATGGCTTCACGCTCACGATTCGGCGGCGCCGAGGTCGCGGAATCCGGCATTGGCTTTGAGATCACCCTCAGGAAATGAAACGGGGGACAGAAGCGCTCATCCGGGGACGCTGCGAAACAAATCCGACACAATCACAAAGGACGATGTCAGTCTTCCTGAACGGGAATCTCGCCATGACAGACCTATCTCCACTGGATCAGGAACAGCTCATGCGACGCATCAGCCGCGATCTGGCTGACGCTTACGATGAAGAGCTCGAGATGGAAATCGAGGATCACCCTCGGCTTCCGGACGCACCGGCTATCGACGACGATGCCTCGAAGGAATATCGCCTTCACTATTTCCGTAACCTCTTCCGGCTGCAGGCTGAGCTGATCAAGCTTCAGGATTGGGTGGTCGCATCAGGGGAGAGAGTCGTCATTCTCTTCGAGGGGCGTGACGCCGCCGGTAAAGGTGGCGTCATCAAACGCATCTCGCAGAGACTCAACCCACGTGTCTGTCGCGTCGTAGCGTTGCCAGCGCCTAATGACCGGGAGCGCACCCAATGGTACTTCCAGCGCTACGCGGCGCACCTGCCCGCGGCCGGTGAACTCGTGCTATTCGATCGCAGTTGGTACAACCGAGCGGGCGTCGAGCACGTGATGGGGTTCTGTACAGCCGCGGAGTACGAGGAATTCTTCCGCTCTGTTCCGGAATTCGAGCGCATGCTCGTTCACTCCGGGATCCGACTGCTGAAGTATTGGTTCTCGATTACGGACGAGGAACAGCACGTGCGGTTTCTCGGCCGCATCTATGATCCATTGAAGCAGTGGAAGCTGAGTCCCATGGATCTCGAATCGCGCCGTCGCTGGGAGGATTACACCAAGGCCAAGGAGGTTATGCTGCAGCGCTCGCACATTCCCGAGGCAAGATGGTGGGTGGTGCAGGCAGTCGATAAGAAGCGCGCGCGACTCAATTGCATCGACCACTTGCTGAAGCAGTTTCCGTACCGGCCGATACACAAGGACCTCGTCGTCCTGCCGGAACGGGAGCACCATGAGCATTATTCCCGGCAAGCGGTGCCGGCAGAGATGCTGGTTCCGGAGATTTACTAGCCGTTCACGCCTCGACGGTCACGTCTTGATGCTGGCCAGCGGCCCGCTCGGTCCTGGAAATAAATCTCCGGGGCGAGTGTTATGACCTCAGGCGGGCCATACTGCGCTTACGGGCTTGCGCAACCCCGCGAAGGAGAAGCGTCATGTCCGTGGTCTCTCGATGGAAACGTCCCGCGCGCGTCTTGCGACCGACGGTCAGGTGGTCATCTGCCGGTCCGAAGGGCTGGGACCCGGCATTCTTTGCGGCACTTGCTCCGCTCGGCCTGCCCGATTCATCCACGGACGAGGGGCGCGGCAACCGCTGGCTCACTCGTTCGGCGACACTGGCAAGCTCCGGCTTCGACACCGGTGGCAGGATCGCGATTGGTCTCATTGTTGTCATCCTGCATTTCGCAGCGTTTAGATACGTCCTGCTACCGCTGGGTGCGCCGGGTTGACGTCGATACCATCGTCCAATGGCGGCCCCGGGCGTCGGCCCCAGAATGAGCAGGTGTAGAAGACCGCTTCGGGCAACTCGGCTGCTGTAAGCGGCGCGTTTCCCCAGAGGAGGGACGGTCATGCTGAGACGAGCGAAAGCAGTGCCGGCATTTTTCCTGGGTGCCTTCTCATTCATGACGGGAGGCATGCCAGATGCGAACGCAGGCCCCAAACTACCAGATCCCATCAAGGCCGGTGTTGCCGAAAAGCTTTATCGGTTGGATTGTGGTCACTCCCTGGCGAACGACGAGTCGGTCTGGACGCCGGGCGAAAACGTGGGACGCAACATAGAATTCTCATCGACTTGCTGGCTCGTAAAGCATGGAGGCGAATGGTTGCTCTGGGATACGGGTGTTCCAGAATCCGCGCTCAACAACCCGCGCGGTTGGTCCACTTTGCCGAAGTTGATCGTCTATCACCTTGACAAGTCGCTGACAGATCAACTCTCCGAAATCGGGTTGAAGCCCGGCGATATCACTTTCGTAGCAATATCGCACACACACGGAGACCACATCGGCAACGTCGCTCTGTTTCCGACCTCAACCATCCTGATGCAGCAGGCCGAGTATAGCTGGATAAATTCCGCTAATGGACCGAACGACAACGTCAACCAACTCATGGCACTGGCTCGGAAGCTCCTCGGCACACCGAAGAAGCTTCAGCTCATCGACGGTGATAGCGATGTATTCGGCGACGGCAGCGTCACTTTGGTTGCGACGCCCGGGCACACCCCCGGCCACCAATCACTGCTGGTTCATCTCAGGAATTCCGGCTTCATCATCCTGTCCGGCGACGTCGCTCATTCGAAAGAGAATTTCGAGAAGGACATAGTGCCGTCTCTCAATACCAACAAGGCAGACTCTATCGCCTCGATGGAAAGAATCAGGCAGATGATCGCAACGTACAAGGCGAAGTTCTTCATCAATCACGACAAAAAACAGAGCGATACGCTTAGACTGCTTCCGGCGTACTACGACTGAGGACAGCACCTGAGGCCGACGAGTGTCGCCTCGACTGCCTGGTTGAGTGGGGTGTGCGGCTCCGTGCCGATTACCGCCCTGAGGCGGGTGTTATCCATGCGCAGCGGAACACGCCACAGGTAGCGCATTTCGACCAGTTCCCGGAACGTGGTGACGAACGCGGCGCCCAGCACGATCAACCACCAGGGGAAAGCCTCTACTACCGGCTCGACACCGGATATGCGAGTTACCACTTGCCGGATGGCCCGCGTCATCTGCGTTCCGTCCGGGTCCCAATGACCCTTCATATGAAAGGTCGCGAAAGGCTCGAGCGAGTCGCGACGGGCGAGCAATTCGACGATCGTGTGCGCAACATCAGGCACATAGGACCACTGATGTCCCACACCGCGCGCGCCGGGATAGCTGATCTTGCTGACACTCTGACCGGGCTTGATCAGGCCTTGCGAGAACCAGTTGTTGCCGGCCGTCGGACCAAAGAAGTCTCCGGCACGTACGATCAGTGCGCGGCCGCCGTCATGGCAGAACGCCTCAAGTCGGCGTTCCATCTCGACCCGGATCGCACCCTTTCGGGTCGTGGGATTCTGCGGCGACTCTTCCATGACGAGCCCGAATGCATCAGGTCCGTAGTTATAGAGGTTACCGGGAAGCACGATTGTCGCCCGCTCTGCGGCTGCCGCGGCGATGGTGTTGTCGAGCATCGGCAACACCAGTTCCGACCAGCGGCGGTATCCGGGCGGATTGACCGCGTGGACGATCACCGAGCAACCCTGAGCCGCAGCCGCGACGTCCTCGCGATTCAGCGCGTCCCCGCGCAGCCAGGTGATGCCGTCTTTACGTTCGATGGACTTCTCGACTTTGCGCTTTAGGGCGTATACATCCCAGCCAGGAGCGCGCAGTTGCCGTGCCGTCTCACCACCGATGCCGCCGGTAGCGCCCAGAACCAGAACTTTGCCCGTAGCGGTCATAACTCTCTCCCCTGGAGCACAAGTGATCGATGGCGCGAATCTTGAGCCGACTTTCTGTGCTTCGGAATTGCAGAAGGCGCGCCATCAGCTATACATTTATGTATGGCAAAGCGGGTCAGCTGGGAGCTCTACCGGTCCTTCCTGGCGGTCCTCTCCGAGGGGTCACTGTCGGGCGCCGCGCGGGCTCTCGATATCGCGCAGCCTACCGTCGGGCGTCATGTCGCTGCGCTGGAGCGGTCATTGGGTGTGCCGTTGTTCACGCGATCTCAGACGGGCTTGCTGCCGATGGAATCGGCGCTGTCGCTGCGGACCTACGCCGAAGCGATGAGCAATTCAGTTGCGGCACTGGAACGCGCCGCGTCTGGCCAAGGCTCGGGCGTGCGTGGGGTGGTGCGAGTCACGGCCAGCGAGGTGATCGGGGTCGAAGTACTGCCGCGAATAATCGCACGGCTGCGCGAGAAGCACGGCGAGCTTCAGGTGGAGCTCGTAGTCAGTGACAGAATGCAGGACTTGCTGCAGCGCGAGGCGGACATCGCCGTACGCATGGCGCGCCCGACCCAGGCCTTGCTGATCGCGCGTCGCATCGGTCACGTCGGGTTGGGCTTGTACGCCACCAGGCAGTACGTAAAGCGGCACGGAGCGCCCGAGACGATCGCGGATCTACAGCGCCACGCGCTCATCGGATTCGATCAGCTGACCCCCTTCATTCGTAGCGCGGGCAAAGCGTTTCCGGCGGTCCACCGCGAAGCTTTCGCCATGCGAGCCGACAGCGGTCTTGCTCAGCTGGCACTGATCCGGTGTGGAGCGGGCATTGGCATCTGCCAGGTGCCCATCGCCACACGGGACGGGCTGGTGCGCGTACTGCGCAAGCAATTCTCGCTGCAACTGGATACATGGATTGCCATGCACGAGGATTTGCGCGGCAGTCTCCGTTGCCGCGTGACCTTCGATGCCCTGGTGGAAGGACTGCAGGAGCACGTGGCCGGAGCGAGTTGAAAGTCAGGTGAACATCGCTGCAGCGTCGCCTGCGCAGCCGTCCTCCAGCTCGCGCTTGCACTCAGCTGATCGCTGAGTGGGCTCGGCGATCGCTGACGCAAGAAGCTTTTCAGCAACGCCAGTGATAGAAGACTGAGATAGTCTGTCGCATAGAGACAGGTATCTGGTGCAGTCCAACGCAGCGTTGGTCATGGGCGAGCCTTTAGATAACTAAGGAGGGGGTCATGCTGCGCTTAACGCGCGGACACGCTCCGCTGATGGCGCTACTCGTGTGCTCATTCGCAGGTCTGGCGGCTTGCCACCACCACCACCAGAAATTTGCAGTCACGACGTACCACTATGACAATCTGCGATCCGGCTGGAATTCCCACGAAGACCGATTAACGCCCGCCACGGTCCGCAGCTCCCATTTTGGTGTCTTGTATACGGCAGCTCTCGACGGCATCGTCGATACCCAGCCGCTTGTCGTTCCGGACGAGGCGATTACGGGCGGTTCGCACCCGGGCAAGTACGACGTTGTTTA
>Ga0306926_10009458_pt1 | contig 10722 bp, 7 predicted proteins | sample flu12Cox44000178_FD_203759 | JGI IMG/M metagenome (GOLD analysis project Ga0306926, IMG submission 203759) | Lab enrichment of tropical soil microbial communities from Luquillo Experimental Forest, Puerto Rico - flux8day.12C.oxic.44.000.178 (v2)... | ecosystem: Environmental > Terrestrial > Soil... | reverse complement strand
ATGATGCCACCGTCCGGCTGTGGGACATGGCCACCTATCAACTGACCGGTGAACTGGCTGCTATCACACAGGGTTCCGGGCAGGTCACCTCCGTCGCCTTCGCCCCCGGAGGCAGGATCCTGGCCTCGGCCGGCGACGGCGGGATAATCCGGCTATGGGACGTCGCCACCAGCCAGCAGATCGGTGCTCCCATAGCGGCTAGCACCATCCAGATCGAATCGCTAGCGTTCGGCCCGAACGGGGCGACGCTCGCTGACAGCGGCTACAACGGCCAGGTCCAAGTCTGGGATGTGGCAACGCACCGCCAGATCGAGACTTTCTCGGACGCGACTAACAGCCCCGAGGTGGTGGCATTCAGCCCGGACGGCAAGACCCTAGCCACCGGAGACAACTCTGGCACTGTGCGACTGTGGAACGTGGCGGCCAGCGGCGAGCGGATTAACATCGCCGCCGCGCGAGGCACCGGAAGCGGCTTCATAGTCACCTTCAGCCCAGATGGCAAGATGACCGCTATTGGCGCTAATGACGGCACGACAGTGCAACTGTGGGATGTTGCCACCCGCCGCAGGATCGGCGCGCCGATCCTCGCGGCCAGACACGGGATTTACCACGGCCTCGCCACCATGATGTTCAGCCCCGACGGCAAGACGCTGGCCACGGCCGACGGCACCGGCGTCGTACGGATGTGGGATGTTGCCACTCGGCAGCAGGCCGGCACCGCCCTTACTACCATCTCCGGCAACGACGACGTCTGGCTCGCGTTCACTCCTGATGGTAAGACCCTCGCGGATAGAGGTTCCGACGGAAATGTCTGGCTATGGGACTTGGCCACTCACCGCCGGATTGGCAATCGGCTCAACGTCCAGGCCGCGACGGTGGCATTCAGTCCCTCCGGCAAGATCCTGGCCACCGACGATGGGGACGGCACGGTACAGCTATGGGACGTCGCCACCCGGCAGCAAATCGGCAAGCCTTTGGCCACTGCCGCGGTTCCCGAAATCTTCGCCATGGCCTTCAGCCCGGACAGCAAGACGCTGGCCGTCACCAACGGAAATGGTGGCGTTCAGCTGTGGGACGTCGCCAGCCATCAGCACATGGGCACCGCGCTTACTGCTAACTCCGATCCGGTCAGCTCGGTGACGTTCAGCCCAGACGGCAAGACACTAGCCCTAGTCGGCGCCGGCCACCTACGACTATGGGATATCGCCACCAGGCAGCAGATCGGAGCTCCGCTAGCGGTCGGTGACATCGGGATCACGCCAACCACATGGGTGATCTTCAGTTCCGGCGGCAATACGCTGGCCGAAGGCAGCGAGAATGGCACCGTGACGCTGTGGAATGTCAGCTATCTGACCCACGTACTGCCGCAGCTTTGTTCACAGATCGGCGGTTCCTTCACCGCTGCCGAATGGGCGCTATATATGCCGGCAGGCATGCCATACCGGCAGGTCTGCCCATAATTCCGAGGAGACAGGGTCAGCGCACCATTCAGTTCCCCTATTATCCACGGTCTGATCAGCTGTTCAGTTACGCCTGCGTGACGATTGGTCATTAGATCACATTTTGCTGCGTCTCAGACGGCAGGCCAAAAAGCGCAGTCTACGAAATTTCGGGCGCGGGCGCCGCCTTTATATTGATTCCACGGGGCTCAGTGGGATCTGGCTCGGGCAGGAGGCGGACTATCTTACACACCCCGACCGAGGCGCTTCGGCGGGGATCAAATTCAGACGTCCGCGCAGCGGTTGCTATGTATTTTCCGCGTTGCCATGCCGCCGATCGCGCTGTGCAGGGCGTTTACTTACGCGCCAGAAGCATGTTGGAGTCGGTCTCCCGGCCGGTCCGTGAAACTGCAGGTAGGGCGGGTGGGACTCGAACCCACGACAGGCGAATTATGAGTCCAGACCGCGAGCAGCAATGTAAGGCCAGTTGACCTGCGCAAACAGCCAGAGGCTCCTTCATGCTCGAGTCGATCGGGCACGTATTAGGCATGATCAAGTTTGTTCCTGCTGCCAGCGCTTGATCGCACCGGCCATTCTGGGAATGTCCTGGTGGAGGGTGACCCAGACCTCTTCGTAATTAATGCGGTGGTAGGCGTGCGCCGCGGATGATCCTCATGCTCTTGACTTCTCGCCAGAGAACCTCAGGCGTTGCCGGCGCCTGGCGGCTTCCAACACGACAAGCAGGTGACCCAGCGCGTCGGTTACCAATCGACTCGTGCTCACCGAGTCGACCGGGTCACGATGGCCAGTGACGCAGTGCGGACCATCGGCTTTAAGGCAACCCCGCAGATCCCGAAGGACGCATCGGGATCAAGCTTCGGCAGCGCGCTTCCATAACTGCCACCTGCCACTATCTGGTCTGCCGCCCCTGAGCGCTCCGACGCGGACGTCGCCGGACCGCGGTGCCCTGCCATCACCGCGACATCAAAACGCAATGATGCGACAAGCCAGGTAACGTCATGGGCAAATTGACTGGTAGGCCGGACCTGCTGGAACGTATTTAATCCACTCGCTTCGGCTGAAGGCCCGGCCCGCCTGCTCACACAGGGCGCTCACGGTGTTGACGAGGTAGCTAACGTTCCACAGTGTCGTGTTTCGGGTGCCTCCGATCGCCAGTGTCTGGCCGTCCGGGCTGAAGGCAACCGACGTGACGTCGCCGGTGGCACTCGCGGCGATTGGTTCGCCGATGGGCTGGCCCGTGGCGACGTCCCATAGGCGCACCTTTCCTGAATAGCTGCCTGTCCCGGCGTAGCTGGCGGTGGCCAGCGTATTGCCGTCCCGGCTGAACGCCAGCGAACCGACCGGGCTGCCGAGGCTCGCGGTGATCGTATGGTCGATTGGCTGGCCGGTGGTCACGCTCCACAACCGTACGGTGCCGTCAATATCTCCCGTGGCCAGGATCCCGCTGGTCGGGCTGATTGCCACCGAGTAGATCGCCGCGCCCGCATTGACTGTCTTGCCGATGGGCGCGCCCGTGGCGGCATTCCACTGTTGCCATTCTGCGCCGAAACCACTCGTGACCAGCAGCTTGCTGTTCGGGCTGAACGCCACCGACACCCCGCCATCCGGGCTGACTCCGAGCAGGCCGCCGATCGGCTGCTGTGTGGTCACCTTCCACAGCTGCGCTGTCCCTGCATTGCTCCCAGTGGCTAGCGTTCTGCCATCCGGACTAAACGCCACCGAGTAGAGCCCGTCGATGCCGCCTGGCATCGTCCTGCCTATTCGGTTGCCCGTGGCAGCGTTCCACAGCTGCGCCGTCCCGTCGTCGTCGACGGTGGCCAGGATCTTGCCTCCTGGGCTAAACGCCACGGCTGCCACCCAGCCGCCGCTGCTGGCCTTCAGTACGGCGCCAATTGGCTGGCCAGTGGCGACATCCCACAACCGCGCGGTGCCGCCGTTATCACCTGTGGCCAGCGTCTTACTATCTGGGCTGAACGCAACCGACCGGACCGATGCGCCATCGGCCGCGATCGCCCCACCCATGTTGGAGACGCTCCAAAGCCGGACGGTGCCGTCGTCGCCGCCAGTGGCCAACTTCTTACTATCTGGGCTGAACGCGACCGACCAGACCGTCGTCCCGCTCGCAGTGACTGCGCCGATCGCCTCGCCGGTGGCGACATCCCACAACCGGGCGGTAGCGTCGCCACCTCCGGTAGCTATGGTCTTGCCGTCCGGGCTGAACGCCAACGAATGGAGCCCGATGGTGCTGCCGGTCATTGGCCCCCCGATGGGCTGGCCCGTGGCAGCGCTCCACAGCCGAGCGGTCCCGTTCCCTGCGCTAGTGGCTAGCGTCTTGCCATCAGGGCTGAACGCCACCGAGGTAAACGCGTAGTCCCAGCCGGCGCCGCTGCTCGGGCCGATAATTGCGCGCCCTACAGGCAAGCCGGTAGCGACGTCCCACACGTGGGCCCTTCCGTTGAGGTCGCCGGTGGCCAGGAGCTTGCTGTCGGGGCTGAACGCAACTGAGTTAACCGCACCGCCGCTGCTGACGACCGGGCGGCCTTGCGGCTGCCCGGTGACAAGGTTCCATAGTCGGACCGTGCCGGTCAGGCTGCCGGTGGCCAGAAACTTTCCGTTCGGACTAAATGCGACAGACAAGACCGATCCGCCGTTGCCGCCGAGCAGCTTGCCGTGCGGCTCGCCAGTCGGCACATCCCACAGGTGCACGGTGCCATCGTTATCACCTGTAGCCAGTATCTTGCCGTTCGGGCTGAACGCCACGGACCAGATTGGGCTGCCGGGTTTAATCTCTATGCCGACTGGCCCGCCGTTGGCGGCAACCCATAGCCGTGCTATCCCGTTCCAGCCGCCGGTGGCCAGGATTCCCTCTTTTGGGCTGAACGCCACAGACTGGACCGTGCCTACGCCGGCCTGACGGGCCCATAGGCCCGGCAGGGCGCCCGCGTCGAGCATTGCCATGTGCGCAGAAGATGACGAGGCCTGGGACGGGCCGATGCGCCAAGCCGCGATAGCGAGAAGCCGGGCGAGCCCCGGGTCGGCGCCGCCGGTCTGCTCGCTCAGGCTTGTGAGCTGGTCGGAGATAGCGACGTCGCGCTGGAATATCGCCTGATCGCGCTGGAGTCTGGCCTGGTTGCCCTGGACTATGGCGATGGCAGCAAGGGCTGTGGCGACGGCTAGAGCGACGGCCATCGCGGTGCGCACAGTTACCGCAGTGCGAGTGGCGGCGCGGCGAGAAGCGGTCAAGTACTGGCGCTGCAGCGCGGTCGATGGGAGACGGGGGTGAGCGGCCTCCGCGCCGAGCCAATCTTCGGCCTTGCGCAAATCAGATCCCCGGAGCAGCTTGCTTGACGCCATACTGCCGTCGAACCAGTCTTGGGCCCGGACTTGTAGTTGCTTATGTGATTTCGCCCAGTCCAGGTCGGCGTTCAGTGCTTGCAGCAAGTTGCCAAGCGACTCGTCAAAGCGCCCATCATCGGTGAAGAAGATCCAGTTCCGCCTGCCGACGACATCCGGGACTTCACCGTCGGGGACCTCGGCGCGCAGCACCGGCACGATAGCCTTGCCGACCTGCAGCTCCCATGCGCACGGTCTTGAGGCCAGCCAAGCGGGGGTGATCACGAAGACGACTTTGTCCGCGGCCGTGATCGCGTCCTTGATCTCCTCTTCGTACAGTGAGCTGAACGGGATGACCTCGTGATCTTGATCCCACGCCGCCGCCCATCCGCGACCCGCCAGCGCCTCATGCAGCCGTCGCGCGAACTCTATGTCCTCGCGCGCATATGACAAGAACGCCTCTGCCATACCGCTCCCCACCCATGATGAATCCTGGTATAGGTCAAATAAAGTGATGGACCTAATGAGAACGGGATTTTAACAGATAGGCTCGATTGGGTTCCCCTCATAGCGTGGACACATCGCCTGTGCGCCGCGAGGCGCTGTTGTTGCCGGATGGAGGTGGAAGACCTTCGTCTCCTTGCCGTCGTAGCGGGAGGTGAAGCTGGAGGCAGCCTGGTCCGTGGGCCGGCGGGGAGGGCGGGAGCAGCCTCGACAAAAGCCGCGGCGGTCCGGGACTGCCGGATGGGCCGGGTGCCGGGCGTCACGAACCTGTGCAGCCGCAGGTGCCTGGGCAGCAGCCTTGTCAAAGCGGCGATCACGGCCCAGTCAGCCCAGTCCGGCGTCGGGCGGGCGACCTGACGGCGCAGGACCGCGACCTCATGCCGCAAGACCAAGATCTCCGCGTCTTTGCCGATGTCGCTACGCGAGCAGCGTCAGCCAGCCGAACAGCAGGATCATGAGCAGGTAGAGGAGGCGGAAAAGCGCGAGCGCCGAGGATAGAAGCCCGGGTCAGATTCTCTGTACGAGTTTTGGCACGTCACAGGGTATCTGGGGCGGGCTGTTGGCCGCGGTCATCCAGCGGGGCAGGCTGGCCCGGTCAACGGCACCTGGACCGCTGCCTGCTGCCTGGCCTGCCAGCTGCCGCTGGCCACCGCCAGCTTCAGGGATTTCGCGGGCTCGGCCAGGCATCGCGGGCCGGGATCGCCCAGGCATGTGTCCCGGTCAGTTCGAGCGCCGGACCGGTCCTGGGCGTAGGGAAGGTTTGTCATATCGTCCCGGGCCCGAAGATTTCGTCCATGATCTGGGCGCCTGTGGTGATCACCGGCCGGAGTTCGCGGCGGTAGACGATCTCGGTGGTGCGGGTGGAGGCGTGCCCGGCCAGCCGGGCGATCTCCTCGATGGACACGCCGCGGTGGCTCATCAGGCTGACGAATGAGGTCCGTAGCTCGCGCGGGGTCCAGCCGTCCCCGATGCCGGCCGCGGCGCAGACCCGCTTGAACGTCTTCCGCACGTTCGCGGCGTCCAGGGCGGCCCCGAGGTGGGTGGTGAACACCAGCCCGGTGTCCTGCCATCGGTCCCCGGCTGCGGCACGTTCCCGGGCCTGGGCTTCGGCCAGCCCCCGCAGCGCCGCCACGGCCAGCCGGGGCAGGGCCAGGGTGCGGCGGGACCGCTCGGTCTTGGTCTCGCCGCGGGCCCGGACCGATCGCCACACCGCGACATGGGGCGGGAAGGGAGGATCTGCGCCGGGGTCGCCGGCCAGGTCCACGTGGTCCCAGCGAAGGGCCCTGGCTTCTTCGGTGCGGACCCCGGTCAGCAGGCTCAGCGTGATGTAGGCGTGCATCAACTCGGCCGGGCGGCGGACGTCCTTCAGGCCCGGGCGCAGCTCGAGGGCGGGCAGGGCCGCCGCTGTGGTGATGACGGCGACGGCCTGGGCCAAGGTGAGCGACCGGGATGGCCGGCCTTCCTGGCCCCTGGGCGTGTCGACCAGGACGGCGACGTTGCGGGTCACCAGGTCGTTGGCCTCGGCGTGCCGGATGGCGCGCTTGAGCGCGAGATGACCCATGCTCACGGCCGCCGCGGAGTACCCGGCGGCCATCGCCGTAAGCGCCTGCCGCACGTCGGCCGCGGTCAGTTCGCGGAGCCTCCGGCCGCCGATGACGTTCAGGATCGGCTCGAGCACGTTCTGGTTCTTCTTGATCGTTTTGGCCGAACGGCCCTGCAGCCCGCTGGCCAGCCAGTCCCCGGCGGCCTGGCGTACCGTGTAGCTCGCCTGGCCCGCCTTCGGGACGATCCCCTGGTCCAGATCCCGGTGCAGGTCCCGCAGCTTGTCCAGCACGGCGGCCTTGGTCGTGGCGCTGACCTTCCGCTTGTGCCGTTTCCCATCTACGGTGTAGCCCAGGCTCACCTCGCCGCGCCACAGCCCCGAGCAGTGCCGGTGACGTTGCGGGTCGCGGCAGGCGCCGCGGTGCTCGAATGAGATGCCGTCTTCGCCGCGCCTGCGCCGGGTCGCCATGACGACCAGGCTAGCCCAGGACGAGCCGCGTTGGGGACTGCAAGTGGTGACAACGGCCAGGCATGCCCAGGCATCCCGGGACCATGCGAGACGTGAACCAGCAGGTGATCCGCCTCGTCCTCGCGTCGCCTAGCTGGCCAGCGGCGCGCCTGAGATCTATGGTAAGGAGAAGGTCTACGGTTCGATTCCGTAACGGGGCTCCAGCTCATGGGCAGTTTTTCGAACGACTCGAACGGGTGGCGTGGCACGAGCCGAAAGAGACGCTCCTTGGCTCTCATTGCACGCGAAGCTCCCATTGCACAGCCAGAGCCCGGGCGGCAGTTACTGAAGGTAGCCGCCGGCGGGCAGGATCTGGCTGTGGCCGTGATAGTAGTCCCGTGCCTGACGGCGGGTGAGGGTGTCCGGCTACTCGCTGACTGCGGTGAGGGTGACGTGGTCGAGGAGGAGCCGCAGGGGGTGGCCCGTCTTCAGCTGCTCCTGGCACAGCTCGCCGGACAGGTCGTGATCGCGGTAAGGCTGAGGGCGCTGCTCTGCGCTTTACGCACATGCCGAAATGAGCGCGTTGAGTGACCGTATACTTATGAACTTGTCTAAATGTCCTCGACATCAGGGACGATCATCGATTTCGAACATTGCTCTTCGCGGCGCCCCTAAGGCCAATTCGGCTTTTGTTAATAACCTGCCTGATGCACTATATAGCGTGAGCGCAGAATATCCAATTCTGAATTATGTTCTGGGTGGCGAACATCATCGTACATAATGAAGGGCTATCTCAGCAGGTCTCGGAGTACCAGGCCAGCGCAATTAGGGGAGGAGGACGCGCTCTAGTCTCGACGATCTCTGTGCATATCAGATCGTCGCCATGCCAAGAAGTATGGCATAGAATAGGGCACGAGTCGGGGGAGTACCCGCTCATCACCCGAAGTCACCGGACAGTAACAGTATCCGGCTAATTTCGAAGAGCCGCTAGAGGGGGACCTGACGGCCAGGCGGCTTCTTCTTCCTTTCCCGGTAAGCCTCGTAGAAATGGTCCAGGCACGCCACCGCCGCACCGCCCACGATGCCCCACAGAACACCGGATATAAACAGGTTCTTCTCGCCGTTTAGCTGAGCCGTGGCGTTCGTCGCGGCGAAGTTGGGATCCTGGGCGGACGGCGCCTGCCATATGATGTTTTCCTGGCCGTTGTTCTCGATCGGGGTATTCCCGGTCGGGTACATTGAAATCTGGTAATCCTTGTAGTCCACATTATGAAGTGTTTCGGTTGTCGATTCCGAGACAGGAACGGCGTATTGGATGATTTTGGCGCCAGCCGATGCCAGGTTCAGCAGCGAGGATTCGCAGGCGCGGTTGGCGGCGTCGAGGCGGACGGCGCGGTCGACGATGTCGGCGCGTAAGACGAAGGTGGGGATGTCTGGGGCGAGGACGCCTGGGGTGAGGGTGTCGTCGCCTCGCCGGAGGATTCTGGGCTTGCCGAGGCCGATGGTGACGCCGAGGCCGTCGATCCTGGTGCCCCCGATGGGCAAGTCGCGTTCGGGAATACCTGGAGGAGCTGAAGGACTTGGCTGCCCGGGCTACTTCGCCATGCGTAGAGCTCGGGAAGACCAGGGGCACCCACCATTCCATGATCGAGCTGGAGAGCGGCCACCGAGACGTTCGCCAGGCTCGGCGAGTACCCAGGCATGCTGGCTGCGCTCTTGGGCACCGGAACGCAGCCGAACGGTATGCCGGTTTTATTGCCCATACCCGGATTCATCATCACGAGCGAATGCGCAGCCTGCTGCTGCAGGCCGACAGCGGAGTAGAGATTAACAGTGCGCGATTGAGGCGCGGCCCGGGCATTCGATGACCAGCAGCCATCCGGCTTGCCCGCGTGGTACATGGCCCACGGTGACGTTGAGGCTGTCATACCAGGGCTTATTCGGATAGATGTCAGCGGACAGGCTCAGGTGAGCCGCCGGGTCGTGCACGAATACGACGGCATACATCTCGCCAGGTGGCGGCGCCGGATGATAGACGGGGTGCTGCAGATTATAGGCCCTATACGCCAAGCACGACGCTCCCAAGGAGGTACAGCATGGCCATGCCACGATGCTCAATGCGACGTCGCAGCTTCTCCACCCCCCGGAAATCCTCGGCCGCTGACTTCGTAACATATCCCCAGCCCGGACCTTTCGCCAGGTCCGGGGACGCAGGCGGTGACGTATCGGCGGCCGGTACCGGGATCGCTGGGCCTTCCGCAGCGACGTGATCCACTCCTCGCCGGTCAGTAGCCTGGTGGTCTCGGCCGACTTCGTGGCCCCGCCAGCGGCTATGGCCAGGGCGAGGGCGGCGGCGGTGGCGTCGTCAGGTGCGGTGTAGACGACCAGCACGTCGTACTTGCCGAGCGGATAGCCGCCCACGAGTATTTCGGCCTTTATGCCTTCAAAGGCTTTCGCGACCGCCTTGATGCGATCCTGCGGCTCCTCGAGCAGGTTCGCGGCCGACTCCGAGGTATAGCTAGCCTGGTACATATACAGCGGCATCCAACGGCCCTTCAGCGGAACGGATCAATGCAACACAAGACGAATTCAATGAATGTGACAGCTTACCGATTCTCTTGGGTAAAGCGCCACATGAGTATGCGGGCATGCCTGGCACCGGCAATGTACACTCATGTCGCCTACTTGGGTGTCGTCGGCTTTGATCTTACTGTAACGGCTGCTGCTGCTGCTGCTGTGAGCCGGCATTCTGCTCGGCAGCCAGGATGACTGCCGTCTGGTAGGCAGCGTTGTACTTAGCCTGGGCCGCATCTGTGGCAGCGGTGAACTGGTCCCAGGCGTCCTGTTTGGTATCGGGGCTGTTGACCAGAGCCCATCCGGCGTTCATGAGGCTGTTGCGGAGCGCGCGGTACATGAGCCAGCGGTCTGCAAATCGGAACAGGGTAATGATCGCTGCCGACAAGGCAGTGATCAGACTCAGGGCAAATGTCAGCCATCGCACCGTGCTGCCGCCAGTGCCAGACAGGTTGAGCCCGACGAGTGACGGCACGGTGATGGCTGAAATAACGGCCGCCAGCCGCAGGCCGTAGAACTGTTTCCTATTGCTTTCTACCCGGCTCGCGGCGTGCACGACGGCGAGTTCCCACTCCTGAGTCCAGTAGACTATCCTAGCGTCGTTGATGAGAAATGGCTTAGCAGCGTTACGCATTTCGTGGAGCTGTACACGAAGCTCTCTGATGGCTTTAGGTTCGCGGGTCAGGGAGCGCCGCTTGCTTTTACCGGCGGGGTGAGCCCCGGCGCCGATGACTGGGGTTGAACTCAACTCTTAGGTCCTCGCGATACGCCACGCCAGGTTGATGATTTTCCGTGAAGCCGGGTTGATCGTACCTCTAGAACTCCATGCAAGATAGCGTGGTCTGAGCTGTCAAGTTGGTC
>Ga0306926_10009454_pt1 | contig 10723 bp, 5 predicted proteins | sample flu12Cox44000178_FD_203759 | JGI IMG/M metagenome (GOLD analysis project Ga0306926, IMG submission 203759) | Lab enrichment of tropical soil microbial communities from Luquillo Experimental Forest, Puerto Rico - flux8day.12C.oxic.44.000.178 (v2)... | ecosystem: Environmental > Terrestrial > Soil... | reverse complement strand
GCCTCGCTGCTCTGGTCGGCATTGTTCTCGCCGCGGCGTGGATCGCGTTCCTCGGCCATGTCCTCACCGGATACATCGACCCGCTCGTTCAGGGAGGCGTCAGAAACGTCGCTGCGATGGTGAGCCAGCTTCACGGAAATCGAAAGCTCTTCCAGAACTCGGCGGGCGGCGGAACGCCGTACTGGGAGGAAGCCCTCATTTTCGCGTCGGCCGTCTTCTTCTGCCTGATCATCCTGATCTCCCTCTACGCGGTGATCTGGAAGAAGAGCATCAGGGGCGGCAGGCTTCGATACTTGCCCGCAGCGATCGCGGCGACGTATCCGCTCGCGATGCTCACGAACATATCGTCTGACGCCAAGGAGATCGGCGCCCGCACAACCACCTTCATCTTCTTCGGTGTGGCAGTGGTGGCCGGGGGATGGCTGGCCGGGCGGCTCTTGACGCGGCGCCGGGTCATCGAGCGGATGGCGACGATAGGCGTCGCCATCATCTGCTTCCTGGGGAGCACGCTCTACGGCGGGGGCCCGCTGCCCATTCTGGTGAATGGTCCCTACATCATCGGCGCACATGAACGTTCGCTGGGTGCGCCGTCACTCGCGCTGGCGAATTGGGTCAGCACCCACCTCCCGGCAGGTTCCCGCGTCGCGGCGGACCGCGATAATGCGGGGCTGCTCAACGACTTCGGGCAAGTCGAGCCGGTATTTCCGCTCAATGGGTCGGCGAGCCCGGCCCCGCTGTTCTTCAACCAGCAGCTCACCCCGTCTGACATCGCCCTCATCCGTAAGAATCACATTCGCTACCTCGTGACCGACACTCGCCTCACCAAAGGGCTGCCGCTGTTTGGGGCATACATCGCACCCGGCGAAACCGCACGTCCAACCCGCCTGACAGCGGCAGGGCTCGAGAAGTTCAACTCGACTCGAGGGGTTTACCGCATCTACGACAACGGTGTGATCCAGGTTTACGATCTTTCCCCGCTCTTGGGTGAGCGCCCCTTCGTGGTGCCGAGTCGCTCTGTCCGCAGCATCAGGGCAACAGGAACTGCCGTGGCGGTGCTGGTCCTTGCCATCCTGGTTGCCGCCGTGTGGCTGTGGCGACTGCGCCGCCGAGCGAGACTCGTCCGGATCGACGAGCAGATGGTGGTCTGCGTGCTGGTGGGGGCGTTGGCAATCGCGCTCTTCGGGGCCTTCGCCATCCTGCTCATCCATCTGCCACCGGGTCCTATAGCCATCCTCTCTCTCCTTGTCTTGCTGGCGCTGGGCCTGCGCTCTCCAGGGTGGAAGATGCATCCCTGGCGCGATACTCGCCGCCGGGCGGCATCGCCTCCACCGTTGGAACCAGCGGCCGAGCCCCACATCGCATCGGCGGCGAGCGTCGCCGGAGGCGAAGTGACCAGCAGCGACGGCACCTCACAGAAAATCCTGGCGGGCGAGAGCGCGGTGGCGACCAGGAACGGGAGCCGGACGCCGAGGCGGCTGTGGTCCGACGCGGGTGACGGCCCGCCGATCGTGGGTTATGTCGCGGACAGCGAGCACGATGAGGCGGCGTTCGTGGCCGAGGAGGTGGACCGGCTCACCGATGAGGGCGAGGCCACGCCCGGCCAGGTGGCGGTGTTCTACCGGACCAACGCGCAGTCCCGGGTCTTTGAGGAGGTGTTCATCCGGGCCGGGCTGCCCTACAAGGTGGTCGGCGGGGTGCGCTTCTACGAGCGCCGCGAGGTCCGTGACCTGCTCGCTTACCTGCGGCTGATCGCGAATCCCGGTGACGAGGTGTCGCTGCGGCGGATTCTGAACGTGCCGCGCCGCGGAATCGGCGCCCGGACCGAGGCGTGCGTGGCTGTGATGGCGAAGTGGGACAGGGAGCCGTTCGCCGTCGCCCTGGCCCGGCCCGCCGAGGTGCCCGGGCTCGCGCCCAGGTCGGTGAGGTCTATCGAGGCGTTCAACGAGCTCATTGACGGGTTCAGAGCGGACGACGCGGCCGGGATGCCGGTGGCCGAGCTTGCCAAGGCCGTCCTGGAGCGCTCCGGGTACCTCGCCGAGCTGCAGGCTTCGGAGGATCCCCAGGACGCCAGCCGCATCGAGAGCCTGAACGAACTGATCTCAGTGGCGCGGGAGTTCGACGCCACCGGCAGCACTGCCGGGCGGCGCGACCCCGAGGCCGATGAGGGCGCCGCGCCGCAGGGTTCCCTCACAGGCTTCCTCGAGCAGGTGTCCCTGGTCACCGACGCGGACCAGGCCGCCGGGAGCGAGGATCCCGGCGGCATGGTCACCCTGGTGGCCCTGGACAGGGCCAAGGGCCTGAAGTTTTCCGTGGTGTTCCTCACCGGCCTAGAGGAGAACGCCTTTCCACACCTGCGCTCGGCCGAGGAGGACGGGGAACTCGAAGAGGAACAGCGACTGGCATACGTCGGGATCACTCGCGCCGAGCGGCGTCTGTATCTCACTGGAGCACTCCCACGGACCTGGTGGGGGCGGCCGGAGTACCACGGGCAGTCCAGGTTCGTCGCCGAGGTCTCCGAGTCCCTGATCGAGTGGCGCCGCGACGCCGACGGGCTCGGCACGGTCGTGTCCAAGCAGGGTTCCGGCGGCGGTCCGGGCCTGGAGTCGGCGGGCCGGCCACCAGGCCGCACTCATCGTGCCCGTTCCCAGTTCGTGCTGGGATGCGCCGGGCTGGCACTCTTTGCGGCCGGAGCCACATTTGCCGTAGCAGCGGCGCAAAAGCAATGGGTTCCTCCTCCTGAGCTCTCCATCGAGGTGAGGCAGGGGGAGCCGGTCGCTAGCGTGGATCTTGGCATGGCAGCTCCGATCCCGGCACACGTCGCGGTAGTCACGAGAGGCCGAGTCCTCTGGTCAGCACCACTCTCATCAAAGAGCGGTACACAGAACGTCGTCCTTCCAGCTGACGTACTTCACCCCGGATCACACGTGCTGCTCGTCGCTGGTGGGAGGACTATTCGTAGCGTCTACGGCTGAGATGCCCGGGAACGGTGAAACATTCGGCGCGTGCCGTGGATTACCTCAGCAAGGCATAGGCCTGAACTTCGGCCACGCTCAGGTCCGACGGATTTGGAGACTTACCTGTCGTGTGAAAACCCGAGGCATTGACGCTTGCCTGAGTGTTCCAGATGACGATCTCATAGGGAGTGGTGCTGATGTTCTGAGTCCACGAACCGACCAGCCTGCCATTGAAGTACGTCTTGATCGACCGCCCAGGGATGTACTGTATCCCGTAGATATTGAACCTGGCGTTCATGGGTTTGGCTGTGACATAACTGAAGTCCGATTGACCGCCAGATGCTGTGTGGTACGTCGACACGAAGATCTTGTTCTCTGGAGTGCCGCTCGCCAGCCCGGCGCTTTTGGGCGTGAACCCACCCTCCTGCAGGTCGATCTCTTGAGAGCCGCCCCCACTGCCTGGGTGAATGAACCAGATGCCGGGCCAGCCTCCCAGGGATGCATCGGGCATCTTGGCTTTGATCTGGACGTAACCGCTCCGAAATGCGAATTTGTGATCCGTTGTCACGACGCCGGACCGGTACCTGTAGCCCAGCGATGAGTACGTGGTGTCGGGCACCATGGTCAGGGTCAGTCCGTCGTTCACTCTCACCTGAGAGGGGGAAAAATAGGTCTGATGAAAGAAGGTCCCGGGTGCTGAGTCACCAGCGGGAAGGCCATCGGAGTTCCAGAACTGGCCACCCTGACCGCCCATGAAATTGTTCCAGTGAGCAGCATTCAGCGACGTGCCGGAGAACTGGTCATCGAAGATGAGCTGGCTTGCTGAGTAACCAGCTGGGGGTGCAAGCTTCAGTGCTCCCTCCGTGGTCAGAGTCTCCACGGCAATCACGAGCACGGTCACAAGAGCCACGATCAAGCAAGCCAAGACAAGCCGTTTGCGCCAACTCCGGGCGCGCATCATCCCCTCGGTCATGGTCTGCTTGGAAACCCTTCCAGGTCCATCCGTTGAGACGACCGTCGCTTGCACGCCATCGTAGCCTGGACGTCCCGGCCGTCCTCCCGGGCGAGCTGGGGCATTCCGGTGCGGTGTCGATCACGGCCCGCAGTTCCCGCAGGATATGAGCTGGGTACGGCCCTGCGTGAGAGTGTCAGAGCCGGTCGTGGGAAGATTGCTGGCGTACGGTCCGACCCCTTCCGATCGCGATCACATGGGGCGAGATCCGACAGTGGCTCCACCCAGCTTGCTCGACATCCCCCACCTCAACGCGTGGGCCGCGCAGTGGGATCAACTGGTGGATTCTTCCCCGCTTCCGTCGCCGTTCCTGCGCTCTTGGTGGCTGACCGGGGCCGGTGGGCCGGGCCGTCACTTTCTTCTGGTTGTTGATGGGGCGCGCCTCCTCGGTGGCCTCGCCCTGGAGAAGCACCGCCCGATGCTCAGCCTCCGGATGATGGGAGACGGGTCGCTGTGCCCGGATCATCTCGACCTGCTCGCCGCCCCCGGCCACGAGGCGGCGGTGGTCAGCGTCCTCCGGGATTGGCTGTGCCGCCCTGGAGAGCGCCTCTTGGACCTCAAGGGCATCCGGGCCGGGTCACGTTTGATCGAAGCCCTGCCCGGCCGCGTCCGTCGCGAGCCCATGTCCGTGGCCCCCTTTGCGCCCTTGCCTGACAGTCCAGAGGCATACCGGGCCACCCTGTCCCCGCAATTCCGCAAGAACCTCCGCGTCTCCGCCAAGCGCCTGGCGGCTGAAGGAGTCACGCATCAGACGATCCGGGGCCGGGCAGTCCTTCAGCGCCTCGACATCCTGCGTGAGCTTCACCAGTCCCAGTGGGGCAGCCGCTCCAATTTCCTTCCTGTGTTCAATCGCTTCGCGGCGGGATTCGCTGGTGGCTGCGCGGCCGATGAGGTGGCCGTCCACGAACTCGGGAACGACAGTCTGGTGGTCGCGACCGTGACGGCATTCGAGGTGGCCGGCCGGACAAGCCTGTATCAAAGCGCCCGGCTGACCGATCGCCGCTGGCGGGATGCGACGACCGTCCTGCTCGCCGCCATCATCGACGACGCATGTGCTCGAGGCTTCAGCGAAGTGGATTTCCTGCGCGGCGACGAGCCCTATAAGGGACGGTTCACGGCAGACCATCGACAGGTCTTGAGGCTGGTAGCCGGCCGGGGGGTTGCAGGCCGGTTCGGAGGCGTCACAGAGGCAGCGACGTTCCGAGCCCGGCAGACAGCGGTCCGGTGCGTTCGCTTCGGGAGATCCACCGTCGCCCGGTGGAAGGCCTAACTCCCCTCCACCCGCTGGCCCGCTGCATCAACAGAGACTTGGCTGTCCCGCTGCTTGGTGCCGATCGAGACGGACCGAAGACGTCGTCCCATGGCCCAGGCTCCCATGGCGCTGGACTTGGCTATGTCAACGGCGGCGGAGTGTCCCGGCTCTCGTGGCCTCAGGTGCCGCCGTCGAAGGTGCGCGTTGAAGTCCTCAACGCGGTTCTCTCGAACGGTGGCAGCGGTGAAGTACGTGAGCGTCACCGACAAGGAAATGTCGGGACCGTTATGCACCCAATGCGGCGTGCCGGGAGGTATGTACACCGCGCGCCCCGGCGTCATGGTGTATTCGGCCTCCTCGGGCTGCAGAATCTCGATCCGCCCATGGGAGTTGTCCCAGTACCTGTCGAACTCGTGCCGTCGAGCCGCATCGCTCTCCCAGCGCCCGATGCTGACGGTCTTGCAGCCGCTTACCTGCATCAGCAGGCTGTGCTCGATATCGAAGTGGATCGGCGTGACCGAATTTGGCGAGGAAACAAATACGAATGCCACCCGTTTGCGCATCTTGACCCGCTTGCCCCGCCTGGCGCTCAGTCCCGACGCGAGCTGGTCGAGATACGTGTTCATGAGTTCTGCCATGCCGGGATCGTCTTCGACGTTGAGCAGGGTGAGCCAGGCGTTGGCGTTCTGCAGATCGCGTATGACGTCGCCCGGTCGCTCCAGGGCACCCCGCGGCGGACCCGATTGAGGAGACAGAAGGGGTTGCGCCGCCGAGTCGGCGATCACTGATCGACGCGGAAGCCGGTCGGCGAGATCGGCGACCGCCGCGAGCGTCAGGCGGTCATCGAGATGCAGGTCATGGGCGAACCCGACAGATCCCCCTGGGAACGCGTCATCGAATGGAATCTGCCCTATCGTCCGCGCTGGTGGTTGTGCCCCCATCACTCACCTCTCAGCAACTGGGTTGCCATGCTGTTTTTCACGGCGATTAGAGATGCGGTGTCCGACGACGGCTCCGGCCAGAGGCAGCGGCGGCCCGCGACTGGATACTCGGTGATCTTGCCCGGTGTATGCGGGGGCTGCCGTGCTCCATGGAGTGCAGCACGTAAAGCATGCGCACGAGGGCCGTCTCCAGCTGGATCTGGCCGCGCGCCGGAACCACCGCTGTTCCCGTGCTCGACGCACGACGACGGGAGCGGCTACGGCGGCGGGCGCGCTGGCGTTCGACCAGGATGGTCGTCAGCACGCGAAGGCCATCGCTGAAGGCGTCCAGGTTGCTCACCCCGTGGATCCGGGGATGCTCGAAACTTGGCACTTCAGTGACGCGGAGCCCTTCCTCCGCCACTCGCATATGGATCAGCGTCTCGATCTCGAAGCCGTCGCCCCACAACCGCCCGTCGCCCCTGGGTGAAGGGGGAGAGGTGACGTCGAGACCCAGCACCGGAACGTACTTCTTCCAGAAGACGTTGAACCCGTAGCAGAGGTCCGAGTAGTGCGTTCCATGGCAGAGATTGACAATCGCACCGAGCATGCGGTTGCCAAGCCCGCGCAGTCGCGTGATGTCACTGCTGCCGCCGCCCGGGGCGAACCTCGTTCCCTTTGCGAAGTCCGCGCCGCCCAGCAGCGCACGCACGAACCTTGGGATCTCGCCCGGATCCGTAGAGCCGTCCGCGTCGACCATGGCTATGACGTCACCGGTCGCCGCTTCGAATCCGCAGGCGAGCGCGTTCCCCTTTCCGCTGCGAGTCTGCTGCACCACCCGGACGTCGGGCCGCAGCCGACGGGCTACCGCTATCGTGTCGTCTACCGAATGCCCGTCCACCACAATCACTTCGTGGACGTCCGCGGGGAGCCGTGAGAAAACGTGCGGCAGGTTTCTAGCTTCATTCAATGTCGGAACGACCACGGATACGCGTGGCCAGGGCAGATTCTTGGCTTGAGACACCATGTCTCCCCCACGGTTCGTCTCCCCCCACGATTTCAGCCAAAGTAAGCGGCGACGCCATTCCCGAGTCAGCGCAGCACATCGCCGGGCGAAATGCGTGACATGGCGCCGCCGTGCCCTCGACGGCCCTCCGAACACGCTCCGCGCTGCTGCGCCCCACTGCCATAGCCTTCTTTCGAGGTAATGACCTCACAAAGACTAGGTAAAATGAAGGTAAACCCCACTCAACCAGCGCGCGAGCAAGAGCCGATTGTCGCGCCAGACAGTTGGTCGGCGCCTTGCTCCCGCTTGCTGCACCCCGCTCCGGCGTGGGCACAACCATTCGTCAGCGTAGATATCTGCCAGGACATTTGTCTAGTGCCCTGGCCTGGCGTAATGGCTCAGCTACACTCTGTGGGTAGTGGGTTAACACTATCCCGCATGGTTCTTAGGGGCAGGTGACCGTGCGGGAGAATATCGCTGCTTGCGGGCAGGAGGACAGCCCAGACCCAGCGGCCGGCCTTGTTGACGTAGCTGCCACCGAGGTAGCCAACCGAATTTAAGGTGGGGCGGGGTTTTACGACCACCGCGCGGCCCGCGAAGGATCGCCGCCAAGCCGCCCCGGCCTGCTCAAGCGCAGGCCGGGCCCGCGGCGGGACAGGACACCCGGCGGCCTGATCGCTCAGGACGAACACGCGGGGGAAATATCCTTGGGCTCTTCTTTCTTGAGTCTAGTTGACTCAACATTTGGAGGGCTCATGAGCGAGACGCTCACCCTGCCGGTGCTGCCACTGGACGACGAGGTGGTGCTGCCGGGCATGGTGGTGCCGATCGAGCTGACCGACACCGAGATCCGCGGCGCCATCGACGCCGCTCGCAATAAGATCCCGGGCCAGGTGCCCGGCGTCCATTCCGAAGCCAAGGCACAGGTGCTGCTCGTGCCCAGGCTGGCCGAACGCGGCCTGGCCAGCGTCGGCACGCTGGCCGTGGTCGAGCAGCTTGGCCGGCTGCCCAGCGGTGAGCCGGGCGCGGTGGTGCGTGGCGTGTCCCGGGTCAGGATCGGCTCGGGCACGACCGGGCCCGGCGCGGCACTGTGGGTCCAGGGCGCCGTGGTCGAAGAGACCGGCCTGGGCGGCCGCGCCGCGGAACTGGGCAAGGAGTACAAGGCGCTGGTCGTCGGCGTGCTCGGCAAGCGCGGCCTGTGGCAGATGATCGATGCCTTCGAGCAGCTCGACGACCCGTCGGTGATCGCCGACCGGGCCGGCTACGCCTCGTACCTGACCGCCGAGCAGAAGCTCACCCTGCTGGAGACCACCAACGTGGTCGAGCGGCTGGAGCTGGCGATCGGCTGGACCCGGGACCACCTGGCCGAGCTGGACGTCGCCGAGGCCATCCGCAAGGACGTCACCGAGGGCATGGAGAAGCAGCAGAAGGAGTTCCTGCTCCGCCAGCAGCTCGCCGCGGTGCGCAAGGAGCTCAACGACCTGACCGGCGACGGTGACAGCGAGGAAGACGACTACCGGGCCAGGGTCGAGGCCGCCAACCTCCCGGAGAAGGTGCACGAGGCGGCGCTCAAGGAGGTCGGCAGGCTGGAGCGGACCCCGGACGCCTCCCCGGAGACCGGGTGGATCCGCACCTGGCTGGACACCATCCTGGAAGTGCCCTGGAACGAGCGGACCGAGGACGCCTACGACATCGCCGGGGCGCGCCAGATCCTGGACGAGGACCACACCGGGCTCGACGACGTCAAGGAGCGGATCGTCGAGTACCTGGCGGTGCGCAAGCGCCGCGAGGACCGTGGCCTCGGCGTCATCGGCGGCCGCCGCAGCGGCGCCGTACTGGCCCTGGTCGGGCCGCCCGGCGTCGGCAAGACGTCGCTGGGCGAGTCGGTGGCGCGGGCGATGGGCCGCAAGTTCGTCCGGGTCGCGCTCGGCGGGATCCGTGATGAGGCGGAGATCCGTGGGCACCGCCGCACCTACGTCGGCGCGCTGCCGGGCCGGATCGTCCGGGCCATCCGCGAGGCGGGCACGATGAACCCGGTCGTGCTGCTCGACGAGGTGGACAAGATCGGCGCCGACTACCGCGGCGACCCCGCCGCGGCGCTGCTCGAGGTCCTCGACCCGGCGCAGAACCACACCTTCCGCGACCACTACCTGGAGGTGGACCTCGACCTGTCCGACGTGGTGTTCCTGGCCACGGCGAACGTGCTCGAAGGCATCCCCAGCCCGCTGCTCGACCGGATGGAGCTGGTCCAGCTTGACGGGTACACCGAGGACGAGAAGGTGCTCATCGCCAAGGACCACCTGCTGCCCAGGCAGCTGTCCAAGGCCGGGCTGGAGGCTGCCGAGGTGACCCTGGAGGACGACGCGCTTCGGCTGATCGCCTCCGAGTACACCCGTGAGGCCGGCGTCCGCTCGCTGGAGCGTTCGATCGCCAGGGTGCTGCGTAAGGTCGCGGCCAAGGCTGCCATCGAGCCGGAGGCGCTGCCGGTGCAGGTCACCGTCGTCAACCTGCGCGACTACCTGGGGCGGCCGCGGTTCACCCCCGAGACGAACCTGGCGTCCGGCGAGCGGCGGACCGCCGTGCCTGGCGTGGCGACCGGGCTCGCCGTCACCGGCACGGGCGGGGACGTGCTCTACATCGAGGCGTCGCTGGCCGACAAGGAGACCGGGGACGCCGGGGTCACGCTCACCGGCCAGCTCGGCGACGTGATGAAGGAGTCGGCCCAGATCGCGCTGTCCTACCTGCGCTCCCACGGGGCCGAACTGGAGCTGCCGATCATCAACCTCAAGGACCGCGGCGTGCACGTGCACGTGCCAGCGGGCGCTGTCCCCAAGGACGGCCCGAGCGCTGGCGTCACGATGACCACGGCGCTGGCCTCGCTGCTATCCGGACGGCCCGTCCGCCCGGATGTGGCGATGACCGGCGAGGTGTCGCTCACCGGCCGCGTGCTGCCGATCGGCGGGGTCAAGCAGAAGCTGCTGGCCGCCCACCGGGCCGGCGTGACCACCGTGCTGATCCCGCAGCGCAACGAGCCCGACCTGGACGACGTGCCCGCCGAGGTGCTCGGCAAGCTGGACGTCCATCCGGTAAGCGACGTCCGTGAGGTACTCGCGCTGGCACTGGAACCGGCCGGAGCCGCGGACGCGGCACCGCTGGCTGCGTAACACCTGACGCCCGGGCCCGGCTTGGCTAGAGCCGGCCCGGGCGTCAGCGCGCCGTCGCCGAGCCCCGGACGTTCGCCCGGGCCACCGGCGACGAGGGGGAAGCCGCCCAGAACAATGACCGCGACCGGGCCAGCATCTGCGGCACGGTGCCCCGATGCGGCCCGGCCAGGTCGCGGTGTGCACCACGACCTGGCCGTCGCATGAAGGCATCGAGGTCCACCCGGCCGATTATGCGTTCCCGGCAGGCCCTGGTCACAACGGTTTTTTAGCAAGATCATGGATGCGGCGGCCGTGACGGGATCGTGCGCGCCATGGCGCGCGCGGGAGGGAGACGGGCATGCCCGGACAGATTCCGACCGAAGGCGTTCACCATCTGCGGATTACCGTGACCGACCTGGAGCGGAGCCGGAAGTTC
>Ga0306926_10009452_pt1 | contig 10723 bp, 9 predicted proteins | sample flu12Cox44000178_FD_203759 | JGI IMG/M metagenome (GOLD analysis project Ga0306926, IMG submission 203759) | Lab enrichment of tropical soil microbial communities from Luquillo Experimental Forest, Puerto Rico - flux8day.12C.oxic.44.000.178 (v2)... | ecosystem: Environmental > Terrestrial > Soil... | reverse complement strand
ATGCGTTCTCTTTTGATACAGCCCGGTGACTCGTGATCTCCCCTCGGGAGATCTTGTCGATAGGCTTCGAAGGTTCTGTTTCCATCTCCTCCGCTATCCGAACTACGGGGCTCTGACTTCTACCCCGACAGGACTGTCTCCTGCTGAACATGCTAGCCTTACCTGGACACACCTCCAAACAAGGAACCGGCAACAAACCAAAAAACCACTTGACAGAAAAACCCCCATACAAGTCAGCAAACTTTCGGTTCCTCAGCGGCGGAAGCCGTGCCAACACCTTCGGATGATGTCCCGTCTCGATGGTTTGCGTGCCGCCGCCATTGGCGGTGGTTCGGCGCGGTCCACGAGGATACCGGGGGTGAAGGGGAAGAAAGCGCACCGAATGGTAATCCGGCGTCGCCGCGGCGCCGGTGACCGTCGAAGAGCCGGAGTCCGCAGCGTATCTCGGCGCGGAACTGAAATCTCGAATCCAGTCCCCTCCAGCGACGAGTCAGCGGCGAACTCCGTTCGGAATTGTGAGCATTCATGGGTCTGATGACCGAGTGCGTACTTGCCGAAGGGCGTTGAACTGGCGCTCGGCATCGACCGCGCTGCGAGCCTCGAGCAACTGCTGCGGCAGACCGATACCCTGTCAATCCATACGCCGTTGACCACCCGAGACCCGGGGGTCTGCTGGTATGCCGAACTCGGCCTGCTGCATTCTCAGCCGGCGCTCTCATGCTTCGCCCCCGCGAGGTTCGCTTCCGTCAGATCTGGTCTGCGAAAAGGATTGCGCTCCCGCCACTCATTGGCCGCGTGAAACTTGACACATTCACCTCATGTGTCGTTACCCAAGCGGAGCTAGTCCCGCGCGTCGCCGGTGTTACGCGACGCGTCCCTTCGCAGATGGTTTTCAAGGTTGTTGTCCCTGTGGCAAGGGCGCGCCGCTGTACAGATTGAAGCGCTGAGCATTGACGGGATTCCGCAAGAGCGATGGCACCGGTTGATTTGGGGGACCGACTGCGACCCACCACAGTCTCAACGATTTAAACGAAAACACCTCATCAAAATCGGTGGCAATGGAACCGGCGTCCATGGGTTGGGTTCCCAGCCTGTTTTGGAACCACTTCATCCAATCGCCTGTACCTGGCGCGGGTGAGCAGATATTAGTGCCGTTAGGGTCTGGCTTCCCGTTGTCGCCGCAAAGTTGGAACCCCGGCGGCGCAGAGGCAGCAAACGAGGGCAAGAGGAACGAGTCCATCTTATGTGCCACGGCATTCCACTGAGCAGTGCTGTGGCAGCTCATGCAGGAGGAGTCTGGGGCGTTCTTCATAACAATCCCGTTCACCGCGATGTCATTCCGCGCACCATCATTAGGCCCGGAGAGTCGATCACCCCACCCCAGTGTCTGCGTCGAGTAGAGTGGCGCGCTCGGGTTTATCCAGTTTTCATGAAGCGGCATGCCGGCCGCAGTCGCTTGAGGGTCGTTACCCCACTGCACGCCGAGCGGCACCATCTTATCCCATGTGTCGCCAGGAACGGACTTATCGTAGACCAATGTCATATATACCCACCCCGTCGCCGGCGCGGACTGGGAGTCCTTGACGATGATGTCGAATTGAGCCACGTAGCCTGGCCACACCCGCGGATTCGACGGGTGTGAACAGTCCTGGTTGTTCGCCTGGCAATAGATGCTCCATACTTGAGCCCCGTTCATGGAGTCCCACCAGTCAAGCGGCTTGGTCGTATCCTCTGACGCAAATACCGCCGCCTTAACGATGATGGAGCCCTCGGCGAATTGAGGACTGCTTACTTGCAGATTGGGGGTCATCGCCGACGAAGCCCAAACGCGATAAAGAGTATAGGCGGCACGTGCGTCATAATAAGTCAAAACGTGAGTGTTAAATTGCGCGCGTAAGCCGGTATTTGGAAATATAGCGGGGCCAAATTCGCCGGCACTGTACGTACCGTGAATGGCCTCACGCAGGCTTCCCAACCATGGTTCATTATACCAACCGGCCTTAGCCGCATCCCAGGTGTCATAATGCATAATCAGATTGCGTGCGTTCACAGCGACCGCTGCCCTCAAGGCGTTTGCATAGGCGCTGGCGTTCTCGGGAGTGATCTTCCCGTTATTAATTGCGGCTCGCCACGGTGCGTCCTTCAGAGCTGGTCGAGGCTGGGTCGGCCACGCGTGGTTGAGGTTGAATAGCGGCCCGGAATACTCATTGCGCGGTGGCACCAGTCCATTATTATTTTGGAAAGGTTTTGCCGCTTTAAGCGCCTGGAGCGACTGCTCGAGTTCCGGGCGGAAAGCCGCCTGCGAAACTGCATCGCGCGAAATGAAAAGCGTCGCGGAGAATAGAAGGCATGGCAGTAAATAGACTCCCCCTGATCTCATATCCCCTCTCCCTCTCAAGGATCAAACTTAGATCCCTATTAACCATATAAGGCTATGATCGCTCACGGGCAACATCAATCGCGCCGACAGCCCCATGTGGGCGGCTCGTGGCATTGCGGATTTCGGCCATTTAAGGAGACGCGCGTTTTTCGGCCCCGATCCAAGGAACCAGGAACTCACCCCGCGAAGAAACGCTGGGTCGGATGCGAGCCAGGAAAAGCCGCAATCGTCACGTTACCCGTCGAAAACGTGCCGTTCAATGGTCATCCATGAGCTGCGGTCTTGTATTTCAGCAAGGATGCACCGAACCTTTCAAGGCTCGGCCATAGAGATATGGTGCGCTGGCTGTTGCCACGTCAGTATGTCGTCAGGATGATTGTTCGTTCATTACCTAACTAGTAAGATGACACTTCCCTCAGGGGCGACAATCTTGGGCGACTCAAATCAAAGGAGTATCTCCGATATGGACGCCAATCGTCTTGTGCAGGAAATTCTTGATTTCTGGTTTGGTTCACCGGACTCGGCAGAATTAGGAAGTCATCGCCAGTTTTGGTTTGCCGCAACGTCTGAATGTGATCAGGAGATCAGGCAGCGGTTTTCTGAAGCCAACCGGCTCGCCTCATTAGGAACGTTAGATGATCTAAAGCAAACACAAATGGGAACATTGGCACTGATCATATTACTGGATCAGCTTTCGCGGAATATTTTTCGCGGAGCACCGGAAGCGTTTGCGAACGATCCCAAAGCCAGGTATTTGGCGCAGTATGCGCTCGAAAAGCGCTTCGATAAAAATATCTTGACAGTTCAGAGGCTTTTTTTCTATCTTCCTTTTGAACATGCGGAAGACTTGGAGTTACAGGAAAGAAGTGTGCACCTGTTCGTAAATTTAGGTGACGCGTCATCCTTAAAACACGCCCTCTGTCATCGGGATCAGATTGTCCGGTTTGGTCGTTTTCCTGACAGGAATAAAGCGTTGGGACGCCTGAGTACAAAAGCAGAAGAGGAGTTTTTGAAGAATCCATTTTGCTAACTTGTCCTTATCGCCGCACTTAGGCGAGCGAGAGCAGCGAAATTCATCCTGGGCAGCTATGATCCCCAAGCCCGCTGATCCTTCGCGGAACTGGCGCATCTCGGCCCGCCTCACCTATTAGCGGGGGGGGGGTCCCCGGGGGTCGGAATGCACTCCCGGGGCCGGCGATCCGGCCCGAGGGACCCGCCAGATGCACCGAGGTTCGCGCCCGTTTCGAGAACTCACGTCGCGGACAGTGACGATAGCCGCCGCCGCTTTTGAGCGGCCGGTAAATACTGTCGCATGGGCTCCAGCAACCTTCGCATCTCCGCTAGCCGCTCCTCCCTCGTCATGTTCCCGAGACGCGCTTCCACGGCTTCCTTCTCCTCTTTCGCGGGCCCTGGCTTGCCCAAAGCTTGATCCAGGATCGCGTTGCAGGCGCAACCGACTCTCCGCTGGAGGGGACTGGATTCGAACTTTTAGTTCCGCGCGCAGATGGGCTTCGGTCTCAGGCTCCCCGACGCCCCCAGTTCCGCGAGGTCGTGGAGGAGAAAGCCGAGGAGGCACCCTCGACCACTGGCGCGGGACGGCCGCAAGGCGACTGGTTCTGGCTGAAGCCGCCTATCGCTCGCTGGAGACCGGCGCGCGCGCGTCTCAGTTCCAACCTGAGGTACACCCATGAAACTTGGCTTCGTCCTGTCCGGTCGTTGAGCTTGGTCTTCTCGGTCGCCCCGAGATCCCAATAGTGGACAACCTCGAGATCCGACGGAACCTGGCCTGTTCGGGTGGGAGTTCGTCTGACTCGCCGCTGGAGGAAGGGGTATTCGAACTATCGGTCCCGCTGAGATGGTGCGACGGTTCTAGCCACTCCGGTCGACCTTTTGGCCACACCCTTCCGCGAAAGCAAACCGACGTATTTTGTGAGAGCGACCGACGTTTCGAATCCCGCTTCCTCCACCAGCGAGTCAGCTCGTTGGGTGCCCGGTCCGGAGGGGCCTCACCGGCTCGCCCAGCGCCCGAGCGCTGCGCGGAAAGCTCAACACCCGACGATGTGTTTACTTGGATGCTGGCGGTAGCTGGAGAAGCCTGTAGGATGTGCAGTGTCATGGCCGGGCTTTCCCCGCCAAAACACTAACAAAAGGGGACGAAGAATGCAGGGGACCGACAATGCAACGATGCTCCTCGGGCGCGTACTGCTGAGCCTTTTGTTCCTCATCGGCGGTACGACTAAGCTGCTCGGGCCGGCGGCCACGCAGGCGATGTTCGTCAAGCAAGGCCTGCCAATGGTGGAAGCGGCTTGGATCTTGGCGGTCGTCGTTGAGCTCGGTGGCGGGTTGGCGATGTTGTTCGGCCTGTTCACCCGGCCGGTTGGGCTTGTCCTGGCGATCTGGTGCGTCGCAACTGCATTGATCGCGCATAGCAATATCGCCGAGCGGGCTCAGGAGATCCAGTTCTTCAAGAACATGGGATTAACCGGCGGTTTCCTTTACGTCGCTGCTTTCGGGGCCGGCGCATGGAGCCTTGATGCCTGGCGCTTGCGCCGTCGCGACGCAGTCGCTGCGGAATAATGGCGTCTAATCGCCAAGCAGCTCATGCGAGGCCTCGTTCGCCGATTTCAATCGCCGCGAACCTGGCGGCATCTTCAGCGCCGGTGAACATCTGGGATGGGAGATAGCCGTGGCTGTAAAGATCGACCGGATTCTTGCGCTGACACGACTGGCAAGAAACCCGGCGGCATTGACGCTGCCGGGTTGGCCGAGCAAATTAAGATGGTTGCGGGGGAGCGATTGGGCCGATACCGACATTCGCTCACGGTGGCGATTTGAGTTCCACCAGGATCTCCCGACCGGCGCGATGCCGTGCCCTGAGCGGTTGCCTCGCTAACCGCCGGTGGGCTGGTCGTTGGTGATGCAGTGCATCCCGCCGCCGCCGGCATTGACCGGGCAGGGATCGATCAGGGCGACCTCATGATCGGGCAAGGCCCGGCGGATCACGGCCTGGGCTTCCTGGTCGATCTGGTCGACCAGCTCGCTCATCCCCGGCTGGTAGTAGCGGGGGAACAGCACGACGCCGTTGCTGATCAGGAAATTGCAGTAGCTGGCGGCCAGGATCGTGGGGATCGTCCGCTCGATCGACACGCCCCGCAGCTCGCGCATGGTCCTCCAGATCGGATCGCGGTGGTCGATCTGGTAGATCATGTTGGGCGGCAGCGGCATGCGCAGGATCTCGAGCGGGGCGCCGTCCTGATCGCGTTGCTCGCTCAGCAGCTGGAAATTGCGCTCCATGCGGTGACGGGTGATCGCCTCGATGGCGTTCATCCGCTGCCGGCACTCCCGATGGACCTCGGCCAGCAGCACCATCCGCGGCCCCACGAAGCGGCAGAACTCGTCGACATGGCCACCGGTGCACAGCGGCGTGAACACGCGGCTCGGCAGGGTCCCGCCTTGATAGCGATCGTGCACGTCGAAGGTCTGGTCGTCGTCCGCAAGCCCTTCATCCAACCAGACGATGTGGGTGACGTTGAAGCTGCGGAGTAGCAGTGCCTCGATCTCGGTGAAGCTGAATTCGGGATTGCGGCCCTTCTCGACCGCCCGGCAGCAAATCAGCGAGCCCTTGCCGTTGAAGGACTTGTCGCCACCCTCGGCGATCAGCGGGGTCCGGTAGACCGGGATGCCCAGCGCCGCCCCAAGGTCGCGCGGCAGATAGTTGGGGATGTCGCAGCTGGCCCACTGGCCGGTGATGCGAGGGAAATAGCCCCAGTTGTCGAACCCCATCCACACCATGGCCAGGTCGCCATGCTCGCTGCGGCTCCAGATCGGGCCCGTATCGCGCAGCCAGATGTCGCCATGCGTGACGGGCAGGATCTCCAACGCCTCGGGCGGCAGCGTGTCGGCGCCGATCGTCTTGGCGTAGGCCAGGCCGCCACGCAGGGGGCGGATGAGCTGCCCATCACGGCCGACAGCCTTGTCCGGCCGCTATGCGTGCGGGCCGCCGCTTCCGGACGTTTGGCCCCGGTGGCTGGGCCGCATTGGATCGCCGTCGGGGACGCTGCCCTTACCTTGGACCCGCTGTCCAGCCGCGGCCTTGCCGCCGCAATGGCCGGCGGGATCCACGCGGCGACGGCCCTGGCCGCGCGTCGGGCCGGGGGCACCACCGATCCGGCCGGCTACGCCCGCGCCCTGGCAGACATCCATCACCGCCACCTCGCCGACCGGCGCGCCTATTACGGGCTGGAGGGGCGTTGGCCCGATGCGGCGTTCTGGCGCCGCCGCGCCGCCGCGCCGGCCTTGGGGGTTTCGCCATGAGCACCGACAGCGCGCCTCTGTCGTCCTCGATCCTGCCGCCCGCGTTGCCGGCTGCCTATCGCGTGCCGGCGGAATGGGAGTCGCAGCAGGCGGTGTCGATCGCCACCCCGTCCGGCGAGGAGTTCGAACCGTCGCAGTTCGTCGGCCGCCCCACCACGACGGTGGAGTCGGTTCATGCCGCCATGGTGCGCGGCCTGGTCGGCCACACCAAGGTACGGCTGCTGTCGCAGACCCGAGACGAGGGCGCTTCACCTGGCTGGTTGCTTTCGCGGAAGCGGTGATCGTCAGCCGGTACAATGCCGGCGCCGACCGCCGGGCATTCAGCTTCACCGCGCGAACCGGGATCGAGGATGCGCCAGAATTCGAGCCGGACCTATTGCCTGCGGCAGGCTCGACCGTCGCGCTCTATGGGTTCAATCTCCCTGGCGCGAGCGGTCTCCGCGCAGCCTTGAGCTCATCGCCGCCGACATAATCGAGCATTTTGTCGCCCTTTTCGTGGGCTCCACCCCGCCGTCGGTGGTTCTCATCGACGGGATCGAGCGGATCGAGTTGCGGACCGAGTTCGCGAGGACCTACGACGCCGAGGCGAGCCGTCGGCAATTTGTGGTAGGCGGCGATAGGTTCACTGTGACCGGCCTTCGCCTCCGCCGGCGAGAAGCGGGCCGGTCGCATCGCCTCCTGTACCTTGCGCATCAGCGAGAGGTGAAGACGGAAGCCCTCATCGCCCATCTCCCGGGCCTTCCGAATCCGCTCAGCGATGAACGCGGCACCTTTCACTTCGTCGGTTTCGTGCAAGGCGACGCACTCGACCGCTTTGTCGAAGCCGATCGCTCGTCGTTCCGGATTCCTGAGACCGAGGAGGGCGAGAGTCCTGGCCTTTTCCGTCAGCTTACCTGGCGGGATCTGCGGGGCGGTGCACTTGGCGTCGTGAGGCAGGAGCTGGCTCGTTGGCTCGATGAGATCGATCGGGAAAAGCGCGCCCGCATAGAGAGCTTCGTCGCGCGGCAGGAGCCGCAATACCAGGTTCTTATGAAGGACATCGACAAGATCGTCGCTGACGTCCCGGCGCGCCCGTCGAATGCCGATATCGACCGGGCGATGAGCCGCCGCTTGTTCGAGCGCCGCGAGATGCTGCAGATGGAGAGCAGCCTTCTGCTCAGCGAGCTGGAGTCGGTCGACGCGGCGAAGACGGACGTTTACCGAGAGCGCATGGAAAAGGCAGTGCGCGAGTATAACGAACTCGGCATTGCAGACCTCACGCGGTACGTCTGCCACCGCCGCGTCATCATCGATCTGCTGGCAAAGGCGCTCAGCCTACAGCCTGGCGACGGGAAGTACGGGCGCGAGGATGCAGTGCACTCGCTGGTTTACCCAATGCGGAAGACCTCATTCGATGTTGAGTTCTACAGCCATAATCTGTGGCTGCTGGATGAGCGCTTGGCTTACAACTGGCGCCTCTATTCGGACCTGCCGCTCAGCTCGATCGACATCGCGGACATCTCCAGCAAGAAAGAGCCGGACCTGATCGTCTTCGATCATCCGATTGTCATTGGCGGCGAGGAAGCGCCGCTGCTGACGGCGACACTCGTGGAATTTAAGCGCCCGGGACGCACCGACTACCGGCGAGAGCGGGTCACGACGCAGGTCTATAACTACCTCGAACTGCTGCGATCGGGACACTATAAGGACTCCGAGGGGCGCCCAGTCACGCTCCGCACGGACGTGCCGGTCACGATCTACATTGTCGCGGACTTCACCGAAGAACTCCTCAGGGATGTGCGGGACACCTCGATGCGCCGTATGCCTGACGGCGACGGCTTCTACGTTTTCAATGATGAGATGAAGGCGTACGTCGAGCTGATTAGCTACAACCGGCTACTCGAAAGCGCCCGCCGGCGAAACCGCCCGTTCTTCCGCGTTCTCGGTCTTTCGACGACGCCGCGCGACTGATCGTCTCTACCCATTGTTGCCGTTCATCTGAGAAGAACCGCACAGGACCCGCCGGCAAGTCCTTGCGCATCGGCTTGATGGAAGTCGAGACCGCGCCGGTGTTCGGCGGCTCTACACTAGCGGTAGGTCTAAGTGAACAGCCTTGACCGAGATCGGCGAGGCGCAACGACAGCCCATGCGCGGGGTGGGAAGCAAATTTTGCCGAAGTAAGCTCAGTCGATGTTTCGATCAGCCGGCACTTCCGGTCTCAGCAGTGTAGGATCGGAGACCTGAGCAGCACTCGTCGCCTCGGACTTCAGGCTGTCGGCGTCACGCTTCGCCGGCTCGAACGGTTCTGGATGCACGCCCCCGACTTGATCCAAAGACCGCCACAGATTGCTGCTCGACGTTTTCGGGTAATCCGCCGCGTGCCCTGCTGACTAGCCGGATCGCCACCGGCTGGCCCTTCGCTTCGACCAGTTTAAGCGGGATGAACGGAGCAGACGCGCAAGCCCAGCAGAATTATGCAGCTATATCGCGTAGATCCACTTGGTCGTGCTCGCGTTCGGCTAGGGCCGCCCGAGCCTGATCCTCAGTATCGAAATAACGTAAGCCACCACTCGGAGTGCAAACGGGCTGCCCTCGCCAGACGGCATAGAACCTGGCATTGGCCGCACGGCGGATTTTGAAGAGCGCAGCGCTCTCATTGGTCATTTGGATTCCCCCAATTACGGCACGAACGCGGTTTAGCATTTAATCTTAAACGGCCGGTTACCCGCACACATAGCCTGGTCGGCATGATGGCCCTTGACGCCGAGCCGGGTTCTCGATCAAGTAGCGGCGTATGCGGCCGGAGGCAACGGAAGTCGCCGACAGCGCCGAGGGGAGGGTTGTTCGCCTCCCTCGGTATAGGTGCGCCGGCCGTCGGCGGGGCCTCAATGGCGCTGTCGCTGCTCGGCAGATGGCGACTTTAGCGAACTTTCCCATAATGGATTTCCTATGGGAGATTCCCCTAAACTCGCAGCTGCTCTACTTCAGCTGACCTTTTAAACAAGTAAGTCTTTTCGCTCGCGACGGGGGGCGCCATGAACGTCACCGAGCTCAAGCGTGCGCGATCACGACCTTGCCGAAATGTCCCCGGCCCTCGAAGTGGCGATAAGCCTCTTTCACCTCGGCGAACGAGAATGTCCGATCTATCGCAGAGCGCAAGCGGTGCAAGCGCATGTGGGCTAACCGAACCCCGCGGCATCGATTGCGTCGTCGAGATCGTCGGGCCCAGGACCTTCGCAGTGTTACTGAAGGCCTGCGCTGTCGGTGGAAACGTCAGCCTGATCGGCGCGCGATCCTGACGCCATCAGAAACAGGTCTCGATCCGTTGTTGCTGACTCGGCGCAGCATCACGCTCGACTCGATCAGCGTGGGGAGCCGCGCCGACTTCGAGGCGATGAACATTTTCCTATGTGGAATGCTCCGCCGGGCGGCTCGCGCGCGCGTTTTTAGGGGGCAATTTCGAAAAGCCCTGGGGACGCACCCGAGTTTCTGGGCAACTGGTCGATTTTCAGGACTTGACGAAGACGACGCTCTAGCGCCTGCCTCACCTCACGGAGTGAGGCCCAGCTTTCGATCGAATGACCGGTTACCGCAGCCCGGATCGATCTACCGATCCGGACAGAAGGTCGGCAATGGGGCACTTTGACCCGTTCCCGCCGCCGACTCTGAACGGCCGCTGTCCGCTCAGTTAGCCGACCTCCGCCGGAGCGAGCGGGAACGGGAAGGATGCGCCGAAACCGGTCATTGGCCGCACTGGAGAAGCCATCGAGATTTGAAATCTCAGATAGACCTCGGCGCGGATCCGCTGATTCAGGTGCGACGCACGCCATAGAACGTCGCGAAACATCCGGGCAGGACGTCGGTCAAATCCTTTCGGTAAGCTGTCGCCTGCCAGTATTCGCCAAGCGGGATGAAAGGCACGTCTGTCCAGAGCTGCTTCTGCAAATCGACGCAGATCCGCTTTTGCTGCTCCAGATCGGTCGTGTCGAGCCAGGCGGCACGCAGTTCCTCGATGCGCGGACTGTGGGCCCAGCCGTTTATCGGCTCCTT
>Ga0306926_10009451_pt1 | contig 10723 bp, 10 predicted proteins | sample flu12Cox44000178_FD_203759 | JGI IMG/M metagenome (GOLD analysis project Ga0306926, IMG submission 203759) | Lab enrichment of tropical soil microbial communities from Luquillo Experimental Forest, Puerto Rico - flux8day.12C.oxic.44.000.178 (v2)... | ecosystem: Environmental > Terrestrial >... | reverse complement strand
ATTTTGCGGCTCATCGCGGAACTGCGGCCGCAGCCGCCACCAGCGCCGGGTGAGGCGTTCGATGGTTATGCATTCAAGAGCAACCGACAGAAGGAGTGCGTCCCAAATGCTAGGGAAAATCACCAGATCAACCCCTCGGCCACCGTTCGGGCCGCCCGTTGTGCGGGTAGCCCCGTCTGGCTTCCAAAGAAGCTAGAAAATCGCTACTATTCACGCCAGTTCGGGAGTCATCTGGGGAATGTCGGCTAAGGTATATCGCCCATCACACCGAGCATCACGGGAATGTCGGTTGGAATGTTTCTCATAAATGGCGGATCATTCACTTTTCCCTCTCATCGGTCCACTCGCGCGGAGTCGTACAAAATGGATAACCCTAGGGTTACATTTTTTATGCTTGTAACCAACCGGGATGCCGTAATTGCCGACTATTGCATACAAAGTTATCAACGTCTCTACGACGAATTCAAAGATGACGTAACATTTGTATTATACATCTACTGCAACTGCTTAACTGATGCAACGAAGCAGAAATACGTACCTCGATGGTCGCGATTGGACTATGTCAAGATATTCGACAATCACGAAAAAATGAAAACGATCCAAATCCAAGCCGGTGAAACCATTACGTCGCCCGAAGGAATAAACCGGGTGCGCGATGGATGGTGCGAGAACTATGATGAGCTGTGGACCTCCGAGTTGAAAAACTTCAAAACCGATTATATTGCTACCGTTGATGCGGATTTTGAAATCCTGAGGCCGGATTTCGTCAAGAACATGATCGATGTCCTCGACGAAGATCCCAACTTAATCGGAATGTCCTCAGATTACACGCCACCCCAATATGCTTGCTACGAACCTTATTCTGATCGGGTGATCAACATAGCAGAACGCTGGAACACGTGGTTTTGCATCTACAAAATACAAGCCTTTTCCTGTAGCGCCTCACATTTTTATCTTGAGGAAGTGGATTCTAACGGTGAAAAGCTCTGCTTTGACAGCTCCGGTTATTTTCAACACCGCCTGATCACCGATTTCGGATATAGGTTCGCGGCTGTGGACCCGAAATTCCGTAAGCAGTTCATCCATTACTCAGCGTTTTCAAAAAACCGATCGATAAACGACAGTAACATCGGGCTCTACAGACGACTGGCAATACTCCGACAGAATGGATTGCAGACGCATTTCGAGGACCTCGCCGCGGTAAAATCGGTCAATAAGATAGTGCGGGCCGGCGCGCGCCTGTTCATACTTACCTACTTCAACGAGTCGGAACGAATGAAGTATGACTTCTCCAAAGATTGACAGCGGCCATCCGCGCCCACCGCGATCGGGTGTGTATTCCTTTTTTAATTAGAGCCAGTGCTCGACCATTGTCCATGCCGCGAGCGAACTGGTCGATGAACCCGGAATGGTGTCATTGTCGTCTCCGCGGTTTTAAAGCGCATTGCGGCACACCCACATTTGCATCTGTTTGATGTGTGAGCTACTGTATCTTTTTCGTTCCAAAGGGATTCTAGATAGTCGCACAATAGCGCAGCCGTAAGGACGTCCTCTTTCCACAGACCTATAAAACCATGTGCCGGGAATGCGGCGAGATCGTCCAGCACCGCCGAGGCCAAGCCAACGGGCATTTCGCGGCGCCGACGATTGCTCGGGCCGATCTTGTTAAGTCGCGCCTAGCGGGGCCAAGCCAGAATATGCCGACGCGGGCATTCCGTCCCCTCACCCGCCGCGAAATCCGCGCCCACAATTACCGCCTGCATGCGCGCATGATGAAAAATTGTCCGGCTTACTTGCGGCCTGAATTTCGATGGAGTATTCTAAAGAAGGTAATGCTGACAGCATTGTCACGACGATATTGTCGCCGATCACGATTGCCACCGAGGCAACCACGACGATCGCAATAACGAAAGGCGAGAACACATAACCGTGAACCACCTCCTGCAAATTGTCACGACGAAGTACCCGACAACGATACGTGTCTTGAAACGTCTGCTAGCTCCCATCTATTACAGATGTCGGCTCTTAATTTTTGGGGGTATAGGAACACTGCCCTGGTACATTGCTGTGCTGCTCGTGCTGCGCCGACGTTCCTCTTTCAAATTTGTCGAAATCGGCGTTTCAAGGGCGATAACGCCGTGCGGGGTAGCAAAGAGGTTTACGACGAGTATCCAATACGCGGGCTTTTATTTGTTTGAAAATAAAGACGCGTTTTTCGATCTCCATCCCGACGATCGGACCGAGTATGACAACCCCGAATACCCTACCGGGAGTTTCAGTCAGGCCAGCACGCTCTGGCGCGGGTGCACAGTAAGCTGAGCGCGGTCCTCGCCGAAGCCGATTTCACCCTGATCGAAGGAGACTCAACGCGTACTGTGCCAGCGAATCACGAGTGTCTCACGGGTGCCACGGTCATTTACATCGATGGCTGCTGCCACGACTATGACATCGTTGTGCAAGACTGGCATAACGTGCGCGCGCTTATAAACGCAAATCCGGTGACGATCGTGGCCTTCGATGACATGTTGTTATCCGAGGTCGCGCGGCTGAAAACGGAGATCGAACAGGCCAGGGATCTCTATTGCGTGTTCTCCATAAACACGAATCAGTTCGTCGTAACGTCTAGGAATCTACCGTGGATCAACTGTTGGACGGGACGAGCACGCAATACGGGAGTACATCAAGAACCAGGAGAAGGAGGACATGCGCCTGGATCAAATGAACCTGTGGCGCTGACACGCCACCTTCAGGTGGCGCCTGAACCCGGGGCCGCGTCAGCGACCCCGAACTGCCGCTTTGAGCGGCTCACATCCTAAAGCCCGCGGCTCTGCCGGGGGATACTTACCCTTGTGGTTTATCTCAGGTGGCCGGGCTGGGTTCTGAGTTTCGCGCTGAGGGGTGGCGGCTTAGTGGGAAGGAACGCACTAATGAAATTATCTATTATCGTCGTCACAAAAAACCGCGCGCGTGATCTAGCACGATGCTTGGACTCCATTGCCGCGGCCTTCGGGGTTGCCGCGCCGCTCGACGGCGAAATTGTGATCGTCGACAATGGCTCGACCGACAACACGGCAGCCGTGATTGATGGATGGGCTAGAGCGAACGGTGTCCCTATGCAGGCGCTATCACAGCCAGCACCGGGCAGGAGCCGCGCGCTCAATTCGGCGCTGCGGGCAGCGAAGGGCGACGTGCTTGCATTCACCGATGACGACTGCCAATTGCATCCAGAATATGTGAACGACCTCCTACGCCACGCCGCCGCTGACACTGATCTTATATTGCGCGGTGGACGCATCGAGCTTGGCGATCCTACGGATTTGCCGTTCACCATCAACACCAGTACGACACCCAAGCGCTGGAGCCGCGCCTTGGATTCGACGCGGTACGACTACATTGCGGGCGAGCTCAACGGGTGCAATCTGACCATGCGGCGAGCACTGGTCGAGCGCCTTGGCCCGTTTGACGAAAACTTTGGCCCGGGCTCTCGCATGGGTTCGGGCGACGATGCGGAATACATGTTTCGTGCCTATGTGAACGGGATCACCCTTGAGTACGTTCCAGACATGACTGTATTTCATCACCACGGACGGAAAACGAACGAAGAGGGCAGAGCGCTTCTCCTCCGATACGCAATCGGTTGGGGCGGGTTAAAAGTCAAATATCTATTTCAGCACCCCCCCTTTTTATATCAGACCTATTTGGATTTGAGAGAAGTTCTCAAAGAAATTATTACGAACACAAATACTTTACTTCCCGACATTGGTTTTTCACACCGAGATTCGCTTTTGTGCGAAATGCGCGGTGCCCTTCGGTATCTTCTGATGTACAAAGGGAGCGTACCCACCCCCCGTCCTTTCCTGTAAACTCGCGTCATTCGGCTTTTGCGGCGGCGACGTCCCAAGGTAGGCCCTTCAACTATGAAAAGTATGGGAACGCGGTGTTACCACGGGTTTGCATTATGCACGCGCGTTGAGGCCCAGATATTTTCCTCACTTGCATTCGAACCCATTTAAATCAAATCGGCCCTTTGACAGAATTGGATAGAATGTGTCCCCTATCTTCATTGCATCCACGTTTTCCGGCGAAATCTGCAATAGTTTTCCGCTCAATTGCTCATTCTTGCCTTTAGTAACCAAGAACATATTCGTTCTATACCATGAATCCACATCGTGATTATTGTAAAATATATGTCTAACGATATCCTGCATGAAATAACCGTGTGCCGCAAATTTGTCACTCCAATAGTCTGGCCACTGGTTATTCAGATGTGACGAATCAAACCAGGTGATAGGCGTTGCTGCTGAAAATAATATTACGTCACCAAGCGCAACGAGATTCTTTACAAACCTCTCCGCTGATTCGGGGCGCAAATGTTCTGCAACTTCCAACGAAATTACCAAATCGAATCTAACATTCATAGAAAAGTCTGCCTGGAGATCTGCAGGTTTGAACTCCGTCAAGGAAATATTTTTTGACAATAGTTTCCTATCAACCCATTCACCATCAATGCCAAGAATGGTCTCTGCTCCTAGCTCCTTAAACGCGCGAAGAAATGTGCCCAAACCGCAACCTACATCAACAACACTTTTGGGATGCAAAACAGGATATAACCTCGCGGCAATTATACGGGGGGCAATCATGTTAAAGTATTTTTCGTCATGTGAATACGGAACATTAACTGTCGATCGGGTTCTTTGCTCTATATGCATCGTTCCAGAGTTAACGCCAAAGTGGCGCCGTCTATATTTCTCAATTCGTTCTGCGGCCCGCGGTATTTTCAACTGTGAACATAACTGCAGCAGATTTGTCCAAATTTGTCCCGGAGTGTCTTTATTGATGTATTCATTCTGCAATGCCTTTTGTAGGAACGTCTGCGGATCACCGAAGTAATCCCAGTTGCTTATCGCTATTCCTTTTGACCGCAATTTGCGCCAAGTGGGGTAGCGTTGCCTATCAATGAAGTTAGTAAAACTCGGCCCGCCGAGTGCCAGCGGCAAGTGATAGGCCTTGCGGACTGCATTCCATAGGCCATCGGCATCCTTCAGCATGGGGTGATGTCGGATGGCTCTGGCTACCTCTCTAAGCATTCGCGCTCCTAGCCGCTTCCACAATCCCACTCAATTTCTTTTCACACCAAAAAAACATCGATTGCACCGCCGCCGCCGCCGACAACCATTAACCGGGATTCCCCGGATGACTCCCGAACTGGCGTAAATATTCGCGCTTTTCCGGCCTTGCAGCAAGACTGACGCGAGGTGTGGATGGCTACCAGCAGCTCGGGCAGCCCGATGGTCGAGGGTCTGATCTGGCCATTTTCCCTGGCATTTGGACGCACTCCTTCTGTCGGTTGCTCTTGAATGCATGACATCGAACATCTCACGCCGGCGCCGGTGGCGACTGCGGCCGTAGCTCCGCGATCAGCCGCAAAATCTCTTGGAACATTTGCCGTGCGATGGCGACCTCGGCCCATCTGGAAGATAACATAGCGGCCGTGGCTACCTTCGCGCCGATCTTGATCAGCTTGTCCTTGATCCATCGCTCGCACGTCCCGCGCTTGTTGTAGAAAGCAACGACGCGCTCGGGCTGGCGGCTCATGTTCGTCACGATGAAGCCGACGCGGGGATAAAGTTCTCCGAAATGCCACTCGACCTTGGCGATAACCCTCCGCGGCTTGGTCCAGGTTCCGGCCTGATAGCTGAAATTGGCATGGAACCATGCTCGTCGTGCAAGACGAGCGTGAGCGAGCCGAATACCGGCACGACGAGCGGATGGCCAGCAAGTGCTCGGATCGCGTCACCGCGTGAGCATGTCAGTACCTGCTCGCGGCCCACCGTCCCGCGACACGGGCCTTTCCATCTCCAGGGCGAAGGAGCACTCGATAAACCAGGGGTCAGGACAACTGCCGGGATTAAAGGCGATCGCAGCCTGAAACGCAACGATATCCGTCCTCCCCATCTCAACCTCACGAACGTCGGCAAATCCGCATTCACGGCATAAGTTGGCAAGTGTCTCAACATCGTAAAGGTACGAGTGGCCCCAGTGGCGCACAATCGCGTTGAGCATAGTTAGATGGGTCGGAGGCGCGTCAAATTCTCTCGCGAATTCATGTACCGCCTCGGCAACTGGCTTGTCATTAGTGCGGTAATTGTCGATAAAGTACGCGATGTTAGGTGTCTCAATTCGGACGCGCCCTCCTGGTTTCAAGACCCGACAGCATTCACGGAGGATCTGAACGCCACGGTTGTATGTGAAATGCTCGATACCCTGCTGAGAAAAGATATAATCAAAACTCCCGGTCGGAAGCGGAAAGTAGTGATTCAAATCCATGTAAATGCTGTACAATCCCCCTTCGCAGCACTGAGGGTTCCCGACATCGGAGTTCAACCAGTTGCGGTAGCACTGAGCGGCATAACTTGGTCCCGAGGCAATTTGAAGTATCTTGGGATCGCACAACGCCAGGTACTCTTTGACCGTCCGCCTTGTGAGCCGTTTGAAGTCGTCAACCTGCGTGGCGGACGGTAAGGCGTGTAGTTCCACACCAAACGGCCGAAGGGACCTATTGATTATGCTCTTTGCTGTAGTGCGCCAACTCAATCTGCGCCCTCCAGCCCTAAGGCCGAATTCCCCGGATGAACCCTGGACTTCAAATGATAGCGATTTTCTGGACTTCCTGGAAGGGCTGACCCGTTGGTGGCCGGTCGCCTGCGATCTAGGCCCGGAATGGCGTTCTTGGGTTCGAATTGTCTCTTTTTTCTTTGGCATCCGGGCGCAGTCCTCCCGTCGGGCGCTCTTGAATGCGTGACCATCGGCTGCGTCACGCCGCGCCTCTCAATCGCGACGTAATAAGAACCACACTCGGAAATGAACGAAGGGTAATCCTTCGCATCTAACATCAATGCTGCAGGCTTTGTTAATTGCACATCTTTGACTTCCCGTCTGGAGTAGTCAGAATGGCCGACCACAACAATAGATATTGATCGCTCGTCGCGATCAAAGCTGCGATCGAAGTTGTAGCTGGCGCTCCCGCTGAAGGTAGCTCGCATCTACACTCAAGTCCATATGAACCGATTCTCTTACATGCGGAGCCTGACTTACAAAATTGATTGAAATATTTCCGTGAGCGCGCGCCCGATCGTGCTGTCGCTGGCGCGATCGACAATGCCGAGTTCCACGACCTTGTTCTCCAACAACCGCAAAGTCCAGCGCGCGCGTCCCTTCGGAGGTTTGAACAAGCCAGGGTAATCAGTTTGGCCTCCTTCTCGCCGTCAAAAATCCGGGATACAGCAGGTCTCGCGCGTTGCTTGTGGCTTAACACCGCCGCAAGGCCCTCTTCCACCAGTTGCTTCCGCACCCGGTAAACCATGGACGAGCTGGCATCCAGAGCCTCTATGATCCGGCTGTCACTCCACCCTTCACCGGCCTCCGACACATCTGCCTTCAACAAAATCCGGGCCTTCAGCAGTCGTCGCGCCGGGCTCTTTCCCTTCCGAATCAAGGTCTCGAGCTGTTGGCGTTCCTCGCCGCTCAGCCTCACAACATACGTCTTTACCGAAATCTCCTTCGCAGCCATGATTGCCTCCTCGCCGATAGTGGCGATGGAAGCGAATCACCAAATCCTTTCAAATTGATTGAAGCGGCCGACTAGCGTCTAGATCACGCTTGCCCGCTCCTGCCGTGAGACTTGGACGGCGCTGGGAATAAATGGCGCTAGGAACGAGTCTGCTCACTGACGGAATTGCCTTGGGCGGGGTTTGCATGTCCATCACCCCTATCTAGGGGGCACCACACGCTGAGCGCCATTCTTAGTCACAACGATAACTGAGAGTTTCACCGCCTACTCCCGCTCATAGCTGCGAAACCGCACGAAGCGGTGCGCAAACTGATCCCCATTTTGTTGGCAAGGTTCTCCGGGCAACCGCTCGATCTCGTCGGCGTCCGCCCCGCAACGGCAAAGGTTGAGTGCAACCATCCGGCTATACAACCAGCATCTAGTACGACTCGCTTGGTGCGTATTATCACTCCTTTGAAATTCATCAAGCCGTGCGTGCTGTTTCATCCGAAAGGTGACTTCGGTCGCACGATGCGACTTCATTGCTCAGCCCAGACATGTCGCAAAAGGAGTAGTTTGCCAAGAATTGCCCCTGCTCCACCACCGGCAATTTTCCTGTTCCATAATAGTCGCCTGGCTGCACCTCGAACGTAAGTGCTCCCTTAATCCAGTCCGCTAGCTCATCTCGGACCGTGCTAAAAAGTGTCAGCGCATACCTACCGGGAACAACTTGGAATTTGGGAATTCGTATGCCGATCCTAATAGTTTTTGAATAGGGAATATAATCGAAATCATTTCGCTGAAGGGCGCTACTCAAATAGCAAATAATATTGTCCGAGCCGTCACGGATCGGTGCCGATACATGAAAACGAGTGAGAGGCGCACCGGTATTATTCTCAAGCTCCATTACAATTGTAATGTCATCGCCACTTCTCACTTCGTTTATAGTCGAAAGGCAGTTATTTGCAAAATATGCGCGTATAAATTTGACCGAGCCATTTCCTAATCTATCTGTTCTGAACTCGAGCGGGATCTGCTTCACCTGCGTAACTTCTCTCATGTATTGTCGAACACAATCAGATGCATCGCCTAGAACACCCACTCGGCCAGCGCTCAACAAAAGTCCCTTTGAACAGATGTTTAAGACGGCGGTCATATTATGGGACACTAGGAGAATCGTCCTGCCTTGCTGTGTAACGTCGGACATTTTGCCCATACATTTCCGCTGGAAAGCAGCATCGCCCACCGAAAGCACTTCATCAACGACAAGGATTTCCGGCTCTAAGTGAGCGGCGACAGCAAATGCCAACCGTACATACATCCCACTACTGTAGCGCTTGACTGGAGTATCAAGAAACTGCTCGACCTCGGCAAAAGCGACGATTTCGTCGAATTTCTTGCGGATCTCCCGCTGGGTCATCCCTAAGATGGCACCATTCAGATAGATATTTTCCCTCCCAGTCAACTCTGGATGGAAGCCGGTGCCGACTTCTAAGAGGCTAGATACTCGTCCGCGAATGTTAATGCGTCCTCGCGTGGGCTCGGTGATTCGACTAAGAATCTTGAGCAGGGTGCTCTTGCCAGCACCGTTGCGGCCGATAATGCCGAGCACTTCGCCCCGCTTGACCTCGAAGCTCACATTCTTAAGTGCCCAGAACTCCTCTACCTCATCGCCTTGAACGACCTGGCGCCCGCGAAACACGTCAATTGCCTTGCGCGTAAAGTTGCGGGCCTCGCGCCCGATGACGTCGCGCAGCGTATGATTGGAAGCCCATACGCCAGTGTTGTGGCCGAGCAGGTAGCTCTTCGACAGATTTTCAACGGTGATGACGACATCAGGCATGGTTGCGCAATCCAAGCTTAGATCAGGTCCGCAAAACTCTTCTCCATCATTCTAAACCGACGGACACCAAACCACAGAAGAAAGGCCGTCACGCCGATGCTCATGGCCAAGGCTGGCGCATAAAGTTCGCTTTGTCCACCCAGGATGCACCAGCGAAACCCATCAATGACCCCCACCATCGGATTGAGGGAATACAGCAAACGCCATTGCTCAGGCACCACACTCGAACTGAAGCCGACCGGCGACACATACAGCCCGAACTGCACGATGAACGGGATGACGTAGCGGAAATCCCGATACTTGACGTTTAGAGCAGTGATCCACAGCGCCGGACCGATGTTTGCAAAGAATGCTAATAGGACAAAAACTGGCAGAACCAGGATCTGCCAGCCCGGGAGGAATTGGTACCATGCCATCATCAGAACCAGAATGGAAAAGCTGATGAGGAAGTCAACGAGCGCTACCACCACCGTCGCCGTTGGCACGATCAGTCGCGGGAAGTAGACCTTGCTGATCAAGTTGGCATTATTGATTAGGCTGTTGGAAGCTTCGCTCAATCCAGTCGAAAAGAAGGTCCACGGCAAAATACCGGCGAGGACCATCAAGGGGTACGGTGCGGTCCCGTCGGAGGGCAGGCGCGCGATCCGGCCGAAGATGATGGTCAAGACGAGCATGGAAAGAACGGGCCGAATCAGTGCCCAGAGCAAACCTATCACCGTCTGCTTGTACCGAACGGACAGATCACGCCACGCGAGCACCCGGAATAGCTCGCGATATCGCCAGAGATCGAGCCAATAGTTACGCTCGCGTCGCCCAGCTTCGATAACGATCACGTCCTGCATTAAGCGACTTCTTCCCGCGTTTGTTCGGCGGAAATACGTGCAATTGTTAGATCTGTCAATCGGATAACTGGCACGTTACCTCGCCCGGGACCTAACATGAACCTGCAATGATAACCCGTTGATTTTGGCAACGGGCGACGCGATTCAAATATAGCGAGCAGCTTATGTTGGGGAAAGGGCGGCGATGCCAAGCCCAGCCGTTCGGCCTCGAATCCCGACGGCCGCAGATGCTAGGAATACCATCGGGCCAACGGATTTTTTTGAATGCTGGGACGTTGAACGGATGGAGTCAGCTGCCTGAAATTTTATGCAGTACAGTGTATTGGCCTCCAGATTCGGTCTTGCTGTTACACAGCAGCGCGCCCGAAGTTCCGGGCAGATTTTTTCGACTTCGGGCCCTCTTTCGCATAAGTCGCTGAATTCGTTGGGGGCGCACTGCAGTGGAAGCTTTGCTCTTTATAGGAATACGGGCCCCAACGACCTACTTAT
>Ga0306926_10009449_pt1 | contig 10724 bp, 7 predicted proteins | sample flu12Cox44000178_FD_203759 | JGI IMG/M metagenome (GOLD analysis project Ga0306926, IMG submission 203759) | Lab enrichment of tropical soil microbial communities from Luquillo Experimental Forest, Puerto Rico - flux8day.12C.oxic.44.000.178 (v2)... | ecosystem: Environmental > Terrestrial > Soil... | reverse complement strand
CATCATATTCGAACCGAAGCGCCTTTATAACGGGCCATTTGAAGGTTATCAGGACAAACCCGTCGTTCCCTGGTCAAAGCATCCTCTGAGCGAAGTCCCGGCGGAGTATTTCACCGTGCCACTCGGCAAGGCGAAGATCGTGCAGGAGGGCGGGGAGCTGACGATCCTTGCATACGGCACCATGGTTCACGTGTCGATTGCGGCCGCGCGCGAGGCCAATGTGGAGGCGGAGGTCATCGACTTGCGCACGCTGCTTCCGGTCGATATCGAGACGATCGAAGCGTCGGTAAAAAAGACCGGCCGCTGCGTCATCGTCCACGAAGCGACGCGCACGGGTGGGTACGGCGCGGAGCTTTCCGCTCTGGTGCAGGAGAGGTGCTTTTATCATCTCGAGGCGCCGATCGCGCGCGTGACCGGGTGGGACACGCCTTATCCTCACGTGCTGGAATGGGCCTATTTTCCTGGACCGAAGCGGGTCGCGGAGGCGCTGCGCGAGACCATGGAGGCTTGAGATGGGGCGCTATGTCTTCAAGCTACCCGATGTTGGCGAAGGCACTGCCGAGGCCGAACTTGTGGCGTGGCACATCAAGCCGGGCGACCTCATCGAAGAGGATCAGCACATCGTAGACGTCATGACCGATAAGGCGACGGTCGAAATCCCCGCGCCAGCGCCAGGCAAAGTCCTTTCGATGACGGGCGCGCCCGGCGAAATGCTGGCCGTCGGCGCGGCGATCCTCGTGCTCGAAGTCGACGGGCCAGGCAATGTGGGGGCGGAAGAGGCCGAGGTGTTAGCCGCGCCGAGGCTGGTGGCGGGCGAACAACCGAAGGCTGTGAGTGCCGCGCCGGTCAAGAGCAAAGACGCCCCGCTTGGCACAAGCGGCGGCAACTACGTCTTCAAACTGCCCGACGTAGGCGAGGGAACCGCGGAAGCCGAACTCGTCGCATGGCACGTCGTGCCCGGCGACATGATCACGGAAGACCAGCACATTGTCGACGTGATGACGGACAAGGCTACCGTCGAGATTCCAGCGCCTGCGGCCGGCAAGGTCATCTCGACCAGGGGCACGCCGGGCCAAATGCTCGCGGTTGGCTCCGAGATCCTTGTCCTTCAGGTGGAAGGACCAGGCAACATCGACGCTGTGCTGCCGCAGCAGGCACCGTCGTCGCCCAAGCCGGCGCCGGAAGCGACCAGATCATCGCCCGCGAAAGCAGCAAGTACAGCCGCGAAACCCATGCCCTCCGCGGCCGGGCGAACGCCGGCAGCGCAAGGTGCGACAAAGCCGGGGTTTGCGACGCGCACGCCGGGCGAAAAGCCCATCGCCTCGCCGGCCGTTCGCCGACGCGCGTGGGAGGCGGGCGTTGAACTGCAGTTCGTGCCAGGCACCGGCCCGGGCGGCCGCATAAGCCAGTCCGATCTCGACGCTTACATCGCCTCTGGCGGGACGATTGGACAGGTTTTGAGCACGGGCCTGCGGAAGAAGTCCGGGACGGAGGATATCAAGGTCATTGGCCTTCGCCGAACCATCGCCATGCGCATGCAGGATGCGAAGCGGCGCATCCCCCATTTCTCCTATATCGAGGAAGTCGATGTGACCGAACTCGAGGAGCTGCGGGCAAAATTCAATGCACGGTGGGGAAAGGCGCGGGGCAAATTGACCCTTTTGCCGTTCCTTGCGAAGGCGATGATCAACGCGCTGTCGGATTACCCGCAGATCAACGCCCGCTTCCATGACGACGATGGGTTCGTACGCCGCTATGAGGGCGTGCATCTGGGCATCGCCGCGCAGACACCGACGGGTCTCGTCGTGCCCGTGATCCAGCATGCCGAGGCGTTGACCCTATGGGAATGCGCGGCGGAGATTGCGCGTCTTGCGGCGGCGGCGCGCGAAGGCAAGGCGACGCGCGACGAACTGTCCGGCTCGACGATCAGCATCACAAGTCTCGGCGCTTTGGGCGGTGTCGCAACGACGCCGGTGATCAACTATCCCGAAGTCGCAATCGTCGGCGTCAACAAGATTTTAGAACGTCCGATGGTGCAGGACGGCCAGATCGTGATCCGCAAGATGATGAACCTGTCGTCGTCCTTCGACCATCGTGTCGTGGACGGCTGGCACGCCGCCGAGTTCGTGCAGCAGATCCGCGCTCAGCTCGAAACACCGGCGATGCTTCTCGTGGACTGAATCATGACTGATGAAATCAGGACAAAAGTTCTTGTCGTCGGCAGCGGGCCGGGCGGCTATGTCGCGGCGATCCGCGCGGGGCAACTCGGCCTCGACACGACGATCGTCGAAGATCAACGGCTGGGCGGGACCTGCCTCATCCGCGGCTGCATCCCTTCGAAGGCACTCATCCATGTTGCCGGCAAGTTCGAGGCGATGAAGCATGCGACCGGCAACGGCTCGCTTGGTATCCGCCTTCGCGAGCCGCCGATTCTCGATCTGCCAACGACCATTGCGTGGAAGGAGACAATCGTCGACAAGCTCAATAGCGGCGTTGGCGCGCTGCTCAAGCGTGCGAAGGTGAAGGTTGTGCCAGGCTGGGCTACGTTCCAAGATGCAAAGACCTGCGCCGTCAGCGGCAACGGCAACCCGGTAACGATCATCGCTGAACATGTGATCCTTGCAAACGGCTCCGAGCCGGTCGAATTGCCGACGCTGCCGTTCGGTGGCACCATCCTTTCATCGACCGAAGCGTTGTCGCTTCAGGAGGTTCCTGATCAGTTTGTCGTAGTGGGCGCCGGCTATATTGGGCTTGAGCTCGGGATCGCCTTCCGCAAATTGGGCTCGAAGGTCACGGTCGTCGAGGCGCTTGATCGTATTCTGCCGCTCTATGATGAGCAGCTCACCGATCCTGTTGGCAAGTGGCTCGAGCGTGCCGCCGTCACGGTCCATCTCGGCGCGAAGGCGCGCGGAATAGGCGGCGACGCCAATCGCACGAGGCTGCAAGTCGAGTTGAAGGACGGTCAAAACCTCGATCTTCCCGCCGACAAGATCCTCGTCACCGTCGGCCGCCGGCCAAAGACCAAAGGCTGGGGCCTTGAGAAAATGGCGGTGGATATGAAAGGGCCCTTCGTCAAGGTCGACGATCAGTGCAAAACCTCCGTCAAGAACGTTTGGGCGATCGGCGATCTGGTCGGAGAGCCGATGCTCGCGCACAAGGCGTCAGCGCAAGCGGAGATGGTTGCCGAAATTATCGCCGGCAAGCCACGGCGATTCAAGCCGACGACCATCCCGGCGGTGTGCTTTACCGAGCCTGAGATCGTCACTGCCGGCCAGCTCCCGACAGAGGCGAAGGCGGCCGGCATTGATGCGATCACCGCACTGTTCCCCCTTTCTGCGAACGGTCGGGCGCTGTCGATGGAAGGCGGCAGCGAGGGCGGGTTCATCCGAATCGTCGCGCAACGCGACAATCATCGCGTGCTTGGCGTACAGGCAGTCGGCACCCATGTGTCCGAGCTTTCCGGCGAGTTCGTCCATGCGATTGAGATGGGCGCGGTGCTTGAGGACATCGCTGGTACGATTCACGTTCATCCGACGCTGACCGAAGCATTCCACGAATCGGCGCTGCGGGCGCTGGGCCATGCGATCCATATCTGAGGCAGCATTTGATCGGGACCTGACGATGCCGCAACAGATCACCACCATCGAGGAACTGCGGGTCCTTGCCAAGAAGCGCGTTCCGAGGATGTTCTACGACTACGTCGATTCGGGCGCGTGGACTGGCAGCACCTACGAGGCGAACGAGGGCGATTTCAAGCGGATCAAGCTCCGCCAGCGCGTCGCTGTTGATATGTCGAACCGCTCGCTTGCCACCACGATGGTGGGCCAGGCGGTCAGCATGCCGGTCGCGTTGGCGCCAACCGGCATCATCGGCATGCAACGCGGCGACGGCGAAATTGTCGTGGCGCGCGCCGCGGCGAAGGCGGGAGTTCCATACACGCTCTCGACCATGAGTGTGTGCTCGATCGAGGACGTAGCCGCAAATGCGGAGAAACCGTTCTGGTTCCAACTCTATGTGATGAAGGATCGCGACTTCATCGGACGGCTGATCGACCGGGCAAAAAAGGCGGGATGTTCGGCGCTGGTCCTGACGCTAGACCTCCAGATCATCGGCCAGCGTCACAAGGACATAAAGAACGGGCTCACCACCCCCCCAAACCCCACGCTTGCCAACATTCTCAATATCGCGACAAAGCCGCGATGGTGCCTCAGCATGCTTCGAACCAAGCGGCGGAGTTTCGGCAACATCGTCGGACATGCGCCCGGCGCCGACAACATGCGTTCGATCTCGATGTGGATCGCCGAGCAGTTTGACCCAAAGCTCAGCTGGGACGACATCAAGTGGATCAGGGATCGCTGGGGCGGTAAGCTGATCCTGAAGGGTATTCTCTACCCTGAGGACGCCGAGCGCGCGTTGCAGATTGGTGCTGATGCGATGATCGTCTCCAATCACGGCGGACGTCAGCTGGATGGCGCGCTGTCGTCAATTGCCGCATTGCCCTCGATCGTCAGGACCGTCGGTCATCGCATGGAGATCTTTTTGGACGGCGGCGTTCGTTCTGGCCAGGACGTGCTCAAGGCGGTCGCCCTGGGCGCGCGCGCAGTGTTTATCGGCCGCGCATTCTTATACGGGGTGCAGGCGCTGGGCGGCGAGGGCGTCACGCTCGCGCTCAACATCATCCGCAAGGAGCTCGATACGACCATGGCTCTTTGCGGCTGTCGCGACATTCTTCACGTCGACCGCGCCATCATCGATACTCGCGACGAAACGCGCGAGCTCAACGCATTCCAGTAGACCTCTTATTGGGACAAGCCGCCATGAATTTCGAACTCAATGAAGACCAGAGTGCCTTCCAGGACGCCGCGCGCAGTTTCATGGAAGCGGAGTTGCTTCCCCACGCGGCGCGATGGGACGAGGAACACATCTTTCCCACGGATGCGCTGCGGAAGGCAGCCGAACAGGGTTTTGCAGGCATCTACGTGCGCGACGACGTCGGTGGCTCGGCGCTCACGCGGCTCGATGCGGCAATCGTCTTCGAAGAGCTCGCCGCAGCGGACCCGTCCACGGCCGCTTACATCTCGATCCACAACATGGCGTCTTGGATGATCGACGCCTTTGCCGACGACGAACTGCGTCACCGTTTTCTGCCAAAGCTTACCACGATGGAGCGTTTCGCCAGCTACTGCCTGACCGAGCCGGGCGCCGGCTCCGACGCCGGCTCTCTTCGCACGCGCGCCGAACGCGATGGTAACCACTATGTCATGAACGGCACGAAGGCATTCATCTCCGGCGGCGGCGCCAGCGACGTCTATGTCTGCATGGTCCGAACGGGAGGGCCCGGCCCGAGCGGTATTTCGTGCATCGTTGTCGAAAAAGGCACGCCCGGCCTCTCCTTTGGCAAGCAGGAGAAGAAGCTAGGGTGGAACAGCCAGCCAACCGCCGCGGTGATCTTCGAAAACTGCCGCGTCCCGATTGGCAATCTGGTGGCAAGCGAGGGCGACGGCTTCAAGATTGCGATGAAGGCGCTTGACGGCGGACGCATCAATATCGGTGCATGCTCACTGGGCGGCGCGCGCGCGTGTCTTGAAGCAGCCAAAACCCATCTCGGTGTGCGCAAGCAGTTCGGAAAAACGCTCTCAGAGTTCCAGGCGCTCCAGTTCCGTATGGCCGACATGGCGACTGAACTCGAGGCGGCGCGGCTGATGGTTCGTCGCGCCGCGGTTTCGCTCGACACGCGCCATCCTGACGCGACGATGCATTGCGCCATGGCGAAGCGGTATGCGACCGACGTCTGTTTCAAGATCTGCAATGATGCGTTGCAACTACACGGTGGGTACGGCTACACCAAGGAATATCCGGTCGAGCGCTATCTTCGTGATCTGCGTGTCCATCAGATACTGGAAGGGACCAATGAGATCATGCGGGTGGTGATCGCGCGGCGCCTGTTGGCATCATAGTGCAAAGGCGTCGACGGATCGGCCATTTGGATCGTGAGCAGAAAGGAGCAGTCGCTTTCAATTCTGGCACGGCGGCGGCACGGAGAGGAGCGAACGATGACGACCTATGAAACTATTCTCGTCGAGCAGCGGGCTCGCGTCGGCATCATTACGCTGAACCGGCCAAAACTGCTTAACGCTCTCAATCAGAAGCTTACCGAGGAGCTGCTTGAGGCAGCCGAAACATTGGACAGCGATCCGGCTGTCGGCTGCATCGTGATCACGGGATCCGAGAAGGCCTTCGCAGCGGGCGCCGACATAAACGAAATGCAGAACCAGTCGTACATGGACATGTATGCGAGCGACTGGTTTTCCGCGTGGGATCGACTGGTCGCTGTGCGCACCCCGCTCGTCGCTGCGGTGGCCGGCTTCGCGCTTGGAGGAGGCTGTGAGCTGGCGATGATCTGCGACGTCATTCTTGCGGCAGATAACGCGAAATTCGGCCAACCCGAGATCAAGCTCGGTGTTATGCCCGGAATCGGCGGGAGTCAGCGTCTTGCGCGCTTTGTCGGCAAGGCGAAGGCCATGGAAATGTGTCTGACAGGACGCATGATGGACGCGCTCGAGGCGGAACGCTCTGGCCTCGTGTCGCGCGTGATACCGGCTGGCGAACTTATCGCGGACGCACTCAAAACGGCTGAGACGATCGCTTCGATGTCGCTCCCGATTACGATGATGACGAAGGAGAGCATCAATCGCGCTTACGAAACCACCTTGGCGGAGGGGATCCGATTTGAGCGGCGGGTGTTCCACTCGATGTTTGCCACCACCGACCAGAAGGAGGGGATGAAGGCATTCGTCGACAAGCGAAAGGCAGTGTTCCAGCACCGCTGAGGGACTTGCTGTGTCCTTGGACAAGTTTGGCTACAACGGAAGGGCGATCGGGGCAGCAAACGATCAAAGACACGACGGGAGTGCACGATGAGCGACCCACAGGATCCCCAAAAGACGCCGTTTTCGCTATCGCCGTTCGAGGCGGGCCGTCAATGGCTTGAGCTCGCGGCCAAGGCGCAAAGGGTTTTTCTGGATAAAATCCAACCGGACGCGGCGCCGCCGCCGTTCATGCCACAGGACGTTGCGCACGCCTTCTCGGAAATGGCAGCCAACTTGCTGCGGGATCCTTCAAAACTTGCCACGGCGCAGGCTGATCTATGGCAACGCCACGCGGCGCTCTGGCAGGATATTTTGACCAAAGGTTCTCGCCCCGCGGAGGAGAACCAGCCGGCCTCTTCCAAGGACCGCCGCTTCAAGGACGAGGAGTGGGACAAGAACCTCGCGTTCAATACCCTCAAGCGTAACTATCTGATCGGTGCCGAGTGGCTGCGCAAGCTGGTTGGCGACCAGAAAGACTTGCCGCGATCGACGCAGAGGAAGCTCGAATTTTTCACCGAGAGGTTCATCGACGCCGTTTCACCGACGAATTTTGCGGTGACGAACCCTACGGTATTGCGCAAGACCTCCGAGACCGGCGGTGCCAACCTGATCAAGGGATTTTCGAACTTTCTCGATGATTTGGCCGCAGACGCAGGTCACGTCAGGCGTGTCGATTCCGATGCCTTCGAAGTAGGTGTCAATCTCGCCACGACGAAGGGAGGCGTCGTTCTGCGCACCGACATGATGGAGCTGATCCAGTACGAGCCGAGCACCGAAAAAGTCCAGAAGGCGCCGCTGCTTTTGGTGCCGCCTTGGGTCAACAAGTACTACCTCTTTGATCTCCAAGAGAAGACCAGTTTCATCAAGTGGGCGGTTGACCAGGGCTTCACCCTGTTCACGATATCCTGGGTCAATCCCGACGCGCGTCACGCCGAAAAGGACTTCGAGAACTATTGGCTCGAGGGACCTTACGCCGCGTTGCAGGCGATCGAAAAAATCACGGGCGAACGCAGTTCCCACATCGCCTCTTACTGTCTGGGCGGAACACTGACGGTCTCTGGGCTGGCCCATTTGGCCGCAATCGGCGAGGCTGACCGTGTCAATTCCGCAACGATGATCGCAACGATGACGGATTTCGAGCAATTTGGCGATTTCGAAGCTTTCGTAACCGAAGAGCAGATCAAGACGCTGGAAGCACACCTCAAGCATAAGGGATACGTCGACAGCGCTGACCTGACGCGTCTGTTCGCGCTGCTGCGCGCCAATGATCTCATCTGGTCGTCGGGCATCTCCAGCTATCTTCTTGCCGAAGATGCCGTCGCCTCCGATCTTCTCTATTGGTTCGCCGACGGAATCGGGATGCCGGCCAAGATGCTGCGAACATTCATGCGCAGCATCATCTTCGACAACATCCTTACAAAGCCGAGCGCAATGAGGGTAGGCAACGTCCCGATTGACCTGAAGGCGATCCGGACACCGCTGTTTTTCGTGTCGCTGCGCGACGACCACGTTGCCGGGTGGCAGGACACCTATCGCGGCGCATCGAGGTTCGAGACCGAGAAACGTTTCATTCTCGGCGGTTCGGGCCACAATGCCGGCACCATCAATCCGCCTGCGGCGAAGAAACATGGCTACTGGACAAATCCGCAAATGCCCGCGGACGCCGAAGACTGGTTCAAGAACGCAAAGCGCAATGAGGGTTCATGGTGGCCCGAATGGGCGTTTTGGCTAAAGCAACGCAGTGGCGGCGAAGTTGCTGCCCGGAGCGTTGGCGAGGGCCCGCTACCCGTTCTAGAGGCCGCGCCTGGCTCATACGTGAAGGTGCGCCACTAGCTGGGCTTTTGGCAGCAACCCCTCGAATTTGAAGGCGCAGGTCTGCCCCTCGCGACCTTGCCGCACCAGCGCTGGCGCCCGATCTCGACCCTTAAGCGTCGATCTTTAGGCTCTCGTCGCGCCTGGCACGCATTGCGCGTTCCGATTGGGGGTCTCGCTTAGCGATCGTACGCCGGGACTCTGCGTTCCCGCTCTTTCGCGGGCCAAGGCCGAAATTTCGTTGCTGGCGGACGAAGTCGCCCATCAGCGCCGCCGGGTGGTGTGCCCGATGAATAGGCCGGCCCAGTAGCCTGCGATTAAAATGTTGGCGTTCTATGAAAGCTCAATGGGCGAGGAGATGACAGTGGGTTCGGCTGTGATGGTGGCGCTCTTCGATCCGTTGAAAGCCGCTTCCGAGAAAAAGATCGAGCGATTCTTGTGGACCTCGTTGAAGATAAAATCGGAGACAATACGCACGCGAGTGAGGTTCTTGTTATCCTCATGCATCAGCACGTACAGGCTCCTGCGAAAATTGATCTGCATCGGAAGGACTCGCACCAGCGCCACGTCTTGGGAGGCGACATAGCTTGGCAGCACCGCGATCGCCTCACCGCCCTTGACGGCCTGGAGCAGCGGCAGGACGTGCGCGCTGCGAAACTGGGCGCGCGCGACCGGCGCAAACTCGCCTTGATAGGAATACAGATCCCCAACATCGCAGATATAGCCGTCCGACAGAACATCCGATACGGAACCGATCGGTGGCCGGCTTTCCAGATAGCTGTGCGAAGCAAACAGGCCCGCGTGATAGTCAGTTAGTTTCCTGGAAATTATCCGGCCTTCAATGGGGAGGGATGAGCCGACGAAAAGGTCGACCTCGCGCTGAGACACGCTCGAAGGGGTCGTACTCGTAAGCAGGTCGACGTGCAGTTTTGGGTGCGTTTTGCAAAACGCAGCAAGACGCGCGCCAAGAAAGCAAGCGGCGAAACAATCGGGCGCACCGATCCGAACGACGCCTTCGACTGCGGAGTCTGCATCCGAAAGTTCCGCTTCGCAGGCGTTGATGGAGGCTCCCACCACCTCGGCCATGTGCTGAAGGCGCGCGCCGGCCGCGGTCGGCAAAAAGCCAGTCTGACGGTGCTCGAACAGTTTGGTGTTCAACGCGTGCTCGAGGCGCGCGATGCGGCGCGATACCGTTGCGTGATCGACCCCCAGTTGCTGGCCGGCCGCTGACACGGTTTTGTGGCGACATACGCCCAAGAAGAAGCGCAGATCATCCCACTCAAAGCGACGATAGCGGTGTCCCACAACGGCCTCCGACCTCCCTAGAAGTAAACGAAGGTTAATCCAGAGGCTGCCGATATTTTCACGGCTTTTCCGGCAAACGAGCGGGCCGCAACCGGAGAATATTTCTTGTTTTGGGGGATTTGCCGAATAGGTATTCTGAGTTTTGAGAGCAGCTGCCCGAGTCTATGCACAACGGCTGTGCGCATTTCGGCGCGCCGGGGCGGCTCCTTGAGACGTTGGAAGGACAAGAACGCCGCTTGAGGGAGAGCAGGCGCCAAGTCCGACATGGCGGCTCGTACGACGTCCATTGGCATCGTGGGGAAAAAGGCGCTCTGCACAACGGCTCAGACGAGCGCTGCCAGGCGACCGACAGAGATCGAGCGTGGAAAGCCTTCGACGTATGGGATCAGAGCTACGGCGTCGTCGATGGCCGCTTCAAGGTCTCGCAGGGAAGGGGCGTCTTCGTCCACCACATCAGTGAGCTTGTCGAGCTTAAGCACGATCTCGGCGTTCCTGCCCGTCGGCTGGTGCGCAGGTGTGATCCAGCCAAAGGCAGACCTTCCCTCGCACTCGATCGCCTCGCTGACGGCGAGCGTGAGGGGGTCACGGCAGAGCGCGTACAATATGTCTCCAGGTGCTGCTTGGGTTCGACTTTGGGCCCTGCTGCGCCGCTCGTAAGCGGTGTCTTGCCAGCGCGGCCCGGCAAAATAGACGCCCGCGTAAATGAGCTTGGCGCGCGGCTCCGAGACGCCCGAGGTG
>Ga0306926_10009444_pt1 | contig 10726 bp, 10 predicted proteins | sample flu12Cox44000178_FD_203759 | JGI IMG/M metagenome (GOLD analysis project Ga0306926, IMG submission 203759) | Lab enrichment of tropical soil microbial communities from Luquillo Experimental Forest, Puerto Rico - flux8day.12C.oxic.44.000.178 (v2)... | ecosystem: Environmental > Terrestrial >... | reverse complement strand
GGAAGGGAAGCGCATGCCGATATCAACGCTGCCGAGCATATCCGGCAGGGCCGCCGTAAAGAGGCCGAACGTGACGTGGTCGAGAATCGTCTGTCGCATTCGTTTCGCTTCAGGCGGCTTTCAGCCGCCCTCACAAGCCCTCGCCTTTAGGCGAGGGTGGTTTACTTTTCGACCCTTGAGATCGCGATCCACTGAACCACAGCCTTCTTACTCTTGCCCGCTCCCCGCGTCCCGCCTACCGGAGGTCCTTTTCCTGGGCGCGCGCGCCGGAGAGCATCCCCTCGAGACCATAATTGCCTTCGTGACACGCGTACTCAAACAGAGGGCCTCCGGTCCTGGTCATCGGAATCGACGCTTTCCAGGGCCGCGTAAACGTTAACGGATCATCTACCGTGAATTCGTAAATCAGAGTTTCCGGATCGACGCGGGTGAACCGTTCGATCAGATGCATATCGCGCGTGGAATTGCGGAATCTGGTCTGATCGGTGAAATTGGTCGTCTCTACAACCAAGGTATTCCCCTCCCAACGGCCGCGCGAATCGCCCAGCCACTGGCGGACGTTTTGCGGCAGATGGGGGCGTCCGTCGAGGGGAATTACACGCACGTCGTGAATCATCTCCATTGCAATAGCGACCGCGCCGGGAGCCTGCACAATCCGGTAGTTGTTGTTATAAGCCGTGGGAAGCATCGGCAGCCCCTCTTCGGGAAACAGAATGCAGCGATCCATCAGCGACCGGTCCTCGGGCCCATCGGCGGGGAGGAAGCCGAAGACGCTGGGCACGCACACGGTATGCTCGCAACGCTCATGGATCGCACGGTTACGGGCGGCGATCCGCTTCTGCGCTTCCGGAGTGTACGGAGGCACTCTCCCGTCCGGTGGGTCAATCACCAGCGAAGTCTGCATCGTCTTTGCCACCTTGGTGCCCCAGTCCCACCACGCGTCGTTGTAAGCGCGTGCCAGATCGGCATCCTGACCTCCGTCCCGCCGGTCCGCATTCCGCTGCTGAATTATTCGCTTCTCAAACGCCTCAGCTTGTTCGCGGGTGAAAAAGGGTTTGTCCGCGAGTTCCGAAGGCCGCTCCAAGGGCGTGAGCGTTGCGTTGGTCCAGATTCCTTCCACGTCCGGCTGGCCGTCGGCCTTACGCGGCGGACTCCAAGCTCTTCCGGACGGCGCGAACGCGTCCTTCCGCGACGGCTGGCCGAGAGCGGATTCCGGTGGCAGCCACGCGGATAGCGCGAACACGAACCAAGCGCCGGTCAGCGCGAAGAATCGCTGGCTCATCTAACTCTCCTTATGCCGCGCCGATGATTTTACCCCAACCGGAGCCGCACTGCGAAGCCGAGAATCGCGAGAGGGCCGTTTCCCATGGATAGGGTCCGGCGATAAGGCCTTTTGGGACGCCCGCATCTGGCGAAGTATATGGCCGCGGCGCCGGATCCCAAAAGGTCGCGCGAGTCCGCGAGCTGGGATCGCGCGAAATCGGCGGTGGTCCATCGCGCCAACTTGGCCGGCCAGGTGCTGTAGAACTCGACTTTGGATGATTGAGCCGGTCGCTCGCTCCATCCGCCGGCAGCAACCGCTACCCCGCCGGGGCTAGATGGGGGGCCAGATAGGGTTGTACGTGCACGAGCCGGCCGGTCCTTGGGTTGGCGGCGCAGCTCACCCCCCAAGGCGGCTCATCGCAGCAGCTAACGATGGCTTACGATCGGGGGGAACCGCCACGGTGCTACCGACGATCTCCTTTGTCCGCATTGCTGATGTCTTCGCCTGCTGGAGGCAAAAACGGGTGAGCCCGCTCCCGGGCAAGCCCATCGTTCAGCGCACCCCGGAGTTGGCTGCCGATATCCAAGCTGCGCACTACACCGGAAACCACGAAAGGGGCGGACCTCCCCATCAGGATGGGTTTCAAGCTGAGGCGTGATCCCTACGTCGATCCACCCCACGACACGCACGCCCGGAGACCGGCCAAGTTCGTGAGGTCGCCGAGCGCCATTCCGCGGCAGAGACCGGAGACAGCGTTAACTCCTCGAGCCGGATTTTCCCCACCGAGATAGGCGACCGGCCGACTTTCAACTCTCGTCGGCCCCCTCATATCATGTCCCGCCGTTCAACACCGCCCAAAATTCGCATTGAATGAGCATGGTTCCCGCCAGTTCCTGGCCCACAAAGGTGTGTCGGGCCGGGCGCGCCTCCGCGTCGGGGAACATGCGCAGCCATTGCTGATTCACGAATTTGCGGTGCGCTCCGTCCTTCAACCAGACGGTTACTTTGAGAATATCGTCCGTGGTGCCCGAGGCAGCCTCGATGATTTCCTTCATGTGGGCGAACACCAGCGCGCATTGCTCTTCGATGCCGTCCGGCAACCTGCCGGTCACGGGGTCCATGCCGGAAATGCCGCCGCTCACCACAAACGGACCGATCCGGCTGGCCGCCGGAATGGGGTGTTCATGCCGGAACCCCGGAATCTCGATGCTACGGCGTCTCATGGTGTGCGTCCTTCGAACGCATTTTGAAGCAGAGCGCGGATTCCGTCCTTTGTGACCGGTCGCGGATTGTAGTAGGGATTCTCGACGGCTATCTCCGCCGCCTGGTCCAGGGCGTCAGCCTTCATGCCGATGGCGGCCAGCGAAAGCGGCGCGCCGAGTGACGCCGCCAGATCGTACAGCCCCTCGGCGGCCGAGCCGGAAGCGAGCGCCCGCGCGACTCGCGCCATCGCTAGGGGCGCGGCCGGTGCATTATACGCGGTCACATGCGGCAACACCACGGTATGAGTTTCCGCGTGGGGTAGGTTATAGGCCCCACCAAGCGTGTGGCACAGCTTGTGATGCAATGCCATCCCCACAGCGCCCAGCGAGATTCCCCCCAGCCATGCCCCGTACAACGCCTTGGAGCGCGCCTCCAGGTTCCCTGGTTCCTTCACCACGACAGGAAGACTCTCGCCCAGCGCCCGGATTCCGTCCTCCGCCATCATGGAAATGATCGGGTTGGCTTGCTCGGCGTAAAGCGCCTCCACGCAGTGCGCGATCGAGTTCATGCCGCTGGTCGCCGAAAGCATCGGCGACATGGTCACGGTGAGCGAAGGATCATAAAACACAGTCTTGGGCAACACGCGTGGGTCCCGTCCCGTTGTCTTGCGGCCCTTCTCCGTCAAGCCCCAAATCGGTGTCATCTCGGAACCGGCATAAGTCGTAGGTACTGCGAGGATCGGCAGATCGAAGACCAGGGCGATAGCCTTGGCCAGTCCTGTTGTCGAGCCGCCGCCCACGGCCACGCAGCAATCCGCGCCCAGGCGCGTCGCGGCTTCGCGCGCCGCCCGCGCGGTTTCGATGGGCACATGCATCGCCGCCTGATCGAACAGGCCCGCCGCCCGCGAGCCCAACCGCTCCACCAGGTCCAACCCGCTCTGCCGCTGCTCGGGAGTCGAAAGGACCAGGGCCTTGGCGAGTCCCAGCCTCTGGATTTCCTCCGGCAGCTTCTCCAGGCATCCGGCGCCGAAAACGACGCGCGAGGGAAGGCTCTGGTAGACAAACGACAGCATCAGACCTGCTCGGTGTGAGCGCGTCTGGTGCGCTCGTTCAACTCGCGCAACACGCGCAGTTCGTTCTCAGACGGAGGGGCCACAGTCTCCACCACCGGCGCCACCTTCAGCGGCCAGCCGGTGTTCTCCACAACTTTTTCGGCCGTCACACCCGGGTGTACGCTGGTCAGCGTCAGTTCTCGCGTCACGGGGTCCGGTGTCAGGACGCCGAGATCGGTAATCACGGCGGTCGGTCCCTTCCCCGGAAGCTGCATGCGCTCGCGGCTGTCGCCGCCTTCCATGTGTCCACTCGATGTCAGAAAATCCAGCTGGTTCACGAACGCCCGCTTGCTATGCCGCAACGTAATCAGTACCTCCTTGCAGCATGTCGCGATTTCCGGCGCACCGCCCGCTCCCGGCAGACGGGTCGACGGTTTGCGGTATTCGCCGATCACCGTCGTATTGATGTTGGCAAACCGATCGATCTGCGCCGCGCCCAAAAATCCGAGATCGATGCGCCCGCCCTGGAGCCAGTACGCGAACATCTCGGGGACCGACACCACCGCATCGGCCGTCTCCGCAAGTTCGCCGTCCCCGATCGATAGCGGCAGCACTGAGGGTCTCGTTCCAATCGTGCCTGATTCATAGATCAATACAGTCTCGGGCGCATGGGTCAGCCGGGCCAGGTTGGCCGCAGCGCTCGGCAGCCCGATGCCCACAAACAGCGACGCACCATTGCGGATCATGCGCGCCGCCGCGATCGTCATCATCTCATCGGCGGAGTAGGAGGCCTCAGGCATATTGCGTTGCCTCTTCCAGACTCTGCTTGAAGGCGCCGAAGTCTCGGGTCCCCATGATGTGACGTTCGAGCCATTTTTGAAACGTTTCGCGTTCCCGCGAAATGCCGTCCCACTTTTTGTAGAAGGCGTTGTTGCGGGGATAGTAGCCCTGCGCGTAAGAAGGAAACGCACCGCCTTTGACCGGGCAAACGGCACTCACCACCCACGAAGGCAGCACGACCGAATTCGGCGGCGCGTCCAGCCGGTCGACCACTTCCTCTACCGTGACGATCGAGCGTTTTGCCGCCAGCACCGCCTCTTTCTGGACTCCTACCACACCCCACATCAACACGTTGCCCCGGCGGTCGGCCTTCTGCGCATGCACCACAGTCACGTCCGGCCGGTGCGCCGGCACGGCCGCCAGCTTTTCTCCGGTGAACGGGCACTCGATGAACTTGATGTTCGCGTTGTACTTCGGCAGGTCCGTACCCAGATAGCCGCGCAAGACGCCGAACGGCAGGCCCGAAGCGCCGGCCGCATAAGCCGCGGCCATGCCGGCGTGCGCGTGCTCTTCAATTTCGAGCGGCGACGGCCAGCCGTTTTCCACGGCGTCGCGCAGGCGGTAGAGCGAGCCGACCCCGGGATTGCCGCCCCAGGAAAACACCAGCTTCGCCGCGCATCCGGCCCCGATCAGCTGGTCGTAGATCAGGTCCGGCGTCATCCGGACGAGCGTCAGGTTGCGCCGGCGCTGGCGGATGATTTCATGCCCAGCCGCAAACGGAATCAAGTGGGTAAACCCTTCCAGCGCAATCGTATCCCCATCGCGGACGAGAGCCTGGATCGCCTCTTTGAGTTGCAGAATCGTGGCCAAGGTTTTGACCATTATGACACGGCCTCGCTTCCTCACCGCTCCCGAGTGGACGAAGGCGGGCTGCCGAGACCTGGTGGTCCAGTATCAGAGCGGACGCCCGACGAGTGCCCGGTTGTTGGGCTCCTGTGCGATACTCAACCGACCGGCACCGACGTCGGCAATGCCAAGGCGCGGGCCGCGTGCGAAGCGCTTCAGAACAAGGATGACCGACAGGTTGCCGTCACCGGCGATGTCGAGGGTGACACCACCCAAGGTCGCCAATCTCAGGGCACTCGACCGCGCGCGATAAAATGGCTCGAGAGGGTCCGGATGCTTGAACCGCTGCCATCTCCAGCTGCCCCACGCCGGGTGTTTCTGTGGATGCCGGCTGCAGCGGCCGCGCTAGCCGCATCCCTCTATCGGAGGGAACGAAAAATGCCGGATTCCGCCGCCCCTGGAACGGGCGCCGAAGTGGATATTGTCGACTTCACAGACAGAGGAGAGCGCCAGGAGACTCACCACGTGCACCAGATCGTAAAACCTGACGCTGAGTGGAAACAAGAACTAGCGCCGGAAGAGTTCGCCGTCACGCGCGAGGCCGGCACCGAGCGCGCCTTCACCGGCCGCTATTGGAACAACCACGAAGCCGGTCTTTATCGCTGCGCCTGCTGCGGGACCGCGCTGTTCCGGTCCACCGAGAAGTTCGACTCAGGCACAGGCTGGCCGAGCTTCTGGGCGCCGGCCGCGGAAGAAAACGTCCGCACCCAGAAGGACGATTCATTTTTCATGGAGCGCATCGAGGTCCTCTGCACCAAGTGCGACGCGCACCTCGGGCACCTTTTCCCGGATGGCCCCCGGCCCACCGGCCTCCGCTATTGCATTAACTCCGCCGCGCTCCGGTTCGCCAAAGCGTAATCCGGCCATTCAGGTTGCAATTCTGTGCAGAAGGCGGATGCCCTCGCGCTCGGCGGTTCTCATTTCATGCTCCCTAACCGCCCTCGCCTCAGCCGAACCCCGTCAGACTGAGATTCGCGTCCAAGTGCGTAGCCAGGGCCGAGGTCACTCTCGGCGGCCGGTCGACGGGAGCGGGCGCACCTTGATGACCGCTGCTCCCGGCAAACTGGAAATCCACTGGCCAGCGTCGCTTTGTCGCAGATCAGCCCGAGGTTTACGAAATCGCTATCGAGTTGGAGCCACCCCGACCACCCAGAAACAGGTGACAGTATCGGCAACCCCACCAACCAGCGGCTGGACGAGCCCTCGCTCGGTCGCGCGAGCGTCCGCATTCAGGGAATGAGCGGCCGGTACACTCGCTTCCTGGCCGATGGCCTGCCACCGTTCGGCCAGGAGGTGGACGGCCTGGGGCTTCTCGAGATCCCGCCGATGGATTTGGGGCACGGCCGCGTCTTCAACGGCGGCGTCCAGCTCCGTTTCTAAGTGGTGGAAGGCGTGCGCCCGAGCGGCGGCCCTACTCCGCCGCGCCCGTCGCAGGTTGAGCTTTCTTCTTTTCCGGGAAGAGCTGCTTCGGATCGAGGTCGGCCGGGAAAGTGACATCGAAGAAACCGATCATCATCTCTTCCCAGCTCTGGTCGCCCCACGTGACGGCCTTGGTGGAGTCGGGGTTGTGCGGGTTGTTCACTGAGTTGTCGAAGTGCGCGGTGGCTGCAATCTGAGTGCCCTTCGGCAGCACGATGTCGGAAACCGGTTGATACCACAGCTGCCAGCCGAAATCGTAGTGGGGGACACGCAGAATGGTCTCAGTCTCGCCGCTCGGGTAAACCAGACGGTATTGGAAATCCTTGCCCCGTAGATGCATGTGCGGCAAAAGCGCGCTCAGCTTCGCATCGTGCCCCAGTTCGAAGCTGGCATCCACCTGGTAGTTGGGGTCACCGGGGGGAATGGTGAACTTGCTGTTCGATGCCGCCAGCGTCATCACGCGCTCGTGCGGCGCCTGCTTGCAGAAGATTACTCCCACCTTGGTACGGTCCTCGCCAGCGTGCCCGTTGGCCGTATAGTGAAGCTGCAGAACGATGTCGGAGCCGGCCTTGATCAGCCGTCCCTGCCCGGGCTCGAGAATGCTCGGCGGCAGGCCGGGCGCGAAACCGGAGAGAAGATCGCCGTTCAGCGAAGGCCGGTTGCCATTGGCGTCCGCTTCCGGAACAAAAAGCTCGCCCGGTTTCTTATCGCGCATCCATTTCGAGCTGCCGTCGCGGATATACGCAATCACGTGGTGTACCATGGCCCGATTGCCCGGCCGCACCTCGGCCATTTGCACCCAACGGTCCTCGGTGAATTTATAAGGCAGCACGACATACTGGTATTCGATCGTGCCCGAGGCGGGCACATGAAACGGCTCTGGCATTTCCAAGACCATGTCGGGTTGGCCGATGTTCCATCCGTCAACGTACGCGAGCGGCTGCGGCAGATCCTTGGGATCACCTTCCGGTGCGCCGGCATCGACCCAGCTCACGAGCGTGTCGATGTCCTTTTGCGGAAGCGACCGGTCGTTGCGAAAATGCCCGTACTGCGCATCGGCGAACCAGGGCGGCATCTTTTTCGCCAGCACGGCCTGCTTCATCGCTTTGGCCCATGGACGCGCCTCTTGGTAGGTCCGCAACGACATCGGCGCCGCCTCGCCCGGGCGATGGCAGCCCTGGCAGTTCTTTTGCAGAATCGGTGCCACATCTTTGCTGAACGTTACGGAACCGGTTGCGCCGAACGCAACCACAGAAAAACAGCAGACGAGCATTGGCAGCAGCTTCATTCTTGCCCCTCTCTCTGCGTCGATTATAATACAGCCTACCGGCCGATCGGTCTGAACGGGATTTTGACGAGTACCAGTACCCGGGACGCTTCACCCCAAAAGCTCGCGCGGGAGCCGGCTCAAGCCCGCATCGCTCGTCCTCCCTGCTAGCATCGTTGGGTGGTGGAAGACGGCGAGGTCTATTCGGTAGTGGGCGAACGGGGCTTTGAACGTCTGGTCTCCGCTTTCTACCGGCAAGTTCCCCAGGACGATTTGCTCGGGCCCCTCTACGGGGACGAAGATCTCCAAGGCGCCGAACAGCGCCTGCGCGATTTTCTCATCTTCCGTTTCGGCGGTCCTCCAAGCTACATCGAACAGCGTGGCCATCCTCGTCTGCGCATGCGGCATGCCCGCTTTCCCATCGGCCAGTCCACGCGCGATCGCTGGATCGAGCTGATGGATCGCGCGCTCGACGAATCTCGATTTCCCGCGGAGGTGGAGGCAAAGCTCAGAGCGTTCTTCGCGTCGACTGCCACCTTCCTGATCAACCAGCCGGGCTAGACGCCTCAAGCCAACGAAACCTGGCGCGACTGGAGCTGAGCTTTGACCGCAGAATTGCGGATGAGATTGGGCGCGGACTCTCAGGCGCCTTCCATCATTGTTGGGGTTCGGTGATCGCCTATCGGCAAAATGCCGCAAAAACGCGCAGAGCAGGCTGGCCCGACCGGCCTTATTTCCTCTCTCTGGCTCTGTCTTCTGGGCCGTGCCGACAGGTTAAGGCCTGAGGCGCATCCTCGCCCGATACGGGGGTTAGATCACGCGGGCCTGACGCATCACGCCTTCCGCTTTTTCGCGAATCCGGCGCGCCACCTCGTAGGGATCTGCTTGCTGAAACTCCGGCAAAAACAACTCGACCGAGAGTGATCCCGAATAGCCCTTCTCGGCGAGCTTCCGCAGGATGCGCACCAGGGGAGAAACGCCATCGCCCGGAATGAGTCGCGTGGTGTTGTCCAATAATTCGCGCGGCACGTCCGGCACATCCTGGAAATGTACGTGGCCGATCTCGCCTGGTTGGATCAGATCGAGATCCTCGAACTTGCTGAGCCCGGACCAGAAGTGATAGCAGTCGAGCATCGGCTTTACGTTGGGATGAGCCGCCTCCCGAATCAGTTTGAGTGAAGTAGTCAGCGTGGAGATGAACGATGAGTTGCGCGCGAACTCGATCATTGCCGTCATGTGGTATTGTCTGGCAGCCTCTCCGCCTTCGCGAATGCAATCCGGCGCGCCTTTGTAATCTTCCTGGGTGACCTTGCGGCTCGTGACTGCCGGACAGTAGATCCGCTCCAATCCGAACGAGGAAAACTGTTCGCAGCGCTTCTTCCAGGTCTCGATCGCGGCGGCCCGGTTTGCGCCTGGAATCCAAAAATCCGGAAGGACCGCCGCGCAGGAGACCGGAGTCAGCCCGAGATCGGTGACCACACGTTTGGCGGCCGCGAGGTTGTCGGTCTTCAGGAAGTCATCGAGGAGCCGGTCGGTGAGTTCGACATGGGTGATCCCCGCCTTCGCCCAGCCTTCGAGCGACCTGCGGTATCCGGCGGCCGTCGACGTGTTTTGATGCAGCGAGAGCGTCATTTTCCGCGGAGCCGGGGCCGCCCGACTCGCGAAATCGGCAGCCAAGGGCGCTAGCAGCGCAGCTCGTCGAGAAAGCATGGTTGTCCCTCCGTGCGACTGCCCTTACCGCGCCATCGGGTCCGGGCGAATCTGAAACCTCACGATCTTGCCCTTGGTGCCTTTTCCGCCTTCAATGTGCCAGACGAAGTGGGTGCCGTAGTTGGCCCACAAGGCGCGGCCTTTCCAACCGGCATTGGGATCGTCGATGCGGCCATCCATTCCGCGCGTATAGAAACCGAGCGGGTAGGGAACGCGCAGGTAAGTCCACTGTTTGGTCTCGGTGTTGAGCGCGAGCAGCGCGTCGGAGTTCGATCCGTTGGCGAACGGCGTGTTGGCGCCGAGACCGGATATATTGAACCGGTCCACCCAGTTGTAGTAATGGAAGTCGGCCGGAACATCAGTGCCCTTCATCTTGGGGCCGTCGCTTTCATAAAGCGTCCAGCCTTCCTTGCACTGGCTGCCGTCAAGCTTCGCCGCGCCATTCAGGTCCTTGCATTTACGCACATCAAAGCTAGCCAGATGGCTGCTCGCGGCGAGCGCCGTCCAAACGACGCCATTGCTGTCGATGTCTACACCGCGCGGATCGAGGCCCGGTTGGGGCACCTTGAAGATCTCGGTTTTGCACGAAGACGGAGGATCGTCACCGCGCTGCAAGCGGACGAGGAAGCCCGGGTAGGTTTCGCTGATGCCCCACACCGAGTCATCCACCGGGCTCGGAATCACCGAGTACATGCTGTAGCTGACCAGAGTGTCCAGCTTTGGATCAAATGCCGTCTGTCCACTCCGTGCGCCCCGCGCGCTCCCCAGTGCTGGCGCGCCGCCTGTGTCGCCGGCGTAGAGCGCCGCATCCTCACCGCCGCGGCCCGGCCGCACGACATTCCACGGCCTCGTGATCTTCCCGTCGCCGTTGGTATCGAGCACCTGACCGCACCAACCAGCCGCCTTTTGTTCATCATGCGTCTGCTCGTAAACCTTGGTATCGATCCAGCCAAAAATTGGCCCGATCAACTCGTTGAAGTACAGCGTCTCGTCCGGGTCGTTGTCGAACTGCAGGTGGTGCGTGGAGAAGCACGTGTCGATCAGCGTAAACTGCCTGCTCTTGGGGTCCCAGTAGGATGCCTGGCGGCCGCTTGTGCGAAGCGGGACCCAGTCGGCAAACTTGTTG
>Ga0306926_10009441_pt1 | contig 10729 bp, 9 predicted proteins | sample flu12Cox44000178_FD_203759 | JGI IMG/M metagenome (GOLD analysis project Ga0306926, IMG submission 203759) | Lab enrichment of tropical soil microbial communities from Luquillo Experimental Forest, Puerto Rico - flux8day.12C.oxic.44.000.178 (v2)... | ecosystem: Environmental > Terrestrial > Soil... | reverse complement strand
GCCTGCGCCGTCTTGCGCCGTTGCGTATAGCTTTCCAGTATCCCCGCGACTTCACTCGACAGTTCGATCTTCGTTACCGGGCGACCCGTTCGCATCCCCCACCCCCGATGCAGCTCCGTCGCCAAATTGATACACAAATTTCTGGTTCAGACACTAGGTTGTCATGGCTGCCCCCGGCAAAAGAGCCATGAGCCTATGGCGAGCGCGCCGATTCCCGGTAAATTCCCGGTTCCGGGATATCGTTCCCGGTTCGGGTGCAACAAATACCCGGTTCACAGGCCCGGCAATTTCGTCCCAGGCCTTTGATTTCGCTAAGTTTTTGGACGAACGCAGGACGCAAAACGAAAAATTTCCGAGAATTTCCCGGCGAAACCCGGAAATGCGCGCCTCAGCTCGGCCGCGCCTCACCCCTGCTGTTGAGCCGGGTGTCGCCATGGACGCCGACATTGATCAATAGGCCAAAGCCGAACATCACCGCGAGCATCGCGGTGCCGCCATAGGAAATCAGCGGCAAGGGCACGCCGACGACCGGGATCAGGCCCATCACCATCGCCGTATTGATGAACACAGAGAGAAAAAAATTGGTGACGATTCCGAGCCCCAACAGACGACCGAAGTGGCTGCGACTGCGCAGCGCAATGGCAAAGCCATAAACGATGATCACCGAGTAGAGGACCAGCAGCCCGAGCCCGCCGATGAGGCCGAACTCCTCGGCTAGGGTGGTGAAGATGAAATCGGTCTGCTTTTCCGGCAAAAAGCTCAGATGGCTTTGACTGCCCTGCAGAAAGCCTTTACCGAATAGCCCGCCGGAGCCGAGGGCGATCTTCGATTGCAAGATATGATAGCCGGCGCCGAGTGGGTCGCTGTCGGGATCGAGAAAGGTGTAGATCCGCGTCTTCTGATAATCGCGGAGAAAGTGCCAAACCCCCGGTAGGGCTGCAGCGGCAGCCGCCACGGTCAGCGTGAAGTAGCGCAGCCGCACTCCGGCGATGAACAAGAGCACCGCGCCGCCCATCAACAGGATGACCGCGGTGCCGAGATCGGGCTGTTTAAGGACGAGGCCAGCGGGCACGCCAACCATTAGCGCGGGCACGATCAAATAGCGGATGCGCTCGATATCCTCGTCGGAGAGGCTGTGGAAATATCGCGCCAGGGCGAGTGTCAGGGCGACACTCATCAGCTCGGAGGGCTGCGGCTGGATCACCCCAAGATCGATCCAGCGCTGGGCTCCCATCCCGACAAAGCCGCGCAGATCAACGGCGATCACCAGCGCCAGCACAATTGCGTAGACCCAATAAGCTGCACAGAACCAGTGGCGGATGTCGACGAGCGCCGCACCAACCATCAGGATCAGCGCGATCGCAAAACGGATCGCCTGCTTGGCGGCCCAGGGTTCCATGCTGCCGTCGGCCGCGGAGTACAGCATCGCGATGCCGCAGCCGGCGGCCGGGCAAATCAGCAGCACCAGTCCCCAGCTGATGCTGCGGATACGCTGCCAGAGCCTCGGCTCGCTTCCGTCGAGATCGGTGGAAAGGCTCGCCACAGCTCAGCCGCCCGGCGCATCCGCGTGAGGCGGAGGCCAGTCGGGCGGGTGGAGCTGCGCCACGGTATCCCCGCGGGGCACGCGGCGGGCAGGATCTCGGCGCTGCACCTCGCGCAGCACATCGCGGCAGATCGGCCCGGCTACTTCCGAGCCGTGGCCGCCCGTCGTGCCACCATGTTCGACCACGGTCGCACATACATAGCGTGGCGCGCCGACCGGGGCGAAGCCGACAAAAAGCGCGTGATCGCGCTCCTTCCACGGGATCTGACTGATCTTGCGCAGCCCGTGCTCATGCTCGTACTCGATGATCACTCGCACTTGCGAAGTGCCCGACTTGCCGCCCATGGCAAGGCCGGGATCGGTGATGCGCTCGGCGTAGGCGGTGCCGCCCTGCTCGTTGACGACCGCATCCATCCCGTCGACAACCAGCGCAAGCACCTGTTGGCTGACGCCGAGTTCGGGGAAGTCAGGTGGCAACCGGTCACCGCCCGGCGGCAGCACGCCTTCGGCGCGGACGAGGCGCGGCACCACTGCCCGGCCGGTGACGAGCCGTGCCACCATGGTCGCGATCTGCAGCGGGGTCGCCAGCACAGATCCCTGGCCGATTCCGGCGATCACCGTCTCGCCTGGCGACCAAGCGGTTCCGGAGGTCGCCAGTTTCCATTCCCTACTGGGGATCAATCCGGATCGCTCACCGGGGATGTCGAGACCGAGGATGCTGCCAAAACCAAACCGGTGTGCCATCGCTGCGAGGCGATCGATCCCCACCCGTCGCGCCGTCTCGTAAAAAAAGACGTCGCAAGATTTCTTGATTGCGTCTCGCAAACGGAGACTGCCGTGCCCGCCTTTTCGCCAGCAGTGAAACTTGGCATTGCCGAGCTCGAAATACCCCGGGCAGTTGATCGACGTATCGGGTGTTAGCACCCCGGCTGTCACCGCCGCCGTCGCCACCACCGGTTTGAATGTCGAGCCCGGCGGATAGACGCCGGCGATCGCCTTGTTGGTCAGTGGATTGCGCGGGTCGGCCGAGAGCCGCTGCCAGAGCGCCGGGGAGAGCCCGGTTGCGAATGGCGCCGGGTCAAAGCTCGGGCTCGACACGAGGGCGAGAATGTCGCCGGTAACCGCATCGAGCAGGACGCTGGCCACGCTCTCCTCGGTGCTGCAGCGACGCGCGAGGAAGTCCTGCATCACAGCGTCGAGACAGCTCACAACTTCCTTGCCGGGTCTGCCGGGCACCCGAGCGAGCTCGCGGACAACACGGCCAAAGGCGTTGACCTCGACCTGGCTCGTTCCTGCGATACCTCGCAACGCGGCGTCCTGCGACTTTTCGATACCACTCTTGCCGATGCGAAAATCCGGCAGCTCGAGCAGCGGATCCCCGTTGAGCTCCGCCTCGGAAACCGCGGCGACATAGCCGATCGCGTGCGCCGCGGTTTCGCCCAACGGGTAGGATCGGGTAAGGCCTTGCTCGATCGCCACGCCGGGCAGTTCGGGGATGGCGACCTCGATGCGCGCCATCTCGTCCCAGCTCAAATTGCTGCGCACCGCGATCGGCACAAAGGGATGCTTGCGCCGGATCTCACGCAATACCCGGCGGCGATCCCCCTCGCCGATCTCAATCAGCTGAGCGAGAGCGTCGAGCGTGGTCGTGATGTCCCCGGCCTGCTCGGCGATTACGACGACGCGGTAGTTCTGGCGATTACCGGCAAGCGCCGCGCCGAAGCGGTCGAGTATGCGTCCGCGGGCCGGCGCCAGCAGCTGCAGATTGATGCGGTTCTCGTCTGCGAGCACGAGGTAGCGGTCCGACTCCACGATCTGGAGTTGGTACATGCGTTGGGCAAGAGCGGTGAAGAGGATCGCCTGGCTCGCGCCGAGGATCGCCGCCCTCCGGGTCAAAAGCTTGTGTCGTTGCGCTTCACGCTGCATCGTCGGTGCGGCTGACTAAGCTGCTCGGTCAGGCGCTGCCGGTCAGCCCGCGCCCATCAGTGTCCGCTGGGTTCGGCCCAGCAGACAGCTCGCTATCGGGAACAGCGAGATGGTCAACACGGCCCGGAATACAGTGCCGCGGAAATCGACCAGCACCCCGTCGAGCAAACAATACAAGGTCCAAAAAAACAGCATCGCGCCACCGGTCAGTGCCGTAAAGCCGGCCCACACGAACGGAAACGGCCGGTTGACGAAGTGGCGCCGTTGGCGCAGCACAACCGCGCGTGCCAGCAGCAAAACGAGGGCCGTCGCTCCCGGAGGGACGCCAGCGAGCAGGTCTTGGGTCATGCCCACCAGAAAGAGCGCGAGGGGCGGGAGGAGGTCCGGTCGGTAGACCGTCCAATGATAAACCGCCATCAGTGTGAAGGCAGGGGTCAGCGCCGCGTAACCCGGAATGTGCGCCGGCTGGATCGTGATTATTGTCGCCAACAGCGTGGTCGCGAGCGGCAGCAGTCGAGCGAACGGGTTGTCGATTCGCTGCGGGGCGGATGTGCCGGCGGATCTGAGAGCCATTTCTGCTCAGCGCCGGCCCATCGGGACATCCGCCATCGGCTCGAGGCGTCGGGCGCTGCGCGAGGCGATCGGCACTGGTTTGGGCAACCCTTCGGCTAACCGATAATCGACGATCCGTAGGTATTCGAGGCGGGACAGCTCGACATAGAGCTCGACGCGAGGCGCTTCGCCATCAAGGGATGCGACGATGCCTACAGGCAGCCCGGGCGGGAAGACACCGCCCTGTCCCGAGGTTACGACGCGGTCGCCGACCTCGATCCCAGCACCTGCATCCAAATAGCGAAGGCATGGACGCTCCGAGTTGTCACCGGTCAGCAGTGCCCGTTGCTGTGATCCTTGGACGATGACCGGCACCCGAGAGTTCAAATCGGTGACAAGGAGGACCCGTGCGGTCCGGCTTCCGACCTCCGACACCCGTCCGACGAGGCCCTCGCCGGCCACAGCGGCTTGCCCGCGCTCTACCCCGTTCTCGCTTCCGGCGTGGACCGTCAGGCTGCGCAAATAGGCGCCTCCGGAATCCCCGATCACGCGGGCTGTGACAAAGGTCGTCGGGGGCTCGGGCGTCAGCTTCAGAAGGTCGCGCAGACCGGCATTCTCGGAAGCGAGCCTGAGCGCAGCCTGCTGCCAGCCAAGCAGCCTTTCGTTCTCCTCGGCGAGGCGGCGATTGTCCTGATAGACGGCGAGGAAGTCTCGAGCACGGTCCGTGAGGTATCCGAGGGCAGACAGCGGGCGCGACAATACGTCGAGCGCCGGCGCGGCAGCGTCCGTCAAAGATCCCCGCAGAGATTGGAAGATGACCTGATCGGCTTTGCCGAGGACGATCAACGTCGCGGACAGCAAAGCGAGAAGCGGAAGCGCCGCTCGCTGGATGATCGCACGGCGGGGTGGCGACAATGCGATCATCCTGCCGGATCGAGGCGCACTTGCCGAACTCGAGCGCGCCTTCCTGCGGGACGAGATTTGTCAACCCCGCCGTGCCAAGTCGCCCCGCGGCATTCGGCAGCGCTCGTGTTCATGACACCCCCCTAACCCCCCAAAGCTTAAAATTCCTACCACATGTTGACCAACACGTTTTTCAGGGTCTTCATTTCCTCAAGGGCCCGACCGGTGCCGAGCGCCACACAGGTCAGCGGATCGTCCGCGATCGAAACCGGTAGCCCCGTTGCGTGCCTCAGCACCAGATCGAGATTGCTGAGCAGCGCACCACCGCCAGTCAACACAATCCCTTTGTCGACGATGTCGGCCGCGAGTTCGGGGGCGGTATGTTCGAGCGCTACCTTCACAGCTTCGACGATAGAACCAACCGGTTCGGCAAGGCTCTCGGAGATCTGACGCTCACTGATCACTATTTCCTTAGGCACCCCGTTCATCAGGTCGCGTCCCTTGATCTCCATCACGCGCCCCTCGCCGTCCTCCGGCATGCAGGCGGACCCGATCTCCTTCTTGATCCGTTCGGCGCTGCTCTCGCCAACGAGGAGATTATGGTTGCGCCGGATATAGGCGATGATCGCCTCATCCATCTTGTCGCCTCCGACCCGCACTGAGCGGCAATAAACAATCCCGCCGAGCGACAGCACCGCAACCTCGGTCGTTCCGCCCCCGACATCGACAACCATAGAACCTGTCGGTTCGGTCACCGGGAGGCCGGCGCCGATCGCGGCCGCCATCGGCTCTTCGATAAGAAACACCCGCCTGGCGCCCGCGCTCTCAGCCGACTCTTGAATCGCTCGACGCTCCACCGCGGTCGAGCCCGACGGCACGCAGACGATGATCTGAGGCGTGGCGAAGCTGCGCCGGTTGTGCACCTTGCGGATGAAATGCTTGATCATTTCCTCCGTCACCTCGAAATCGGCGATGACGCCGTCGCGTAACGGTCGGATTGCCTGAATGTTGCCCGGGGTGCGGCCGAGCATCAGTTTTGCTTCTTCGCCGACGGCAAGTACATGTTTTCTGCCGCGGACGCTGGCGATCGCCACCACCGATGGTTCGTTGAGCACGATCCCCCGGCCCTTCACGTAGACCAGGGTGTTTGCGGTGCCGAGATCGATCGCCATGTCGGCAGACAGCAAACCCAACATTCTTCCAATCATATCACTGCGAACCCAAAGCCGCGGGTGATCCCAAGGTCGGACTTGGCACCGGGATACCCCCGCGAGTCATGTCTTCGACCGACGAACCCGTCTCTGTGCGTGCAACGGGTGCCCCGTCATGGACCGCGGCCAGAACACCTCACGCTAGGCCATTACGAGAGGCGCGAACCCGATCCTTACGGATCGCCCCTGGCTTTGCAAGCCGGCAATCGGATGGCGCCTAAGCGCCAGTGATTTCGCCGTATGCGTCAGTTGTTTGACGGAGACAGCGCGATCATCGAGCCGGCATGTCAGCCCAGGATCGTTTTGTCCGAGGAACGCGTCTATTACATTCTGCAGCGCTTGGACGCGGATCGCGCCCGTTAATGGAGGCGGCAGCTGGCGGTGATAGTCAACCTCAATCAGTATCGCAAGAAGCGCCGGCGTGCCGAAGCGTAACGACGCGCGGCGGATAACCGGGTCCGTTTCGGGCGCAACAAGGAGGAGCGTGGCAAGGGTCTACGCGAGAGCAAGCGTGCAAAGAGCGAGTTAGACGGCAAACGTCTCGATTAACACCGGTGGCGTCGGAAGCCGCCGAACCCTCTCACGCTCGATAACCGAGAGCACTACGGTAAGCGCGCAAAGTTGCCGGGTCGAAGCAGACAAAGATCACCAGCTCCGGCAATTGCTGTTCCGCGAGATTTTTGGCAACGGTGGTTACCGCAATGCGGGCGGCCGCGTCGCGCGGAAAGCCGTAGACGCCTGTCGCGATCGCCGGAAATGCGATATCGCGAAATCCTTGCGCACGGGCGATGCCGATGCACGAGAGATAGCAGTTCTCCAAAATTTGGTGCTCCCCGGCGGCTCCGCCCTGCCACATCGGCCCGACCGTATGTATGATGTGCGAGGCCGGCAACCGGTACCCGCCGGTGAGCCGGGCCTCTCCCGCCGGACATCCTCCCAGTTTTCGGCATTCGGCCAAAAGCTCGGGCCCGGCGGCGCGATGGATGGCACCGTCAACTCCGCCGCCGCCGAGCAGGGAGGCATTTGCAGCATTGACAATCGCAGCGACCTTCAGCCGGGTGATATCGCCGGTCGTCAGCCGAAAGCGCCTCCTGATGTCGGCAGACGAAGCCATTGTCAGAGCCTTCTAAAAGAACGGCTATCAGGCCACCCACAAGAAGAGATGTCCCCGCCCGTTTGATATCGCGCCTGCTTGCCGCGTGAGGGCGCCGCGATGCAAAAAAAAGACCGGAGTCGGCGAGCCGGCTCCGGCCAGGATGCGGGTGGCAAACCCGCGACAGGGAGACTTTGCCAAGCCGGACTGAGAAAAATGAAGGCGGGCGTCCGGCATCCCGCCTACACTGTCAACAAGCGAACAACCCGATTGTTCCAGCGCCGGGCAACAGAGCCGCGCCGCTTATGCCGCACGATGTCCATTGGTTTTTTGCTCAGCCGGATGCCGGAACGACGAGGCGCGTTTGCTCGGCCGCCCAGTCAGGCAGCGTGACAATAAGCCGCCGCGATCAACGGTGATTTCGGAACGTCCGACGGGTCCCTCGAACCGCCGGATCGGGCGGTTGCGAACGTTCAGTCCCGCCTTACCCGCCTTAATAGCATCGGCCTCTCCAGCTTGGATAATACCCGTCAATCGGCGCAAGGCTTCACGACCGCGTGAGAGGCGTGAACGAATCGTCCCGACCGGAACACCGAGAACCGCGGCGACTTCTCCGTAGCTCATTCCCTCCAGACCGACGAGCAGGATGACCGATCGCTGCGCGCTCGGCAGTTTGGCCATAGCGCGCTCGAGATCGCGCAGCTCGAGTCGCCGTCCTTGTTGCGGCGCCCGCGCCAGCAGCGGCTCGCGCTCACTCAAGCCGACCACCGCTCCTTCCCGCGTGGTTCGCCGGACGTGGTTGATGTATTGGTTGTGAAGGATCGTGAACAACCATGCCCGCAAGTCCGTACCCTGTTGCCATAGATGCAATTTGCTAAGCGCACGGGCCAGGCAGTCTTGAACGAGATCATCGGCCGCGATGAGATCGCGCGTCAGCGCGCGTGCATAACGTCGAAGGCCGGGAATTTCTGCTTCAACGTCCCGGTAAGAGTCCGCCACAAAAGGCTACTCCCGTTGGCGACAATCGCCCGAAGGGCTGATCCGAAAGCGGGACTCTATCGTTGCGATGTTGTCCGATGATGTCAGGGCGAGTGGTTTTGTGTAAGAATTTGTAACCATATGTATGGGTAAGCTTGAGAGGCCCGTCCGGAAACTTTCGCCGTCGATCGGTTGTGGAGGGTCGGACCGCGACAAAGGGTAGACAAAGTTGGCCGGCAAGCACGACAACGGTCACATTCTGATCGTCGACGATCAGCGCGAGATCTGCGATCTGGTCCAGGAGTATCTGGCCAGCGAAGGTTACCGCGTCTCGACCGCATATGATGGCGCGGGGATGCGCCGGGTGATTGCCCAGGACCCGGTCGACCTCGTCATCCTCGACCTGATGCTCCCCGGCGAGGACGGGCTGACTCTCGCTCGTTCGCTACGCGAGGAGTCCAGCGTCGGCATCATCATTCTGACTGGCCGTGGCGAGACTGTCGACCGCATCATCGGCCTTGAAATGGGCGCCGATGACTATCTGCCAAAGCCGTTTCACCTACGCGAGCTGTTGGCTCGGGTCAAAAGCGTGCTGCGGCGAGCATCGACCCGGTCTGCCGATCGGCAAGGGGCATCTCGACCGAGGGCGCGGTTCGCCGGCTGGAACCTCGATCTCTCTACTCGCGAGCTCCTTTCTCCCGCAGGGGAAGAGGTCCGGCTCACCACCGGTGAATTCGATTTGCTCTCGGCTTTTGTCAATAACGCCAATCAGGTGCTGAGCCGCGACCGGCTGCTCGATCTTGCCCGCAATCGCGAGGCTGGTCCGTTTGATCGGACGATCGACGTCCAGGTCGGCCGGCTTCGGCGCAAGCTTGAGGACGATCCGCAAAGGCCGACGATGATAAAGACGGTCCGCGGCAGCGGCTACATCTTCACCCCCTCAGTCGAAGTGACCTGAGGGGCCGCACAGCGGCAGCCCGGACCGCCATTTACACCGCACACTCCGCGCCGACTACACCGTCAAGTGGCGCTCACCACCACACCGTCCATGTCCTGCCCGTCCTGAGCGGGTTATCAGCCGACCGTCGGGGCCACGCGCTCGGGTCGTGGACCGTCAAAGTCTGCTCGACCGACAGCGAATTCAGCACGCCGATCCTGATCGTCCGCCGGCGTCTAGGTGCGGCAGGACCAAGGCCAAGCCTACAAAGCACCGCCTCGGTTCGAAGCGCACGCGAATCTGCCCGAATCCGCCCGATCATGTCCGATCGCGGGCCACCGGTCCTTGCATACTGAGCCATGTCAGACCCGGGTAGCGACAGACGAGCTATCGTCCTAACCTTCGCCGGATCAAACCTCGGGGAAAGCGATGACCGATAGCGATGCCGTGCTCGCAGCCAATCTCGAATTCTACCGCGCTTTTACCGCTCGCGATCTTGTCGCTATGAATGCGCTGTGGGCCCGTCGGGCGCCGGTGGCGTGTCTCCATCCGGGTTGGACCGCGCTCAAAGACCGAGACGCGATCATCCAGAGTTGGGAGGGGATCCTGTCGAACCCGGACGCCCCGCGGGTCGCTTGCTTCGACGAACAAGTTTTTCTGTATGGCGATGTCGCTCTGGTTCTGTGCGAGGAAGAGCTCGCCGGCGGCACGCTTGCCGCAAGCAACTTGTTCATCCGCGAAGACAATGAGTGGCGGATCGCCCATCATCACGCTGGCCAGATTGTCCGCCGCCACTCGGAGAGGCGCGGCCCCGCGCGGCTCAATTGATAGTCCGGTCCACGGTCTCGTCAGCTCCGCCGAGCGCGGTCGTAGGCGGCGCGCACCTCAGCGAGGCGCAGCACAGTCTCCCCGTCGAGCCGACCGTCCGGGTGCTCCGGCCGAAAGCGTCGCTGGAAGGCAGTGATCGCTGCGGTCTCGGCGCCTGCGATGACGCAGTAGCCGATAGCGGCGAGATCGGCGAGCGCACCGACGCGCTCGACAACCCCGATGCCGCAGCCCCGGCGGTTGGCGAGCTCGGCCGCCGGCGCAGGCCAGATTCCGATACCGGCGCGCGCGAGCCTGGCCCACTCGAAAAGCTCCCCGGGGTCGGACTTACGGTCCGGCGCAATGTCGGAATGACCGACGACGCGGTGCCGGGGGATCGGGAAGCGTGCGAGCAGCGCACCGGTGAGACGCTCAACCGCGACCATCTGTTTCTCCGGAAATGGGCGGTAGCCCCACTCGTGGCCGGGATTGACTATCTCGATCCCGATCGAGACGTCGTTGAGATCGCTTTCACCCGCCCAGCAAGAGCGGCCGGCGTGAAATGCCCGCCAAGGCTCCGGCACGAGCCGCCAGATCGTCCCGTCCTCGTCGACCACATAGTGGGCGCTGACCCGCGCCGCAGCATCGCACAGCCTGTCGATCGCCTCTTCCGCCGTCTTCATGCCCGTGTAGTGCAGCACCAGCATGTCGATGCGTGCCGGCTCGCTGCGGTGCTGATGGTTCGGAGAAGGCCGCTCGAGGATTGTCGCGGGAATCATGGA
>Ga0306926_10009439_pt1 | contig 10729 bp, 8 predicted proteins | sample flu12Cox44000178_FD_203759 | JGI IMG/M metagenome (GOLD analysis project Ga0306926, IMG submission 203759) | Lab enrichment of tropical soil microbial communities from Luquillo Experimental Forest, Puerto Rico - flux8day.12C.oxic.44.000.178 (v2)... | ecosystem: Environmental > Terrestrial > Soil... | reverse complement strand
ATGCCGTATCTCGAGCTCTTCTATCGATTAATGTTCCGGCCGCTGCTCCGCGAGCCGGTCCGGCTGGGCTTAACCGTGCTTGCGGTGGCGCTCGGTGTGGCGGTGGTGCTCGCCATTGATCTCGCGGGCGATGCCGCCGCCGGCTCGTTTCATTCGTCGTTGGAAACCCTGACGGGGGACAACGACCTCGAGATTATCGCCACGGGTGGAGTGCCGGAGTCCGTGGTCCGAACCCTCGCGACCGAGCCTTATCTTCTTGGCGTCTCGCCCCGGATGGAAGACTACGCCATTGTGCGCGAGTCGAAGCAAACTCTTCCGCTCATCGGGGTCGATCTTATTGCCGAATCCTATCGCTATTTCAGACTGGCAGACGCGGAAGGCTCTGCTCGGCATGGCAACGAATCAGGGCCTGGTTCTCTCGAAGACCTTCGAGACAGCGCGAGCATCTGGGTGGGGAGCCATCTCGGGAAAAGGCCGGGCGAAAAGATAGACCTTTCGATTAATGATACGAGCTTTCGCTGCACGATTCGGGGCCTCTATTCCGATCAAAGCGGCAGTGACGGCCCGATCGTAATGGACATTGCCGCAGCTCAGCAGGTGTTGCATCGCTTCGGACGGGTCGACCGCGTACTGCTTAAGCTCCCGCCAAACGCGAATCCCGCGGAATGGGTGAAACGCATTCAGGGGCTGTTGCCGCCGGGAGTGACGGTCCGTCCGCAGGGAACGGCCACGACCGAAAACCGAAGAATGCTGGCCGCCTTTCGCTGGAACCTGCGTTTGCTGAGCTACATCGCCCTGGTTGTCGGAGCCTTTCTGATCTACAACACAATTTCGGTGTCGGTGGTGCGGCGGCGCCCGGAAATTGGAATTGTACGGGCCCTGGGAGCCAGCCGCTTCGGAGTGCTCTCGGCATTCCTTGGCGAGGCCGGCTGCATGGGCTTGGCAGGCTCGCTGCTGGGTTTGCCGCTGGGGAACGCGATGGCCGTGGGGGCGGTAAAGCTGATGTCTTCGACCGTGCAATCGCTGTACGTCAGCAGCCGCCCGGGACCGATTACGTTGACGCCCAGCTCCTTTCTACTGGCAATCGTCGTGGGGATGGGGCTGGCGATGGCTTCGGCGATCTCGCCGGCGCGCGAAGCCATGCTCGTGCCGCCGGCCGAGGCGTTGGCGCGTGGACGCCGCGAGCTTGCGGCGCGACGGAACAAAACGCGAGATTTGACCCTGGCGCTGGCCCTTGCTGTGCTTGCGGTCGCAGCCTCGTTGGCACCTGCCGTCGCGGGCAAGCCGGTATTTGGTTACACGGCCGCGCTTTTACTGATCATTGCCGCGACTCATGCGATCCCCGCGCTGGTTGCGTTTCTCTCCGGGCGGACTTCAAAGATGCTCGGAAAGATGTTTGGCGTGGAAGCCTTGCTGGCGTCGCAGAGCCTGGTGGCTTCTTTGGGACGCACTTCGGTGCTGGTTGGCGCCCTTTCCACCGCCGTCGCCATGATGACTTCGGTCGGAATCATGGTCGGGAGCTTTCGGCAGACGGTCGTGAACTGGATGGACGGCGAACTGCCAGCTGATCTCTACTTGCGGCCGGCGGGCGATCCTGCTCCCGATCGTCATCCAACGATCTCGCTTGAACTGGTCGAGGAGATCGCGAATCTGCCGGGAGTCGCGGCGGTCGACCGCCTGCGGGCGTACGAGATCAGTTTCGAAGGGATGCCGGCAACTCTCGCTTCCGTCGATCTGCGGGCCCCGGATTCGCGCCGGGGAACCGACTTTGTATCCGGTCGACCCGCGGAGGAGGTTCTCGCCCGGCTGCGCGGGCAATACAACGCGATCATCAGCGAGCCATTCAGCTACAAACACCACCTAAGGACAGGCGATTGGTTGACGCTGCCATTGGGCGAATTGCAGGTAAGGCTGCGGGTCATCGACGTCTCTTACGACTACGGAAGTGAACGTGGTTATATCGTGATGGATCGCGACGTGCTCCTGAAGTTTCTGCCTGATCCTGCACCATCGAATCTGGCGGTATTTGTTGCGCCAGGCTCTCCGGTCGAAGAGGTTCGTGAGCGAATCCGCGAAGCTACGGCGGGCCGTCCCATCCTGATTTTTTCGGACCGTGATCTGCGCGCTGAGGCCATCCGGATCTTCGACAGAACTTTTGCGATTACCTATGCGCTCGAAGCGGTGGCTGTGCTCGTCGCTGTAATCGGAGCGGCCGGGGCTCTGCTCGCGCTGGTGATCGACCGCCGCCGTGAGCTCGGTCTGCTCCGTTTTCTCGGGGCGTCCGCAGGCCAAATTCGCAGGTTGATCCTCCTGGAGGCAGGCTTGTTAGGCCTACTGGCAAATCTGGTGGGCTTTGTACTTGGGTATTTCCTTTCGCTGATTCTGGTATTTGTGATTAACAAGCAGTCCTTCGGTTGGACGATCCGCTTTCACTGGCCGGTAGTGGTTCTCCTGGGGGCCTTGACGGTGGTTTACCTGGCAACCGTGGTGTCCGGCTTCTACCCTGCATGGATCGCCGTGCGGCTGAATCCGCTCGAGGTTGTTCATGAAGATTAGAGTCATAGCCTGGGTGCTCGTCGTTGCGTCATTCGGCACGGGTTTCGCTCAATTCAAGACCGCGCTGCCTGGTTACCATTACCAGTTTCCGCGCGACTACTTCGATCACCCCGATTATCAGACGGAATGGTGGTATTACACGGGGAACATCACCGGCGCTAATGGGCACCACTTCGGGTTTGAGCTGACTTTCTTCCGCCAGGGCGTCAGCCGTGACGTCGCGAAAGCGTCGGCATGGTATGCCCGAGACATTTACCTAGCGCATTTTGCCTTAAGCGATCTGGACGGAGGAAGCTTTTATCACGCCGAACGGGTAAACCGCGCGGGCCCGGGAATTGCTGGAATCGACGCGGAGCGGGAGCGCGTCTGGAATGGCAACTGGTCCCTCGAATGGAATGGTGAGAGTCAGGAGTTGCAGGCCATGGACGAACACTTTTCAATTTTCCTCGTCCTGCGTCCACAAAAGCCGCTGGTGATTCATGGAGAAAACGGTGTGAGCCAAAAGGCGGAAGGCTTGGGCCGCGCTTCACACTACATTTCATTCACTCGGCTGAGCACCGAGGGGAACATAACGGTGAATAGCAATCCCGTGCGTGTCACCGGGCTCTCGTGGATGGACCACGAATTCTTCACACAGCAATTAGGCCCGGACCAGGCGGGGTGGGACTGGTTGAGCATCCAGCTAGACGACAACAGCGAGTTAATGCTTTACCGCCTACGCCGGAAGGATGGCACCACGGATCCTTACTCCGCGGGAACTTATGTTGATCCACAAGGGAAGTCCAGGCATCTTCGCACCAGCGATTTCTCGCTCTTGCCGCAGGCTGACCGTTGGACAAGCCCGGTTAGTGCCGCGGCGTACCCGGTGCGCTGGACGATCGCAATACCGGAACTCGGGATTCAGTTGAAAGCAACCACGCGGCTCAAGTCGCAGGAAATTTCCTCCGGGGAAGCGAAACTGCTCCCGACGTACTGGGAGGGCGCAATCACGCTGGAGGGCCGGCAGGGCCAAGCGACGCTGAGGGGTGTTGGGTACCTCGAGATGACGGGGTATGACCGGCCTGTCAATTTGGGCGCCGTCGCGTTCAACCGTTGACGATGGATTCGAGGGCCGACTTGTTCTTAATGACCAGAGTTGAGCCCATCACCTGAAGCAACTGTTTCTTGCGGAAATCCGCCAGAAGACGCGTGACGGTTTCCCGGGAAGAACCGATCATCTGCGCGATTTCCTCGTGCGTCAGGGTGAGCTTGATACGTACCTGGCCCTTTTCCTCGGGATAGTTGGAGGCCCATTCGAGCAGGAAGCGCGCCAGCTTCTCTCCCGCGGAATGGGAGAGGCCGATGGTACGCATTTCCGAGATCGCGGAATGGTAGGTTTCACCGAGTTGCTGGGCCACGCGCAATGCCGCTTCGCCATTGTCCTTCAGAAAGCTGAGAAAATCGTTTCGGGTGATAAAGTTCGCCTGGCCCGGTTCGATCACGTCCGCGGTGAGCTCGTAACAGGTGCCGGTGACGGTCGCCGGCAACCCGAGCACTTCACCCGGCTCCGAGATTCGCAGGATGAGCGTCTTGCCGTCGGCCGAGGACGTGGAAAGCTTGACACGGCCGCTGCAGAGAATGAAGACGCCGCGAGCCGGCTGCCCTTCAACGAACAGAGTCGCACCCTTCGGATAAGCCGCTGAGGAGGTAATGGCAACCAGACTCCTTAGCGCCTCGTCCGACAAGTTGCAAAAGAGCCGTTCCTGGCGATGCGGACAAGCGAGACAATTCTCAATAATTTCGAGGCCATAGGGCGTGCGTACGACCGAGCCGTCCGGTGGTAGGTAGCCATTGACCTTGGTAACGAACTGAAAACGAGTGCCATTACGGCGCCAATCGGAAAGCATGGAAGTCACCCACCTAGGTGATGTTTTACAAAAGGGATCGTCGGGTTCCCGTGACCCCAGTCACTTTTCAACGTGACCCTTATCACCGACGCTGCGGCGGTTCGAGCGTAAGAGTACGGTGGGGCATCAGCCATGGCCCACAACCAAAAGCTTCTCGAAGTTCTGAAGGCGGAGCTGGCTTTCCTCGAACAGGGCGGCTACCGCGCTCATCCCCGTTATCCCTGGCGGCCGAATTTTGTGTTCCAAGATTCGCCGACCTGCATCAACTTCAAGGAACGGGAGGAGCGGCGGGCGTGCTCCGAGTGCCATCTGATTGACCTTGTCCCAGGCGACCAGCGCGACGCCCATTACCCGTGCCGGCATATCCCGTTGACCTCCTGCGGCGAGACGGTCAACTCGTTCTATGAGTGGGGCACCGAGCAAGAACTCGAAAAAGCCTTGAGAGAATGGTTGCTGCGAACCATTCGCGAAATGGAAACAGGCGAGAAGGCCGAGGCTCTGGGCGCCTAGAAGCCCGGCGGGAAAAGCAGATCTCCCAGGACGCTAGCCGCAACTATTTTTGCCCGTAGTAGGCGGTGCTGCCATGCTTACGAAAGAAGTGTTTTTCGTGAAGTACTCTCGAAATGGGCTGCGCCTTCGGGTTGGCCCGGATCGTTTGCAAGGCCATCGCGGCAATTTCTTCCACAACAACGGCATTGTGGGCTGCTTCGGCGGCTGAACCTCCCCAGCAAAAAGGCGCATGTCCAGCCACGAGCACTGCCGGGGTATCGAGGGGGTCGCGCTTCTTCATGCATCGAAGAATGGCCAACCCGGTGTTTTGCTCGTAGTTTTTCTTGATTTCAGGCGGCGGCCCAGCAAGCCATCGACCGTTCGGCCGTCGAGATCAACAATCACGAGATCTTCCGGTTTCATGGTTTGATAGTTCATGCCGCTCGGTTTGATGACCACCAGGCCTTCCTCACGGTCGATCCCGCTGGCATTTCCGAATGTGTAAAGCACCAGGCCGTGGCGCACTAATTCGAGGTTCGCTTCCAGTACCTTTTCCCGAAGATCTTTGAGTTTCATGTCGTCCCTCTGGCTCCTCGAGCGATGCGCCGAAGACTGGACAGGACGTGTCCTGCCGCGATCGGCGATGCTTCGCTCCTCCCAAACCCAAAATACATTTCGCGGAAAGTCCCATAGAGTTCTTGGTAGACCTCGGTGGCCCTTCGGTCGGGTTCGACCACGCGGTATTTCGGGCATAGCGTGGCCTGCGCTTCCTCGATGGTTCGAAAAGCGCCGGCCGCCAGAGCTGCAAAAATTGCCGAACCCAGGCTTGTGACGTCCGACTGCGGGATTAACACCGGCTTATTCAGCACATTTGCATAAACGCGGTTTAGTGTCTCATTTTTCGGAGGGATGCCACCGGTGTTAATTACGCGGCGGATGGGCACGCCGTGTTCTTCCATGCGCTCAAGTATCACGCGTGTGTGCAAAGCGGTGCCCTCGATTGCAGCGAACAATTCATCTTGTGCGGAATGCGTCAGGTTCCAGCCAAATGTCACGCCGCCCAACTCGGGATTCACGAGGACAGTGCGGTCGCCGTTATCCCAGGTAAGCCTCAGCAAGCCGGATTGGCCCGGACGAAAAGTTCCGAGTCCGTCGGAAAGCTCTGAAATGGACTTCCCAGCGCGGCGGGCAATCGCTTCAAAAATATCGCCTGTCGCGGAGAGCCCAGCTTCGACGCCTGTTTTCGCCGGATGGACCGAGCCGCGCACGACACCGCACACACCGGGGATCGGTGGCGTTGTGTCGCTCATCGCGATAATGCAAGCGGATGTACCCACAACATTCACAATGTCGCCTGTGCGCGCGCCCGCGCCGATGGCGTCCCAGTGGGCGTCGAAGGCCCCGACGGGAAGCGGAATCCCTGGACGGAGGCCGAGTTTCCCGGCCCATTCGGCATTGAGCGAGCCGGCCATCTTATCGCTGGTTTCATAGCGCCCGCCGAGTCTGGCGCGCACGCCCTTGAGGAGCGGATCCACGGCGACAAGAAACTCTTCGGGTGGCAACCCGCCGAGATCACCGTTCCACAGCCATTTGTGGCCCATCGCGCAGACGGAACGGGGAACACATTCTGCCTCGTCGATGCCACAGAGCACCGCGGCAATCATGTCGCAATGCTCGAGGGCGGTGGAAAATCGGCCGCGCTTGTCGGGGTTGTGGCGCAGCCAGTGGAGCAGTTTCGAAAAGCCCCACTCCGAAGAATACGTTCCGCCGCACCAATCGATGGCCTGAAGCTTTTGCTCGTGAGCCGTCCTGGTAATGAGCGCCGCTTCCCGCCAGGACCGGTGATCGCACCACAAATAATATTCGCCGAGCGGCTCCAATCTTCCGCCAACCGGAATGACGCTCGAACCGGTCGTGTCGACGGCCAGCGCCGCGACCTGACTCCCGGGCAACTTCGCAGCACCCAAGGCGCGTTGCATCGCCTCTCGCAGCGCCCGCAGATGGTCGTCGTGGCTTTGTGTGGCGTAATCGGGGTCCGCTTTCGTGCGATGGAGGGGATATTCGGCGACCCCGGAGCTGAGCCTACCGCGACTGGTATCCACGAGGGTAACGCGCACGCCCAGCGTTCCGAAGTCCACCCCGGCCACAATCGACATGAGTTTGTTTCCCTCCCGGCCTACCCGCGACTTCCCTGTCGAGGGCCCACAATCGAGCCCGGCAGACCGCAAACAGGAGTCACGATTCCTAGACACACATTTCGTCGAGAGCCTGGGGTCAAGCGTGGAGTACTCGGACGCGCCGATTCTATGACCTTACGGCAGGTGAGGCAATCGGAGGCTGGATTGAAAGGAAGCCCGGCCTGGGATACACTCTAGGCGGTTAGTTGTGAGGTGGCAAGCGAAAGCTGTGTATTGTGGGTCTCTGGCAAGGCATCCGAATGACGTCCCCACGACGAATCGCAAAGCGCTTTGACGCCACCGCCAGCGGCGATGAATCGCTCATTTCGCGGAGAGGAACCGTTCCACCCGAGAAACAGGAGTAGTCCTCCATGAGTTCACGGCCCTTTGTCATCCATTCCCGGTCACTACCTGAGGGACAGTCAGGCGAATTGCTGCGCTTTACGCGCGAGAGCGTCCAATGGGAATGGATGAGCCTGTCGGCCCGGCGGTTGAACCCGGATGAGAAATACGTCGCCACAACGAATGGTGAGGAGGCGGCGTTTGTCGTGTTGGGCGGCCAGTGCCGCGCAAACTGGGGCGCGGGCGAACAGTCCATCGGCAAGCGCAAGAATGTATTTGACGGGCTTCCTTACTGCGTGTATCTGCCGCATGGGCACGAAGTTAAATTCGCGGCGGAGACAAAGTGCGAAATCGCGGAGTGCCGGGTGCCCTCGACGGCGGGCCTTGAACCGCGCCTCGTCCGGCCGCAGGATGTCGCTTCCAGCCTGCGCGGGGGCGGAAACGCCTCACGCCAGATTGTCGACATTATCAAGCCGGAGTTCCCCGCGGACCGTTTGGTCGTCATTGAGGTGTACACGCCGGGCGGGAACTGGTCAAGCTTTCCACCGCACAAACACGACGTGCACGACCCCCCGACGGAAGTGGATCTCGACGAGATTTATTATTACCGAATCGACCGGCCCCGAGAAGGCTTCGCGCTGCAACGGCTTTATTCTCCTGACAAATCGCATGATTTCACGGTGCGCGCCGAAGACGGAGACGCGGTGCTGGTGCGATCCGGCTTTCATCCGGTGGTGGCCGGCCCCGGCTACAACGTTTACTATCTGAACTTCCTTGCGGGAACGTCGCGAACGTTAGCGGTGACAGAAGATCCCAACCATGTGTGGCTGAAGTCCACGTGGAAAGACACCGACCCGCGCCTGCCGCTGGTAAAGTGAGAACCCGATGGCGGTGCCTAGCGGGTTCGCCCTCGAGACTTCCCGCGCTAAGAGGCGCGCCAGCTGGATAAGCGCTTAGCGAGCGCTAGCTTCTCCCGGCTGGCAACCGGTCGCCTTCTCGGGCATGCTAGGGCGAGTCGGGAAGCATCCTTCGCAAGGAGAAATGGCTCCATGAAACGCCGGCTGACGATGGCACAAGCGATATTGGCCTACTTGCGAAACCAGTTTTCCGGGCGAGACGGACGGGAAAGCCGCTTCGTTGAAGGCTGCTTCGGAATCTTTGGTCACGGGAATGTGGCGGGCATAGGCCAGGCACTCGAACAGGACACCCAGCTGAAGTATTACCTGTGTCGAAACGAACAGGCGATGGTGCACACGGCTGCGGCGTTTGCCAAAGCGAGTTTCCGAATGAGAACACTGGCGTGCACGACTTCCATTGGTCCCGGCGCAACCAACATGGTGACAGGCGCGGCCATGGCCACGGTAAACCGGTTGCCGGTTTTGCTCTTGCCCGGCGATATATTCGCGCGGCGAAATGTCGCGCCGGTGCTGCAGCAACTGGAATCACCAAATTCGCAAGACGTCTCCGTGAACGACTGTTTCAAGCCCGTGTCGCGATATTGGGACCGCATTCAGCGCCCTGAACAGCTATTGACGGCGCTGCCCGAAGCGATGCGGGTATTGACTTCGCCCGCGGAGACGGGCGCCGTAACGCTAAGTCTCCCGCAAGACGTACAAACCGAGGCATTCGACTTTCCGGAGGAATTTTTTCACAAGCACGTTTGGGTGATTCCGCGGACCCGCTGCGATCGGGGCTTTTTGAAACGAGCCGCGGACTGGATCAGGGCTGCGAAAAAGCCGCTCGTTGTAGCCGGCGGCGGAGTTCTGTACTCGGAAGCTTCCGAAGCGCTCGGAAAATTCGCCGAAGCGACGGGCATTCCGGTTTGCGAAACACAAGCCGGCAAGGGGGCGCTTCCGTTTGACCACCCCCAGGAAGTGGGAGCGGTTGGGGTGACAGGAACTCCGGGGGCAAACATCCTGGCGCGCGAAGCTGACGTGGTCATCGGAATCGGCACGCGCTACAGTGATTTTACGACTGCGTCGAAAACGGCGTTCCAAAATCCTGGCGTACGATTCATCAATATTAATGTGGCGGAATTTGACGCCTACAAGCACGCAGGCCTGCCCCTCGCGGGAGATGCCCGCGTGACGCTGGAAGAACTTGGGGAGACTCTGGCGGGGTATCGTGTGGAAACGAGCTACGGCGAAACGATCGCAACGTTCCGACGGGAGTGGGAGAAGGAAGTCGACCGCATTTACGGGATGCGGAAGGAGCCGCCGATAAGCCAGGGAGAAGTGATTGGCGCCGTTAACCAGGCAGTTCAACCGAGGGACACGATGGTGTGCGCCGCGGGGAGTTTGCCCGGCGACCTGCACAAACTTTGGAGGACAAGTGAACCAGGTGGCTACCACCTCGAATACGGGTATTCGTGCATGGGGTATGAAATAGCCGGGGGCTTGGGGGTTAAGATGGCGGATCCCGAGCGCGAGGTATATGTGATGGTGGGCGACGGCTCGTACTTGATGATGGCACAGGAGATCGTCACGTCGTTGCAGGAAGGATACAAGCTGAACATCGTGCTCGTCGACAACCACGGCTTCTCGAGTATCGGAGGGCTCAGCCGCAGCTGCGGAAACGACGGATTGGGCACCAGCTACCGGTACCGCTGCGGGGACAAGTATGACGGAGAGCCTTTGCCGGTGGATTTCGTTGCCAACGCGGCCAGCTTAGGTGCCTGGGCTAGGCGTGCGCGCACGCGGGAAGAGCTTAGGGAAGCGCTGAAAGAGGGGCGGCAGCAGTCGCGGACGACGGTCGTCGTTGTGGAAACAGCTTATGAAGAGAGGGTTCCCGGTTATGAATCCTGGTGGGATGTAGCCATTGCGGAGGTCTCGGAACGAGAATCGGTACGGGCCGCCCGCAAGAAATACGAAGAGGCGCGAAAAAAGGAACGGATCTTTTTCTAGAAGCTTGTTAGCGACGGAGATTCCCTGGAAACCAAGTCAGAGCGCTTCCGGGAATTGCGACGAAAGAGGCCAGGGTGGAGACAACCACGGCGGTAGTCCAAACGGAGGCGTCTTCCGAGCCTCATCTTAAGCGCGTCCTGAGTCTCTGGGATCTGCTCTACTACGGAATCATCCTGACATCTCCGATCGCGGCGGTTCCCCTGTTCGGAGAGGCGCAGGTACTTTCGCATGGTCACACGGTAACCACACTGCTGTTGGCCATGGTGGCGATGTCGGTGACGGCGGTAAGTTTCGGGCGCATGGCCAACGTTTACCCGTCCTCGGGATCGGTGTACACGTACATCAGCCGAGGCTTGAACCCGCATCTGGGATTTAT